>Ga0208220_1000603_pt1 | contig 15133 bp, 11 predicted proteins | sample NGESurdeep092012_9_FD_184484 | JGI IMG/M metagenome (GOLD analysis project Ga0208220, IMG submission 184484) | Arctic peat soil microbial communities from Barrow, Alaska - NGEE Surface sample F53-1 deep-092012 (SPAdes) | ecosystem: Environmental > Terrestrial > Soil > Wetlands > Peat ... | reverse complement strand
GTCGTGGCCGACGCCTTCTGCCACAACATGGTCCGCGCGCTGGCGGGGGCGATGCTCGCCGTGGGGGAGCGCAGCAAGCCGCCGATGTGGGTCGCCGAGGTGCTGGCCGGGCGGGTCCGCGATCCGGGCGTTCGCGTCGCGCCGCCGCACCCGCTGTGCCTGGAGGAGGTCTGCTACCCCGGCCCGGCCGAGCTGGCGGCCCGCGCCGAGGCGACCCGCCGCGTGCGAGACTGGGCTGGTGGACTGGACGCCCGGCTACCGTGAGTTCGCGCCGCCCGCCTGGCTGCGCCACACGCTCTCCTGCCTGTGGGTGGGCATAACGCCGCCGGATCGCTGCGAGCGGACGCTCGTGCTTCCCGACGCCTGCACGGACCTCATCTGGTCCCAGGGCGGGGCGGCCTTCCTGGCCGGCCCGGATACCGGCCCCGCTCCGATTGTCCAGGCCGCGGGCTCGGTAGTGGTCGGGGCCCGGTTCCGCCCCGGCGCCGGCGGCGCCGTCCTGGGGCTCCCGCTCGCCGAGGTGGTGAACCAGCGGGTGGACGTCGCGCAGATTGCGGCCCTGCGCGGCCGGATGCCGTCGCCCGGCCTGCCGCCGCGCCTCGTGCCGCCCGCCCTCGCTGCCCTGATCGCCGACCTGGCCCGGGAGCGGGCGGCCGACCCCGCCGTGACCCATGCGGCGCGGCTGCTGGCCCGGCCCGGCCAGGGGGCCCGCGGCGTCGCGGACACGCTGGGCCTGAGTGAACGGCAGCTTCGCCGCCGATGCCAGGCGGGCGTGGGCTACGGCCCGCGCACCCTGCGGCGGATCCTGAGGTTCCGGCGGTTCGTGTCTGCCCTCGATGCCGGGCCGCTGCCCGCCGGCGGCCTGGCCGACGCCGCCATCGCGGCCGGCTATGCCGACCAGCCGCACCTGAGCCGGGACTGCGTCCAGCTGTCGGGCCTGACACCGCGGGCGCTCGCGCAGGTCCGGGGGACCAGCACTGACCAGGCCAGTACGGACCAGCGCGGTACTGGCTAGCGCGGTACTGGCTAGCGCGGTCCGGGCTAGGGCGTTCCGTCGACCATCCGGCTCGATAGGCTGATGTTCGCGGTCTGCTGGAAGAGATCGTTCATGAAGGCCTCCAGCTTCGCGCGCTCCGCGGCGGTCTTGGGCTTCGCGCGGCTGGTGAACTGGACCCAGATCAAGATCAGGTAGTGGCCCTTGGCCGCCGCCTCCTCGATGCCCGTTCCCTTGCCCAGCTCGTGGGTGGCGCCCTTGTGCCCCTTCAGCTGCGCGATGAAGTCTGCGGCGCCAGCGGAACGCCCCGCGTGCTCGGCCGCCGCGGCGCTGCTGAGATTGAGGACGCCGATCGTGCCCATGTCCTTCTCGGCGGTCGACAGGTAGCTGGCCCGGACCACCTGGTTGCACTTGGCGGCCTGCACTGCCGACTGGAGGGCCGTCCCGATGACCGCGGCCGTGCAGGACTTGCTCACCTGGCTGATGGCGCGCACATAGGAGGCGCTGCCGACGGCGAAGGTGTGCGGGAACAGCTGGGTGATGGTCAGCGGCAGCGGGTCCGCCGTACGGCTCGCGATGTGACCGAACGGGCCGAGCGTCGGACTCGGACTCGGGGTCGGGGTACTGGTCGGCGGCGTCGTGGTCGGTGCGGCCCCGCCGGCGGTCGCCGCGCCCTGGTGCCGGACGGTCAGCAGGAGGAAGGTCCCGGCCGCCAGCGCGAGGATCAGCACGGCGCAGACCGCTAGCACCGGCCCGGGGGACCGCCGGCCCTTCCGGGATGAGCCCCCCTTCCGGCCCGAGCGGCCGCCGCGTGACCCGGCGGCCCGCGCCGCCTCCCGCGCCGCGGTCCGGGACCCGGCTGGCCGCGAGCCGGTGGCGGGCGGTTCGGTGGCCGGTGGCTCGGTGGCGGGCGAGGCAGTGGCGGGCGAGGCAATGGCGGGCGATCCGGTGGCGGGCGAGGCCAGCGCGGTCGAGTCGCCTCCCGCGGCCCGTTCCGGTCCCCAGGGCTCCCGGCCGGGCGGGACCTGGACGGCCGTACCGCGCGGGTCGGCCCAGGCTCCGGCTCCGGCCCCGGGACCGTCGCGACCGTCGCCGATGGCCCGCCAGGTCTGCGTGGAGGTCACGTCGGCGGCGGGATCGCTCACCGCGAGCGCGGAGTACCCGGGTTCGTAGGCCTGGCCGCCGGGCTCGTTCTGCCCGTACCAAGGCTGGCCGGGCTGGCCAGCCACAGCTGCGCCGGCCCAGTCGCCGTCGCCCGCGCCGGTACCTGGCGAGGTGCCGGGCAGGGTTCCGGCGCGCGAGTCACCGGTCGCCGCCGACATCCGGTTCCAGGCCGCGAACTGGCCGGGCGGGTAGAGCGGGGGCGGCTGGCCGGGTGCGGGCGGAAAGCCGCGCACCGGGCCCTTGCCGACCGGAACGTCGGCGGATGAGGCTGGCCAGCCCGCGCCGGGCGTCCCCGGGCCGGCCGCCTGATGGCCCGCCTCCCGGCCGGATCGCCGGCTGCGGTACCCGGGCACGAAGACCGACTGATCGTTCTCGCGTCCCCCGTTCTCGCGTCCCCCGTTCTCGCGTCCCCCGTGCCCGGGAGCGCCGTGCCCGGGAGCGCCGTGCCCGGAAGCGCCGTTACGGGGCGGGCCGTCTTCAGCGGCCCTGTGCCCGGTGTCGTCGGCGGAGCCCTTCCCGGCGTGGCCGCGCCGGCGGCCGCCGTCACGCCCGCCCTGGTCACGCGGCCGGCCGCCCGGCTGTCCGGCGCTACTATCACCTCGGCGACGCATGCGGCGAGCGTATCGCTGTCGGCGGCCGAGTTGGACGTGTCGGCCGTTTTGGCGCCCGCGGCCGTTTTTGCGCCTGCGGGCGCCGCCGGCCCGCGTTTCCCGCTCGCTTTGACCGTTACCGCCGGCGGCCGGTATCCTTTGCAGGCGTCCATGTGTATCGGCATGCCCGTGCGCCCGCTCTGCGGGTAGCTGAGCTGCGGTCGGTGCTGCGGATTTCCGTGCTTGGGAGGGAGATCGCCCCCGAGCGCGGGCCAGGGATTCAGGACTCACACGCGAAGGCTTATGACTGTGCGCACATTTAGCCCCAAGGCCGCGGACATCCAGCGTCAGTGGCATGTCATCGACGCTGCCGACGTCGTTCTCGGCAGGCTGGCCAGCCAGACGGCCACGTTGCTGCGCGGCAAGCACAAGCCCATCTTCGCCCCGCACGTGGACACGGGCGATTTCGTCGTCATCATCAACGCGGCCAAGATCGCGCTGAGCGGGAACAAGCTGCAGGACAAGAAGGCGTACCGGCACTCGGGTTACCCGGGCGGGCTACGATCGATGTCCTACGCCGAGCTGATGGCCAAGAGCCCGGAGCGCGCGGTCGAGAAGGCCGTCCGGGGCATGCTCCCCAAGAACACTCTCGGCAGGCACATGCTGAGCAAGCTCAAAGTCTACGCCGGGCCGGAGCATCCGCACCAGGCGCAGCAGCCAGTTACGTTCGAGATTACTCAGGTCGAGCAGGTCGGCCGGCCCGCGGCCAAGTAGGCAGCGGACACCAACAGCAGAGCCGATCAGGAAGTACGAGGAAGAAAACGTGGCTGAGCCCACTGACGCGCCGAAGGCCCCGGCCGCCGCCGGAACCGACACTGCCGGGGACACTCCGTCGGAATACACCACCCAGACCGGCGACTCCCACGGCCGGCCGGCTGCCACGCGCAAGCCCGTGGTCACCGGCAACGCGCTGGGCACCGGCCGCCGCAAGGAGGCCATCGCCCGGGTGCGCATCTCGCCCGGCACCGGCCAGTACAAGATCAACGGACGGTCGCTGGACGAGTACTTCCCGAACAAGGTCCACCAGCAGCTGATCAACGAGCCGTTCGTGACGCTGGGCGCCGACGACCAGTTCGACGTGGTCGCGCGGATTACCGGTGGCGGCGTCGCGGGCCAGGCAGGCGCACTGCGGCTGGGCATCGCCCGGTCGCTGATCCTCGTGGACCCCGAAAGCCGCCCGGCGCTGAAGCGCGCCGGCTTCCTGACCCGCGATGCCCGGGCCGTGGAACGTAAGAAGGCAGGGCTCAAGAAGGCCCGTAAGGCGCCTCAGTACTCCAAGCGCTAACCTCGCGCCGCGGCAGCGGACGACCACACGCAGGGACGCGGGGGGAATTCCATGGGTCGGCTGTTTGGTACGGACGGTGTCCGAGGAGTCGCTGGCAGTGACTTGACGGCGGGCCTGGCGATGGACCTGGCGGCGGCCGCCGCCAGGGTGCTGGCGGGCTCGGGTGCGTTCGCCCAGGCTCGCGACGCGCACCGGCGCCCGGTCGCCCTGGTCGGCCGTGACCCGCGAGCCTCCGGTGAGTTCCTGGAGGCCGCGGTGGTGGCCGGCCTGGCCGGCAGCGGCGTCGACGTGCTCAGGCTCGGAGTCATCCCGACTCCGGCCGTGGCCTACCTCACGGCCGAACTGGACGCGGAGTTCGGGGTCATGCTGTCGGCCAGCCACAACCCCGCGCCGGATAACGGCATCAAGTTCTTCGCCCGCGGCGGGGTCAAGCTCCCCGACGCGGTCGAGGACGAGATCGAGGCGAAACTGGCGGCCGGCTACGGCGGTGACCGGCCGGCCCGCGAGCCGCAGGCAGCGCTGGCGGGCCCGGCTGGCGTGCCCGAAGGAGGGTTCGGCCGGGTGCGCGACGCCACCGACCAGGGCGAGCGCTACCTGGGTTACCTGCTGTCCACGGTCGCCGGGCCGGACGAGACCGCCGGACCGCTGGCCGGGCTGCGCGTCGTGGTGGACTGCGCACACGGCGCGGCGGCAGGCTTCGCGCCCCAGCTGCTGAGGCGGGCGGGGGCCGACGTGATCACGATCGGCGCCGAGCCCGACGGACTGAACATCAACGACGGCTGCGGCTCGACTCACCTGGAGGTGCTGGCGGACGCCGTCATCGCCCATGGCGCGGACGCCGGGATCGCGCATGACGGTGACGCGGATCGCTGCCTCGCGGTCGACGCGGCCGGCCAGGTCGTCGACGGAGACCAGATCCTGGCGGTGCTGGCCCTGGCGCTCCGGGACGCCGGCCGCCTAGACGGCGATACGGTCGTCGCCACGGTCATGTCCAACCTGGGTTTCCGGCTCGCGATGCGCGATGCCGGCATCAGCGTGGTCGAGACGCCGGTCGGAGACCGGTACCTGGTAGCAGCGATGCTGGACGGCAAGTACATGCTGGGCGGCGAGCAGTCCGGGCACATCATCATGCTTGACTACGCCACGACGGGCGATGGCCTGCTGACCGCGCTGCACCTGCTGGCCCAGATGGCGCGCCAGGGCAGCTCGCTGGCCGACCTCGCCGCCGTAATGACCAGGTATCCCCAGGTGCTCATCAACATTCCCGGCGTGGACAAGTCCCTGGTGGCCTCCTCCGCGTCGCTCAGCGAGGCCGTCGCGGCCGCGGAGGCGGAGCTGGGGGACGCCGGCCGGGTCCTCGTGCGGCCCAGCGGGACCGAGCCGACTGTCCGGGTGATGGTGGAGGCCGTGGAGCCGGATCAGGCCCAGGGACTGGCGGCCCGGCTCGCCGCCGTCGTCCGCGACATCAGCTAGCCGCCGGGGGCTTCGGCCATGATCACTTCGGCAGCGGAGGGTAATCAGATGATTACCGGAGGCGAGGCTGGGTCGGCCGGCCGGAGGGACTAACCTGGCCGTCATGTGCGGCATCGTGGGATACGCCGGCTACCGGCCGGCCCTGGACGTGGTCATGGACGGGCTCGGCCGACTGGAGTACCGGGGCTATGACTCGGCCGGCATCGCCGTTGTCGCCGACGGGAAGCTCGCCTGGACCAAGCGCGCCGGCAAGCTGGCCAATCTCACCGCGGCCCTGGCCGAGCGGCCGCCGCTGGTCGGCACCGTCGGCGTCGGCCATACCCGATGGGCTACCCACGGACCGCCCACCGACCCCAACGCGCACCCGCATACCGACTGCGCCGATCACCTCGCCGTCGTGCACAACGGGATCATCGAGAACTTCGCCACTCTCCGCGCCGAACTGGAGGACCAGGGCCACCACCTGACCTCCGAGACCGACACCGAGCTCGTCGCCCACCTGCTGGAAGAGGAGATGGCGAAGGTGCCGGACGGGCCGGGTATCAGCCTGCCGCGGCCCGGTGCGCTGGCGACCGCCATGCGCGCCGTCTGCCAGCGCCTGCAGGGCGCCTTCACGCTCGTGGCCGTGGACGTACGCGACCCCGAGGCGGTCGTCGGCGCGCGGCGCAACTCACCGCTGGTAATCGGCCGCGGGGAGGGCGAGAACTTCCTGGCCAGCGACGTATCCGCGTTCATCGCCTACACCAGGGACGCGATCGAGCTCGGTCAGGACCAGGTGGCCGAGGTGCGGCCCGACGGGGTCATCGTCACCGGGTTCGATGGCGAGCCGGCTCAGGTTCGCGACTTCCACGTGGACTGGGACGTCCAGGCGGCCGAGAAGGCCGGCTTTGACTACTTCATGCTCAAGGAGATCGCCGAGCAGCCGCATGCCATCACCGACGCGCTGCTCGGCCGGACCGGCGCGGACGGCTTGCTGTGCCTGGACGAGATGCGGCTGTCCGATGACGAGCTGCGCGCGGTCGACAAGATCATCATCGTCGCCTGCGGCACGGCGTTCCACGCGGGGATGATCGCCAAGTACGCGATCGAGCACTGGTGCCGGATCCCGTGCGAGGTCGAGCTGGCCAGCGAATTCCGTTATCGCGACCCGGTGCTGACGTCCGCGACGCTGGTGATCGCCATCTCCCAGTCCGGCGAGACGATGGACACCCTGATGGCGGTGCGGCACGCCACCGAGCAGGGCTCTCGGGTGGTGGCGGTCTGCAACGTCAACGGATCGACGATCCCGCGCGAGAGCGACGCCGTCGTCTACACCCACGCCGGGCCGGAGATCGCCGTCGCCTCGACCAAGGCGTTCCTGACCCAGCTGGTCGCGTGCTACCTGCTCGCGCTCTACCTGGCCCAGATCCGCAATGGTCCGGCCGCCGGCCAGGTCGGCGCCCTGCTGGCGCAGCTGAACCGGATGCCGGCGGCCGTGGAGCAGGTGCTCAGCCAGATGGATCCGGTGCGAGCCGTGGCGCGTGAGCTGGCGGGCGAGCGGTGCGTGCTGTTCCTGGGCCGTCATGTCGGCTTCCCGGTGGCCATGGAAGGCGCGCTGAAGCTCAAGGAACTGGCCTACATGCACGCCGAGGGGTTCGCAGCGGGCGAGCTGAAGCACGGGCCGATCGCCCTGATCGAGGAAGGGCTGCCCGTCGTGGTGGTCGTCCCGCCCCGGGCGGATGGGCAGTCCGTGCTGCACGACAAGATCGTTTCTAATATCCAGGAGATCCGGGCGCGGGGGGCACGGACGATCGTGATCGCAGAGGAGGGCGATAGCTGGGTCGCGCCCTACGCCGACACGCTGATCGGGGTACCGGCGGTACCGGCGCTGCTGCAGCCGCTGGTGACGACCGTGCCGCTGCAGGTTTTCGCCTGCGAGCTCGCGACGGCCAAGGGCCACGACGTCGACCAGCCGCGAAACCTGGCTAAATCGGTCACCGTGGAATAGCCGGCCCTTCAGCTGGCCGGCCTGGCCACTAATCTGCCTGGCCGGCCTACCCACGTGGCTGGGGCCGCGACGACAGCCGAAATCCCGTGCCGGCTGGGGATCTGGCGTCGTGGCTCTTCCGCCACCAGGCCCGGCTCAGCTGGTGTGGGTATGTTTCCTCACCCTGATGGCCGATGTCCCCACAGGTCACTCCTGGCAATGTTTCTCCCACGTGCGGTGACGGCTTGATGTCGTCGCACCACCAGGGGGGAAACAGATGGCGATGCATGACCGCGGGCGGCACCAGGTGCCCGCCGCGCTGGCCGGGGTCGATACCAGCACCCCGGCCGTGGTACTCAAGCTCGACCCCAACGTCCTGCATCACGGCGGCCTGGGCGTCATCCGCAGCCTCGGCCGGATGGGGGTGCCCGTCTACGGCGTGCACGAGGGACCACTGGCGCCGGCCGCGAACTCCCGTTACCTGCACGGACGATGCTTCTGGCAGCCGGGGGCGGCCGATTCCGGCCGGATCCGCGACGGCCTGATCGCGCTGGCCGACCGGATCGGCCGGCCCGCGGTGCTGCTGCCCACCGACGACGCGGGCGCGATCTTCCTCGCCGAGCACGGGGCCGACCTGCGACCGGAGTTCATCTTCCCGGACCCGCCCGCCGACCTGCCGCGGCAGGTCGCCGGCAAGTACTCACTGCACGAGCTCAGCCGCCGCCTGGGCGTGCCGTCGCCGGCCGCGCAGGTGCCGGAATCGGCCGCGGCGGCGCGCGGTTTCGCCGCGCAGGCCGGCTACCCGCTGATCGCCAAGCTGACCACGCCGTGGCAGGACGGCAAGCTGCGCAGCACCTCGATAGTGACCAGCCGAGACGAGCTGGACCGCGTCGTGGCGGACTGCGCGCGGGCCGGGGCCGGGCTGATGCTGCAGGAGTTCATCCCGGGCGGCCCCGGCACCGACTGGTTCTTCCACGGCTACTGCGACGCCAGCTCGACCTGCCGCCCCGCCTTCACCGGGGTCAAGGAGCGGTCCTATCCGGCCCACGCCGGCCTGACCAGCCTGGGCCGCTCGGAGCCGAACGCCGTCCTGCGCGACCAGGTCACCGGCCTGCTCGGCAGGCTGGGCTACCGGGGAATCCTGGATCTGGACCTGCGCCTGGACCGCCGGGATGGCGAGTACAAGCTGCTCGACTTCAACCCGCGGCTGGGTGCGCAGTTCCGGCTGTTCCGCACCACGGCCGGCCTGGACGTGGCCACGGCCGCCTACCTCGACCTCACCGGCACCGCGATCGGCGACGGCGAGCAGGCCGCCGGGCGGCGATTCCTGGTCGAAAACTATGACCCGCTCGGCGCGCTCGGCTACTGGCGGCGCGGCGAGCTCAGCCCGGCGGCCTGGCTGCGGTCGCTGCGCGGCGTGGACGAGGTTGCCTGGTTCGCCCGCGACGACCTGCGGCCGTTCGGGCTGATGTGCCTGCGGATGGGCTGGCGCCTGGCGTCCCGCCCCGCTAGCAGGCTGAGCGCGGTACGCCGGCACACCGGCCGGGCCCGCCGCGACGATTTCCGGTTCACCGGCGGCCGCGCCGCCGCGACGGCTAGCCGGGACCAGGAGCACGAGGCAGGACTAGCCACCATCATGCGGCCGCACCGGCCGCAGACCAGCCAACAGGAGGCAAGAGCATGAGCGACGCCATCGACGTTGCCATCGTGGGGGCAGGACCGTACGGACTGTCGGCCGGCGCGCACCTGCGCGCCGCCGGCCTGAGCTTTCGTCAGTTCGGCCTGCCGATGCGGCTGTGGCGGGACAACATGCCGCGCGGGATGTACCTGAAGTCCCAGGGCTTCGCGTCCAACCTGTCAGATCCCCGCGGCAGTCACACCCTCGAGGCATTCTGCCGCAAGACCGGGCATCCCTACGCCAGCTACGGCCTGCCGGTGCCGCTGGACACCTTCACCAGCTACGGCCAGTGGTTCGCCGACGAGCTCGTCCCCGGCCTGGAGGAGGTGCTCGTCACCGAGATCTCCCGGCACCGCGGTGGCTATCGCGTCACCCTGGCCGACGGCGAGGAAGTCCGCGCTCGCAACGTGATCGTGGCCGCCGGCGTCGAGCACTTCGTGCGGCTGCCCGGCCTGCTGGCCGACCTGCCGCCGTCGGCGTACACGCACAGCTCTGCCCACACCGACTTGTCGGCCTTCGCCGGCCAGCGGGTGGTCGTGCTCGGGGCAGGCCAGTCGGCGCTGGAGAGCGCCGCCCTGCTGCACGAGAGCGGGGCAGAAGTCCAGCTCGTCGCGCGGGCGGACCAGCTGGTGTGGAACGGCGCGCCGCTGGCCCCGGACCGGCCGCTGCTGCAGCGGATGAAGGAGCCCGAGGCCGGGCTGGGCTCGGGCTGGACCACCTGGTTCTACTCCCGTCATCCCGAGCTGTTCCGGCACCTGCCCGAGCGGACCAGGGTGTTCCGCGCGCGGACGGCGCTCGGCCCCGCGGGAGCTTCCTGGCTGCGGGCCCGGGTGGAAGATCAGTTCCCGGTCCTGACCGGACAGGCCGTCCACTCGGCGGCGGAGCGCGGCGACGGTGTCCGCCTCGGGCTGACCGCCCGGGATGGGTCGAGCCGCGAGCTGGCCGCCGACCATGTCATCGCCGCCACCGGATATCAGCCGGACCTGACGAGGCTGTCGTTCCTGGACGGCCCGCTGCGGTCGCGGCTGCGGACCGTGGCCGGCGCCGTCTCGGTCGGGGGGAGCTACCAGTCCTCCTCGCCTGGCCTGTACTTCATCGGGCCGGCGGTGGCGCCCAGCCTCGGGCCCGTCATGCGGTTCGTCTACGGCTCCTACCACGCGGCGACCACAGTGGCCCGCCAGCTGGCCGGCTCGGCCCGCGCTCCGGCGCGGGCGAGGGTACCCGCAGGCCGCTGACAGCCCACCCTGTCCCGCCTCACCTCAGCAGAGAGATCGCAGCTATGGCGAACTATTTCCAGGTGCGCAGGCCGGCCCTCGCTGGCCTGGCCCGTACCGGGCTGTCGCCGGCCACGCCGGCCCGTCGGCCCGACGGCAGGAGCCGGCGGAACCCCGTGCCGCCGGACTCTGTCCTGCCGGGCGCCGGGCTCGCGAACCCCCAGCCACCTAGCCCCGGGTCGGCCAGCCCCGTGCGGACGACCGCTGGACCGGCCCGCCGCGGCGGGTTCCGGCTGACCTCCGTCGTGCCCGTCGTCGCGCTGCTGATCGCCGACATGCTGGCCCTGGCCCTGGCCGGGGCCAGCACGTCGGGCGGCCTGCTGGCGGCCCTGTACGGGCTCGTCGCGCTGACCGCCCTGTGGCTGGGCGGCCTGCACCGGCTGCGGATCTGCCTGCGGGTCTCCGACCAGATTGGCCGGATCCTGGCGGCGACCGTGCTCCCGGTGGTCTTGCTGCTGCCGCTACTGCCGGCCGACGGCGCGGTGCGGTTCGCGCTGCTCTCGGCCGGGCTGGTGATCGCCTTCCGGCTGGTCACCTGTTCGTGCCTGCGGGCCGCCCATCGCCTGGGCCTGCTCACCGAGCCGACGCTCGTGGTCGGTGCCGGGACATTCGGGGCGCACCTGGCCGAGCAGATTCGGCTGCACCCCGAGCTTGGCCTGCGGGTCAGCGGCTTCCTCGACTCCGGCGCGCCCCGGCGCGATCTCCCGGAGCCATCCCTGGGCCGCCCGGAAGACCTGGCGCAGGTCGTCGCCGCGCTGGGCATCCGCCGCGTCATCGTCTGCTACGGCGACTGGCGCGACGAGGACCTGATCGCCATCCTGCGTGCCTGCCGACCGCTGCGTGCCGATGTGTGCGTGGTGCCGCGGCTGCATGAGCTGGGTCTGGCGGTGCCGCGCGGCTGCCTGGACGAGATCTGGGGCATCCCGCTGATCCCGCTGCGCAGGATCGGGGCCGGCCCGGCCAGCCTGGGACTGAAGCGCATCTTCGACGTCAGCGTGGCGGCCGTCATGCTGGCCGCCGCCCTCCCCGTGCTGCTCGTGCTCGCGGCCGTTATCAGGCTGCAGACCGGCCAGTCGCCGCTGTTCCGGCAGTTGCGGGTCACCGGCGACGGCCGCCAGGCCAGCGTCCTCAAGCTGCGCACGATTACCGACTCCAGCGACGCCGATACCACCTGGGCCGTGGACCGCGAGCGGTACAGCAGGCTCGGGGGCTGGCTGCGGGCCACCCACCTGGATGAGCTGCCCCAGCTCGTCAACGTGCTGCGTGGCGAGATGTCCCTCGTCGGGCCCCGGCCCGAGCGCCCGCACTTCGCCGGGCAGTTCGCGCGGGAGATCCCGCGCTACGGCGACCGCGACCGCATGCGGGCCGGCCTCACGGGCTGGGCTCAGGTGCACGGCCTGCACGGCGACACGTCCATCACCGAGCGCAGCCGCTTCGACAATCAGTACATCGAGTACTGGTCGCCGTGGCTGGACATGGTCATCCTGGCGCGAACCGTCGGCTCGGCCCTGTCCGGACTGGGAGCCGGGCGATGACCGCCCCGGCGGCGGCGGCCGCCCCGATAACCGCCTCGATGCGGCTGCGCGACGCCCCGATGATCTTGATGTACCACGGCATCGCGGACGTGGCGCAGGACCCGAACCAGCTGTGCGTGTCGCCGCGGCGGTTCGCCGAGCAGATGGCCTGGCTCGAGCGCAGCGGGCTGCGCGGCGTCAGCGTCGGGACGCTCGTCGACGCGGCAGCGGCGGGCCAGGCGGCCGGGATGGTCGGGATCACGTTCGACGACGGCTACACCAGCGTGCTGGACACGGCGCTGCCCGAGCTTGACTGCCGCGGATTCGGTGCCACCGCGTTCATCATCTCCGACCTGCTGGGCCGGACCAACGAATGGGACGAGGGCCCGGTCTGGCCGCTGCTAGACGCCGCCGGGGTCGCCGAGCTGGCCGCCGCCGGCATCGAGATCGGCTCGCACAGCGCCACGCACCGGCAGATGGCGGGCCTTTCCGCCGGCCGGCAGGCGGCCGAGGTCACCGCCAGCCGCGAGCGGCTGGCGGACCTGCTGTCGGCACCGATCCGGGGCTTCGCCTATCCGTACGGGTCGATGGACGCGGCAGCTCGTTATTCCGTCGGCGCGGCCGGCTACGAGTACGCCTGCGCGGTCGAGACGCCGCTGGCCCAGCTCGGGCAGCTGGCATTGCCGCGGATCTATGTCGGGCAGCGCGACAGCGCCGCCCGGATGACCGTCAAGCGACGGCTCCACAAGGGCTACGTCGCAGTCAAGGGGAGGCACGGATGAAAGTCCTGCATGTAATTACCGGACTCGATGTCGGCGGCGCCGAGTTGCAGCTGGATGCCGTGCTGCAGCACACCCGGCACGACGCCGACGTCGTCACCCTCTACAACCCGGGCCCGGTCGCGGACCGGCTCCGCGGGCACGGCGTTACCGTGCGCGATCTCGGCATGCAGCACAATACCGAGCTGGGTGCCCTGCTGCGGCTCTACCGGATCATCCGGGACGGGCGCTACGACGTGGTGCACGCCCACCTGTACCGGGCCCAGGTCTACGCCCGGCCCGCGGCCCGGCTCGCGCGCACGCCGGTAATCGTGACCACCGAGCACTCCATCGGCGAGACCCATATCGAGCGGCGCAAGATGAGCGCCTCGGTTCGCGCCCTGTACCTGGCGTCCGAGCTGACCTCCGACGCCACCATCGCGGTGGCCGACGTCGTCCGCGACCGGCTGGTGCGCTGGGGCGTGCCGGCCCGGAAGATCACCGTCATCCCGAACGGGCTGGACTTCACCACCCTGAGCTTCGATCCGGTGTCCCGCGCCGCGGTGCGCGAGCAGTTCGGCATCGCGCCGGACGCCTACGTGATCGGCACGCTCGGGCGGCTGGATCCCAACAAGCGCATCGACCTGGCCATCGAGGCGGCCGCGCCGCTGCTCGGTGACCGCTGCAAGCTGCTGATCGTCGGCCGCGGCGAGGAGAGCGAACGGCTGGAGGCCGTCGCCGCCAGGCTGGGTGTCGCCGACCACGTCATCTTCGGCGGGTACCAGGCCGACATGACGGCGATGCTGTCCGCCTGCGACCTGAACGTCACCGCCTCGCTGCAGGAGACCTTCGGCCTGTCGGTCCTGGAGGCGCTGTCCAACGGGCTGCCGGTGCTCTACACCACCTGCCCGGCGCTCGACGGGATCGCGACCGACCGGGGCCGCCAGGTCGCCGGGAACGTGACCGCGCTGCGTGCCGAGATGAGCAAGGAGATCGAGGCGGGCGGCCGCCCCCGGCAGCCGGTGACCGAGGTCATGGACCGTTACGGCATCGAGTCGGTGACCAGCCGGATCGACGACCTCTACGAGCGCATCGCGGCGGTGCGGCTCGCCACCGGCCGGCGCAGCGCGGGCCGGCTCGCCGAGGCGGGGTTCGCATCGGCGCGCCGCAAGACGGCGGGGGACGCAGGCTGACGTGGACATAGCACTGACGGCCGAGGGCACCTATCCCCACCAGTTCGGCGGGGTCAGCGTGTGGTGCGACCAGCTAGTCCGGGGCCTCCCGGACTACGACTTCTCGCTGGTCGCCGTCGTGGCGACGGGGAGCGAGCCGGTGAGCTGGACGCTGCCGGGCAACGTCACCGGCCTGACCACCATGCCGCTGTGGGGCCCGCCGCCGCCGGCGCCGCCGGGCTCGCGGTGGCTGCGGCCCCGGTCCGGGCCGCCGGTGCGCGAGCTCGTCGAGGTGCTGCTGGCCCCGGCCGCCGAGGAGCAGGACCGATTCGGGGAGGTCATGCGCGAGATGTTCACCTACGCGCAGTACGGCAACCTGTCGGCCGCCCTGGCCAGCGAGGAGTCGGTGCGGCTGCTCAGCGAGGCCTGGCGGCAGCGCTGGCCGGACCCCGACGTCCCGGCGCCGACGCTGCAGGACGCCGTCACCGCGATCCAGCTGCTGGAGCACGCGCTCCGGCCGCTGTCGCACCCGCCGCCGCGGGCCGATGTCGTGCACGCCGTGACCAACGGGCTGGGGGCCCTGCCGGCCCTGACGGCCAAATGGCGGTACGGCACCCCGATCGTCGTCACCGAGCATGGGCTGTATATGCGCGAGCACTACCTGCACAGCCGCCAGGATCCCTACCGCTGGCCGGTCAAGCAGCTCTACCTGCAGTTCCTGCGCCGCCTGTGCGTGCTGGGCTACCACGAGGCCGCGGTCATCACGCCGGGGAATGTGTATAACAAGCGCTGGGAGGCCCAGCTCGGCGCGGACCTGGCCCGGGTGCGGACCGTCTACAACGGCGTGAACCCGGCCGACTTCCCGGCCTTTGACAGCGAGCCCGAGGTGCCGACGATCTCCTGGGCCGGGCGCCTGGACCCCATCAAGGACCTGGAATCGCTGCTGCGCGCCTTCGCCGTCGTGCGAGCCGAGATGCCCGACGCGCGGCTGCGGATCTTCGGGTCACCGCCGGCCAGCCGTGAACCCTACGTGACCCGGTGCAAGGCACTGGGGCAGGAGCTGGGCCTGGGCGAGTCGGTGACGTTCGAGGGCCGGGTCGCGGACATCCGCGATGCCTACGCCGCCGGGCAGGTCATCGTGCTGTGCAGCATCTCCGAGGGCTTTCCCTACACCCTGATCGAGGCCATGACCTGCGGCCGCCCCT
>Ga0208220_1000602_pt1 | contig 15186 bp, 12 predicted proteins | sample NGESurdeep092012_9_FD_184484 | JGI IMG/M metagenome (GOLD analysis project Ga0208220, IMG submission 184484) | Arctic peat soil microbial communities from Barrow, Alaska - NGEE Surface sample F53-1 deep-092012 (SPAdes) | ecosystem: Environmental > Terrestrial > Soil > Wetlands > Peat ... | reverse complement strand
TTCAGCAGCACCGGCCGAGCAATGCGCATCCGAATCCGTCCTTCCAATTGTAAGGACGCTATCTAATTGTTAATAGTTACTATTTATGACGCAGACCACTAGTATGTGGGATGTTAATCCCATTTGTCCTAACGTGCGATGTTGCACAACCGCTTACGCTCGAGCAGGTGCTGAAGCAAATGTGCGAACGCGACCGGGTGAGGTCTCGTTCACTGGTTCGTTACACCTGTATGCGCCATTTTGCGCCATTATGTATTGAACAATCGGCGCTTTCACGTGAAGGCGGAGCTCACCGTTCGAATGACGTATTGTTATCCAGGGCGGAAGACATTCCAAATGTTAGCCGAACGAGGCCCCTGGGTCCTCCGCCAACGAGTGCTGCATCGCATGCTGGATGCTGAGGAGGAGGCCAGCCGTGATCAACTCCGGCCGCACGTGCAGATCACTCCACTGAATTACGAGTTCCAGCTTCTTGGAGGGCAGTTCTACAAGGCCGCCCCTCATACGTTCTTGAGATTGCTCCTAAAGTCATGAATAAATTCTCCTTTCGCGGGCGGATCTGGGTTGACAGTCAGGATTTCGCAATCGTCCGCATTGAAGGCGCGCCTGTCCAGAATCCATCTCGCTGGATTCGCAACACTCACATCGTTCAACAGTACGCAAAGCACAGCTCCATGTGGCTGCCGATCTTCAACTCTTCGGAGACAGATTCGTCCGTTTTCGGTCTCACGGAGGTCACCATTGATTCCTGGGACTACGAAATTACTCAGAACAGCAGCCTCTCCCATTTACTCGTTCCTAGCCATAGCCTGACATACGGGGACGCTGAAAATTGACAACACTTCAATACACCCGAAAGGGAAAATACAATCACCAGCGCGGTCGATCGAAGTCAACAAGATCGCCGTGATCTTTGGTAGACTCCGCCCGATCACTATCGGGGACCAGAACGTTAGCACCTCATCAAAGAATGCCCGATCTAATTCCGGTTCTTTGCTGTAGGGCAGAAACTGCGCTCCCATAAGGGGGCGAGGGCTCACCTTCGCCACGGTCGGCCGTCAATCCCGGCAGCAGCTCCGGCAGTTCGATGATCTCGGCCCAGTTGGTTCCTGGCATGAGATCAGAGCGAACCTGGATTGCTCCTTCCGTGAAAAGGGCCGGCCGGTGTCAATGATAATCTGATTCCGCTTTTGAGAGCAACGACACGGAAGTCTCACGGGTCTGCGTACGCAGCGTCCGTCGTCGCTCGGCCGCCGCTGTAATTGCCACATAGGGCTGAACGCACATCCGGAAGGAAGTTCCGAACAATTCACCTTTGCGGGCGAGCGATTAGAATTATCTCGCCGGGGCTCACATCTATCGCACACTGCGCCAGCAGCCTCTTGATGTTCAATAAAAAGATCACGCAGAGGCGAGTCCTTATTTATCGTGCATTTAGTAACGTCGAACTACAACTCTGCGTCCAACCCGAGAACCAAAATGAATCCGAAAATGGCTAAGTTCTTCGTTGAGACCGGGATTCTAGTGCTTTCTGCCTTGATCTCGAGTCCAATGCCAGCGCAGGTCGCTAGCGCCACGCTATCTGGCACCATCACAGGCGCTTCAGGAGCAGTGGTCCCCAATGCCAAAGTGTCTGTGAAGAATGTGGCTACGGGTCAACCGACGGAGACCCAGACCAATTCGACCGGGATTTACACCATATCAAACCTCGCGCCGGGGGATTACGAGGTTTCCGTCTCCGCGGAGGGGCTCAGCACCAAAGTAGCCACCGTGACGCTCACCGCAGCGGCGAAGCAAACGATGGACCTAAACTTAGTAGCCTCTCCCGGCAATGTGGCAGCGCCTTCACTACCGGATCTGGGCTTCCCGCCGGGCCAGGTCCAGGGAAATGCCCAGGACCAGGCGAGGCTCGATAAGCGATCGCACATGCTTATGATCCATCAACGGCTCGGTCTGATCACCACCATTCCTTTACTTGCCACCGTCATCGGTGGCAGCTTCGCCGGCCGCAAGAGCACCCCGGCCGACCGCGATCTGCATGCTGCTCTGGGCTCCGCGACGGCGGGCCTGTATTTCTCCACCGCCTACTTTGCCATGTTCGCGCCCAGGATTCCAGGGACCCAAACTCGAGGACCCATCCGGTTGCACAAAGCTTTGGCTTGGATTCATGGCCCGGGGATGGTCCTGACCCCCATCTTGGGGATCATGGCTTTCGATCAACTAAGCCGCGGGGAAAAGGTTCATGGAATCGCCGCGGCGCACGGGGCGGTGGGCTACGTGACCGCCGCGGCGTACGGGGCCGCTATTTTGTCCGTATCCATCAAGTTCTAAGTAGGGCTTGTGAATAAAAAAATACTGACAGCCCTCTTCCTCCTGGCGGTTCCACTGCTTGCCGGAGTGGATAGCCAATGGGTTCTCGAACAGTCCACTCTGACTTATCATGTGTCGCACCCGCTGCATCAGAGTGAGGGCGTCAGCCATGCGGCGCGCGGCAAGGGCGTTTGCCACGCTGGACAATGCGATCTCTTGATCGCGGTACCCGTTAAGTCGTTTGATTCGAAGGACAGCAACCGCGACCTTCACATGCTTCAAGCGACGCACGGCGCCCAATTTCCCATGATTGTCGTGCGCACCCGATTATCCGAAGACGCATTGACATCGGCAACGATCCATGTCGATCTGGAGATCCAGTTTGCCGGCCAGACCGCCCAGTATAAGCAGGTTCCATTTCAACAGGCGACTCAAGGAAACGAGACCCGGATATCAGGAACAATTCCGGCTACCCTATCCGATTTCAAGATCGACCCACCGTCACTCTTAGCGATGCCGGTTAAGAACGACATGCCCGTGCGCGTGGACATGAAGTGGCGTCGATTGTGAATGGCAGGCATCACTCTGGCAGTTGTTGGACTTCGATGTGGCATTCTCGCCGCATAGAACTTTAACCGGAAGGATTAGACCGTACATTCCCGAAGTTCGATTTTCCTAATAGCGGTGGCGCTTCTGCCCGCGTTGAGTGCCGAAGAGGTCACCGTCAATCTCGATCCTGCGAAAACGGCAATCAATTTTGTTTTGAACGATGTTTCTAAGCCTGCGCCCCACCTGTGGCTTCGATACCGTTGCGCGATAACTGTCGCAACACTAAACAAACGCGGCGATGGCGCGCCCCGATGGGAAGCTCCCGCTTCCACACAACCACCCACTGTGGCTTTTAAACCAGGTTTCTGAGAAATTGCCAGTCGCAGGAATTTCGGAGGGCATCAATCTTCGATCTACGTCTTTCATGACAGTCGCCAAGATCTCCGCATCGGCTATGGCTTCATCGGCGAGTTAGCTATCTATCTGCGCAGTCGTGCAGCAGGGAAGTCATCGCCCTCCGTGGCCGCCTTGCTGGCCCGAGATCGTGAAGGCGTATAGCTTGTTGTTGTTTGTTCCGATGCGATAACCCGATCCCCAATAAACAAATCCACCGGCGATCGATGGGCCGTCAATCACCGACCCTCCACTTGCGAAGCTCCACAAGATCTTTCCCGTTGCAGCATCCAGGGCATACATATATCCTGGCGCGCCCTGGGAGCCGGCGTAGACGACTCCATTGGCAACGCTTACGGCGCCGAAGTCTTCCGAGGCGGGAGTGGGGTCGGCCGTCTGCCACAGGATTCTTCCCGTGTTCGCGTCCAGCGCGCTCCAAGAACCCCAGTTGATCTGGCTTCCGGATGGGATCAGGGTGTAATTGACGTGACCGCTATCGGCGACCTCTGTGTAGATACGCTGGCCGTCCGTTGCGGTCCCCCATTCGATACCTCCCAACGTGCCGGTTCCCGCCGGGCCTACGAACGTGCTCCACAGGACGCGACCATCATCGGGATTAAAAGCCCAATAGACGCCGCTCTTTTGCCCGAAGCCTACCAGGTGATTAAGCAAGTTTGGTCCGGAGCCTCCCAGGTCGTAGTCGTGTCCCTTGGGAGACGGGCAGTTGGAGTTCGGGGGTACGGTAGTGCACCCGGTTGTCCAGGCGTCGTACGACTCAACCTTGTAAGCCCACTCCACATCGCCGACATCTGCATTGTGCGCCCACTTCACCCTGCCCGTTTGCAAGTCCAGCGCCAGTGCAGTATCGATGTAGTCATCGGGCGCGGTGCAGACGATGCTCGTATTGTTCGTGGCCTCGGCTTGCGTCTGGCAAGCCGCGACGCTCGCTGGAACGGTGTAGTTGTTGCCCGTTCCGATGTATAAGACGCCGCGCTGCGGATCGATGGCCGGCGGCTGCCAGATTGCGCCGCCGCTATATTGATTCGTGGCGCCCTGGTTATCCGGCATGTCGTACATCTTCCACAGTATGCTGCCCGCGTTGGCATCCAGGGCCACCACACTGCCGCGGAACGTGCAACATGGATAGGAAGCGTTTCTTGCCAGGTTTGACTCCTCGTTCGAGGAAACGCCCACATAGACGGTATCGCCAAAAACCACTGGTGATCCCGTGATGATCGCAGCCCCATGTGCTTCCACCTTGGTGATCCACAGAAGCGCGCCCGTTTGCCGGTCTACCGCGATGATATTGGCGCCGCCGTGGAGGGCGCTTGGGTTTTCGTTGTCCCCCAAAATCAGCTCGTTTCCGTGCACGGCCGGACTGACGCGCGAAATGGCAGTCGAGAACCCATCGTAATCCGAAATCTTATGGGACCAGATGAGCTGACCCGTGTCCTTGTCGACCGCATAGAGATTACCTGCCCAATCGGGAAAGTAAACCGCATTGCCGGCCCCCGTGGGAGTAGCGGAAACAGATCCCCCGGTGGTGAAAGCCCAAGCCAGCTTGAGCGTGCCCACATTGGAGGAATTGATCAGGTGTTCGGCGGGTTGATTCCGCGAGTTACTCAGATCGTGTCCGGCTAATGGCCACTGGCCAGAGCCTCGAGAATCCTGATCGGCCCAGCCGATCAGAGCAATGAATGACAATGCGGCAATGCTTGCCGCAACTATGTAACCCTTTCTCATAACTAACCTCCTTGTTGCGAGAAAAGGGTCGTGCTTAGTTGTCTGAGACGCGTTAGAGCGCTAACTAAGGACTCCTCCGAGTCCAAGGTAAGTTCCTTTGACGCTGCCCGGCGTAGCCAAGCAGACCCAAAATTCCGAGCACAGCCAAACCGAACGCAGCGGGTTCGGGTACGGCTCGAACGTCCCCGAACAGACCGTCGTTCCCACTGTTGAGGCCCGCTGTAAAATACAGCGCGTCAGGATTGGCCGAACTGTTTCCGAAGTCAAGCGCCCATAAGCCGCTGTCTACAAGCGGGTTGCCAGATGCATCCGTGAGCGTGCCTAGAAAAGCGCCCGTGGTTGGATTGAAGGCGTTGATCTCGCCGTTCCCAAAATTCCCGATCAGCAAGTCGTTCCCAAAGCTGCCGAACCCGGCGGGCGCCATGGTGATACCCCACGGCGCGTTGAGCGGTCCATTAGAGACCAGACGCTGCAGGAGATTCCCATTCGTGTCGAACACGTCGACATAGCCGCCGCCGCCTGGGAGTGGCACCGGTACGCCGGCAGTAAGCTTCGCGTACTCTACGTAAAGGTCCCCATTCACGTTCTGGATGTTGAATGGTGCGTACCCCGCGGGGATGTTCGGGTCCGTAAACTTACCGGACAGCGTCACGGGAGTATAACTCGGATTGAACACATTGATACCACCGCCGCTTACGAAATTCGCTGCGTACAACGTGTTGTTCGCCAAAGCGAGACCCTCATAACGCGCACCCGTTGTGGTGGCTACAACCGTCGCCGCAGACCCACCGTTCCAGGCATCGACGGTACCGCCGAGCGTATCGAAAATGAAACTTGCAGGAGTGCCGTTCAGGGTAAAACTGGTGGTCGGCCCCGCAAAGACCTGACCTGTCGGGCCGGTGGTGGCCGTACCAGGCGGAACTGTCACGACCAAAGGGGCCACGGTGCCAGAACCGGTATAGACGGTGGCAACACCCGTCATTCGATCGGATACCCAAATCGGGCTGGTCGCGCTGAAAGACATTCCCCACGGGTCCTTCAGGTGGGGATCGGTGGCGGCTGCCATGCCCGAGATATCGGAAACGAGATTGGTTTGCAGAAACGAGTCGGCGTGGAGGAGGGTGCAGGGCAACGCTCCGCACACCAGAAGAAACGCGATGCGAGGGACTTTCATGGGATGAACCTCTGGGTGTAATTACTTTACGGATTACTCTGCCGTTCGAGTTGTTTCAGTGAGACTACGATTTCGAAGAAATCAGTGCTATCTGTTTTGATACTTCCAAAGTGGGCCACCATACATTGAAACGCAGCGGGGATTCCGACACGGGCGTTTTGCCGATAATAGATGATGGTGTAAAGGTGAATCTCTTCGGCCTGGCGGCGATTTGGCGAAAGGCGATGGCAGCGGGTACGCGGTGAGCGGCTTCGTGGAAGCGTTTAGCCGGTTCGCGTCGGGCATGACGCCTCCGATTCTAGCTTCCGGGGATCGCCGAACCACCAGATGCCGTGGTGAATACGCCGCAGCATGAAGAGATGAAGGCCCAGGTTGTAAAGCTCTCCAGCGGATCTGGCGCAAACGTGGGTGGCGCTGAACAGAACCAACGGCCTACGTTGTTGCGCTAGCGAGCAGGGCAGTTTTTCGAGTGAAAGGGTTCTTGTCGATGAGACCTGCTGCGTAGAAAGATGCTGGAACGAGCCCGATGACAAGCGCTGTATTCGTTCCACTCAGCATGCTGTGGTTTATACCGCTTACTACGATAAGAAGCGGGTTACGATTGACCAGTTTAGACACAGATCACAGCGTATGTGAGAGAAGCGAAAAACCGATTTGGCGTCTTGAGGCGTGCAACCGCCTACAGAAGCATAAGGGAATCGGTTAAATGGGGAATAAATTTCGCCTGGCTCCGCTGCTGAGAAGATCGGCAGGTAGGAAGATTGCCGACTTACTGGAAACGGCCATTCCATGAAGCTAGTCCAAATCCCTAGAGCGACGTATTGATGTCCGATAAATCGAGGGACTACGCATCGGGGGTGAATAGTGTCATTGCCATCTGCAAAGATGCCGAAGAGGGGTTTCACGGTGCCGCTAATGCCGTCAAAGATCCAGATCTAAAAGCTGTGTTCGAACAGCACTCGACCCAGCGTGCTGCTTTCGCCGCGGAATTGCATGACGAATTAGGACGTTGCGCGATGCGGTGGACCAGGGAACCGAGGTATAAAGGCATCCCGCAGCAGCGAACGGACGCCGAATAGAGCGGTCGGGATTATCGTCCATTACATCCAAATGCAGCGTCAGCACGTATCCTGCCTCCTTGTGCTCTTCCTCTCCTCCGTCTGTCTGAGGGGTGAGCAGATGCCGCAGCTCTCGGCAGAGACCTTATCGGGGAAAGAAGTCTCGCTCCCCGGGGCCACCGCAGGCAGGATTGCAGTTTTCTGTGTTGGATTCAGCCATGACTCCCAATCACAAGTGAAGCACTGGCGTGAGCGCATCGAAAAGCAATTCGTAGATAATCCGCAGATTGGCGTTTATTCCATTGCTGTTCTGGAGGACGCGCCGAAGGTCGTCCGTGGAATGATCGTCCATGCGATGAAGAGCGGAGTGCCCATCGAGCGGCGTGATCGCTTTCTGATCCTGTATCACAACGAACGACAACTGAAGCAAGCGACAGGATTCGAACGGTCGGACGCCGCATATCTTCTCTTGATTGATCAAAGAGGCGACATCAGATGGCGGTATCATAGAAAGCCTAGCGATGCTGCAGAGGCTGACCTCGGCAAACAAATCCGCAGGCTCCTAGAAGCGCATTGAATCCAATATACGGAGCTGCCTCTGAGTCAGGGTGCGGTCACACGAGGAAGGAAGCGGAATTGTGCAACGAACCCGGCAGCGCTACCGTCAAGCGAAATCGAGGCCTGGGGTGTACGGTTCTCGTTATTTTTATCTTCTGTTTAGAATTTGATCTGTACCCTAAAGAGGGACAAACCCTCCGTGCGGGTAGAGGGTAAGTGTCTGCCTGTCGAGGATCGAATCGCCCAGCGTGGGTTTAGCCTCGCGAGGCGCGTAAGTATGCAGTATCTATTTCCGGACGGAAAACACAGAATGACGTGTATACCTGTACTGGCAAGCGCAATTCTTTCGCTCTGCCAAATTGCAGTCGCTCAACAAACTGCAGCAATCCAGCAAAAGATCGACGTCCCTTTGAAAGTGGATGCTGGGACACCGTTGAGGCTCTATATAACGCAAAGGGTCTCGTATCGCTCCGGCGCTAACGTGGAGGCGAAGTTTGCGGAGCCGGTCTGGGCTTTTGACAGAATCGTAATTCCCGCAGGCACAATTGCGGAGGGTCAAGTTACCCAACTCAAGCCAGTTCCTGGCATTGTTCGTGCGAGCGCGATTGTCGGAGGCAATTTTACACCACTCAAGCGCGCTGAAGTTTCGTTCACATCGCTCGTTCTACCCGACGGTAGGCGAATGAATATTGAGACTCAGGAATCGCTGGGACTGCCGACAATCTACACTCTCCCGCGCCCCGCGAAGCCTAAGAAGGTGTCGAACAAACCCAACAAACAGCCGCAGTCAGATTCCGGCAAGATGGCGGCAGCGCGTCAGTTTGTTCGACAGCAAGCTCAGTCGCAATTAAATGCACAGCTTAATGGCCGTACCGGCGGCTTGTTCGACTTTGTTCGTGGGCCGAACAAACGCGAATGGGTTGAAAACTTCTTGTTGAATAAGCTGCCGTATCGCCCGCAGTGGTATCGCACGGGAACACGCTTCGATGCCGTCCTCACAAAAACTCTCGATTTCGGCGCAGCCCACCTCGCGCAGCAGGACCTCCAAAGCGTCGGAACCCAACCCGCTGCCGATTCAGTGGCACAGATGCGTATCGTATCGACCATCAGTTCGGCGAGTGCGCGTGTTGGAGATCGAATGGAGGGTGTACTGGCAGCACCCTTGTTCACTCCCGACCGCAAGCTGGAGCTTCCCGAGGGTACCCGCGTTACGGGGAAGATCACACTAGCTCAACGCGCGCGTTTCCTTCACCGCGGCGGCAAATTGCGGTTCGCTATCGAGGATTTGCAGGTACCGGAAATGGCCTCTTCCCCTGACGGTTCACATGCTGGACCGAATTCGGCTCCTGAACCCACCCGAGCGCAATTAGCGGCAGTCGAAGCAGACCCCGGCAAGGTCAAAGTAGACCAGGAGGGAACTGCCAAAGCGACTGAATCGAAGACTCGCCTACTTCGTCCCGCCATTGCCGCATTCGTAGCCGCGAAATCTTTGGACAACGATACCGGAAAGCAAACTGCTTCCGGCACAGGTAATCCGAGCCCAAATACGTCGGGTCTCACCCTCGGCGGTTTTTCCGGGTTCGGGCTCCTTGGAATGGCTGCGGCGAAGGGTCCTCCTGCAATCGGCTCTGCTCTGGGATTCTACGGCTTGGCTTGGTCCGTTTACACGAACATAATCTCTCGCGGAAGTGAAGTTACCTTCCAACAGAACGCTGCTATGGCAATTCGGTTCGGAACCCCTCCACGTAAACAATAGTTTCCTTACCCATTACCCTGGCGACTGAATTCTTTCCCAAGAGGCAAGAGACAAAAGAACGCATGTCAGAGGTGCTCTGTGGGACCTGGCGGGCGCGTAGTAGGGATTAGGCTGAATCCCGCCCCTAAAAAAACACGTCGAAATCCGGAAAGAAGCGGCGCTTATGCTGGCCAAAGAACAGGCCGTAAAGTGGGGCATCGGTGTTTGAGTAGACTGAATCGGGGTTGAAGTGATTCGTCAGGTTGTATGTACTGATAGAGAAACGCGCCGTGTATTTGCTGTTTACCTTGAAGTCTTTGGACAAACGTGCGTCAAGCGATAAGAAGTTCGGATAGCGCTGTTGGTATGGAGCGCCGACGTATGCCTGAGCGGCATCCGTAACCAGATATGGGAAACCGGTCCGCCATTCGAAAATCGGCGCGAGTTGCAATTTCCACGGGAAATGGAACACGCCCCACGCGAGAACTCGATTGGGAAGATCAGTCGGCAGATTGCCGAATTGATTTGGTCGGACAATGGGTGCAGGGAAAGTACCTAAGTAGTTGTTGAAGTCGTTCAAATCACCTTGCGCCCGGCTTCTCACGTATGAGACAAATAACTGCTGCTTGTCACCCTGTAAGCGAATACGGGCCATAGCCTCGAACTGGCTGTAGAAAGTCCGACCATTCCCCGTCAAGAGCATTGATCCCAAGCTGCTGCCGGGGGCCGGTTGCAGCGGATTCATCATCACTAAACCTGTCGCGTTGTTCTGCATATACGACGCCCGAAGCTTTACCAAAGAAGAGAGAGGCTGCTCAAGCTGCACAGTCCATATCGTGCTCTGAGGAGAAAAATCGCCGGGCGTGTTTTCGTGGATGACGAATGGGCTGTTTGGGTCCACTTGCCCCAAAGCGTTGACGTACGTAACAGGCGTCTGACCAGCGGGGCCGTAGGTCGTGACCACTTGATTCGGATATTGTGCGAAGCCGAAGACATTCAGCGGCACACGATCGTAAAAGAGGCCCATGCCGGCACGAATAACCGTCCCTGCGTCTGCGAACGGCGACCAGGCGATTCCGATTCGCGGAGCAAGACGAAGTGTTTCAGTGAGGGCTTGCGAATCCGCCCGTAGGCCGAAATCCACCGCAAGCCGGGGCGAAATCAGCCAGTGGTCCTGAGCAAAGAACGACATCTCCGTGTCGGTTTTTTTCACGGGAAAGCCAGGCGTGAAAGATACCTGTTCGAGGAGCTGGCCTGCGGAACCGAAAATGTCGAATGGCCGCTCAATAATCTGGGCGTCTTCTGAGCTGGGTGCGATATAGGCTCCTAACTTGAAGTTGTGTGTACCGAGCTTGTTGAACGAGTGAAACGAATACGTGGAAAGCCAGCCGGCTCGAGACGACGCGCGCTGCTGCTGTGCGAAGTAGTTGCCGAGATTGCCTTCAGGCGTAATCATCAGGTCCTCAATTCCGTGAGCCCAAACACCGGCCGTGAAGTGCGTGTAGGAAAGCGTGTTTTCGAACAGATCGCCCTGGCCGAGGGTGAGTTTGTCGGACAGCGTTACATTGTCGTCGTGAAGGCTGGCGTCTGGAACAGTCGATTGGGGATTAAAAGCGTTCATGTTGACAGATTTCATTTGCTCTGGTGCGACATGAAAGGTTGCGGTGATGAGCTGTCTTGAAGAAACGACGTAGTCGAGTTGAGAGAAAGAGTTGAAGCCTTGTGTTGTCTCCTGGTTTTGCGGGAAAGGGAGTGTTATGACGGGAACTTTCCGGACTTCGTACTCAAAGCCTTCCGAAAAATACAGTCTGTCCGGAATGAGAGGGCCTTCCAAGTTCAATCTAGGGGTCGCATCCATGATGCCCACTAGGTGGTCGCTGCGGATGCGAAAATCCGGAAATGGATCGTTGAGGTCCCATTTCCAAGCGTCTGTGCCGCGACGCGTTTCGACGGAAACGAGACCGGCTGTGAAACTGCCATACTCCGCGAGAAATGGTGTTTGATAGAAGTTCAGCGTCTCCACGCTGTCGATCGGAACTGTTGTTCCGAACTGGCCGGTTGCGGGATCGGTCACGTCAGCTGAATTCACGATGAGCGCACTTCGATGCTCGCCAGCACTGGAGATGCTTAGCCCGCCTTGCGGAGAACGAATCACTCCGGGCATTAAGGGCAGAGCGTCACTCACAGTGGCGGGATGGGATGGGAGTTCACGCGCGGCGGAAGTGGCGACCTGGTTTCCGGAAGAGCTCTGATTGAGTTCATCAGCGGAAGCTTTTACTTCTACCTGCTCTTTATGCTGAAGTTTCGGTGTAAGAGAAATTTCAATCTGTGTGGGATTCGAAGCAGAGACGTCAAAGCTGCTATTCTCGATCGGTTGAAAGTTTTCCTTGGAGACAGAGATGAGGACGTTGTGCCTGAAAGTGCCATTGAATACTGCCCGGCCGGTGGCCGAAGTGGTTTTCTGGTATGCAGCACCTTTCTGATCGCGCACCTGCACCGCCGCGTTGGCGACCGGCTTTCGTGATAAGTCAACAACCAGCAGATCAAGTTCCTGGCCAGTCTGCGGCGACTGTTGAGCCAGCGCAGTCGCGGGCCAGAAGACCGCGATGCCTAGGAGCGCGAGTGGAACACAAACCCTCAACAATCCCGCCCGGAGAATGTAGGCTTTCTTTTTAGATGCTTGTGTCTGGAGAGACGTGCATACTGCGCGTGAAAGTTGCTGGATATCTTGGCTTAAGAGTAAAACCGACGTTTTGCGGCGATGAACGGATTCGGAGTGGCTGAGCCTCCATGCCACTGCCATTTTCAGGAGTGCACCGGGAGAATGATAATCCTCCATCAGGTCCCGATCTTCAACTATTTATCCTGCATTTATCATCATGTCTTATGCTAGCCGTCAATCTAGGGACGCTTGGGAGAGTGCTGGCGCGAGAATTTCCGTTCCAAATCGGGCCAGAACTCCTTCAGTATGTTAGCTGCGAGGTCGACGCCGATCTGGTCTCCAAGTTTAATGGCAGCATCAGAGAAGTTTCGATTATCTGCATAGTACGCGTTTGAAATCGCTACGGCAGTGGAGTTGCCGATGATTTCCGAGTAGTTAAACTGCGTGCGGCCCGAATCATTGTGCGTCCAGAAGATTTGACCCATTGCGTACCCAAGCCTCGACCATGCGCCTCCAGTACCGCGGCGAAAGTATCTGGGGTCTTGATGTAGCAGCGCGGGATAGATAGCCTCCGTCATGAAGTCACCAATCACGAAATCCGCGTCCGATGTTCCGAAATAGCGAGCGTATCCAGCTACGCCTTGTCCAAATGACCGATTCGAATTCGTCATCTGTGCCTCACCGGCGAATGCTGCGGCGAGTACAAACGTGCCCCGATCGAAAGAGTCCTCGCTCGCGATCTTGAATTTCTCCTTCGGAGTGAGGGGTGCGTATGGGTGCAAGTTCGGTGAAGTCCGATAGTTGGGAATGATCCCGAAGATGCGTTTGCTTTCCGGTTCCTGTGAATCTGAATCGTTAGCAGGACGAGGCGTGTTTTCGATTGTGCCTGGATTTCTTGGAGTCTCAGGTGCAGGCTGTTGGGCCGACGCGGCGGTTGGCAGAGCAGCCGGTACAAACAACACGAACAAGACCAAGGAGCCCGAAGCGATTAGCGGCCGCCGCAGTCGGTTTATGAGCATCTTCGTGGCGGATTCTGGGCAAGAATACTCTGGGCGATCAAACACAGTCTTGGGACGCAGTTCCGGAGAGCAGGTTCCAAGGCGTTCGATAAACACACGCTAAATGCTTCGTGCGTACGGACAGACAACCGCCGGTTCGAAATGTCAGGGCCGCTGCTGCACACGCGAATAACAATGAATTCGCATTGGCTAGAGCTTGTCTTCATGCGAAAGAGGTAGTCACGCGAGTAGCTGTCGAACTTGGTCCGCTGAGACTTGTGCTCCATTGGGAAACGGCCGCCGGGATCACTTCTGTGATGCGCCAGGTAGGGGCGTAAGAGAAGTGAAGTGTGTCAAATGAGCGTATAAATTGAACTGTGTAAACGGCCATCGAAAGGATCAGACAAAGGAGACCGGATGGCTATCGACCTCAAACTCATCGACAAGTTACTGGCGGACTATAAGAAGCCAGAAGACATCATAGGTGAAGACGGACTGCTGAAGCAGTTGACCAAAGCTCTGCTAGAGCGGGCCATGCAAGCCGAGATGACCGACCATCTTGGCTATGAGAAGCACGACCGGGCCGGCCATAACAGTGGGAACTCGCGCACTGGCGCGACGACCAAGACGCTCAAGGGCGATTTCGGGGAGGTGGCGCTGGAAACCCCACGCGATCGCAACGGCAGCTACGAACCGAAGATCGTCGGCAAGGGCCAGACGCGATTTACGGGCTTTGACGACAAGATCGTCTCGATATACGCGCGAGGCATGAGCACGCGCGAGATCCAGGGACACCTGGAAGAGATCTACCAAGTGGAGGTGAGTCCGACGCTAATTTCCAACGTCACCGAAGCGGTGATGGAGGAGGTCAAGAGTTGGCAGAGCCGTCCGCTGGATTCGGTATATCCGATCGTGTACTTGGACGCTTTGGTGATGAAGATTCGCGAGACCGGGCACGTCCGCAACAAGGCCATCTACGTGGTGATTGGCGTCAACATGCAGGGCAACAAAGAGGTGCTGGGGCTGTGGGCGGGTCAGGCCGAGGGAGCGAAGTTCTGGCTGCAAGTGCTGACCGAGTTGAAGAACCGGGGCGTGGTCGACATGTTCATCGCCTGTGTGGATGGGCTGAAGGGGTTCCCCGAATCGATTGCGACGGTGTTTCCAGAGGCGCAGGTGCAGTTGTGCATTGTGCACCAGGTGCGAGCCTCGCTGAACTATGTATCGTGGAAACAGCGCAAGGCAGTGGCTGCGGATTTACAGTCGATTTACCGCGCCAGCGCGGTTGAAGAGGCCGAACAACGGCTCGATGAGTTTGCCGCGAAATGGGATGGGGCGTATCCAACGATCAGCCAGATGTGGCGGCGGAACTGGGAGCATCTGACACCATTTTTCGACTACCCTGCCGACATTCGCAAGGTGATCTACACCACCAACGCGGTGGAGTCGCTGAACAGCCCTCGTGTGTCGAATCAGCAACGCAATCTTCACAAGTTTTTATACAACCTGTGCGAGAAGAAGGTTCACGAATACGCCCGGCGAGCGTGCCCCGGCAGCTATGACGAGACCTCTGACGTCCTACACGTCACGACCATCACGCGTGCGGCACTGAGGAAACCGGCGCACGGCGCAGCGAGTACCATTGGATCGAGGTCAAAGCTCGATGAACGATTCGCATCAGAAGGCCGCCGAACTTCACCAACTTGCGGCACACGCTCACAACGCGGCGATGGAGCATCACGGAAGGGGCGACCATCAGACCGGACATGAACATTCAAAAATGGCTTTGGAGCACTCCGCCAAGGCTTTCGAACTGGCACAAGCGGCGCATCGTGAATCGGAAAAACACGTCAGGGAAGGACGTTCCTAGTGGTCTGCGTCATAAATAGTAACTATTAACAATTGGATAGCGTCCTTACAATTGGAAGGACGGATTCGGATGCGCATTGCTCGGCCGGTGCTGCTGAATAAAGAAAAGCGGGAAGCGTTGGAGCAAGCAGCGCGTGGAC
>Ga0208220_1000600_pt1 | contig 15198 bp, 15 predicted proteins | sample NGESurdeep092012_9_FD_184484 | JGI IMG/M metagenome (GOLD analysis project Ga0208220, IMG submission 184484) | Arctic peat soil microbial communities from Barrow, Alaska - NGEE Surface sample F53-1 deep-092012 (SPAdes) | ecosystem: Environmental > Terrestrial > Soil > Wetlands > Peat ... | reverse complement strand
CGGTCTTGTTGGCCTGGCCGCCGCCGTGGACGCCCAGGCACGCGGCGTGGATCCGGATCGTGCCGTCGCTCTGCACGGCCCAGTTCTGCTCGGCGCTGCCGTTGCAGTCCGAGATCACTATCTTCGTGCCATTGGCGGTGGCGTCGCCGCTGTCGTCGACGCACTTGGCGGCATCGCTGCCCGAGATGATCGGGCCGGGGGCACCCGGGGTGACCCTGACGGCCGCGCTGGCCCCGGAGTTGCCGGCGGAGGTGCGGGCGACCACGGTGACGGTGTAGGTGGTGCCGCCGGTCAGGCCGGTGATCGTGCAGGTCCTCTTGCGGGTGGCGCACGAGGCGCCGCCGGGTGCGGCGACGGCGGTGTAACCGTTCAGGTGACCGCCGTCCAGGCTGGCCGGAGCCGTCCAGGACACGATGGCGCCGGCGGCGCGCGGAACCGCGGTGACCCCGCCGGGTGCCTGTGGTCCGGTCAGCACGGGCACGTCGCTCTGGGCGTGCAGTCCGCGCACGCCGAGGTCACCGCCGTGGTTGTCGCCCCAGCAGTAGACCGCGCCGACGGCATCGGCCGCGCAGGTGTGGTCGTAACCATCGGTGATCTGGGTGAGCGTCTTCCCGGCGAGCGCGCCGGTGGTGTCGACAGCGACCGGGACGCTGGAGCTTGCCGCGGTTCCGCTGCCGCCCGCCCCGTAGCCGTTGTCGCCCCAGCAGTAGGCGGTGCCGCCGGCGGCCAGTGCGCACGTGTAGTAACCGGCGCCGTCGGCGATGTGGGTGAGCGTCTTCCCGGCGAGCGCGCCGGTGGTGTCGACGGCGACCGGGACGCTGGAGTCGGCGGTACCGCCGTTGCCGAGCTGGCCGTCGGCGCCATACCCCCAGCAGTAGGCGGTGCCGCCGGCGGCCAGCGCGCACGTGTGGTACTCCCCGGCGGCGGTGACCTGGGTAAGGGTTTTCCCGGCGAGCGCGCCGCTGGTGTCGACGGCGACCGGGACGCTGGAGTCGGCGGGACTATTGTTGCCCAGTTCGCCGAAGTTATTGTCGCCCCAGCAGTAGGCGGTGCCGCCGGCCGCTAGCGCGCACGTGTGCCCGTAGTCCGCGGCGGTGATCTGGGTGAGCGTCTTGCCGGCGAGCGCGCCGCTGATGTCGACGGTGACCGGGACGCTGGAGTAGTCAGCGGAGCTGCCGGCGCCGAGCTGGCCGACGACGTTACCGCCCCAGCAGTAGGCGGCGCCGGCGGCATCCAGCGCGCACATGTACTCGTCGCCGAGCGTGATCCGGGTCAGGGTCTTCCCGGCGAGCACGCCGCTGGCGTCCACGGCCACCGGGACATTGGAGGGCGTGGTGCTGCCGTCGCCGAGTTGCCCGTCCTGGTTGTTGCCCCAGCAGTAGGCGGCGCCGGCGGCATCCAGCGCACACGTGTCGACGTCGCCGGTCGCGATCTGGGTGAGGGTCTTCCCGGCCAGCGCGCCGCTGGTGTCCACGGCCTTCGGGATGCCGGCGCGGCGGCCGGTGACACCGTCGCCGAGCTCGCCATTCTCGTTGCTGCCCCAGCAGTAAGCGGCGCCGCCCTCAATAGCGCAGGAATGGTACCCCCCGGCCGAGACCGACACCGCCCCTAGCGAAACCGCCCCCGCCGGGGCCATTCCCGGCGCGGCGGACGTCCCCGGTAAGGCCGCGCGCGCCGAGGCCGCGAGCGCTTCCTGCGGCCCGGGCGCCAGCGCGCCCAGGCTGGCCGCCAGCATGATCAGCATCGGCAGGATGGCCTGCCGCGCCACCCGCATTGCCCCCGTCGCCATGATGACGTCCCCTCCGTCGAGCCACCTGTGATCCCCGGCCGTCGCGGGCCCCCGCCACGCAAAAACCCGGTCAAGGCGGCGGATCTGGGACAGTCACGTCCGGGGCGGTCACGTCGCGGCGGGCGGTGTCGAGCAGTTCGCGGGTGCGGCTTACCGCCTGTCCGGCCGCGTGCAGGTGGCCCAGGCCCGCCAGGCGCTGCGCCTGGCCCAGTTGTCCCTCGATCTGAGCCAGCCGAGCCCGGTGCCGGGCCTCGGTGAGCGCACGGTCGACTGCCGACGGAAGGCGCGCGGGCCGGTCCTTCAGGATGTAGTCGGTGGCCCCGTGCTTGATGAGATCGACCGCTGCCTCGTCACCGAGCACGCCGGACCAGACGATGAACGGTATCTCCGGGCACTGGGCCTGCGCGATCCGGAGGGCCTCCGCGCCCGAAAAGCCGGGCAGCGAGAAATCGGAGACGATGACGTCCGGGCGCCGGGCGGTCAGCTGCTCGGCAAACGCCGCCTGAGTGTCCACGACCGCAAAGCTGAAGCTCAGGCCCGCGCCGGTTAGGAGGCGCTGGGCGAGTTCAACATCCCAGGCGTCGTCCTCCAGGATAAGGATGTGAGCCACCGGTCGATCGGGATCCGCATGGTCTTCTGCCGGCAGGTCCGGCTGCCGCGGGCCGGCCGTGGCCTGCGGCTCGCTGGTCACCGGCTCGTCACGCTGGTGCTCGTCGCTCATGGGATGGTCGCGCCCCTCAGGCCGATGGCCCGCTGATGACCGGCGCGGGCTCGTTCAGGAGCAGCCAGAACATGCCGACAGCAGCGACCGCATCGGCGAATTCGGCAAACTTTACCGGCTTTCGTACATAACCGTTGGCGCCGTTTTTATAGCCAGCAATGATGTCTTCTTGCTCTCTGGAGCTGGTGAGAATAACGACCGGGATAAGCTGGGTCAGCTCGTCGGCCCGTATCCGGTGCAGCACTTCCAGCCCGTCGATCTTGGGCAGCTTCAGGTCGAGCAGGATGAGCGCGGGATACTTCATATCGGGGCTGCACTGGCGGAAGATAACTTCGAGAGCCTCGGCGCCATCGCGGGCGACGATAACCTCGTTGACGACCTTGGCTTTCTTCAGGGCCCGGAGCGTCAGCGCCTCATCGTCAGCGTTGTCCTCGATCAGGATGACAGAGCGGTCCCGCTCGTCCTCTTCGTCGTTCATATGGCTTCCGTCTCTATTGCTACTTCAATCCGGCCTGCGACTTCGGTCACGTTCGAGCGCAAAATAGACGGCCATGCCATGCTCGCGACCGCGTCATGACAACAGATTGCGTCACTGGCCTTGGATTAACCCTAACACCCGAGGGCAGTCCCTGGGAATTACGAGAGTTATTTCCTTGCAGGTGTGAAGTCTAGACGATCGCACATTCTAGGAAAATAATCAGGGACCTTTGAGTATGCCGGGGATCGGGTAAGACTACTGTTGGCTTTCTGGTGAATCTGCACGCGAGCGGTCCGCCAGTAACACCCGGCACGGGGGAGGGTGAGCAGGTGGCAAGCGACGTGCTGCCGAATTCGGTCGATACGGATATAGGTCCGGGGCTGGATAAGGCGCCGACGGGAGTCCGCGGGCTGGACCAGATCACCGGGGGCGGGATACCCCGTGGCCGGGTGACGCTGGTAGCGGGCAGCGCGGGAACGGGCAAGACGCTGCTGGGACTGGAATTCCTGGTTGGGGGGATCCGGGAGCAGGGCGAGCCCGGCGTGCTGGTCACCTTCGAGGAGTCGGCGGCCAAGGTTTCCGCCAACGTGCGCTCGCTCGGCTTCGACCTCGACGCGCTCCAGCGGGACGGGCTGCTCGCCGTGCTCTCGTTCCAGGTAGATCCCGCCGAGATCGTCGCGACCGGGGAATTCGACTTCGAACCGCTGTTCCTGATTCTTGGCGACGCGATTGCGCGTGTCGGCGCGCAGCGGATCGTCCTGGACACCGTCGAAGTGCTGTTCGGCGCGTTCGGCGACGACTCGACTGTGCGGGGAGAGATCGGCCGGCTGGCGCGGTGGCTGGAGGACCGAGGCGTCACCGCCATCGTGACCGGAGAGCGGGCCGGCAAGATGCTCACCCGGCACGGAATTGAGGAATTCGTCAGCGACTGCGTGATCGTGCTTGACCAGCGGGTGCGCGAGGAGATCGCGACCCGTCATCTTCAGGTGATCAAGTACCGCGGGTCGGCGCACGGTACCAATGAGTACCCGTTCTTGATCTCCGCCCGTGGCTTCACCGTCCTGCCGGTTACCTCGATGGGGCTCGACTACCACGTCTCCGAGGAGCGGATCCCGACCGGTATCGCCCGCCTCGACCACATGCTGGGCGGCGGCCTGTTCCGGGGGTCGACCGGCCTGGTGACCGGCATGGCGGGCACGGGCAAGACCTCGCTCGGCGCGTACCTGGTGGATGCGGCCTGCAGCCGCGGCGAGCAGGCCGTGCTGGCGTTGTACGAGGAGTCACCCGAGCAGGTCCTGCGTAATATGCGGTCGATCGGGCTCGACCTGCGGCGGTGGGTCGACGCGGGATTGCTGCGAGTGTGGGCATCGCGGCCATCCGCGTACGGCCTGGAAACTCACCTGGCGGAACTGGCTCAGCTGGTCGATGAGGTTACGCCGTCGGTGACGGTGCTCGACGGGATCACCGGCCTCACCCACGGAGCCTCCGCCCCGGCGGTGACTTCGATGGTGAGTCGCCAACTGGGCCTGCTCAAGGACCGGGGCATCACGACCCTGGCGACCGGGCTTAGTGATGGAGCCGAGACCAGCACGGTCAGTGTGTCGTCGATGGTGGACACCTGGCTGCAGCTGCGCAATACCGAGCAAGGCGGAGAACGCAACCGGCTACTGTCCGTGCTGAAATCGCGGGGCACGGCCCACTCGAATCAGGCGCGGGAATTCGTCCTCAGCGATCAGGGCATCGAGCTAGTCGACGTGTATGTCGGCGCGGAAGGGGTGCTGACTGGTTCCGCCCGCATGGGCCAGGAAGCCGCCACCCGCGACGCCGAGGTGCGGCAGGCCGACGGCCTGAACCGTCACCGGCGTGAGCTGCGCCGCAGCATCGCGGAGCGCGAGGCTCACCTGGCCGCGGTGCAGGACCAGCTCTCCGCCGAGCAGGCGGAGATCGACCAGCTCGACCGTCGCGAGCGCCACCAGGTGGCCGACTCCCGGGCGGACCGGATGGCGATGGGGCGGCAGCGCTGGGCCGATGCGGCCCCGGGCGACAGAGGGCAGCGAGACGACGGAGGACAGCGAACCGACGGAGGACAGCGATGAGCCAGCCTCTTCGCGGGGACGACGGGACCGGGAACGCTGCCGATTCCGACGGGACCTGGGATCTGCGCCTGTACGTGACTGACCGGTCACCCAAGTGCCTGCGGGCGATCGAGAATCTGCGGCGTGCCTGCGAGGAACACCTGGCCGGCCGCTACCGGATCGAGGTCGTGGACCTGCTCGAAGACCCGCGCCTGGGCGCCGGTGATCAGATCCTGGCCGTGCCCACGGTGGTCAGAAAGCTGCCGTCGCCGATGCGCAAGATCGTCGGTGATCTCTCCGACACCGACCGTCTCCTCGTCGGCCTGGACCTTCGACCGCCCAGGCCCACCGCGACATGACCGGTACCGCTCCCGCCGATCGCTGGGCGCTGATCCTCTACGTCAATGGCGCATCCCCGAACTCCATGCTGGCCATCGAGGCCGTGCGCCGCATCTGCGACGAAGATCTCGCCGGCCACGTCGACCTCGAGGTCATCGACGTGTACTTGCAGCCCGATCTGGTCGCGCGCGACCAGATCGTCGCCACGCCGACGCTGGTTAAGCACCATCCCGGCCCGCCGCGCCGGGTCGTCGGGGACCTGTCCGACGCCGTCCGGCTGCGCCCCGCGCTCGACCTCCGCGATGGGTGATAGCGGTGCGCAGACCGCCGAGCTGGCCGAGTTGCGGGCCCAGCTGCGCGAGGCGCACGAGACGATCGAGGCGATCAGGGGCGGTGGCGTCGAATCGCTGATGATCGGGCCGCCCGGACACGAGCAGGTCTACGCGGTCGCCAGCGCCGACCGTACCTACCGGCTCCTCGCCCAGGCGATGAACGAAGGCACCGCCACCATCTCCCCCCGCGGGATGATCCTCGACGCCAACCCGCGGCTGGGCTCGATGACCGGTCAGACCGCCACGGAACTGACCGGCACCCCGGTGCTCGACCTGATCTCCGATGCCTGCCGGGCCGCGTCCGCCCGCCTGCTCGATGTCGGTGTCGGCGAGAGCGCTCGCGGCGAGGTAGAGCTGACCGGGCCTGGTGGCGTGTCCGTGCCGGTCCTGCTCGCCGTCAGCGCCTTCGACCTCGACGGCATGCTGCTGCGCTGTCTGGTCTTGACCGATCTCAGCGCGCAGCGTGCCGCGGAGGATGAGGCGGCGCAAGCCCACCGGGCACTGCGAGAGCGGAGCGCTTTCCTGGAGCAGGCCCAGGAGTCCGTGGGGCTCGGCTGGTGGACCTATGACCCGCAGCGAGAGAAGATGCATACCTTCTCGCCGGCGGCCTGTCGGATTTTCGGCCTGATCCCGGCCGAGTTCGACGGGAAGCTGGAGACCCTGGCGGGTCTTGTTCACCCGAACGACCGATCGAGGATCAACGAGGCGTACCGGGTGGCGCTGGAGGCCGGCACTCCCTACCGGGCCGAGCATCGGATCGTTCGGCCCGACGGCTCGCTGCGGTGGGTCCTGATGGCGGCAGTCGTGCAGTCCGACGACACCGGGGCGCCGATACGGATGCTGGGGATCTGCCAGGACATCACCGATCGAAAGCAGCGCGAGGACGAGATCCGCGCCGCGGCCGCGTACAACCGGAGCCTGGTCGAGGCCAGCCTGGACCCCCTGGTCACGATCGGCCCGGACGGGGCCATCTTCGACGTCAACGCCGCCGCCGAGCGGGCCACCGGATACGGCCGGGCCGAGCTGATCGGCACCGAATTCAGCGACTACTTCACCGAGCCGGACCTGGCCCGGGCCTGTTACGAGCAGGTCTTCCGGGAGGAGAGCGCGCGTGACTACCCGCTGGAGCTGCGCCATCGCGACGGGTCCGCCATTTCGGTGCTGTACAACGGCTCGGTCTACCGCGACCCGTCCGGGCGGGTGCTCGGGGTGGCCGCCGCGGCGCGCGACGTCACGCAGACCATGCGTATGGAGGTGGCGTTGCGTGACTCCGAGGGGCGGCTCCGCGCGATGTTCGACCATGCCCCGGTCGGCATCGACGACCTGTCGCTGAGCGGCGTTATCAGCCGGCCCAACCCGTACCTGTGCCAGATGACCGGCTATACGGCCGACGAACTGCAATCCGTGCCGATCAAGGACATAACCCATCCCGACGATGTCGAGGCCGATGCCGCCGTTATCCAGCGCCTTCTGTCCGGCGAAAGCGACAGCGCCTCGATCGAGAAACGTTACCTGAAAAAAGCCGGCGGCATCGTCTGGGCCGAGGTGAGCCGCTCCGTGGTCCGCGACCCGGCGGGCCAGCCGGTCCTGCTGATCGGCGTCGTGCGCGACATCACCGCGCAGCGCCGGGCCGAGGTCGAGGTCAGAGAGCTCACGGCCGGGCTCGAAGCCCGGGTCGAGCAGCGCACGGCCGAGCTGGAGCGGGCCAACCATAACCTGCAGGCGTTCAGCTACTCAGTCTCGCACGACCTGCGCGCACCCCTCCGCGCGCTGAGCGGGTTCAGCGAGGCGCTGCTGGAGGAGTACGGCGATCGGCTCGACGAGACCGGCCGCGGGTACGCCCAGCGCGTCCAGGCGGCGAGCGAGCGGATGGGCAATCTCATCGATGACCTGCTGCTCCTCTCACGGGTATCGCGCGGCGACCTGAGTCTGCAGCCGGTCGATCTCAGCGCGGACGTAGCTGCCATCGCCGGCGAACTGCAGTTCCGCGAGCCCGACCGCCGGGTCCGCTTCGCCATCCAGGATGAGGTCCGGGTAACCGGGGACAGCGCTCTGCTCCACAGCGTGGTGCAGAACCTGATCGGAAACGCCTGGAAGTTCACCGCCCGGACCAGCTACGCCGTCATCGAGTTCGGCACGCGCCCGACCGGCGACGCCGAGACCTGCTGTTACGTGCGCGACAACGGGGCCGGCTTCGACCCCGCTTATGTAGACAAGCTCTTCCAGCCGTTCCAGCGGCTCCACCTCGCCAGCGATTTCCCCGGCAACGGCATCGGCCTGGCCAGCGTGCGGCAGATCATCGAGCGCCACGGCGGGCGTACCTGGGCCGAGGGCGCCATCGACCACGGCGCCACTTTCTACTTCACCCTCTCCGGTGGCGGCGCTGCATCTCAGTGAGCCGATACGGCGAATAGCACGGCGATGATCAGCTGGATCGCCACGAGGATGACGGTGATCTTCAGGTAGTGCCCGACCTTGCGCATACTGGTTCGCGCCTGGGAACTGGATTCCTCCGCATCGGCGGCCGCCCTCCACGCGGCCTGGGCGGCGCGTACCGCCTTCTCAGCGGCGGTGCCGGCCCCGGCCTGGAGGTCGGCTTGCTCCTGGAGCGCCGCGGTAATGTCCTGCTCCAGCCGCGCGGCGGCGGACTCGATCCGGTCGAGCGTGGCGACACTGAGCGCCGCCGCCTCCACCGCCGCGGCCTGCGCCTCGAACACGCTGGCGGCGGGGGCGCCAGTTCCAGGCCCCGGTTCGCCCGCCGCCGGGATGCCCGCCTCGCGCACGCCTTCCCGCGCACCGAGCCCTCCGGCCGTGGCGCTGCCTGCCCTCGGTTCCGGTACGGTTCCGGTCGCCAGGGAGATGCCTCGCTCGGCGGTCGCCGGCGACTCGTCGTGCAGGAAGCTGACCACCGCCTGCCTGGCTACCGCCGCCAGGTCGGGGGGCTTGGCTGCGGTGTGCTGGCGGCGTCCGCCACGGCGACGGGAGTCGCGATGCCCGCGCGGCTGGGGCACGGCGCTAGTCCGGCTGTCGCCGGCCTTCATAGAACTCACGCTGCCCACTTCCCTTCACTGGAGTTACCGGCTGTCCTACCCACTATCCGACCGATGGGCGCCGTGCCCCAGATCCATTTGGCCTGTTCAGGGAAGGGTCTTTCGGCTGGTCCGCTTGTCCCGGACTAGTTGTCTAGGGCCTTGTAGTCAGCGCCGCGGCGAGGCAGGGGCTGCGACCGGCCGGAGCGCCCAGGTTGACGCAACTGATTGGTTGCCATAGTATGGCAACCAATCAGTTGCTACTTGTGGGAGGCTGTCATGGGATTCCCCGATCGCATCGAGCGGGTCATCGAGATCGCCCGGCCGCCGGCCAAGGTGTGGGCTGCGCTCACCACGGCCGAGGGTCTGGGCAGCTGGTTCGGCAACCAGGCGACGATCGACCTGCGCCCGGGCGGATCGGCCCAGATGACGTGGACCGGCGGCCACACCGCCGACATGCGGGTCGAACGGGTCGACGAGCCGACGGTGTTCGGCTTCACCTGGCACATCTACGGCCTGCCCGACGACGACCCGCGCCGCACCTATGTCGAGTTCACGCTCGAGCCGGTCGGTGCGGGCACGCGGCTGACCGTAGTCGAGACCGGCTTCGCTCAGTTGCCGGAAGACGCCCACCGCCAGGCGTTCGACGGCAATACCCGGGGTTGGGCGAGCGAGCTGGGCGATCTGGCCAGCTACCTCGATGCCGCCTGACATCGAGGCGATCGCCGAGCAGGTCTTCGTCGCACTGGCCGACCCGAGCCGGCGTGCCATCCTGGCCGCACTGGCGTCGGGTGGTCCCGCTACGGCCACGGACCTGGCCGATCGCCTGCCGATCACGCGGCAGGCAATCGCCAAGCACCTGGCCCTGCTCGCCGAGGCGGGCCTGGTGACGGCCGAACCGGGGGAGCGGCGCCGGGTGCGATACCGGCTCCGCTCCGCCCCGATGCAAGTGGCGCAGCAGTTCCTGGCCGCGCTGGCCCGCGACTGGGACGGCCCGCTCGACGCGTTGAGGGACCACCTCAGTAGGTGAGCTCGCAGCCCACCACACCCCGCCCCGCATACCGCGAAACCTCGAGGGAATCATGAGTGATCAGAGTTTCACCACTACCTTCTCAGTGGACCAGACTCCGGCGGAAGCCCTCGGCGCCACCGACACGCCGGGGGTGCCTGTGGTGGTCGACCGGGCCAGTTGGCAGGCCGAACTGGACGGGCTGCTGGTTCGGGAGAAAGCGCACACTCGCGAAGGTGACGCGATTGCGGCGGCCCGTCGGCGGCTGCCGATGGTGGAGGTGGACCCCGCCATCACGCTGACCGGCCCGGACGGGCCGGTCCCGCTGCTGGAGGTGTTCGAGGGCCGCCGGCAGCTGATCGCCTACTTTCACATGTGGCACGCCGGCCAGCCCGCCGCCGTCCAGTGCGAGGGCTGCACGTTCTACAACGGGCAGGTCCGCGAGCTGTCCTACCTGCATTCCCGCGACGTCACCTATGCCACGTTCTGCCAGGGCCCGTACGACGAGAGCGTCCGCTACCGCGACTTCATGGGCTGGGACGTGCCCTGGTATTCGGCACAAGGCTCCGCCGGCGCTTTGCTAGCCGGGCGCGGGCCCTTCGGGCTGGCGTGCTACCTGCGGCACGGCGGCAGGGTGTTCGAGACCTACTGGAGCGGCGGCGGCGGCGTCGAGGCGATGGCCCCCAGCTATGGGCTGCTGGACATGACCGTGTACGGGCGGCAGGAGACGTGGGAGGACTCGCCCGCTGGCTGGCCGCAAAAGTGGGAAGTCACCGGCGAGCAGGTCCGCACTAACGGACGTCCCACCGCCCAGTGGTCCCGCCTGGAAGCCGGAGGAACGCCATGAGCTCGCTCAACCAGGCCGGGGCAATTCTCACGCACATTATGAACGGGAAGGCGGACATCACCATGAAGACACCCCCCATCGTTTCGCTGCGAGAGTGGGAGGCTGCGCGCCAGCAACTGCTCGTGAAGGAGAAGGAGCTGACCCGCGCCCGTGACGCGCTGGCCGCCGAGCGCCGGCGGATGCCGTGGCTGGCCGTGGAGAAGGAGTACGAGTTCGACGGGCCCGAGGGCAAGGCGGGCCTGGTCGACCTGTTCGAGGGCCGCCGCCAGCTGATCGTCTACCGCGCCTTCTTCGAGCCCGGCGTGTTCGGCTGGCCTGACCATGCCTGCCCCGGCTGCTCCCTGGTAGCCGACCAGGTCGCCCACGTCGCCCATCTGAACGCCCGCGACACCACCCTTGCCTTCGCCTCGCGCGCGGCGCAGCCAGACATCGAGCGGGTGAAGGCGCGGATGGGCTGGAAGATGCCCTGGTACACCATGACCGACGGCTTCGGCACCGACTTCGGCGTGGACGAATGGCACGGCACGAACGCGTTCATCCGCGACGGCGACACCGTGTTCCGCACCTACTTCATCAACAACCGCGGCGACGAGGCGATGGGGAGCACCTGGAGCTACCTCGACCTGACCGCGCTCGGACGCCAGGAGGCCTGGGAGGACTCGCCCGAGGGCTACCCCCAGACCCCGCCGTACGCATGGTGGAAGTGGCACGACGAGTACGGCGAGTTTCCCCGTCACGACACGCACTCACACTGACAAGGCGGCCCTAGCGACCAAGGATCGCTAGGGCCGGGAGAAGCGCCACCGGGTCTGGCTGAACTTCTTGCCCTTGCCGAAACCGAGGACCTTCGACGGAGCGACGCGGTACACCAAGGCGTTGCCGTCCCGGATCTCGTCCCCGAGACCGAACCAGGTGCCCTCGGGGGCCGTGAAACGCGGACCGTATTTCGACTCGTAGCTGTCCGCGACCCTTTTGAGCTCGGCCTCATCGCTGACCGTCGCTGCGTCGCCCTCCACCACCAGGTCGACGCCGTCGGCGAGATCGTTGCACCCGGTCGTGAGGATGCAATGCGGGTTCTGCGCGAGGTTCTTGGCCTTGCGTTCGCCAGGACCGGTACAGAAGTACAACGCGCCGTCCAGCCAGACTCCCAGCAGCGTGGTGACGTGGGGGCGCCCATCCGGGCGTACTGTCGAGAGCCAGTACACCTCGGCATCCAGCAGGGCGCCGCGCGCCTGCGCCCACTCCGTCGGGACCGCACCGGGACTGCTGAATGCGCACAGTTCGGTCACCGGCTCCTGCTCGACCATCGTGTGTCTCCCCTCTCCACTACTTTCTCCACTACTTTCCTCGCGGCTGTCCGGCGGCGAGAACCCGAACCGGACAAACCGGCGCAGCAACCACACCCAGAATCGTCGCTCAAGCTTCACCGCGCCTCGGTGACCTGCTCGCATGCCCATTAGGATCGCTAGCCGGGCAACGGGTAGCCGCGCGCCGCGAATTGCTCGCGGATAATCTCGCGCTGGCGCTCCTTCCGGCGGCCGACCCAGGTTCGCGGCTTCCGGGCGCGCCAGGCGAGGAGGTCGCCGTGCACGCCCTGGCGCACTGCTTCGGCGGAGAGATCGACCCCGGCCATCCAGGCCCCGGTGCGGGCAGTGATTTCCAGGCCGCAACCCCCGCGGCCACGCGCGAGGTCCACCAGGGTCTCACCGACCGACAGCCGAAAGGCGCCGGCGACCTCGCCGATACCTTCCCAGCCAAGCAAGCTGGTAGACAGCAGGTACAGCGGAAGGCCCAGGTGGCGCTGCATGATCCCATCCTTAACGGGCGACCCGGCTATATCGGCGTACCAGCCGCGCCGGGCACTCGCCGGCGCTGAGAGAGCCGGCGCATTCGCGGCCCGGCTAAGCGGCGCCGGCCTGCTTTCTGATGGTCCGAGCCCTTCCGCCTGCCGGTCGGCAGGAAGGGCGTGTCCGGTTCCCCGGAGGGAGTGCGGTGGAGGAGTTCGGCTACATCGTGGTAGGTGCTGGCACTGCTGGCTGCGTGGTGGCCGCCCGGCTTTCTGAGGATGCGGGTGCCCGGGTGCTACTGCTGGAGGCCGGGGCCTGGGCGGGTCCGGCGCGATTAACGCCATGGCGCATGTGCGCGGGCACCGGTCGGTCTATGACGGCTGGGCTGCTGGCGGGGCGCCTGGCTGGGGCTTCGCGGACCTGCTGCCGTATTTCCGGCGCAGCGAGCGGACGGAGGGACGCGACCCGGCGCTGCGCGGAACCGGCGGCCCGGTGCGGGTCGCCCCGGTGCCGGAGACTGCCCGGCATCCGGTGGCCCGCGCGTTCGCGGCAGCCCTGGACGGGGCCGGCTGCCCGGCGACCGATGACCTCAGCGGTGCCCTGCAGGAAGGCGTGGCCTGGGCTGACCTGGCGATCGCCGGCGGGGAACGGGTCAGCCCGGCCGATGCCTACCTGCGGCCGGCTCTTTACCGCCCGAACCTGACCGTCGAGACTGGCTGCCTGGTCACCGGCCTGCGCGTGGAACACGGCCGCTGCGCCGGCGTCAGCTACCTCCGCGACGGGGCACCGGCCGGGGCGCGCCTGGCCATGGTGTCCTACGCCGCGCCCGGCCCGCTGCCGGCCAGCAGCTACAACCATGGCGAGGTCTACGCGGCGCTGCACAGTGAACGGGCGGGCGCCTGCCCGGACCTGCACCTGTTCCCGATCCTGCTGCCGCTGGCCCCGGCCGGGTGCCCGCCTCCCCCACGCGGGTACGTCATCGCGGCCGCGGTGGTCGCCCCGGACAGCCGGGGCTCGGTCCAGCTGGCCTCCGCCAGCCCGCACGCGGCCCCGCTGATCGATCCGGGCTTCCTGCGCGACCGGCGGGACACCGACCGGCTCGAGGCAGGACTGCGGCTGATCCGCCAGGCCGCCGCCGGCACCGCATTCTCCGGGATGCCGGCCGCCGAGGCGTGGCCCGGCGCGGACGTGCGCACCAGCGCCAGGCTGCGTGAGTTCATCCGGCGCACGGTGAGCAGTTACTACCACCCGGCCGGCACCTGCCGGACGGGGACCGGCCCCGGCGCCGTCACGGACCCGCAGTTGCGGGTGCACGGGGTGGCCGGGCTGCGGGTAGCCGACGCCTCGGTGATGCCAGTGCTCCCCAACGCCCACCCGAACGCGACGGTCCTGGCGATCGCCGAGCGGGCGGCCGAGCTGATCAGCGGCCCCGGCCTAGTTGTCTAGGGCCTTGGGGTCAGGGGGCCGGAGCGCGGAGCGCGGCGAGGTCGGCCAGATCCGCGGCGGTGACATCGAAACTGTCATCGGGGGCCGGGATGCCCTCGCCGGGCCGGGAAACATAAGCGGTGCGCATCCCGTGGGCCGCCGCGGCGCGCAGGTCCCAGGGATGCGCGGCGACCATCATGGTCTGCCGCGGGTCCAGGTCGAGGAGGTCCAGGGCCATCCGGTAGACGGCCGGGTCGGGCTTGCAGGTCCTGGCCAGCTCGGCGGACAGCACGCAGTGCCAGGCCAGGCCCCCGGCGGCCGACATGTCGGCCAGCTGGGCCAGGTCGGCGTTGGACAGGGCCACCACCGTGAACGTCCCGGCCAGGGCGTGCAGGGCGGCAGCGGAGTCCGGCCAGGGCCGGAGGCGGTGGCCCACCAGGGCCAGGTCGTCGAAGACCTCCAGGGCCAGCCCGTCCAGGTCGGCGGCCGCCGCCTCGTGCAGCGCGGCCCGGCGCAGGGCGTCGTTGGATCGCCACGGCGCCTCGCCCGCCGCCAGCTGGGCGGTCAGCGCGTCCGTCCGGTGCGCCCACTCCTGCGCCAGGCCAGGGCCGCGACCGGGATCGGCGCCCTCGGCGGCCAGGGCCGCCGAGGTCTCGGCGACGATCGATCCGGCCTCGTCGACGACGGTACCGAGCACGTCGAACAGCAGGGTCCTGATCCCGGCCGGCATCGCCGGGCCGCCGGTCTGCGTCGTCATCTGCCCCCTCCCGGTCAGGACGCCGAGCCTAATGCTCCGCGCGCTCGGCGTTGGCGAGCATCGCGTCGCTGACGTAGCGCGCGAGGCCGGGTGCGACGTTGTCGTAGGTCGCCGCGAACCGCGGGTCGTCGACGTACATCTGCGCCAGGCCGCGGTGCACGCCGGGCCCGCAGTCGTAGAACCAGCGTGACAGATGCCGGCGGTGGACCTCGGCCAGGTCCATCGCGACGGTTCCCGCGGCCGGCTCGCCGGCGCGCAGGGCGGCGGCGAACTCCGCGACGTTCTGGTCGGCCTCGGCCTGGATGGCGATCCAGTCGTCCTTGGTGTAGGACGCCGTGCGCCGCTGGGACTGCTGCCATGCTTCGGTGTCACCCCAGCGCTGCCGGGCCTCCTGCGTGTAGTCGTCAAGCTGGTCGGTGCCGAAGATCTCGAACTGCTCCTCGGGCGTCAGCGACATGCCCATCTGCCGTGCCTCCATCTCCTTCTCGATCGCGCGCAGCAGCCCTTCGGTGCGGACCTGCCGCGCACGCAGCAGCCGGTGCTGCCGGCGCAGGTGGTCGTCGGTGCCCGCGCCGGTGTCCGCGAGAATCGCCGCGATCTCGTCCAGGCC
>Ga0208220_1000596_pt1 | contig 15266 bp, 15 predicted proteins | sample NGESurdeep092012_9_FD_184484 | JGI IMG/M metagenome (GOLD analysis project Ga0208220, IMG submission 184484) | Arctic peat soil microbial communities from Barrow, Alaska - NGEE Surface sample F53-1 deep-092012 (SPAdes) | ecosystem: Environmental > Terrestrial > Soil > Wetlands > Peat ... | reverse complement strand
GGTGGTGATGCCCCCGATCGCCGATCTCATCGGCGCCGACCTGCTGCGGCAGCTTCGCCGGCACCGCATCACCGCGATGCTGGCGCCGGCCATCGCGCTCAACCACCTGGCCCGCCACGACCGTGAGGCGTTCGCGTCCCTGCGGGTGCTGTGCTCGGGAGGGGACGTGCTGCTGGCCGATACCTGTCACGAACTGCGGTCCGGCGGCTTCGCCGGTGAGCTGTTCAACCTGTACGGCCCGACCGAGGCGACCGTCGCCTGCTCTGCTCAGGCGATCGGTCAGCTGCCCGCGCAGTGCAGCCGGGTGCCTATCGGGCACCCGCTGGCCTCGGCCCGGCTGTACGTGCTGGACGATCGGCTCGCCCCGGTGCCGCCCGGCGACATCGGGGAGCTGTACGTGGGCGGAGCCGGGGTCGGGCGGGGGTACCTGGATCAGCCGGGGTACACCGCGCAGCGGTTCGTAGCCGATCCCTTCGCCCGGGACGGCAGCCGGATGTACGCCACCGGTGACCAGGTACGGACCGACCCGGACGGAGCGCTGGAATACCTCGGACGCGCCGACAGCCAGGTGAAGGTCTCCGGGCACCGGGTCGAGCCCGTCGAGGTGGAGCGGACCCTCTATCAGCACCCGCAGGTGCACGAGGTGGCGGTGACCGGGGTGGGGGAAGCCGGCGACCTACGGCTGGCGGCCTTCGTCATTCCGGCGGCCGACGGACTCTCCCCGGCCGAACTGCGTGCCTTCCTGAGCGAGCGCCTGCCCGCGCCGTACGTGCCGGCGGAGTTCATCGTCTTGGACACGATGCCGCTGGACGCGCACGGCAAGCGGGACTGGGCGCAACTGCGGGATGCGGCGACCGACCGGTCCCGCGGGCGACGGCCGTACGAGCCGCCGCGCACCGACACCGAGCGGTATCTCGTCCGGCTCTGGGAGGAACTGCTGCACGTCGAGGCGATCAGCGTGCACGACGACTTCTTCGGGCTCGGCGGTCACTCGCTCCTGGCGGCTCGCGGCCGGATGCGCATCCAGCGCGACCTGCAGGCCAACCTGCCCCCGCAGGCAGTGTTCGAGAACAGCGTAGTCGAGCACCTGGCCGAGGTGATTGATCGGGCCAGATCGTCGGCCGGCGCCCCGACCGCTCCGGCCCGGTAGGTCCGGGCGGCGGCTAGGACCCTTCGCGAACTACCGCCAGGCAGATTCGCCGTCCGGCCTGCCTGCCCGGTTTGCCTACTCTTTCAATCGGAATAAAATGGTTTGCCGCACAGGCCGGATTTCCGGCCGGTATTCTCCGCTTCGATGGAGATCCGAGCGGCGGCCGAGAGTTCCTCCTTGCCCGGTCGGCAACGTACCCGGGCGCGGCTGAGCGGGCGGCGTGCCGTGCACCCGGCCGGGGTGGGCATGCTGACCGCGCTGGTCGCTGCCATCTACTCGGCCTACGCGCTGGTTCGCTTCGATACCTTCAAGTCCGCCTCCTACGACCTGGTCATCTTCGACCAGGCGGTGCGGTCGTACGCCCACCTTCATCCCGGCATCTCGATCCTCAAGGGAATGCACAACGGGTTCGGCCCGCACTTCTCCGTCCTCGGCTCCTGCCCGCCGCCATCACCACCTTCGGGCTCGCCCACCGGGACGGCGGCCCGCTCGGCATCCGGCTCGTCGCGGTGGGCCTCGCGGACCAGACCACCTACCAGGGCGAGGTCGCGGCGGTCCAGAATATGTGCGCGGCCATACCCAGCGACTCGTCGGTCGTCTTCGTCGATTCCCTGACGGCCGACCAGATGGCCCAGGTCGTCCGGGGGATGTGCGGCGTGCCAGCCGCGGACGTCATCCACCCGCACCGCACGACCGTGCGGGAAGTCATGAGCCGGATCCGCCGCGCGGGCCGCCGGCCCGTGCTCCTGGGGCTCACGCGCGCAGAGCTCAGTCACTACGGCGGCCGGCCCCGGCGCGTCATAGCGCTGCATACCACGGCAGATGAGCACGCCCTGACGACGCCGCCGATGCACACCGCGAACATCGACATCACCGTCTGGCTGTCGAGGCCTTCGCGATGACCATGCCGTCTGGCGGATGGGCCGGCGGGCCAGCGGCGACCCGGCTGAGGGCCAGGTAACCGCCGGCCGTCAGCAGGGCGAACGGGATCATGCTGTTGGGATCGGTGCCCAGCCCGCCGAGGAACCCCAGATCCTGGATCAGCACCCAGACATCCAGGCACACCACGACAAACGCGCTGAGGACCGGCCGGATCAGCCCCGGGCGACCGCTGAGCAACGCGGCGCCGGTCACCGCGAGCACCACCACGGCGAACACGTTGACCGCGAACCCGTGCGCCTCGTCGAACGCGGCGAAGGCCGACACCCAGGCGGACAGGAAGCCGGGCTGCGGGGTCTGGGACATCGACTGCGCCATGCCCGCCAGGGGACCCGGCTGGCCGCGGGACATGCCCTGCCAGGACCCGCGGCCCGGCCAGGCCTGCAGCAACGCCATCCCGGCCAGGAAGAGGCCGAGCCCGGCCAGGGTCAGCCGGCCGAGCCGCGGGGAGCCCCAGGCGCGCTCGGGCAGCGCGATCAGCGCCCCCGCGACCACATACAGGGCCACCGCGCCGGGAGCGCCAGACAGCCAGGTCAGGCCGGGAGCGAAGATCCCGCCGAACGATTCCCCGAACACCCACACGAGCAGGCCCCAGCCGACGCCGGCCAGGCCGGCCAGGCGGGACAGAGCGCCGCGCGGCGCCGCCAGCATCCAGATGCCGAGCCCGACCTGGATCCACACCGCCGATGCGCCGGCCGGAACGGGATGCGACGTCCAGGCTGCGGCGGCCCAGCTGACCAGGTGCTGCACCCAGGGCGGCGAACTCGCGGCGGCCGGCTCGATGACCCGGGCCGGAAGACCGCCGGCCATCCTCGGCTGAGCCTGCAAGATCCCGTCCAGCAGCCACAGGAGGCCAAAGCCGACCCGCAGCAGCCGCCGTCCGGCAGGCTCGGCCGGAGCGGGCTCGGCCGGAGCGGGCTCGGCCGGACCGGGTGCGGGCGGGCCTGCCGCTGGCCGCCAGGCCCGCCGGCCAGCCCAGGCCACGGCGAGTAACACGAGGATCAGCAGCGCGATTAGTCCCTGGTGCGCCAGCGCGGCCTTGAACGCCGCCGTCACCGCCGGGTCGTTGACGTTCGGCCCGGTGTTCATGCCGGGCATGGGCGCCCCCGTCGCATGCTGACCGTTTCGGCCCCCGCCTCAGACGGACGTGGGTTCGGGTGCCGGGGCCGGCTGCGGGGTGGTAACGGTGCGCGGCGCCACGCCGACGCTCGCCCGGTACTCCGCCATCGTCCGCTCCGCCCCGTAGTGGTGCTTCATCCACAGGTAGCACAGGAAGGCCGCCGGGCCGAAGAACGTCTGCGCCGGCACGAGCAGGTCCAGCTGGGTATCGAGGAAGTTGAGCAGGAACGGAACGAAGCTGGTCACGCACACGCCGACCACCACGATCAGGCCGAATGCGATCCGGGCGGCCTGCCGGCCGTAGGCCTTGTACGCGGCGACGAGGAACATCGAGTAGATCAGCACGTCGCCGAGGCCGACACCATAGTTGTCGACGCCGAATCGCATGCCCATCAGCGGGTCGAGCGGGTGCGCGAGGTACCCCGCGACGAGCTTGTCCGTCAGCGGGAGCACCGTGGCGAAAATGACGTCGTAGGCGGCGAGCCCGAGGGCGAACCACGCCACGTACTGCAGCTTCATCCCGCCCTGCACGTACAGGTTGGACACCGCGATCGCGCCGAGTCCCACCAGGATGCTGAGCTCGGCCCACCACAGCTGCCAGCCGGCGGTGGTACCCATCAGGTGGTCGCTGGTCCAGATATTCAGGCCGATCAGCAGGCCGATGCCCAGCCACACTCCGGTCGTGCCGAGCAGCTGACGGTAGCCGATGGACAGCGAGGAGGCGAAGGTCAGGACCAGGAGGCAGGTAATCAGCCAGTTGGGCAGCGTCCCGTACAGGAACGGCAGGACGGCGATGAACCCGAGCAAGATCACGATGTCGCGGCCGTTGAACGTGCCGACCGGCGGCCGCTCCATGCGCACCCGCCGGAAGTACAGCAGGGCCCCCGCACAGACCAGCGTGACGCCGAACATGACGACGCCAAACTCGGTGAGGGTCTGCTGGAGAAGGGAAATCGGCTCGGTTGTCACGGGCACGTCATGCTCCCACGAGTGCGTGCTGGGTGGCGAAGGTGGTCTCGCGCAGGTCGCTTCGGGTGTGGCGCAGCGCGCCGGCCTGGTCGTCACTGACGATCGCCAGGTCCACGTCCAGGCCGGCCTCGGCGAAGTGGCGGCGGGCCGCGGCCTCGCCGTAGTCGCTGACGGCGGCGGCGGGCAGGGTGAGCTGGATCCGGTGGCCCACGGCGGTGGCGCGGTAGCGGGCAGGCCAGGGCGCGGTGGGCAGCGCCTCGATGGCGTCGATCAGCTGCCGGGGCGTGACGACGCCGGCCGGGCTCAGGTGCAGCAGCTGGTCGGCCTTGCCGAGGATCTGGCTGGTGGCGGGGACGCCGGCTAGCTCGCAGCTGAGCGCCTCGCCGCCCAGGCTGCGGGCCACGTCGCGGGTGTCGTAGCGGAAGACGGGCGCGCAGTCGCGGTAGGGAAAGTACGGCGTGATCACGACCGTGCCGAGCGCGCCGGGGGCGGCCGGCTCGCCGGTCCGCAGGTCGAGCAGCTCGGTCAGGCCGGTATTGAGGTCGTTGTGCAGGTGGGCGTGGCTGCAGGTCCGGCCGGTGACCGGGATCACCTCGGTCATGCTGTAGGAGTCGTCGATGCGCGGCACGCCGAGCGTCTGGCAGGCCGCCCGGGCCAGGCTCGGGGACAGCACCTCGCCGCCGACGGTGACCCGCCGCAGCCGGAAGTCGGCCGGTCCCAGGCCCCGGCGCCGGGCGGCGGTCACGAGCTCGGCGAGGTAGCTGGGGCAGGTCAGCAGCAGCGTCGCGCCGCCCTGGCCGATGCTGTCGAGGGCCTCGTCGGGCGGCACGATGCCGAGCAGGCGGCACCCGGCGCCGGCCAGGCGGCAGGAGGCGGCGGACAAGTGCATCGCCGCGGTCGCCCGGGAGCTGATGCTGACCTGCATGATGTCACCGGGCCGCAACTCGTCGCGCAGAACCGATGACAGCGCGCCCAGCGCGGGCCACAGCTCCATCTCATACCGCGACAGCCACACTTCGGCCGGGCGGCCGGTGGTGCCAGTGGTACGGGTGGCCAGATAGCCCGCCACATCGCTGCACCGGAAGTCGCCAGGCCGTTCGAGCAGATCTTGCTTGGTGGTGACCGGGATCGCCGCCAGCTTCTCGAGGTCCAGCCGTCCCGGCTCCATCTCGGCGGCGGCGAACTGCCGCGCGTAAAACGGTGACCGTACCGCCAGCCGGCTGGCGGTCCGGCGCAGGCTGCGCGTGGTGAACTCCAGGCGCGCCTGCGGATCGCCGGGCGGCTCGCCCAGCAGTTCCTGAGCCTGGTCGCCGGGCTCACCGAACTCCGCCACGGTGGCCAGCACGTCATCGACCAGGCGGCCGACGTTACGCGCGTTCAGCCGGCGTCCCCAGACCATGCTCATTGCCATCCGGAACTGCCTGGCTCCGGTCTCAAACATCGCCGGTCTCAAACATCGCCGTTCCGTTCGGTGTCGGTGCGCGGGTCGGCGCCGTCCCTCACCGGCGGCGCCGACCCGGCAAGCTACGCCGACGAGGATCGCTGCCTCGCCAGCACGGCCCGGTTAGAAGGTGGCGGAGCTGACAGTGGCGAACATCACTGCGCTCAGCGACCCCAGCACATAGCGGGCATGCTTGACGCTGCTAATGAGAGACGACATGGCTTACCTCCTTCCCGAATCCTCGATGGCCGACGTCAGATGGCTAGTTACCGGATGACCACGACTTTGAGGGTCATCCCGGGGTGGACCGAGCAGGTCAGGTAGAACGTGCCGACCCTCATCCACCGCCCGGTCGTGAAGGCCTTGTTGGTCTGCATGAGATGAAAGCCGGTCATCGGCACGCCGCGCTCGGGGCTGATGATGGCTGTGTCCCGGCCGGGCCCGATGACGTGGACCACGTTCGAGTCGTTGACCAGGGTGAGCCGCTGACCACGGTGGATCGTCACCGCCGAGCGCGCGAAGTCATCACCGACCATGCCGACAGCGCCAGCAGGAGCTGGCTTAGGCGCGGCAATGATCGCGGGTACGAGCAGTCCGGCTAATAGCCCGGGGACCACTAAGAGGATCCGCGGTACTTTCATTGTCAGGCTCCCCGCCACGATCGCCCGATTTTGTTTAGCCAGCCGGGCTGGCACTCGTAACGGTACGTCTCAGCGCCAGGCGTGTAAATAGGTACTTTTTTGACCCAGGGGAGCTGGGTGGTTAAGGCTGCGCGTGATTCAGGTGATGCCGCGGCGACCCCGGCCGGCTCGGCCGGCCGGGGGCGGCACCACGGAGTTGGTCAGACCGAGACCAGGTCGCACACGAAGATGAGGGTCTCGCCCGGCGCGATCGAGCGTCCGGCGCCCCGGTCTCCGTAGGCCAGATCCGGCGGGATGATCAGCTGGCGGCGGCCGCCGACCTTCATGCCCTGCACGCCCTGGTCCCAGCCGGCGATGACCTGCCCGCCGCCGAGCTGGAACTCCAGCGGATCGCCTCGGTTCCAGCTAGCGTCGAACTCCTCGCCCGTGGAGTACGCGACCCCGACGTAGTGGACCTTGACCCGGTCGCCCGCGCCCGCCACGGCGCCGTCGCCTTCCCAGACGTCGGTGATCTCCAGCTCGGCGGGCGGCTCGCCACCGGGGAAGTCGATCTCAGGCTTATCGAGGCTCATACTCGCGTCTCCCTCAGTAGCTCTGTCACGGCGGCGCGCTCTGGTCCAGGCTGGTACCGCGGCCTCACCCCGGGTGAGGCACCTGCGCCCCGCGCCAGGTTATGCCGCCGCGCGACCCACTGCCGCCGCAGTGCCCCGGGCCAGCCCGCGCAGTAGCCTGAAGCCGTGAAGATCGACGGATCGGTGGCCCTGGTCAGCGGAGCCGACCGCGGGCTCGGCCGGGTGTACGCCCGGGAGCTGGTCAGCCGGGGCGCGGCCAGGGTCTACGGAGCCGCGCGTCATCCCGCCGCCGTCACCGAGCCCGGCGTGACCCCCATCGCGCTCGACGTCACCGATCCGCAGCGCGTCGACCAGGTCGCCGGGCAGTGCGCGGACGTCAGCCTGCTGGTGAACAACGCGGGGGTGATGGCGGCCAGCACGTTCATCAACGCGCCGAGCCTGGACAACGCCCGCCTGGAGATGGAGACCAACTACTTCGGCATGCTGAGCATGTGCCGGGCCTTCGCGCCGGTGCTCGCGGCCAACGGCGGCGGCGCGATCGTCAACATGCTCTCGGTCACCAGCTTCTACACCAATCCGTTCGATGCCTCCTACGGCGCCTCGAAGGCGGCGGCCTGGTCCCTGACCAACGGCGTCCGCATCGAGCTGGCCCATCAGGGCACCCTGGTCGTCGCCGTCCACGCCGGCTTCATCGACACCGACATGGCCGCGCTGGTCGACGCGCCCAAGATCAGCCCGGAATCGGTCGCCCAGCAGGCCTTCGACGCGGTCGAGGCCGGCGAGATCGAGGTGCTGGCCGACGAGCGGACCCGGTTCGTCAAGGCCTCGCTGTCGCGCGATCACGAGCTGATCTACCCGCCCGTCCAGGCGTTCTGGGACGCCGCGATCAAGGGCACCGGCTAGCGCGCCGGAGGGAAACCAGGCTCGGGCCGCCGCCAGCAGCCGCGGGCCGGGCCGATTACCGCGTGGCGGGTAAGTCGGCGGCGGGCACCGGCCGGGTCGTCCCGGCGGCCTGGCCGCGGATGAGCCGGCCGGCCTCGGCCCGGAGCTGGACGAACGCGGGCAGCTGGCGGGTGGTGATCTGGTCACGGGGCTCGGGCAGCCGCACGGTGAGGTCGGCCCGGATCCGGCCCGGCGGCCCGCTGAGGATGACGACGCGGTCGCTGGTGTAGACGGCCTCGTCGATGTCGTGGGTGACGAGCAGGATGGTCATGTCCCGGTCTCGGCGCAGTCCGAGGATGAGGTCCTCGAGGTCTTCTCGGGTCTGGGCGTCCAGAGAGCCGAATGGCTCGTCCATGAGCAGCAGGACCGGGTCGCAGGCGATCGCCCTGGCGATCGCGCAGCGCTGCTGCATGCCCCCCGACAGCTGCCAGGGATAGCGACCCGCCGCGTCGGCCAGCCCGACCGCGGCGAGCGCCCGCTCGGCGGTCGCCCGGCGCACGGCCCGGCGCGGCTGCGTCCTGCGCAGCGGCAGCGCCACGTTGTCGCGGACGGTCAGCCACGGGTACAGCGACCGGCTGTAGTCCTGGAACACCACGGCGAGACCGTCCGGCACCTCGCGCACCACGGTCCCGTTCACGACGATCGTGCCCTGCGACGGGTGCAGCAGCCCCGCGATGCACCGCAGCAGCGTGGACTTGCCGCAGCCCGACCGGCCCACGATGGCGGCCAGCTCGCCCCTGGCCACGTGCAGGTTAATTCCGTCGATAACCCTGGGCGCGCCGTCGCCGCGGCCGTAGGAGTAGCCCACATCCGTTATCTCCAGCAAGGTGGCTCCCGTCAGATCGCCAGGCTGCGGGCACCGCGATGCCAGGCCAGCAGGTGGTGCTCCGCGCCGAGGACTGCGGCGTTCAGCGCATAGCCGAGGATCCCGAGCAGCACGATTCCGGCCCACAGACCGGTCAGGTCGAAGCCGCTGCTGGCGTTATTCATCTGATAACCGATGCCGTTGCTGCTGCCCGTCAGCTCGGCGACCACCATCAGGACGAGGGAAAGCGAGACGCTGATCCGCAGCCCGGTGAAGAACCGGGGCAGCGTGGCGGGCACGATCAGCCTGGTGAGCCGCTGGCCGGCCGACAGCCGGAAGACCCGTGCGGTCTGCGCCTGGAGGACGTCCACCGACCGGGCGCCGTCGATGGTGTTCAGCAGGATCGGCCAGGTCGCGCCGAAAGCGATGAAGGCGACCTCCATCTGGGTGCCGAGCCGGAAGACGACGATGAAGACGGTGACGAGCGCGACCGCCGGCAGCGAGCGGCCGAAGTGCAGGAGCGGGCCGAGGTAGTCGGCCAGCGCGGCGGAGCGCCCGATGGCGATCCCGAGCGGGCCGCCCACGGCGACCGCGATCGCCAGCCCGCCGATGGCCCGGCCCAGGCTGGGCACGATGTTGGCGGTGGCGCCGGGGGTCAGCAGCAGGTGGGTGACCGGCCCGGAGAACCACAGGTGATACATCCGCGCCACGATCGCCGACGGCGGCGGGAAGAACGGGCTCTGCCGCCAGCTGGCCCACGCCTGCCAGGCCCCCGTGCCGGCCGCCAGCACCACCCAGCGCCACAGCCAGCGTGCGGCCGTCGAGGCCCGGGCCGGGGCGGCGCGGCTCACCCGTCGTCCTCGAGACTGGCGTGGTACCACGGCAGCGCCCGGCGCCCGGCCCAGCCCAGGAGCGCGTTGAGCGCCAGGCCGAGCACGCCCGCCCACAGGGCCGCGGCGAGAATCAGTGCGGTGTTTCCACCGCCGGTGTTCGCGTCCGCGATGAACGCGCCGATGCCATTGCCGTCGATGCGGCCGGTGACGATGCCGGTGCCGATGGACAGGATGATCGCGATCGACGAGGCCAGCCGGATTCCGGTCACGATAAACGGGGCGGCGGCCGGCAGGCAGACCCGGCCCACCACGGCGAGCCGTCCGAATCCGAACGCGCGCAGCGTCTGCTTAGCCACCGGGTCGACGTCATCCAGGCCGTGAATGGTGTTGAACAGCACCGGCCAGATCGCCGCGTAGACGATCAGGGTGATGTTCATCCGCGGTCCCGGGCCGACGATCAGCGCGACCAGCGGGATCAGCGCGACCGAGGGGATCGGCCGCAGGAATTCCACCACGGCCCGCGTGGCGCTGCGCACGCCGGGCACACTGCCCAGCACCAGGCCGCACGGCACCGCCACGGCCACCGCGATGCCCAGCCCGGCCCCCAGCGCCCCGACGGTGGCACCGGCGTCCGCGAGAAACCGGGCGTTGCCGGCCAGGCCGACGGCGCGGGCCAGCACCGTCGAGGCCAGCGGGAGGACCGACTGGCTGATCACGCCGTAACGGCCGAGCACCTCCGCCAGGAGCAGGACGGCGGCGACGCCGGCCAGCCCGCGGGCCCACGTCGCGGCGCGGAGCCGCCGGGCTCCGGCCTGAGGCCGGCCACGGACCCGCTGGCTCCCGGTCATGCCGCGCCGGCGGCCATGGCGTGCTCGGTTAGCCCGACCAGGACGTTCTTGACGGACTCGCGGCTGCGCGCGTCGCACTGCGTACTGGCCGCGGTCATGACCGATATCACTCCGGGTGCCGGGTGCCCGGGGTCAGGACGCTTCCGGCCTGCTCGGCGAGCATGGTCATCTCGTAGGCGACCAGGTCCAGATCGGCGTCGGCCGCGGCCAGGACCGCGAGGCTCGAGCCGTCGCTGATCGCCGTGATCACGAGGACTCCGCGCTCCATGGTCACCAGGGTCTGGGTCAGCGCGCCGCCCCCGAACATCCGGGCGGTCCCCTGCGCCAGGCTGATGAGGCCGGAGGTCACCGCCGACAGGTGCTCCAGGTGATCGGCCAGTATTCCGTCGGAGACCGCCAGCGGAACCCCGTCGGAGGAAACGACGATCGCGTGTGCCACATCGGGGACACGCTCGGTGAAGTCGGTGACGAGCCAGCTGAGATCCTGCGGCTGGCCGCTGGCCGGATCCAATTAACTCCCCTGTCCAATCTGGTCGTGCAGGCTGGCGGGCCGCTGGCCCGCTGCAGGCCACCCGCGGTGTGCCGGGCGCTCGGCTCACTGCGGTGGGTCCGGCGCGTAGGTGACGGGCACGGCGGCGCGGGCCCGGCGCGAGCCGCGCTGGAAGCCGGCCAGCCGGTTGCGCGCGGCCTCCGCCGTCTCGGCCGGCGTGACGACCACGGCCGGCCGGGCCGGCCGAGGGACCCGCTCGCCCGCGGATCCCGGCACGAGATTGGCCTGGGGGGTGCGCACGGGCAGTCCCGCGGCGGAGACGCCGGCGGAGACGGGGGCCAGGACCACCTCCGCCGCGCGCCAGCCGTCATCGCCGGGCGCCGACCACGACGGCGCGGCGGCCGGGCTCATGGGGGCCGGCGGCGCGGGAGCCGCGGTGACGGGGGCGGACGCGCGTCGCGGCAGGCCGCGCCCGCGCGCCCGGAACCAGTCAGACTCCACGGAGTCGAAGATCGGCAGGGCCGCGCCGTCGCCGTAGTCCTGGCCTTCCGGGGCCGGGACCGTGACGGGAACGGGCCGCTTCGGGAGGACGACATGCGGGGGCGGCGCGGCGCCGTGCGGGACCGGTTCCGGGACGATCACGGCCGGGCGGGCCAGCGGAGACCGGCCGGGCCGGGCCGCCGGCTGCGCCCGCGACGGCGCGCGGGGGACGGGGGCGGCCGGCGGGGGGACGGGCGAGCTGTCGCTGGTAATCAGGGCCCCGGGCAGGTGGACCTGCGCGACGACCCCGCCGGCCGGCGGCTTGTGCAGCCGGACGGCGATGCCGTGCCGGGCCGCGAGGTGCGCGACCGCGAACAGGCCCATGTGCCGGGCGACGGCCAGGTCGGCGATGGGCGGGTGCTCGAGCCGCCGGTTCAGCTGGGCGAGCTGCTGCTCGGTCATCCCCATGCCGTTGTCGGTGACGCCGAGCAGGACTCCGCCGCTGACGTGCGCGTGGCCCGTCACGATCACCTGGGTGGTCTTCGCGGAGAACATGGTGGCGTTCTCCAGCAGCTCGGCCAGCAGATGGACGACGTCGGTGACCGCGTTACCCGCGACCGCCAGGCCCGGCTGAATGGTGAGGGCGATCCTTTCGTACTGCTCGATCTCCGAGGACGCCGCGCGGACCACGTCGACCAGGGGCGCCGGCCCGGCCTGCCGCCGGGGCGGCTCGTGCCCCGCCAGCACGAGCAGGTTCTCCGAGTGACGGCGCATCCGGGTGGCCAGGTGATCCATCCGGAACAGGCTGCCGAGCCGCTCGGGATTCTCCTCGCCGAGCTCCAGGCTGTCGATCAGCCTCAGCTGCCGTTCCAGGAGGGACTGGCTGCGCCGGGACAGGCTGACGAACATGGCACTGACGCTGCCGCGCAGCCGGGCCTCGTCCGCGGCCAGCCGCACCGCCTCGCGGTGCACGCGGTCGAAGGCCCGGGCCACCTGGCCGATCTCGTCGGTGGAGTGCACGCCGATCGGCTCCACCGAAGCGGTACGGTCGGCCCCGCCGACCTGGCTCAGCTCGCGGACCTCGCCGGGCAGCCGGACTCCGGCGATCTCGAGCGCCCCGGCCTTCAGCAGCCGGAGCGGGCGCACCATGGATCGCGCGATGATCACCGTCGCCAGCAGGACGAAGATCAGCACGGCCAGCGCGGCGGCGCCGGTGAGCACGGCCGACCGCTCCGCGCCCTGATGCAGGACCCGCGCCTGGGCGACAATCGAGGCGGCCAGCTGCCGCTCGGCCAGGCGCATCCTGGCCACGGTGTTGAACATGTCGGCGTCCCACTGCTGGCTGACGCCTGCACCCAGCGTCCCGCCGGTGCTGCCGGCCACGATGGCGTGCTGTTCCAGGGCGCGGGCCTGGTCGACCATGGACCCGGCGACGATGTTGTCGAAGGCCTGCCGCTCACCCAGCGTGGCTGCGGTGTTGAAGGACGCGAGGTCGGCGGCCTGCTGGGCCTGGGCGGCGGTGAGGGAGCTCATGGCCTGGGGCCCGAGCTGGCCCGTGGCCAGCGACGCGGCCACGATGGCCTGCTGCTCAGAGGCCTGGTCCTTCATCCGGGACAGCGATCCGAGCGTCCGCACGCTGGCGATCAGCGCGGCGTTCCCGCCCTCCTGCGCGATGTCGTCATTGAGCGCGAACAGGTCGTTGTTGGCCAGCGAGTACTCGGTGATCACGGGCAGCGACGGGGCCTGGCTCCCGGCCGCGTAGCTGCGCAGGTCAGGCAGGTCAGCGATCCTGGCCAGCACGGCCGCGACGGCGGCCCGCGTCTGGGCGGGGAAGGCCGGCCCGACTCGCCGCGCCAGCGCGGTGACCTTAGCCGCCTGCGCGTCGGTGAGGCCGTACTGGGTCCGCAGGCCCGCCAGCGCGGCGACCGGCCGGCCGCCTGAGATGTAGACAGCCGTCCGGTCGCGCTCGTTCTCCATCGCCTCCGCCAGGGCGGAGACCTGCTGCCCGAGTTCGGCCAGCTGCTCGACCCGTCCGAAGGTCGCGGCGCTGCCGGCCGCAACATCGACCCGCAGGCCCGCGAACGCCATTCCCGCCGCGAGCGGGATGACGATCAGCGCGATCAGCCGCCATGGCACCAGCCAGTTCCGCAGCGCCAGCGGCGAGCCGGCCGGAGCGGCCCGCTCCTGCGCCCTGCCATGGGACGGCCCGTGCGACGGCTCGGCGGCCGGGCTGGCGGGCACGGCCGGGCTGAGCTGGGGCATCGCGCGCCTCCTCGCTGATCTCGGCACTTCCTGATGAACGGCTGGACCGTGCCCCCGCCGGCTCAGCCCTGGTCAGGCCAGATCCGCCTGCCCGGCGGCCGGGTCATCTGCTGCCGGGCGCCGGGCGGTCAGGTAGGCCATCTGGATCCGGCGCAGGAGACTCCCGTCGGGCTCACGGAGATCCTCGGCCATGGTCATGGCCTCGGCCCGGGCGTCGGCCAGGCGATCGGCGGGGATATGCCGCCAGGTGACCCAGGGTCCTTCCGCGACGGCCGCCTCCCACCACTGTTGCGGACTGTCATAGCGGACGGTGACCGTCTCGACGGTGCTGGCGATCGAGGTGTACCCGCAGGCGGCGAGCATCTCCTCGGTGCCGGACAGCGGTCCGGGGCGGCGGACGTAGCTCTCGAAGCCGGCGGCCCCGGCCGCGTAGGCGTCCACCGCGGCGAGGACCGGGGACCAGCGGGGGTCCGGTCCCGCACCGCGGGAGAACGCGAGGGTCCCGCCCGGCACCAGCAGCTCGCGCCACCGCGCCACCGCGGCAGCGGGATCGGCCAGCAGATACAGCACCAGGGACGCCAGCACCGCGTCGAAGGTGCCCGGGTCGAGCGGCGGGCTGGCCGCGTCACCCTGGCGCAGGGTGACGCGGTCGCCCATGCCCTGGCCCACGGCCTCGCGCTCGGCGCGGATGAGCATCCGCGGCGCGAAGTCGAGGCCGGTGACGTGGCCGCCACGGCCCACGGCCCGCGCCGCGCGAGTCAGGACGGCCCCGGAGCCGCACCCGAGGTCCAGTACCCGGCCGCCCGGCCGCAGCCCGGCCAGGTCCACCAGCCGGGCCGCGATCGGCCCGGCGAACTGCGGGCCGACGCTGTCGTAGCGGTCCGCCGCGTCGTCGAACGCCGCCGCCACGTTGGCGGACATCTCCGTGCCCAGCCCGGCCACCTCAGCCACCGATGATGGACTTGACCATGAACCTCTGCTTGAGCTGCTTGTACTGCAGCATCAGGTCAGCGACTCGCTGGAGCTGCACCGCGCTGGTCGTCGTCGGGAACGACCCGACGGCCATGACGCCTGTGATGGCCGGGCTGAGGTGCAGTTGCGCACTGAAGGTGTGCTGCAGGACGGCCAGGTTCGTCGCGGCGATGGCATTGCCCTCCCGGATGGCCTTCGCGAACGCGGCCGCGGTGCGCGGGTACCTGGCGGCCCAGGAGGCGAGCACGGCGTACCCGGAGACCGGGAAGCCCTGGCTGGCCCCGCTGTCGATGTCGGCCAGCTCCTGCACGCCCTCCTGCTTGACCGCCTCGCTGAGGAACGGCTCAATCTCGAACGCCGCGTCTATCTTCCCGGCGGCCAGCACGCCCGGCATCGCCGGGAACGGGAACGTGACCACGTGCACCTGCGCGGGCGTGATGCCGTACGGGGCGAGCACGTTGAACAGCAGGTCGGTGGTCACGCTGTTCGGCTGGTTGACCGCGATGGTCTTGCCCTTGAGGTCGGGCACCGACGTGATCTTGGAGTGGGCCGAGACGATGATCTCCTGCACATGCGGGCCGAGGGAATACCCGGCGGCCAGGATCCGCATCTTCGCGATTCCGGCCGCGTCAGCGCCGATGTAGGAGGGGTACTGGCCGGAGGCCACGTCAATGCTGCCGTGCAGCATGCCGGGAATCACCGTCTGCGCGCTGACCACCGGCTGGATCTTGACATGCAGGCCGGCCTTGGCGAACAGCCCTTTGTCCTGCGCGATGTACAGGCCCGCCGCTCCCTCGCCGGGC
>Ga0208220_1000595_pt1 | contig 15268 bp, 8 predicted proteins | sample NGESurdeep092012_9_FD_184484 | JGI IMG/M metagenome (GOLD analysis project Ga0208220, IMG submission 184484) | Arctic peat soil microbial communities from Barrow, Alaska - NGEE Surface sample F53-1 deep-092012 (SPAdes) | ecosystem: Environmental > Terrestrial > Soil > Wetlands > Peat ... | reverse complement strand
CACGCGCGAATGCCAATCGTTTTGTTCACCAAACAGCCAAGAACAACGCCTACTACGAACATGTCATCTATAAGGGGCATTATGGGACCCAGGTAATTATCCCGCCCACACATTACACGCCTTTCGCGGCGAATTTTCTTCACGCTTCCGAGAAACTAAGCGAAAGTCACGCTGTCGTCGATTTCCAGGCAGGCAGGGACTTCGGTCTTGGACTTTTCGGGCGTGGGGGCACGTCTGTCCTCAATGCGGGTGTCAGGTTCGCGCAATTCACCTCCAGTATGCAGTCGAACATGCAGGCGCGGCCCGATATCGCTTTTGTTGTGTTCCATTTCCCCACGCAGGGGACGTATCCCAACGAATTTGGAACGTTCAATGCCTTTCATTACCACCAGTATTTGGCGACAGCGCAGAGCGCCCGGAGTTTTCACGGAATCGGACCGAGTTTGTCGTGGAACGCTTCTGCCCCGTTTGCAGGTAACTCGGAAAATGGCGAACTGTCCGTCGATTGGGGAGCCAACGCGGCAATTCTGTTCGGACGGCAGAAAGCCAAGGTGCAGCATCATACGTCCGCGCAATATTTTGCCAGCCACTATGCTTCCAGAAAATATCCCGACGGGGGGGGGCCGCCGGGCGCTGGCTACAATCACCCGCAGGTGAACCTCCAACGTGCGCGCACCGTCACGGTGCCAAATGTTGGAGGCTTCGCGGGCGTAACGTTTGGTTTCAGCAACGTCAAAGTCAGCGCTGGCTATCGCGGCGATTTCTTCTTCGGTGCGATGGACACCGGCTTCGATACGGCGAAGCGCTCCACAATCGGCTTCTACGGACCCTTCGCCAGCGTCAGCGTAGGGCTGGGAGGATAGGTAAGTTTCGATAGAAACAAGGTTGTTATGCGCCATTATACGCGACCGATGCGAAACTTAATTTTTCCAGGTAAGTTATATGAAGCCTGATAACGGTGCACGATCTGCTTTTTCGAGGTCAGTGAAAATTTTGACCTGATTGATTTTAGCGTTTTCGACCGCTGCGATGTCTATGGCCCTCGCACGGAGGGGATGGTTTGGTGTTACATCAATCATCGGCTTTAGATAAATGCCATTGTTTGGGAGATTTGCAATTTCTTCGACCTCGAACTTAGTTTGAATTTGCCGCGCCAGCCCCGACGTCGTCCGGCCCAACTCGAAACGATATGAATGTCGCGGCATTGCCGAGCACAGATGTCCCATATCAGTGGGATATCTGTGGCGCAAAGGTTGCGGCGCAGGCGGCCGATAGCCGCGCGCCGTCGGGCATTTTCGCCGGACTGTCTCATCGGCGTTATGATCATCAGCCAGCAGTTTAAAAATCGCGTGATGTTCCACGGCTTTTCCCGGCGGCGAGGGAGATGGAACCTCGAGAACGCTAGCATAGCAATAATATTATAACCCGGCGAACCAGCCCAAATTCGCGTTTCCAGACGTAAGCCAAAGATAATTGTGCGCGCACCCTCAACTTTCCAAGCCTTGTTTGTCTCTCAAGCATAACATTGGCGTTGAACCCTCAGAAAGCAGGATGCTGGCGGGGGATGATCGAGACACCGGATACCAGTCGTGAAGACGCGGGAACGCCCCGTTCGGGTGCAGGCGTGAGCGCGGCTGAGGTGATGGCCTGGTTTGCGCGCGAAGTGTTGCCCATGGAGCCGATCTTGATGCATTTCCTGCGAAGCAACTGGCGGAACAAGGATGACATCGAAGACCTGCGTCAGGATGTTTATCTGCGGGTCTGCGAAGCGGCACAAAGGGAATTCCCCGATCAGGTAAGGCCTTTCGTCCTTGCCACTGCGCGGAATTTGCTCATCAATCGCGCCCGCAGGGAGCGCGTCGTTCCGATCGAAGCGATCGCCGACCTCGACGCGATGGGAATTGCCCTGGATGCTCCCAGCCCCGAGCGCGCGGTTATCGCCCGCGATGAACTTCGCCGTCTTCAGTCTGCGATTGATCATCTTCCGCCGCGTTGCCGCGAGGCCATAATCCTGGGTCGTGTCGACGGGCTGACTGGCCGCGAGATCGCCGCGAGGATGGGCATCTCGGAAAAGACGGCCTCTGAACACCTCGCAAAAGGCATCTACGCGCTTACGGAAACGTTGCATGGCGAAGTGCTTCCTCCCGGGGGAAAGCGATGAGCGATCCGTCGGGTGAGGAAGCTGCAGCGTCGAATGCAAAAGATATTGGTGAGCGGGCTGCGGATTGGGTTCAACGTCGTGCGTTCTGGACATGGACCCAGCACGAAGAAGCACTGCTTAATACATGGCTCGCGGAATCGCTCGCACATCGCATCGCTTACACCAGAGTTGAAACTGCGTGGAATCGTACCGCGAGGGTAACCGCTTTGCGGTCTTCAGGGCCGGTCCGGCGTACCGCGAAACGAAGCTGGACATCGTTGATGTGGGTGCGCATGGCTGCGGCTCTCGTAGTCGTCACAGCAGCGGGTATCGGCGCGGAGCAATATTTCAAAGCTCCTCCCGAGGTCACCTATGCGACCGCGATCGGTAAACACGAAACCATCAGGCTTGCGGACGGATCGCAGATCGAACTGAACACCGGCACGATATTGAAAACGAGCCACTCTGCCAGCCACAGGTTGGTCAAGCTCATCAAAGGCGAAGCTTTCTTCACGATCAAACACGACGGCTCGAAGCCCTTCACCGTGATCGCGGGCAACCATCGCGTTACAGATCTGGGAACAAAGTTTCTAATGCGCTCCGACCCCAATCGGCTCGAAGTGGCGCTTGTCGAAGGACGCGCAGCGTTCGATTCGGCGGACGGGCAGGCGGAATCACCTATCGTGCTGACACCCGGAGATTCGTTAGTAGTCTCCGACAATCAAATCAGGACGATAAGAAAATCCACACAGACGCTGTCGGACGAATTGGGTTGGCGGCGCGGGATGCTCGTCTTTGAAAACACTTCGCTCCGCCAGGCGGCTGACGAGATCAACCGCTATAACAACAAAAAAATCGTCGTTGCAGATCAGGCCGCTGCCCAGATGAAAATCAGCGCCGCTTTTCCAACGACTGGGGTCGAAGACTTCGTCCAATTGTCGCACCAGTTGTTAGGGCTGCAAGTCGAACGTCGTGGCGGGGAAGTTGTGATCTCGCGGTGAGCGTGTCGAAGACATTCAAACAGCGTGCGCCAAACGCAGATTTCAAAAGGGGGATAGAATGCCCAATCGTTCAAGATCAGCTCTCGTTACGGCTGTTTGTCTCGCGTTTCTCTTTGCTGCCAACGCGCATGCGTTGAAATTCGATGTGCCGCGCGGCGATCTTAACACAGCGCTGACGGCCTACATGAAACAGGCCGGCGTTTCTGTGATGTATGTTCCTGCTGCGGTCAAAGGTGTTATCTCTAAGGGTGCGCAAGGTGACTTGGCGGCCGACACCGCATTGTCCCGCATTTTGGTTGGCACAGGTTTTCAACCGCGGCGAACGCCATCGGGTGCCATAAGCATTTCGAAAGACGATGAAAGTGATGCGACTCCTCTTTCGTCCATTCAACTTGCCGCCGCACCGGCGTCGGCCATATCGGGTGTCGCGCTTGAAACCGTCACCGTCACATCATCCAAAATCGGCGGCGATGTGCAGAACATCCCAATTTCGATCACTGCGCTATCGCAGGAGCAACTAACGGCGACGCAAACGGCGGGTGGCCCGGATCTGGTAAAACAGGTACCCAACATGACGTTCTCAAAAACGAACTTCTCCGGATACACGATTCAGCTTCGAGGCATCGGCACGCAAGCGATTTCCGTTACCACTGATCCGGCGGTCGCGGTTGCGTTTAACGACATGCCATTTATCCGCAATCACTTCTTCGAACAGGAATTCTACGACGTCAGCCAAGTCGAGGTTCTGCGCGGTCCTCAGGGCACGCTTTACGGGCGCAACGCGACGGCAGGCGTCGTGAACTTGGTTTCCGCCAAGCCGACGGATGAGTTCGAAGCGATGGCATCGGTAGATCTCGGCAATTACCAACAGCGCCGGTTCGAGGGAATGATCAACATTCCGATCGTCGAAGACTGGTTGGACCTGCGCGTTGCGGGAGAGTGGACGAAGCGCCAGGGCTATTCGTTCGATTCAATTACGAATCAACGCATCGATGGCCGCGATCTGTGGTCGGGCCGGGTGACGTTGGGATTTAAGCCCGCCTCAAATCTTCAAACCTACTTCGTCTGGGAGCATTTCTCGGAGGACGACGACCGTCTCAGAAGCAGCAAGCAACTTTGCAAGACCGCTCCTATTCCGGCCGACGTCGGCGGGGTGCCCGTTCCACCCATCGGCAGCAGTGATGGCTTAGGGGGAGCATTCGATCCGGCGGGCTATGTGACCCAAGGCTGCGAAATGGGATCTCTGTACGCGCCGGACGCCTATGGCGTACCGAATGGCTATTCGCTCCAGTACATCAAAGCGGCGAAACTTGTTAATGCCATCGTGTCTTCGGTCGACCCTTACGCCGAAACGACTCAATCCCAAAATCTGCGCGTGATCGAGTCGTCTCTTCCGGCGCGCTACGCATCGAAGAACGATGTCGTCCAGTTCAACGCCGACTATTCCATAACACCATCCCTAACGTTCACATCACAATCCGGATTCAACCACGATTTCCTTTATTCTACGGAGGACTACAACCGGTTCAACACAACGCCGGGCTTGCTTACGAATGGGATCGGGGGGGCGTTTTGTGACCCTCAGCTTGGTTGTAGCAGCAGGCTTGTTGCGCAAGACGTGTCCGACGAGCACGCCTGGCAAGCCAATCAGGAATTTCGCCTGACCTCGAACTTCTCTGGGCCGTTCAACTTCAGCGCTGGCGGCAACTACATGCACTACGAGACCGAAGAAAACTACTATGTTTTTATCAACGCCCTCTCGGCATACGCGGAAAGCCTGGCAACGTTTGCTAACGTCGATAACTCATGCATCACGTCAGCAGGCATTTATGGACACGGATACCAGTTTCCAAATATTGGCAGTGGCGGCGGCGGCAGCGCGGCGCAAAATCAATGCATTGGCGTCGACTTCAACCCGCTCTCAAGCGTAAACAACGAAGGCCACAATTATTTTCTGAGCCAGAACCCGTACACGCTCAATTCCTACGCAGCGTTTGGTGAAACCTACTATAACATTTTGAATACCCTGAAGCTGACCGCTGGCTTACGCTGGACCGAGGACCAGAAGCATTTCACGGATATTCCAAGCGAAGTGGGCATCAACGGGCTCGGCTATCCGAGCACCGGTGTCGTAAATCAGCAGTGGGATCAATTCACCGGGCGGGCCGCGCTCAACTGGACGCCGAAACTCAATTTTACTGATCAAACTTTGGTCTATGGGTCCTACGCCCACGGCTACAAGGCGGGTGGTGCAAATCCGCCGGGTGCTGTGTTTGACGCTTCAGTTCATGTCGAGCCGGACCATCCGCTGACGTTCAAACCGGAATTCATCGATGCGTTCGAACTGGGTTCGAAGAATACGTTGCTTGATGGTTCGCTGACCCTGAACGCTGATGTCTTCTACTACAACTACGAGAACTATCAGATTTCGGAGATTGTCGATCGCACGGCTATCAATCTGAACTTCGACGCCCATGTGAAGGGTGCCGAAATTGAATCCTCTTGGGAACCTGTGCCGGGCCTGCGATTCAATTTTGCCGGAGGCTGGGAACAGACCGCACTCGCGAAAGGCTCGCAATCGATCGACTTGATCGATCGCACGGCAAGCAATCCCGATTGGGTCGTCGTCAAACCGTTTCCAACCTTGGCATCCAATTGCATTCTGCCGAAATACGTGGTCGCCGCAATCTTGTCGGAACCGGGGCCCAACAACAGCCTGGGAGAAGGCATCGCGTATGATTGCATCATTTCATATCAGAACTACCTCGGTCCGGATGTCGATCCCGTTACATGGAATACCTATGTCCCCAATCCCACGGTTTACGGCACTGGAACGGGTGAACCTATCCCGGGCTATCCCGGCTTCAACCCTTTAACCGCCCCGAACTTCGGCGAAGGAATTGAAAAGAATCTGAGTGGCAATGAATTACCCAATGCTCCACCGTTCACTGTCTCAGCGGGCGCGCAATACACGATCCCTTTGACGACTGACTGGGCGGGCACAATACGCGGCGACTACTACTGGCAAGATTATTCGTGGGCCCGCGTTTTCAACGATAACCCTTATGATCGCTTACGCGGATACACCAATCTCAATCTGACGTTGATCTTCACCAGTCAAAGCGGCTGGCAGGTGATGCTCTACGACAAGAATGTTTTCAATGAGACGGCAATTACCGGTGATTTTCTAAACAGCGACGATACCGGATTGACGACAAACATCTTTCTGACCGATCCCAAGCTGATCGGCATCCGCGTCACGAAGAACTGGTGAGGGGAAACCATGAGTGAGTTGAAAAATACAGAAAACGCCGGGCGGTATGTCCGTTGGCAATTGCTGACGACAGTTTCGACGTTGACGTTGCTGGCCTCTATATCGGGTATTCAACAGGCGCGCGCCGAGGACGCCGATCGTCCTACGGTATGGATCGAACTGGGCGCGGATTTGGAGCGTGTTGATGGCGGTCAGCAGACCTTTGCTCCGGCCTTTGTTGTCAACAATCCGGGTTCAACGGCTTTTGACCCGGTCTCCCCGGCCGAGGCGCAGAAGCCGCCATCCTTTAGTTTTGGGGGCGAGGCGAAACTATCCATTCAACCAGAAGGGTCGAACTGGATTTTCTCCGCCGCTGTTCGCTATGGGCGAGCAAATAGCACCACAAAGATTCACCAGACTGCGAAGAACGAGCCGCTATACGAGCATGTTGTATTTGTCGGACCCCATCAGAGCAAGTACCACGAGCTTCTTGCGCCTCAAGAGATTACCCCCTTTGTTGCAAACTTCCTCGCTGTGACGGCCAAGCAAGGCGAGAGTCATGCCGTTGTAGACTTCCTTGCTGGCAAGGACGTGGGCTTGGGGCTGTTCGGACGTAGCGGATCGTCCGTGTTGAATGTGGGGGTGAGGTTCGCCCAATTCACCTCAAGCATGCAATCGAGTATCCAGGCTCGTCCGGATCTCAAATTCCCCGTCGTACATTTTCCTACCCCAGTTCATACGCCGTGGATTGGCACAGCATTTGATCAGACCTATCACCAGTATGTCGCGACGGCGGAAAGCGCTAGAAGCTTTCGTGGCATAGGGCCAAGTTTGAGCTGGACTGCGTCAGCCCCGTTCGTCGGAAATCAGGAAAGCGGAGACGTCTCGCTCGACTTCGGGGCCAATGCGGCAGTCCTCTTTGGTCGCCAGAAAGCCAATGTCCAACACCAGACATCGGCTGTGGGCTTTGCTTGTGGGCCGTTCAGCGAGTGCGCGGGAACACCGGGCTATGACAATCCCCTCGTGGCCCGGCGGCGCTCGCGGACAGTGATCGTGCCGAATGTCGGAGGGTTTGCGGGTCTCTCGATACAGAGGGCCAACGCCAAGATCAGCTTCGGCTATCGCGGCGATTTCTTCTTCGGCGCGATGGATACCGGATTTGATACCGCCAAACACTCCATGGTCGGATTTTATGGACCCTTCGCCAATATCAGTGTGGGATTTCCGTAATGGGCCGTAGGGAGTCAAGGCCTCGTCCTATAATCTCGCCGCCGGTATCAGGCTTCCGTTCGTGGTCGGCACGTAGCCGCCACATGATGCGGTGGGATGGAGGCCGAGAGCCTATCTAGGAGGCGTGCTGATCCTTGAGAGATGCACATCCCACACTGCGGCTTCATCGGCTTCGCGGTCCCGGCGACGGGACATCGGAAGGGCAAGAGCTTTCCGCGGCTCGCCCTAATCCTTATGCGGCTGCTGCCTCCTCTTTGCCGAAGCGGAAGTCAGTGCCGTTCATCCACATGCGATGCATGACGATGGCAAGCTTCCTGGCCAATGCGACCGTGGCACGCCGCAGGCCGCGGCGTTTGGCGACCGCCATTGCCCAGCGTCTCAGGCTGGAAAAGCTCTTCACGCGCGTGAGCATGGAATGCGCCGCTTCATAGAGGGCGCTGCGCACCATGGCGTCGCCGGCCTTGGTGATGGAGCCGGTGATGTCGACGGTGCCGGACTGATACTTCCTCGGGGTCAGTCCGAAGTGCGCGCCCAGCCGCTTCGACGAAGTGAAGCGCGTAGGATCGTCGACGGCGGTCTTAAAGGTCAGTGCGGTCAAAGCGCCCACGCCCGGCACAGTCATCAGATGCCGGCAAATGCCGTCGGTGCGCGCGATCGCCAGGAGTTGACGATGCAGCGCGGCGATCTCCTTGCGCAGGACATCGCGTGCACGCAGCATCGCCTCGCTGAGCTGTTCGAGCACGGGATGGCCGGCGGCGAGTTCGCGAACACGGGCGGAAAAGCGAACGTCGGTGGTCTGCCCCATCTTCAATCCGTAACCTCTGAGCAGGCCGCGAAGGCACAACTCCACATCGATCGCCTTGATCAGCAATTGCTTGCGCGCTGTCAGAAGAGCGCGAACATCCTGGGAAGGCTGCGACTTGCAGTGCACCGGGCGATACCAACCCATCCGCAGCAACTGGGCGATGCCGCGTGCATCATTGCGGTCGGTCTTCACCGCCATCGCCGAGATCGCGGCTTTGACGTGACGTACTTCCAGCAACACCACCACAAAGCCGGCCGCCGAAAGCCCGGCATGCAGCCACTGCGACAGCGGGCAGGCTTCTATCCCGATCCGCGTCAGCTCGTTGCCGAGTTCTCCAAAGAACAGCGCCAGCGCTTGCGGGTCGCTCGCCACTTTTGCTTCCCGCACAATCTTGCCGCTCGCGTCCACAACGCACACGCTGGATGCTTCCAACGAAACATCAATCCCTGCATAATACTCCATGGCTGTCTCCTTCTGATGTTTGGGGCCACATCGCTGGACCCCGTTGAGATCATCATCATTGGGGACAGCCACCTACCTTGCTACCGCCAGGCTCGGCCCATCACCGCATCTGGGTGGATAGACTGATCCAGGCCGCACGCAGTTACGGCCGATACCGCCGACGCTTATGAATGCGTGCGCCATACCGATCGATGAGGAATACCCATACACTATGGTACGGCGGCCATCGCGATACCTTCGCCGGTCTGGCGGCATCAGCGTTACAATCGTGTCCTTCACCTGTCCGCAATATGGCGCTGAAAGCGCTCGCAATTTTCTTGTCCAGAAGGCGGCCCGAAACTCATTACATATGCGCGCATTGCCCGAAACGATCGGACGTCTCCGCAAAAATTATTTCGCCAAGCCATCGAACAATGGGGCACTAGCTTTGTCTGCCTAAAGGTAATCCCCTTGAACCTCTAGCGGCAGGAAGCTGGCGGAGGATGGCCGACACACCGGAAATCAGTCGTGAGGACTCCACGCCACGGCGCTTGGATATACCTATGACTGCGTCCGAAGTGCAGGCCTGGTTCGTGCGCGAGGTCTTGCCGTTGGAAACGCTACTAACCTCATTCCTCCAGCACAATTGGCGGAACAATGACGATGTCGCAGACCTCAGGCAGGATGTCTATGAGCGCGTATGTGAGGCTGCGTATCGCCAAATTCCCGACAACGCGAAGCAATTTGTCTTCAGGACCGCCCGAAACCTTCTGATCAACCGCGTCCGCCGGGAGAACGTCGTCCCGATCGAAGCCGTCGCCGATTTGGACGCGCTCGATGTCGCCATGGATACGCCGCAGCCGGATCGTACCACGATCGCGCGCGATGAATTGCGCAGACTCCAAAAGGCGCTCGACCGGTTGCCGCCGCGGGCGCGGGAAGTGTTTGTGCTGGGCCGCATCGAAGGCCTTTCCGGTCAACAAATTGCGGACCGCATAGGCATCACGAAAGCGACCGTCTCCTTTCACCTGGATAAGGCGATCCGTCTTCTCGTCGACATCATTTACGGCCAGCCAGACCCAAGGAGAAAACCTTGAGTGGCGCGGAAACCGGGCTGCCGATCAGCCGTGCGGCGGATTTGGAGGCTCAAGCCGCCGCGTGGGTTCGACGCCAACATTTTGGCGGCTGGACCGCAGAAGATCAGGTGGCGCTCGATACATGGCTGGCAGTATCTGTCGGCCATCAAGTCGCCTATTGGCGCATAAGCGCGGGGTTCGATTCTACCGAGCGATTGACAGCCTTGCGTGGACCCATGCAGCCAAAGGCCAGCACTGGACGCGAGGGTAAACAAAGGCCGTTTACGTTCCGTATCGTGGCCGGCTTTGCAATGGCTTGCGTCATTGTCGCGGCGATAGGATTCGTCGCTGCGCCCAAACAGAAACTTTATGTAACGCCGATCGGCGGTCACGAAATCGTGCGGCTCGCGGACGGCTCGCAAATCGAACTGAACACCGACACAAGACTACGCACCGTTACGAGTGTTTTTGGTCAGCGAACCGCGTGGCTGGACAGCGGCGAGGCATTTTTCAGTATCGAACATGACGAAGATCATCCCTTTATCGTTCGCGTCGCAGGACACCGCCTGACGGACCTGGGCACGAAGTTTGTCGTCCGCACAAATGAATCACAGGTCCGCGTCGTCTTGATGGAAGGCGTCGTTCGTCTGGAATCCGACGGCACCTCAAGGGCACAACACGCAACATTGGTGCCGGGCGACGTCGCCGTGGCCGATGCCGAGACTTTGTCCATCGAAAAGAAATCCGGTCCCGAGTTGCAACGCGAAGAAAGCTGGCGGCGGGGCCTGCTTGTATTCGGGCATACGACCCTTCAGGACGCGACCGCGGAATTCAATCGCTACAATACCGCGAAGTTAATAATCGAAGGCAGTGAAGTTGCGCAAATGCAGATTGGCGGTACGTTCAATGCCAACGATCCCAAGCTATTTGCACGCGCAACCAGCACCATGCTCGGCCTACACGTCGTGCATCACGGAAACGAATTGATCATTGCGCGCTGACGGCAACGTTTTCGCAAATGTACTGGGAAGTTGTGGAAAAACATGAAGGGGGGACAATGACAACATCCAATTATCTCCGGGCAGTTCTCGTTGTGACTAGCTGCCTCGCGATCTATACGAGCGCATTCGCGGAAAAATTCAATATCCCTGCCGGCGAACTGGAAAGCGCGCTCAACGCGTATACGACCCAAACCGGACTCCAGCTTCTCTACCCGGACAACCTCGTGCACGGCGCTCATACCTCGGGCGTGAAGGGCGATATGGCGGCTGATGCCGCTCTAGTGCGCCTCTTGAATGGAACAGGTCTCTCATTGCGCCGGGAATCCAGCGCGATTGTCATCATGCGCGCCCCGCCATCGGAAAGCAGTAATCTTGGCGACGTACCAATTCAACTTGCTGCAGCCCAAGCGCCGTCAGCTGCACTTGAAACCGTTACCGTTACGTCGTCAAAGATCGGCGGCAACGTTCAGAACATTCCTATTTCGATTACGGCGCTTTCGCAGGAGCAATTGACCGCTACGCAAACGGCGGGCGGTCCGGACCTTGTGAAACAAGTTCCCAACATGACTTTTTCGAAAACCAATTTCTCCGGCTACACCATCCAGCTTCGCGGTATCGGCACGCAGGCGATTTCGGTGACCACCGATCCCGCCGTGGCCGTGGCGTTCAACGACATGCCATTCCTTCGCAATCACTTCTTTGAGCAGGAATTCTACGATGTCAGCCAAGTTGAGGTGCTGCGCGGGCCGCAAGGCACGCTTTATGGCCGTAATGCAACTGCGGGCGTGGTCAACCTAGTTTCTGCCAAGCCTAGCGATCAATTCGAGGCGATGGCGGCTGTGGACATAGGAAACTATCAGTCTCGCCGGTTCGAAGGCATGATCAATGTGCCGATTGTGGATGATCGTGTCGATCTGCGCATCGCTGGCGAATGGACAAAGCGTCAGGGCTATTCGTTCGATTCCGAGACGGATCAGCGTATCGACGGCCGTGATCTTTGGTCGGGCCGCATAACCCTGGGATTCAAGCCGACCTCAAAGCTGCAAACTTACCTAATCTGGGAACATTTCTCGGAAGACGATGATCGCCTGCGCAGCAGCAAGCAGCTCTGCAAAACTGCTCCAATACCGGCGACCATCGATGGTGTGGCCGTCCCTCCCATCGGGAGCAACCCTGGCCTCGGGGGAGCGTTCGATCCGGCAGGTTATGTGACTCAAGGTTGCGAAATGAGTTCGCTCTATTCCCCGGATGCGTTCGAGGTTCCGAACGGTTACTCTCTGCAATACATCAAAGCCGCGAAACTTGTCGGCGCAATCGATCCCACACTTGACCCCTATGCTGAAACGACACAATCGCTAAATCTGCGCGTGATCGAATCGCAACTTCCTTCTCACTACGCAGCGAAGAACGACGTCGTTGAGTTCAATGCTGACTATGCTGTCACACCGTCACTGACCTTCACCTCGCAGACCGGCTTCAATCATGATTTTCTGTATTCAACGGAGGATTACAATCGCTTCAATACATCGCCTGGGCTCTTCATAAATGCGAATTTCAATGGGAGCGGCCCGACCTTCTGCGACCCCCAACTTGGCTGCAGCACCAGACTCCTTGCGCAAGATGTTTCCGACGAACATGCCTGGCAAGCCAATCAGGAATTTCGTCTGACTTCGAACTTCTCCGGGCCATTCAACTTCAGTGCCGGAGGCAACTACATGCATTACGAAACTGAGGAGAACTACTATGTCTTCATCAACGCGCTTTCAGCATACGCGGAAAACCTAACCGGCATTCCGGCGAATCCCGATAATTCATGTATTACGTCGGGAGGGACTACTGGACATGGGTTCCAATATCCCAATATTGGAGGTGATAATGGCGGCGGCGGCGGCGCAGCACAAAACCAATGCATCGGTCTCGATTTCAATCCGCTTTCCAGCGTGAACAATCAGGGGCACAATTATTTTCTTAGTCAAAACCCCTACACGCTTAATTCCTATGCGGTGTTCGGAGAAACCTACTACAACATCCTGAATGATCTGAAGCTGACCGGCGGTCTGCGATGGACCGAGGATCAGAAGCACTTCACCGATATTCCCAGTGAAGTCGGCATCAACGGCCTTGGCTATCCCATCACGGGTGTAGTGAACCAGCAATGGGACCAGTTCACCGGCCGCGCTGCCGTTAACTGGACGCCCAAGCTCGATTTCACCGATCAGACGCTGGTTTATGGGTCTTACGCCCATGGTTATAAGGCGGGCGGAGCAAACCCGCCCGGTGCCATCTTTGACGCCACAATCGGTATTGAGCCGGACCATCCATTAACGTTCAAACCCGAATTCATCGATGCGTTCGAATTTGGTTCGAAGAATACGCTGCTCGATGGTTCGCTGACGCTGAACGCCGATGTCTTCTACTATAATTACGAGAACTATCAAATTTCGGAGATTGTCGACCGCACGGCGATCAACCTGAACTTCGACGCGCATGTAAAAGGTGCGGAAATCGAATCGTCATGGGAACCGGTACCGGGATTGCGTTTGAATTTTGCGGGAGGCTGGGAGGATACGGCGCTCGCGAAAGGCTCGCAGTCGATTGATCTGATTGATCGCACGGCCGGCAATGCCGATTGGATCGTAGTCAAACCGTTTCCGACCCTAGCATCCAATTGCATCCTACCGAAATACGTGGTTGCCGCGGTTTTGTCGGAAGAGGGGCAGGAAGGTACGCTCGGAGGAAATCTCCGAATTTCTTGCACCGTCGCATACGACCATGAATTCAACTACGGCCCGGACGTCCCCGTCGACCCAGTTACCGAGAATCCGTATGTTCCAAATCCCATACTTTATGGTACCCGCACAGGTATTCCTGTCCCGGGCTATCCCGGCTTCGACCCCCTTGACGCGACGGCGACAAATAATGGTGCTGGACCAGCGCCAAATATTGGCGAAGGGTTCGACAAAAATCTGAGCGGCCATCAACTGCCCAACGCACCACCTTTTACGGTTTCTGGTGGCGCGCAATACACGATCCCTTTGACGACGGATTGGGCGGGTACGTTGCGCGGAGATTACTATTGGCAGGCCTACTCTTGGGCGCGTGTGTTCAATGACAATCCATATGACCGTCTGCGCGGTTACACCAATGTCAACTTGACACTGATTTTCACTAACCAGAACGGCTGGCAAGTGATGATCTACGACAAGAACGTCTTCAACACGACGGCGATCACTGGCGATTTCCTGAACAGCGATGATTCGGGTCTGACAACCAACATCTTCCTAACCGATCCGAAGTTGATTGGCGTCCGCGTCACGAAAAATTGGTAAGGGGAAAACCATGAGTGAATTGATCAACACACAACAAGCCCAGAATGTGTTCCGTTGGCGCTTGCTGACGACGGTTTCGTCTCTGGCACTGCTTGCCTCGGTTTGTGGTGCGCAAAATTCCTACGCCGAGGATTCAGATCGCCCAACGGTATGGATCGAACTTGGCGCTGATTTGGACCGCGTGGAAGACGGACAGCAGGCCTTCGCTCCGCCTTTTGTCGCGAACAATCCAGGTTCTACAGCGTTCGATCCGGTCTCCCCTGCGGAAGCACAGCGGCCGCCGGCTTTCAGCTTCGGCGGCGAGAGCAAAATCTCGTTTCAGCCGAAAGATTCGGATTGGGTTTTCTCGGCGTCCGTCCGCTATGGACGCGCGAACGGAAATCAATTTATTCATCAAACGGCCAAGAATAAACCAGAACACCTACACCTTTCGTATAACGGACGGTTTCATTTTACGCCGATACCCACGCAGACCCACACTCCCTTCGTGGCAAATTTTCTCGCAGTTGAGGGAAAGCAAAGCGGAAGCCATGCCATTGTCGATTTTCAGGCGGGCAAAGATTTCGGCATTGGGCTTTTTGGGCGCGTTGGGACATCGGTGTTAAACGCCGGAGTAAGATTTGCGCAGTTCACCTCTCGCATGCAATCGAATATGCAAGCGCGCCCAGATCTTGCTTTCGTCGCGATTCACTTACCAACACCGCATCACCCACACAATTACGGTACCCTGTATGGAAATCACTATCACCAGTATCTTGCGACAGCGCAGAGTACCCGGAGTTTTCACGGAATTGGACCCAGCCTATCGTGGAACGCTTCGGCTCCGTTTGCCGGAAATCCGGAAAGCGGCGTGTTGTCCGTCGACTGGGGAGCCAACGCGGCAATTCTGTTCGGACGGCAGAAGGCCAAGGTACAGCACCAGACGTCAGCGGTGTATTTTCACAGCAATTATTCTTTAGAGAAATATCCCCCACCGGCCGGCGTGGGCTACG
>Ga0208220_1000594_pt1 | contig 15280 bp, 11 predicted proteins | sample NGESurdeep092012_9_FD_184484 | JGI IMG/M metagenome (GOLD analysis project Ga0208220, IMG submission 184484) | Arctic peat soil microbial communities from Barrow, Alaska - NGEE Surface sample F53-1 deep-092012 (SPAdes) | ecosystem: Environmental > Terrestrial > Soil > Wetlands > Peat ... | reverse complement strand
TGGCCTGCCCGATCTTTTGTACCAGTTGAATTGTTAGTGTAGCGCGGCTTTTGATGTACCGGGATAGCTGCCGGATGGGGCGTGGAGAGCTGGGAAGCGCGTAGCGATTCCCGGCTCTCCACGCCCCATGAGATTGGTTTCAGTCGCCCAGGCCTCTGGCGCCGGGGAGCGATAGCCCAGCGACGAGTGCGGCCTGATCGTGTTGTAGTGAACCCGCCAGCGTTCGGCCAGCACCTGCACTTCCTTGAGTGAGTAGAAGATCTCTCCGTTGAGGAACTCGTCTCTGAGCTTCGAGTTGAAGCTCTCGCAGTAGCCGTTCTCCCAGGGACTCCCGGGTTCGATATAGAGCGTCTTTGCACCGGTATCCGCCAGCCACTTCCGAAGATCTTTGGCTACGAACTCAGGGCCATTGTCGGAACGGATGTGTTCCGGAACGCCCTTCATCACCATGACATCAGCCAGAGACTCGATCACCTTTGCACTGCTCCATCGTCGCTCCGGACGTACCAGCAAGCTCTCCCTGGTATGCTCATCGATCAAGTTCAACATCCTCACCGTTCTCCCATCATGAGTCTTCGCGCTCACGAAGTCGTAGCTCCAGACATGGTTAGGGTGCTCCGGCCGCAGCCGCATGCATGACCCGTCGTTGAGCCACAACCGCCCTCTTGGCTTCTGCTTTTGTGGAACCTTCAGCCCCTCACGACGCCAGATCCGCTCTACCCGGTCCTTGCCGACCTGCCAGCCTGTCCGCTTGAGCAGCGCCGTGATCCGGCGGTATCCATAACGGCCATACTGACTGGCCAACGTGACGATGGCCTGAGTAAGCGTGTCTTCGTCGTCCTGCTGGGTCGGCCGGTAGCGCTGCGTGCCGCGTGGCTGTTCGACCACATGGCACGCTTGCCGCTCGCTCATCCCATGCGCATCCCGCGCATAGATCACCGCACAGCGCCGTCGTTCAGGGCTTAGAATTTTCCCGAGGCGATGTCCTTCAACACCAGCTTCTCCAGACTCAACTCGGAGACCAACCGCTTCAGCTTCGTGTTCTCCTGCTCAAGCTCTTTCAGCCGCCGAGCTTGGTCCACCTTCAATCCACCGTACTCCTTGCGCCAACGGTAGTACGTCTGCTCGACGATCTCCGCTTCCTTGCAAGCTTGCGGTAACGTCTTCCCGTTCGCTACACCAACTTCAACCTGCCGCAGCAGATTCACGATCTGCTCCGCCGTATGCTTCGTCCCTCTTCTCATTCGCAGCTCCTCTTGTTCCAGTTTTATCTCTTCTCAACTGGTACAAAAAACGCCGGGCACTCCAGACGGACGACTGGAGGTGGAGCGTTTGCAAGAAGGATTTTGATCGGGTTCTGGGCCTTGACTCCAACCGTATCAATGCGTGGGGCCGCTGGGTCAGAGGAGACTCCGGCCGCACAGAAACAATTCAGATCAGCAGCGCACTTGTATCGTCGCAAAGATCCAAAGCTTTGCTCCGAGCTGCGCAGAACGCTGACCCTCTTGACTACTGCATACCTCCGGCGGGCGATGACCTTCAAATCGATGCAGGTCCATACCAGTTAAGGGGATGGATCGATAATGCAACAATTGACCGCAGACTTGACGAATTCGATCCTTGGGCCGGAAGCATTCACGTACCAGCTCCTAGACCCGCACCGTTCGTTTGCGACGCGCTAGGTTTGAAGCCGGGAGATCAAGAGCGCATCTGGTTCCATCTGAGCGGAGCGAATCAACAGCCGATGATCTGGTCGCAAGTTTGGGGAATAGACGATGAGGATTCAGGCAGAAACTCAGGGCGGCGCCTGCAAACGTCACGGGCACTCCTAACCATACTGCTCAATGAATTTCAGATGGACCTTATCCTAAAGGTGCAGATCAATCGGGAAACCAATCGATTCAAGCATGACCGAAACCGAGGTGAAGATTATGGATACATCCCTCCCTACTGCCGACTCTACCTCCTCGACGCCAAAGGAGATTGGACAACGCTCTGACGCCATCATCAAATTAGGCGAGAAGCTGCTCGAGGAGTTGAATTCGGATCGCGTCGACACCCTCGGGCGATGGATGGCGCACTCCATCGCAGAGCTAATCGCCGAAGCAGAGAATGCTCCCACGAGCGACAAGAAGCAACTGAAGGTTGCTTGCGCAGAGGAAATTCTCAAAATCTGGGCACATCGACAGCAGCTTCCTGGAGGATTCCGTCCATTCAATGACTTCGAGCCAGTCATGCGGACTCTCCAGTCGCTTGATCTCGATCCGCAGTTCCCACGCTACTTTGATCGTCTGATAGCACACGAGGACAGCGAGGAGGAGGGAACAGAAGCCAGGAAGTGGCAAAAGATCGCTGTTGGTGTTGATTCCGCCGCAAAGATTCTAATCCGAGTTTGCTTGGCGGCCGCTGTGGCGAAAGCAGTGGATAGGAATCGGCCTTGGATCGCATTGGCGGAGTCCATAACCGAGGAGAACAACAACGACATTTCGACAATTCGGTTCCTCCTTGATAACGCGGATCTGGTGTCAGCAAAGGACCCAAAGGAGCGCGACCGACAACAATTGAAAGAGGCATTGGAAAAGCTCGATGGCTTTGAATCATTGGTCAAGATCTTAAGGAAGGACCTCAAAAGCAAATTAAGACATCTTTCCAAAGGCGATGTCCCTACCAAAGAGCAATGTTGAAGCAAGCGTGCCCTTGCCCTCGCGGACGTGGATGAGCGACCTTATCGCCCAATGCAATGGCCTGTTCGGAAAGGTAGTCGCCGATCTAATCGCAGAGGGCCAAGGGGACCCGTCGATCCTGAAAGAGCTTTACGAGAGCCACATCCGCCCCAGAAGAACGTCCACCATGGCCGACATTGAACGTGGAATCGCAGCGGGAGAATCCTGGCCGACATAGAACCGGAATTTTTACTCGACGAGATTGTTGCGCCGATGTATCTCCTCCTTCTGCTCCGTCACTTCGCACTGACGGAGGAGTAACGGATGCATAGATCGCAGCGCCGGGCGGAATCTTCTTTTGGATGGCTTGCTCTTTGACACACGCATCCTTGCATCGACGCGGGAAGAGGGCTTACGATGGGGAGGTATCCAGCCGTTCATCGAATAGCCCCGGCCTCGCGCCGGGCTTTCGTTTCTAGAATCCACCAATTCTATCTGTTGGCTGGTATCAAGGGAGGTCTAGGGCTATGGCAGACTCGATCAGCAACGCCCAGACATCTGGGGAAAGTGGGTTTGGGCCTTTCGTCGCCAGTAAGACCAAATTGCACTTTCACCGACCGGATTGCAAATGGATGCAGAACGTCCCAGTGGAGAAGCTAATTGAATTTGGCACACACCGCGAGGCCGTCGAATCGGGCAGGAAGCCATGCAAAACATGCCGAGCCTAGCGCCCCTTGCGTAAAGTACATACTTCCGGTTTTTTAGGGCAACCGGGTACAGAGCTGAAACCCGTCTGCCGATACTTAGCCTCACCCAAGAGACAGCTGATTTTGGCATTATGAAGTGGCCCACTTCGGCAGTTTGTTCTGGCCCACCCCCTGGACAGAGCGGACTCCTAGTCTGGACTGAGCGCGAGCTTGGTCTGGAGGCGGGAGTTGGACTGGAGATGCAAGGTGGAGCTATTCGAGCAGATACGTCGGGAGTATGAGTTTGGGAGCGGCACGATTCAGGGTGTGGCGCGGAAGTTGGGAGTACATCGCCGCATGGTGCGGGAGGCGGTAGGGAGCGCGACCCCGGCGCGGCGGAAGAAGACCGAGCGTCCGCAGATGAAGATGGCACCGGCAGTGGAGTTCATCGATACGATTCTGGAAGCGGACCGCCGGGCTCCGCGCAAGCAGCGCCACACGGCGCGGCGGATCTGGGACCGGATTCATGCCGAGGTGCCGGAGTGTACGGCAGCGGAGCGGACAGTCCGGAAGTATGTGGAGCAGCGCAAGCAGGCCCTGGGCTTCGGTCGGCGCGAGACATTTGTGCCGCAGAGCTACGACTGGGGCGTGGAGGCGCAGGTGGATTGGTACGAGGCCTATGCCGATCTCGACGGCGAACGGATCAAGTTGCAGGTGTTCTCGATGCGTTCGATGGCCAGCGGAGCGGCCTATCATCGGGCGTATTTTAGGGCCACCCAGCAGGCCTTTCTGGAAGCTCACGAGTTGGCGTTCCACTATTTTGGTGGGGTCTTCGGTCGGCTTCGCTACGATAACCTCTCGAGTGCCGTGAAGAAGATCATGCGCGGCTATCAGCGGGAAGAGACGGTCCGCTTCATCGCCTTCCGTTCGCACTGGCAGTATCAGGCCGAGTTCTGCACTCCCGGAGAAGGACACGAGAAGGGCGGTGTCGAGGGCGAAGTGGGCTACTTCCGGCGCAACCACTGGGTTCCAGTGCCGGAGGCGCGGGATCTGGCGGAGCTGAACCGGAAGCTGCTTCTGGACTGCCGTCAGGATGAGAGCCGCGTGCTCTCGGGCCGCACACCGAGTGTCGGCACTCTGCTGCTGACCGAGAAGGAGCACCTGCTTCCGCTATGCGCTGAAGACTTTGAGTTGGCCGAAGTCAGCTTCCCGCGCGTCGACCAAGCGGGATGCGCGAAGGTGCGCACGAACTTCTACTCCGTGCCGCTGAAGCCGGGCACGCTGGTGGAGGCTCGCGCGTTCTCCAGCGTGGTTGAGTTCCGCCAGGACGGCCTGCGTGTCGCGCAGCATGAGCGCAGCTATGATCGCTCGCAGAAGATCCTCGATCTCGAACACTATCTAGATGTGCTCGAACGCAAGCCGGGTGCGTTGCGCGGATCGAAGCCGCTGGCGCAGTGGCGGGCGCAGGGCCGTTGGCCCGCGAGCTACGACCGGCTATGGGAGTTGATGACCCTGCGGCATGGACGTCAGGGCGGAACCCGGGCCATGGTGGGGGTGATTCGCATGGGCCGTGAGTTCGGCTACGCGAAGCTGGAAGCCTCGGTCGCACAAGCTCTCGAGTGGGGCTCGACGGATGTGGCTGCCATCCGTCATCTGCTCATGACCGATCAACTCCAGCACGGGGTTCGAGAGACGGTCGAGATCGGCGCACTGACGACCTACGAACGGCCCATGCCGACCATGGCCGAGTACAGCCAGTTGCTCTCCGTTGGGATGATCGAGGTGCAGGCATGATCCTCGAAACGGCAAGCATCGCTCAACACTGCAAGTCGCTGCATCTCGCCTCCATCGGAACTCAGTTCGCATCGCTGGCTGAAGAAGCCAGCCAGCAGAACCACTCCCACCTGCGATACCTCGAAGCTCTGCTTCAGTCTGAAGTCGAGGACCGCGAACGACGCACCATCGAACTGCGGCTCAAGGACGCCCATCTGCCGCGCATGAAGACGCTGGAGGAGTTCGACTTCCAGCAGTCGCCACACATCCCCGCCTCGCGCATCCGCGTCCTGGCCGAAGGCGGCTATCTCGAACGCGCCGAGCCAGTCTTGCTGATCGGCGAACCCGGTACCGGAAAAAGTCATCTCGCAACCGGCCTGGCCATCGCCGCGTGCAGGCAGAGGAAGCGAGTTCGCTTCACCACCGCCGCTGCCCTGGTCAACCAGTTGGTCGAGGCGCAACGCGAACAGAGCCTCACCCGCATGTTGGCACGCTGGTCGAGGATCGAACTGATCGTCATCGATGAACTGGGCTATGTGCCGCTGGCCGAGGTTGCTGCCGAGTTGCTCTTCCAGGTCATCGCCGACCGCGCAGAAAAAGCAGCCATCATCGTGACCACGAATCTACCCTTCTCCGAGTGGCCACAGGTCTTTACCAACGCCCGGCTATGCAAGGCCGTGCTCGATCGGCTGACCGATCAGGCCCACATCATCGAGACCGGTTCGGAGTCCTACCGCTTCCGCAGAACACTGGCCAAGAAGCGCAAAGAGTGATCCCCGGAGGAGTCGCCGTTCCGTTCTGCTTCCGCTTCGCCCTACGGGCTACGCTACAGCAGAACGGAACAACACCCTCTCAACCCTAACGTTCCAGGGGTGGGCCAGAACAAACTGCCGAAGTGGGCCAAACCAAGTTGCCAAACGCAGGTGGCTGAGTTGCTGAGTAAGGACTCAAGAAGGAAGGATCAACCCTGCTGATTCTGGCATTCTGATTTCATTGACAAAAGCACAGGGCCACCAAGCCACACTTCCGTTACTGCGCCACCCATCGTTGCGCCGTTCGAAAGGGAATACCCGCTTCTGCCGACAACTCCACGAGCTCCTGCATACCCGATGTTTACGCCAGATACCGATCAAAGATTTACGCCATATAATTATCAAAACAACACCTTGGGGCTACCTGAGTCAAATGGATAACCAGTTTCCGCTACATCTGGTTCATGCGAAAATGATGCAATTGCGACGCAAGCACGCGAATCCTTCGATGATCCCAGCAGCCTCTGACATAACATCAGAAACATCTGCCGGCATGACCGTCCAGGCCGCCATGATTTCTTTCTGCTGCCTACTGGTCATGACAGCCCTTATTTGCACGAGGGTGGAGTCCAGTGCGCAGGAAGTCGTGTCTCCTTCCGCAGTGACGCACAGTCAGACTCCTGTGAGCACACCACCCGCAAATACAGTGATGCCTGCAGCGTCGGCGATAGAATTTGACAATGTGATCAAAGCATCGAAGATCAAGTTCACACTTAGAAACAGTGTCAGCCCGCAGCGATACTCGATTGAGACCATGATAGGTGGTGTAGCCCTATTCGATTACAACAACGATGGATTGTTAGACATCTTCTTTACCAACGGAGCAGCGATCCCTTCGCTCGAAAAGAGCGACCCACAGTACTACAATCGTCTCTTCCGCAATAATGGCGACGGCACCTTCACGGACGTCACCGAGAGCGCAGGCTTGAAGGGCATAGGCTACTCAATGGGAGCAGCTGCCGGCGACTACGACAATGATGGCTTTGTGGATTTATATGTCACGGGCGTCAATTACAATCAGCTATTTCATAATAACGGCGATGGAACCTTTACAGACGTGACCGCAAAAGCTGGCGTGAGCGGAATTTGTCCGAACGCTGGAAAGCCCTGGTCAGTAACAGCAGGCTGGTTTGATTACAACAACGACGGACTTCTTGATCTTTTTGTTGTCAATTATCTCGACTACGACATACATACTGCGGCTCTGTGCAACATCGAGAGAGTGCCGGCCTACTGTTCCCCCAACGGATTCCAGGGAACACACAACATCCTTTACCGTAACAATGGCGACGGAACGTTTACAGACGTCTCTATGCAGTCCCATATTTCTCAATACGTCGGCAAGGGAATGGGTGTAGCCTTTGCCGACTACGACAACGACGGCTTCACCGATATCTTTGTCTCGAACGACACATTCCAGAATTTTCTCCTCCATAACAATGGCGACGGGACCTTCACGGATGTCGCATTGGAGGCAGGGGTGGCATTTACCGGAAACGGAAATACCGTGGCTGGGATGGGCGCGGATTTTCGCGATCTGGACAACGATGGGAAGCCGGACATCTTTCACACCGCCATGTTTGGCGATACCTTTCCGCTCTATCGCAACCTGGGCGGTGGCCAATTCGAAGATGCTACCAGCAGAGCTGGGCTAACGACTCTGACCAGCCGTTTTACCGCGTGGGGAACCGGCGCTTTCGACTTCGACAACGATGGACTCAAAGATCTATTTGCGGCCACTTCGGACATTCTCGATAATGCGGACGCAGTTGTGCATAGACCCTTTGCGCTTCCGAATCTTCTGCTCCGCAATAAGGGAAATCTGACCTTCGAGGACGTGAGCACAAAGGCTGGCGCGGGGTTTTCCATGCCCGCAGCGCATCGGGGAGCAGCCTTTGGCGACTTCAACAACGACGGGAAAATCGACATCGTGGTAACTGTACTGAATGGTCCTCCCGAACTTCTGCTGAATCGCACGAAGAACCACAACCACTGGATCATTCTGAAACTCGTTGGTGTCAGATCGAATCGCGATGGCCTGGGAACAAAGGTGAAGCTCTCAACCTCACGTGGCGATCAGTACAATGAAGCGACAACCGCCATCGGGTATAACTCTTCCAGCGATAAACGGGTTCACTTTGGGCTGGGCGATGCCACCGTCATCGATAAGATCGAGCTATCATGGCCAAGCGGCATCACGCAGACATTGACGAACATAAAGGCAGACCAAGTCCTCACAGTGACTGAAGGGCGGCACTGAGTGGCGCCACTCAAGGAGTCGGGCTACTCGGCAATCGCTGTGCTAATCGCTGTGCTAGAGCTGGTTCCCCGTTGCGGCTGAGCAAATCGGCAAGCGCGCGCATCGCTTCTGGATCGTTCCGCGCATATGCTGCCAGGACTTCGGCGGTAAGTGTGGCGTCCTGTATTTTGCCAAGATGGAAGTAGGAATCGCAGAGCATATTGAGCAATGTGGGAATGGTTGTTCTGGATTTCAACAACAGGTCCGCCGCATCCACCCACCGCTGTTGCCGATAACGCACCTCGCCCAACTCTGCTATAGCGGGTAGATAATTCCTGTCGTTCGCAAGTTCGGCTTCAAATTCCTTCTCAGCCGCGTCTAGATCGCCCTGTTGAAGCGCCGCCATGCCCGTGTAGGTATGAGCTCCGCGAATTTTTGGTTCAATTTCCAGTGCGCGATGAAGATTGCGCAGGCCATCATTCGTATCTCCCATGGAAAGATAGAGAGAGCCGATGAACAGATACGATTCACCGGACGTTGACGAAGCGCCCTTGGCATCATTTTGAAACAGCTTTAACGCCTCGACTTCATTCTGCTCGGCAAGTAACTTACTGGCTTGATTCCAGATGGATCTATCACCTTCGCTGCCGAGTTCTGGCAGAACAAAAGACATTTGTTCCATCTTGTTATGCAATTCTGCCTCGTGCTGCGCTTCCGCCGTCCGGCCTAACCCAGCATAGGCTCGCGATAGATAGTAGTGAGCCTGCATCTGGGATGGGTCAACCTGCAATGCGTGTTGGAGTGTATCGATTGCGTTCTGATATTCCTTCAGTTCGAGTTCGCAATTCCCAATTCCCAACAAAGAATCTTCATCGTCTCTTTTAATGACTATAATCCGTTGAAATACTGATTGGGCGTCCTGCCACTGGGACAACTTAACTTCCGCTGAGGCGAGCAACGTCAGCGCCCTCAGATCGTTGGGCTGTTTGCTGGCCGCCTTCGCGGAATACTCGACTGCTTTTGGAAAATCCATCGTGTTGAAATACGCAGTTCCGATGTCGAAGTCGATCCTTTCCAGTGTGGGATCAAGCTGCCACGCCTTCAGCAGCAACCTCAGGCCGGCTTCGCTGTCTCTGGAGTTGCAAGTCAGTTCTCCGTATTTTTGCCATGCTTGTGCATTGCCTGGCGCGACCTTAACACTCTCGCGAATTGCGTTCAGAGCCAGATCGTTCTGATTGTTCAGGTGATATGCCTGGGCAAGATAAAAGAGCGCGTCGCCGTCCCTAGGCTGAATTTTCAACTGGCGGAGAAACAGGCGGATCGCCTGGTCCTTGTCGCCAACCTCGAAATGAACAACTGCCGACTGGAAAAGCAGGCCAGGATCGTTTGGGGCTAGCTCCAATGTTCTATCGTAGACGCTCGATGCTTCGGCGCTGTGCCCTGACTCTTCCAGCAACATGCCCTTCAATTTGAGTGCCGGCACAAAATCAGGATGTGTCTCCAGCAGCGTATCGGCGAGAGCCAACGCCTGTTGCGTGTCCCCGTGTTCGGCCATGCTGATCGCCCGATTCAATTGCCTGGTCGGACTCGTCAAGAGGGATTCAACGGGGCGTAAAGGCGCTTGCGCTCCAGCCGACATGATTGCGCAAATTAGCAAGATTGAGACACACAGAGAAGATCGGGCTGCTCTCAAGAGCAATTGCTGTATGACTTCGCGGGCCAACCTCATTCTCGGCTTTGGCGCTTCAGTGTCGAACATATGGTTCCAGCGTAGCATTCGATTTCTAGCTTCATTCAACTCTCCGTGCGCGAATACTGATCGGAGCGGCTCGACATGCATTTGCGCACGGGGAGAGTTCATTATCGATATCGATCGCCTACAGGCTCAAGCAATACATAGGTTGGACGGTTCCTATCGGCCTTCAACTGCCCGCCTTGCTCCGTCAATTCCACAACCTGAAGCACGGATCGTTTCGAGGATTCCGGCTTATTGGGAACCATATCCTGCCCTTCCTGCTGTACGAAGTAGTAGAGAAAGGCACGCCCCTTGCTGATGACGACATCGGCATGGTGGCCTTCCGAACGATCCGTTGGAAGATCTCCAGCCCCTGCGAGGATATTCTCTTTTTGAGGTGTCCAGTGCAAGGCATCGGATGATTTGTAGACGCCCAAACCGCTCCACGGGTCAACGATCATCCAGATACTGCCCTTCCAACGAAAGACGATGGGGCCTTCGCTTGGGCGGTCATTGATCGCTACCCCGCCAACCGTCCATTGATACAGATCCGGGCTGTTCACATAATGGATGAAGCTATGATCCTCTTCATCCTTATACCAGAGACGCCAAGTACCATCGGCGAGCTTGAATATGTACGGATCGATTGTGCGGTTCGAGGACAGAGTGAGCTTTGACTCAAATTTCCAGACTGCCAGATCCTTGCTTGTGAGGTGAATGATTGCGCGCGGCGCATTCCAATCGTGGAAGATGCCTGGCACAACGACAACAAACATATGATACTGACCATGATCCCAAACCAGGTCAGGCGCCCAGAACGTGTAATCGGGTTTCCCGTAGGGGATCTTGGCTGTGCCCGCATACGTCCAGGTCGTGCCCCCATCCTTCGATTCGGCTATGCCAATCCGTGTCCCGTGGACCCATGCAACATCCTTCGGATCGAGACCCGACAGGTCGGCTCGCCGGTTGGTGTAGAACATCATCCATTTCTTTTCTGCGCGATTCCAGATCAATGACGGGTCGGCAGCTCCATCATGAACCGGATCACGGTATAGGGGTTTGGGGGCCGGCTTTGCGGTGCCTGCTGTTTTGAGATCATCTGCTTTGGATGACACCGCGGCAATTGCCAAAAGCAGTATCGGAATAAGGGCGCTTGCAATGACGAGAACGGACCTACGGTATCTGCGGTTGAACATCTATCCCCCGGATAGTGTAATTGGAATACAGAATGGTTCAAAAGAGGGGCTGGCCATATGCTCAGGAGGCATGCGTGGCCAGCCCGGTTGGGTTTAGAACGAGTACTTCAAGCCACCCTGCACAATGCGGCCCGCATTGGCGGTAGAAGTAATCCTGCCGACATTGCTGTCAAGCAACCCCGCATCGGGGTTTCCGAGATTGGTGTGGTTGAAGGCGTTGAACAATTCCGCGCGGAACTGCAACTGATGCTCCTTGTAGATTGGAAAGTACCTGAAGAATGACAGGTCGGAGTTTACAAACCCTGGTCCGACGAGGAAGTTACGCCCAACATTTCCATAGGTACCACCGGCAGCCGCTGTGAAGGCGGAGGGGTTGAAGTACTGGGCGATCTTCTGCGCCCTGGAACCCGATACTTTGTAGTTCCCGGTCAGATTGGGACGATCATTCCAGACATTATCCGCGTTGCTGTCCACGCCGGATGTGACATTCACCGGCGTGCCACTGCGTATGCTGATAATCGCATTTGCCTGCCATCCGCTCAGCACGTAATTGCCGATCGTTCCCAAATTCCTAACCTTGGGCGGCGCATACGTTCCAGAGATGTTCAAGATGTGATGAGCCATTCCGTCGGTTGGCCCCTTGTCCCGAGCAGGATCACTGGAATCCGTAAATCCAAGTCCGCCGTTGTAGTTATCTCCGGAAACAAGGTCGATGCCCTTGCCGAAGGTATAGTTGGCGTTGAAGGTCAGGCCGTGCGACAAGCGTTGAGTCAAGACTGCCTGTAGCGCGTTGTAGCTGGCATTGTATCCCGTTACATAAGTTCCGATGGATTGGAAGGTTCCGGGCATGTAGGGACGGCGGTCATCGACGTTGCTCGACAAGGGCGCCGCTCCGGTGCGCGGATCGTTTTCGTAGATGGGATTGTTCTCATCGATGTTGCCGCTCATCTTGCGCGAGATGGTTCCGACATAAGCCACCTGCAAGCTCATGTTGTTGGTCACCTGATGCTGCACAGTCAGATTGAACTGGTTCAGACGCGGTGTTGCCGCATTGTTCGCAAACACAACAGGCGCCTGGGGAAGGGTGAATGTAGCGTTTGCCCCGGTAGGCGGCGTAAACGGGAAGGGATTGCCTCCTGGGAAGTTTACCCAAGGATTGACCAAGCTGGTATCACCGTTGATGCCGACGGTAAGAACAAAGGGTTGAGGAGCGCGGATTCCGTCTCCGTAAGCGGCCAGGTAATAGAGTCCATATCCGGCACGGATAGAGGTTTTGCCATTGCCGAACGGATCGATGGCAAGACCCAGTCTTGGCCCAATGTTGTGCCAGTCGTTTGGCCGGCCAGCGCGCGTTACGCCCTTGTCACCATAGAACAGAAGACCTTTCGGAGCATTGGGGTAGGTAGTAGACTGCACGTTTTGTTCGAATGAAGAGATGTAGTTCACCGTCCACACCAGGGGCGTGGTAATTTCATAGCGGAGCCCGGCGGTAAGAGTGATGCGGGGGGTGATCTGCCATATATCTTGCGCATAGTTGTGCCAGTACTTTGCGCTTTCATCCGGGTGATCGCCGCTATCTTCCGAGAAGTTTGTGGAGTAGCCAAGGAGAAGATTCGCTAGAGGGTTTCCGGTGTAATCTGAGCCCTCGTAGATGGTTCCTCCACCATTGCTGGCTCCGGTCTCGGCGTAGTAGCCCCACATGACAAATGAACCTAGTTTGATGTTGTGCCTGCCTTTGAGCCATGTGATAGTGTCCGATCCACCGATGGAATGATCGTGCCCCGCCGCATCCCATGCGCCGGTCGTGAATCTTCCATTGATTTGCATCCGGAAAGGCACGGCTTTCGGATCATCATTGAGACCTCCCTGCACAAAGCTGCTCCCGTAGTCAGTAAGGGTCTTGCCGTCTATGATGTTCCAGGGAGTGTCGCGGCGCATGAGGTTGAAACGCGCCTCATTGAGCAAGTTATTGGTGGCAGTCCATGTGTAGTTGATCACCAGATTGTGTTGAAGGGCCCCGTCAACGCGCTGACCAAATCCAGGAAACTCGTTGTAGTAAGCAAACGGGTTGTTCTGGGCTGAATTCACCTGGAACCAGCTCACGGTGAACTTTTGTTTTTGGGTAAACTGGTAGTCGGCCTTCAGCAGGTATTGCCATACATTCGCGTTGTTGTTTGCCGATGCGGTATACGTGCCATCCGCGTTGTTGCCGGCAGGGATTGCATTGGTGATCGCCAAACCGACCTTGTCCATGCTTGTAAGTTGGTCGTTGAGGAACGGCTTCCCCGTTGTCGGGTCAATCGGCTCGAGCGCGGTGCCCTTCGTCGCGGAGAAGTCTCCGGTACGCTCGAGAGTGGTTGGAACCGGAATTGAATTGATAATGGCTGGGGTCTTTTGTTTGAGTTCTTCCCACGACCCAAATAGGAAGACCCTATTTTTCAATACTGGTCCGCCTGCCGAGAATCCATACTGATTCTGGTTTAGAGGTGTAACTGTCGAGTTAAAGTAGGTCTTTGCATCTACGGCATTGTTGCGCAAAAACTCATAGGCCGTTCCATGATAGGAGTTGGTGCCGGATTTTGTGATGATGTTCAGGAACGCGCCCGGCATACGACCAAACTCGACATCCGAGTTGGAACTGAGAAGGCGGAATTCCTGGACGGCATCGGGATTCGGCGGTGTGCTGCACTGATTGCGCCAAATGTCGTTGTTGAAGCCGCCATCAATAAAGCAGGAATTTGTGGTTGCGCGACCTGCATTGATCACGAAGGTGCTGTTGTTGCGAGAGGGCACAACCTCATCGTTAATGCTTGAAACTCCAGGAAGAGCCACGAGCAGGCTGTAGATGTTTCTTCCATTGAGCGGAAGATCCTCCACGCTCTTCTGGTCGACGAGTTCTCCCAACTCAGCGGTATACGTGTTTACCTGGGTTGTGTCAGCGTGAACCGTCACCTCTTCCGTGATTTTTCCGACCTGAAGCATAAGATCGGCACGAGCTTGTTCGTTTACCGCAAGGGTGACTCCGTCGCGTACGGTACGCTTGAAGCCGGCCGGTTGCGACTCTATACGATAGACGCCTATCTCAAGATTAGGAATCACATACTGGCCTTGCTCGTTGGTGATGATCGAATGCACTTCGCCCGTCAGCGTGTTGGTTACGGTGACATCTGCTTTGGTGATCGCTGCGCCAGACTGGTCAGTCACTTGTCCCAGGATGGTTCCTGTTGTCGACTGTGCGAGCAGCATCGATGATCCGAAAATGCCCAGCAGCATCAATAATAAGATGTTGATTTTGCGTCTCATACTTTTTTCTTTCCTCCTAGAGTTGTTGCGGTTCATACAATCAGAGTGAAAAAGCGGGTTCAGACTGGAAAGACACTTTGTCGCATTATCTGTCCAGGTTGCGCGGAATCCGTGGCGAGTGCCAGAGTCTCGGCAGTGACCGCCCCGGATTGGTCCGCAGTTGCAGGTTGCAGCGCAAAGTCGGCTTGGTCGCCAAAGTCAGCCATCAAGGATGCGACCGGTCTCGACCGCCCTTTTGAAGCCGGCTGCCGAGGCTGTTGCGTTTTTGTCGCCGGGATTATGGAGTTGCACTGTGAAGTTCCCCATTGTCCCGACCGCCACCGCCCGACCCAGTCCTTCCGAATCGAACCTTGGTCTCGTGGCAGATTGCTAACGAGGCGGATGTGGAATCGGTGATCGTTAGGGCAATCGTGCCGATTGTGCTTTGTCCCCAAGCATTGAAGGCGACGCCGGCCACAGTGTCACGACCACATCTGTTTTTTCTCGTCGCCAGTCCTCCTTGGGGCCTGAATTTCTCTTCATTACGGTCCTTATCAGAAAACGTATTCTCTCGTGCCGGGCATTTTTCTTCACAGAGCAGACAAACCAAGTAAACGTAACCAAAATCTGGCAGCGCTTGATAGCCCAGCCTCAAAACCTGACCATCAAAGCACCTGTGCCATGGATGCGGAATGTATGTAACGGTATGCTGGGATGTATGTTGTACATAAATACATATTTATCAATGACTTATCCTCGTTTGCGAGAAGTGTGGAGACACTCGGATCTATGTTTGCTCTGCTACTATTATCGGTATCGTGGATCAGGGGAACCTAGAGGATGGCGACTATACAGCCAACATGGGCAGGCGACAAACTCACTGCCGAGCAAATC
>Ga0208220_1000592_pt1 | contig 15312 bp, 8 predicted proteins | sample NGESurdeep092012_9_FD_184484 | JGI IMG/M metagenome (GOLD analysis project Ga0208220, IMG submission 184484) | Arctic peat soil microbial communities from Barrow, Alaska - NGEE Surface sample F53-1 deep-092012 (SPAdes) | ecosystem: Environmental > Terrestrial > Soil > Wetlands > Peat ... | reverse complement strand
CATGGCCCGCTGCCTCTGGGCTTTGCTGCCGGCGACAATTTTGTGGGGAGCCAGTTTTCCGCTCGCGCTCGCGGCGGCGGCGCGCGGACAGGACCCGGCACGGCTCGTCGGCGGAATTTACGCGGCGAACACGGTCGGCGGAATTGTCGGAGGCATCGGCTTCAGCATCATTTTGATTCCGCAAATCGGAACGCAACATTGCCAGCAATTGTTGATCGTGTTTGCGGCGGCATCGGCAATCTTGACATTCATCGTTTATTCCACTGGCATTTTCCAAAGGATTTTTTTGATTCTGCTCGTTTTATTCTTCACCATGCTGGCACATCACGTTCACAAAATTCCCGGCGAACTCGTCGCCTACGGACGCAATATGCCGACTCGTTTGGGCGAAGCGGAGATGCTTTACGTCGGCGAGGGGATGAACAATTCCGTGGCGGTGTCGAAAAATTATTCCAGCGGCGTCCGCAATTTTCACATCAGTGGCAAGATCGAGGCGTCGAGCGAACCGCAGGACATGCGGTTGCAGCGGATGCTCGGACATATTCCCGCGCTGGTGCATCCGCATCCGGCCTCGGTGCTGATCGTCGGCTGCGGCGCGGGCGTGACGGCGGGTTCGTTCACGCTCACGCCGGGCGTCACAAACATCACCATCTGCGAAATGGAGCCGCTCGTGCCGCACATTTCCGCGACGTATTTCAGCGCGGAAAATTTCAACGTCGTGACCGACCCGCGCACAAAAATTATTTTCGACGACGCGCGGCATTATATTTTCACCACGCACGACAAGTTCGACATCATCACCTCCGACCCGATCCATCCGTGGGTGAAAGGCTCGGCCACGCTTTACACGAAGGAATATTTCGAGCTGGTGAAAAGCCATCTGAATCCCGGCGGCATCGTCACGCAATGGGTTCCGCTCTACGAAAGCGATTCCGCCGTCGTGAAAAGCGAGATCGCGACGTTTTTTGAAGTTTTCCCTAACGGCACGATTTGGAGCAACGACGAAAACGGCAAGGGCTACGACGTGGTGCTGCTCGGCCAGGTTGGTGAAACGAAAATCAACCTCGACGACCTCGCGCAACGCCTCGCGCAGCCGGAATTTTCAGAAATGGCGCAATCGCTTCGGGACGTCGGCTTTCCAGGCGTGACAGAATTGTTCGCCACCTACGCCGGAAATGCGCGCGACCTTGCGCCGTGGCTCGCGGATGCCGAGATCAATCACGACTGGAATCTGCGCCTGCAATATCTCGCGGGATTCCACTCCGACCTTTATCAAAGCGAGAAAATCTTCGACGAGATGGTCGCGTATCGCAAATTTCCCGACCGGCTTTTCACCGGCTCGGACGCGGGCAAGCAGGCCGTGAAAGACGCGATGACGAAACTGCCGGCGAAATAAAAAAATCAGGAAACGGCGAGCAAATCCAAGGCCATGCGGAAGGCGATTGTGATGGCGGAAAGTTTTACTAAATGACTTTTTATCTCAATCCAAGTCGCTCGAAAATTTTTAAGAACCATTCACAATCGTTTGGACTTTGGCCGATAGGGCTAGTAATTTCAACATTCCAACAACCCTGCTGCTCTTTATTTTCGTGTTTTTTATATGTCGCGGACGAACTAATTTGGCTTTCAATTGCTTTCGCGCACATTTCATCACAGCAGTAAAACCATACAGCCCGTTGGCTTTCCGCGTTTGTTTTGCCTTGAAAACCAAACCATGCTGCACATCTATCCTCAATTCCGGTAAGTCTAACTAGCTGCTCACTATTTTTTCCTTTTGGAAAAACAGTGAATCCGAACCACCAAGAGGTTTCATCCCAGTCAGAATAATTGTCTATTTTCAGTCCGAATCTATCTCTAATGGCGTTAAGCACGAGAATTGCATTTACCGCTTCATTCAATGGAAATTTAACTTGTATATCTTTTGCTTTCATAAGTTCAAAATGTGGAACGCTCAAATAACCTAAACAGTAAAAAAGGTCGCTAACCATCTTTGAAGGTTCAGATAATTCTAAATCGCTCCATGCACGTTGTTGGCAAACGATTTCAGTATTTTTTATTTTTAGTGTTTTGCCATCGCCTAATTCCAAGTTCCCTTCCCATCCCAAAACAATGTATCGTTGGATTCCTTTTTCCGCCATAGCACAACCGTAACCATCAGGTTCCCGAAATTTAAGCTCATTTGGGTTTTGCTTCCCATCTAGTTTGGCGCGAATCTTAAATTCCACGACATAAATAAAATTCCCATTTGCAATTCTCAAATCCGCCCAGTGTATCGGCTCGACTTCAATCTCAAATTCATTGCTCAACTTCGGATCGCCATTCCTCCAACAAACTTTCTCAAAAAAATGCTTTCGGAATTTTTCGTCGTAGCGCAAACAAAATGCAGTAGCCGCAACTGCAAAGCGTTCAGCTTCCTCGTGTTCGGATTTTTGTTCTTCACTATCGTCATCCGACTTGCCGCAGTAATATTTGCCACGTTTGAATAGTGTGAAAAATGCGGAGTTCATAATTATTGACCCACACCAAACAACCACAAATTTTTTCTCGGCACAATCTTTTCCAGAACTTCGCGATAGGTTTCAAGTTCTTTTTTGGCATCCGCAAGCAACTGGTCGTGGTTGCCGGGCAAAGGCTGTCCAACCTCAAAATACTTTTTACCCACTTCACGCGATGCTGCGACCCTTCGCAAATCTTACAGCGAGGCAATGCGCTTTTGGACGTCGCGGAAGCTGAATAGGAAAAGGTCGTTCTCGGTCACGGCCTTTTCGATGAGCTGCTTGAGCATGGGAACTTCCGCGCCGTTGATGACGGCGTGGACGCTCTGCTGGAAAGCCTGCATCGGATCGAAGGTCTTGAACGAGTTGCCGATCAAAATGATGGTGGCGTGGCGGCGCTGGGCGACGGGCATCGCTTGCAGCCACTTGAGCGTCAGATTTTCTTCGGGCTTGGCCGCGCAAAACAGTTCGCCGACGAGGACGACCTGATAGCGGACCTGGCTGAAGCGCGCGGAAAATTCGGAATGTGTCGTGGCGACGTGGGATTTGTAGCCGAGGTCGCGCAAGGCGCGTCTGGCTTCGTCAATCCATCCAGGGTCGGACAGCCCGAGCAGCGCGGGCTTGTCGGCGGCGGTGATGAACTGTGTTTCAAAGGCGTCGGACATTTTTTTATTTGAGTTTGAGGCCGGAACCGGGTGGCACAGGCTCGCCTTCCGACTGGCCGCCGCTCCGCATTTTCAACGAGCCGACGGTCGAGGTGATTTCGCCGCGTTCCTTCTTGATGTTGTCAATGCCGCGTGAGACAACGCCGCGCTTGCTGCAATAGAGCAGCGCGGTCTCCTCGGTGATGACGCCCTTTTCAAAAGCCTCGATGCAGGCATGGTCAAACGTGCGCCAGCCGAACGTGTAGCTCGCCTCTATGATCTCGTAAAACGTCTTGCCCTCGCTTTCGCCGAGGCGGACGGTTTCCTCGGTGCGGAGGTTGTGACCCATGATTTCGAGCAGCGCGCAACGTCCGCCGCCGATTTTCGGCGCGAGCCGCTGGCTGACAATCCAGCGCAGCGAATCGGCGAGCCTGATCCTGATTTGTTCCTGATCCTCGGCCTCGAACATACCGAGGATGCGGTTGACAGTTTCACCCGCGTTGACCGTGTGCAGAGTGCTCAAGACCAGGTGGCCGGTCTCCGCCGCGCTCAACGCGATTTTCACCGTTTCCTGGTCGCGCATTTCGCCGACAAGAATCACCTTGGGCGCCTGGCGCAGCGCGGCGCGCAGGCCGTTGGCGAACGAGTCGAAATCAATCCCTTGTTCGCGCTGGTTGAACGTCGCCTTCTTGTGCGGATGCACAAATTCCACCGGGTCTTCGAGCGTGACGACGTGGACGGCCTTGGCCTCGTTAATTTCGTTCAGGACGGCGGCGAGCGTCGTGGATTTGCCGGAGCCGGTCGCGCCGGTGACGAGGATCAGCCCAGTTTTTTCCTTGGGCAGCAGCTTGAAGATTTCCGGCAGCCCCAGCATTTCCAATGTGGGAATTCTGGTGGTCAACTGGCGCAGCACGGCGGAAAAATTCCCGCGCTGCGAAAAAATGTTGACGCGGAAACGCGCCTTGTCAGTGAGCGCATAGGCCGAATCGCACGAGCCGTGCTGCAACAGGTGCTCAATGAGCTGGAAATTGTCACCGATGATGTTGAGCGCGAGCGTCTCCATCTGGAACGGCGTGAGCCTTTCAACCGGCGGGTCAATCACGACTGGCTTGAGTTCGCCGTAGGATTCCACCTGCAACGGACGATCCACGGTGAAGAGCAAGTCGGACACCTCCTTCTGCGAGGCGAGCATCGTGCTCAAAATAGAGTCCAGTTCCGGGCGGCGCATAAATCAGTCTTCGTCTTCGGGCGGATGGGCGAGGAACGGGCGGAATTTTTTCTTGTCGAGCGACTTGTCGTAGGCGTCCTCCGGCGCGATGCGCTTCATCCGCAAATGCTCCATGATGTGGTCGTCGAGCGGCTGGTTGCCGGATTTTTTGCCGACCTGGATCATGCCCGGAATCTGGTGCGTCTTGTTTTCGCGCACGAGGTTGGCGACGGCGGTGTTGAAGACGAGGATTTCAAACGCGGCCACCCGCCCCTTTTTGTCAATGCGCTTGAAAAGCGACTGCGCCACGATGCCCTTGAGCGATTCCGAGAGCGTCTGGCGGATTTTATTCTGCTGGTCCGCCGGAAAAACGTCAATGATGCGGTCCACCGTCTTCGCCGCGCTTTGCGTGTGCAAAGTTCCAAAAACCAGGTGGCCGGTGCTCGCGGCGGTCAGCGCCAGCTCGATGGTCTCCAAGTCGCGCATTTCGCCGACCATGATGATGTCCGGGTCTTCGCGCAACGACCCGCGCAGCGCGGAGGCGAAAGATTTCGTGTGGACGCCGACTTCGCGGTGGTTCACGAGGCAGCTTTTGCTTTCGTGGACAAATTCAATCGGGTCTTCAATCGTGATGATGTGGTCTTTGCGGTTTTTGTTGCAGTAATCCATCATCGCCGCGAGCGTCGTGGACTTGCCGGAACCCGTCGGTCCCGTGACGACGACCAGCCCGCGATGCAGCATGGCGAATTTTTTCAGCACGGCGGGCAGCGGCGCGTCGAATTTTTCAAAATCCTCGAACGACAGCACGCGGCTGGGAATCTGGCGGAACACGGCGGCCACGCCGTTCTTCTGGTTGAAGAAATTCACGCGGAAGCGCGAGATGTTCGGGATTTCATAGCCGAAGTCCACGTCGCCCGTTTCCTCGAACTGTTTGATTTTGTATTCCGGCGAGATTTCGTAGAGCATCGTCTTGAGCGCGTCGCTTTCAAGCGGCGGAAAATCCACGCGCTGCATCTCGCCGTTGATGCGGAGGATCGGCGGGTTGCCGGAGGACATATGCAGGTCAGACGCCCTCTGCTCGAACATCAGATTGAAAAACGCATCTATTTTGGCCATATATCCTCTTCTGTTGCCCGAATCTTAAACCAATCCGCGCCAAACGCAAGCCATGAAAACGCCCGCTGAAATCATCCGCCGCGAAATTACCGAACGCGGCGTCCTGCCCTTCGCCCGCTTCATGGAACTCGCGCTCTACGCGCCGGATTGCGGCTATTACGAGGCGCAAAAGGAGAACGTCGGGCGGCGCGGCGATTTTTACACGAGCGTCAGCGTCGGAAATCTTTTCGGCGAACTGCTCGCATATCAATTTGCAGAATGGCTGGAAGAATTGCGAATTGCGAATTGCGAATTGCGAATTGTCGAAGCCGGTGCCCACGACGGAAGATTGGCGGCTGACATTTTGACATGGCTGCAATTGAACCGGCCAAAACTTTTCGCTCAAATCGAATACGGCATCATCGAACCCTCCGCCCGGCGGCAGGAGTGGCAGCGCGAGACATTGAAACCATTTGCGCCGCGCGTCCGCTGGTTTTTCGATTTTGAAAACTTAAAAATCAAAACTAAAAAATCAAAACTGGCCGGGATCATCTTTTCCAACGAACTGCTCGACGCCATGCCCGTCCACAGATTTGGCTGGGACGCGAAAAGCAAAAACTGGTTCGAGTGGGGCGTCGCCATTGACGGCGAAAAATTCGTCTGGGAGAAAATTCAGAATTCAGAATTCAGAATTCAGAATTCAGAACTGGAAGCGATTCTGCCCGACAATTACACCATCGAGGTTTCCCCCGCCGCCGAAAGCTGGTGGCGCGAGGCCGCAGGCGTTCTGGAAAATGGAAAATTATTGACGATGGACTACGGCCTCGCGGCGGACGAACTGTTTTCACCCGCCCGCACAAACGGCACGCTCCGCGCCTATTTCCGGCATCATCTAAACGACGACATTCTGGCGAACGTGGGCAGGCAGGATTTGACGGCGCACGTCAATTTTCCGGCCATCCAAAAAGTTGGCGAGGAGAACGGATTGATCACGGAGCAATTTTGCGCGCAGTCAAAATTTCTGACGGAAATTCTCGCTCGCGCCGCAAAAAGCAATTCCTTTGGCGAATGGGACGGCTCCGACACGCGGCAGTTCCAGACCCTCACGCACCCGGAGCATCTGGGCCGCGCCTTCCGCGTCCTGGTTCAGTCGCGCTGAAGCTCGTAATTCAAAACCGACAGGCAATAAACCGCCGCCGTCTCGACACGCAAAACCAGACGGCCAAGTGAAATGGGCTGCGCGCCGGAATCTTGGATCATCTTCAATTCGTCCAAAGTGAAATCGCCTTCCGGCCCGATCCAGACGCCGACGCTTTGCGGCAAACGCTTTTGTTTCGCTTCAAACTCGCTGAAAACTTCCCGCAAATTGTGTCGCTCTTTTTGCAACGAGCCGACGAGTGACAAATCGAATTTTTCCTTTCGCGCGAGGAATTGTTCAATCGTCACCGGCGCCTCGATTTTCGGCAGCCACGACGCGCCGCATTGCTTGATCGCCTCGATTGCGCCGCCCTGCCATTTCTCGCGCTTGTGTTCCGCGCTTTCGCCGTCGAGTTGCGTCACGACGCGCTCCGACAGAACCGGCACGATGCGGTGCGCGCCCAGCTCGACGGATTTCTGGATAATGCTTTCGATGATTTTCCCTTTCGGAATTGCGACGAGCAAAGTGACGGAGCAGGACGGCGGCGGCTTGAAATTTTTCAGCGACACCGAAAGCGTCACGGCGTCGCGCGAACAATTTTCAACCGTGCAAAGGAATTCATTTCCCGCGCCGTCCAGAACGGCGACGAGTTCGCCGTATTTCACTCGCAGGACTTTCAACGCGTGATGCGTCTCTCTCGCGTCGAGCCGGAGCGAGTTTCCGGCGCAGTTTTTTGGCGGCAGATAAAATCGGTGCATGATGGGTGAAATTGTTTGCTTTCAGCGACGCGGGAATTCTTATGGACTTTAAGCGGACTGACAACGGCAAATCCGCCTTGCATTCCTGTTTCCGGCATTTAGCTTTTGTCAGCAACGGTTTTATGGAGTTAACCAGCCCTGCATCCAGAAGCAAAATTATTTCGACCAGGCCAAGCGCGTGCGCCTGGTGGAGGAGTGTCGCCCAATCCTGCTTTGTGTTCCTGCTGTTGCTCATCCTGCCGGGCGTGGCCGCCGCGACGAGTTTCACAGTCACAACGGCCAATGACAGCGGAGCCGGTTCGTTGCGGCAGGCCATTTTGGGTTCCACATCCGGCGACACCATCAATTTTACCAACAGCCTTTCCGGCGCTACAATCATGCTCACCAGCGGCGAGTTGTTGCTTAACAAGAACCTCACCATTGACGGGTCTGCGTTGACCAGCCAGATCAAGCTCAACGGCAACCATGCCTCGCGCGTCTTCGATGTCAGCGGAGGCGCGAGTGTGACGTTGAACTCGCTGGTCATCACCAACAGCTACGCCGGAACGGACAATTGGGGCGGAGCCGTCAACAATGCCGGCACGTTGACATTGAACAACTGCACGCTGGCAGGCAACTCTGCGGATTCATCCGCAAACGGCGGAGCCATCGCCAACTTTGGCGTGTTGATGCTCACGGGTTGCACGCTTTCCGGCAATTCCGCCGGCTCCGCCGGGGCGATTAACAATTATGGTTTCCCTTGCACACTGCGTAACTGCACCTTTTACGGCAACGTTTGCCCGAACAACGGCGGCGCGATTGACAACGTCTACGGTGCGACGTTGTCCCTCCTGCATTGCACCTTTTCCGGTAACACTGCGGGCGGTGCCGGCGGCGGAATTGATAATTATTTATCGCAGATGAACCTCACCAACTCCATCGTGGCCGGCAACATCAGTCAGGACATCTACAACTGGTCCGGCAGCACGAACACGGCGGGAGGTGTGAACATCGTGCAATCGCTGGGCAACGCGGGCACGCTCATCGGCGGCGGTTCAATTCTGGAGACAAATCCCTTGCTCGCCACGCTTGGCAATTACGGCGGCCCTACGCAGACCATGCCGCCATTGACCGGCTCGCCAGCCATTGACTCCGCAGTATCCAGTATCTTGACCACTGACCAGCGCGGATACGCGAGACCTGTCGCTGCCGGTTCTGACATTGGAGCTGTGGAAGTCACTTCGCCCGCCAGCAGCCCGTTTGGAAATGCGATGGTTTTCAACGGAAGCAACTATGTTTCAATCGCCAACTTTGGGAACATCATTCCCACCAACGAAATCACCGTTGAATTCTGGGCTTACACAACAGCGGCTGCGGGTCAGTCAGCCTTTATGCTGAATCCCGACCAGAACAATAATCGTTTGAACGCCCATATCAATTACGGAGGCCCCGCCCCCGACGTGGGTGTTACCTACTGGGATTTTGGCAACATTTCCGGGGGCGGCCGCCTCGGTCCGGTTTCAGCACCGGCCAGTTCCATCAGCAACTGGGTTCACTACGCTTTCGTCGCCAGCCAGAGCGGCAATTACATGAGCATTTACACCAATGGTGCTTTGTGTGCTACCAAGAGCGGCATGACCCTGTATGTGCGAGGCAATTACAGTTTGCAAATCGGCGGTCCCGGTTTTCCCTACCACGGACGACTTGATGAATTTCGCGTCTGGAACAGCGCACGGTCGCAGGCGCAGATTTTGGCGGACATGAACTCACCACTTGCCGGTGACGAAACCAATCTGCTCCTTTATTATCGCTTCGATGACAACGGCGGCAACCCGGCCGCCAACAGCGCCACCGCCACGGGCGCCGCTTACAACGGCACGCCGGCCAATGGCCCCGGTCTGGTGAATGCAAGCGAGCCTTTATCCACGGCAGGCGAAACAAACAATCCGGTTGCCTACACGTTCACCACGTTTGCCGGCGGTTCTGCGGCAGGGAGTGCGGATGGTGTCGGTGACGCCGCGCGGTTCGCAAGGCCGTATGATGCGGCTGTGGACACTAACGGAAACATCTATGTGACAGACTATGACAATGACACGATTCGCAAAATCACACCCGCCGGAGTCGTCACCACGCTGGCGGGATTGGCCGGAGTGCCGGGCAATGCCGACGGCACCAATGAAAATGCACGGTTTTTTCATCCGCAAGAAATTGCATCGGACAATTCCGGCAATCTCTATGTCGTGGATTCCTATAATCAAACTATCCGCAAAGTAACGCTTGATGGGGTGGTGAGCACTTTGATTGACACCAATGGGTCGTCTGTTCATGTAGATGGATCGGGGATAGCAGTGGACAATTTTGGAAGTATATATGCGGAAGTTGGATTATCCGTCATCAGACTCACCCAATCCGGCACAAACTGGGTAGCAACATCACTGGCGGGCAATTCGGACACACAGAAACAGGGATTTGCCGATGGACAAGGAACAAATGCGCTCTTTCATATTCCCGCCGGCCTCGCTGTGGATGCCGCCGCCAACGTCTATGTATGCGACGAGCAAACCGCCATTCGCAAGATCACGCCAGCGGGAGTGGTGACAACCATAGCCGGAGGAATCACTGGCATTCAAGATGGTGTGGACACCGATGCGGAATTCTATTCTCCGTTTGGAATTGCCGTGGATGGTTTCACGAACCTCTACGTTGCCGATGGGAATGGACACACGGTTCGCAAACTCACTCTGGTAGGAACAAATTGGGTTGTGACCACCTTTGCCGGATTTCCGGATCAGGTGATTTCCGGTTCCGTTGATGGAACCGGCACGAACGCCTTGTTCGGCGCACCGTGGGGCGTGGCTGTGGACAACTCCGGAGACCTCTATGTAACGGATTTTCAAAACAATAACATTCGCAAAATAACCTCGGCTGCGGTCGTGACCACAATTGCCGGACCGGTCAATTCTTCGTCCTACCTTGATGGGACAGGCAGCAATGCAAGGTTCAATCAGCCTGTGAGTGTCACTATGGATCCCGCAGGAAATGTTTTCGTGGCTGACAGACAGAATCAGGTCATCCGCAAAATCACCTCTGCCGGGGTGGTAAGCACTTTGGCAGGGTTGGCGGGTGTGCCATATGAGCAAGATGGCAACGGCAATCAGGCGCGTTTTTTGACACCTTACAGTATCGCTGCCGACCGATCCGGCAACATCTTTGTTGCAGACAATTTTGATACGGGCAACATCCGCAAGATAACACCTGCGGGCGTCGTCACCACCGTCGCTGGAACCGGCGTATCTGGTTATCTGGACGGGCCAACAAACATCGCGCAATTCAGCAGTCCGTCGGGCATTGGGGTTGATCAGTCCGGCAATATCTATATTGCCGAACAGGACTACAACACGATCCGGATGATCTCCACCAACGGCACGGTCAGCACGGTTGCGGGTTACCCAACGCTGGATACCAATGGGATTCCCATCAAAGGCTACGATAATGACGTGCATATTGGCGCCTATGTGGACGGCTCTGGCGACAAGGCCCGCTTCAATTTTCCGGCCGGCATCGCCGTGGACAAGGCCGGCAATCTTTATGTGGCCGACCGCGCCAATCATGTCATCCGCAAAATTTATGCTCCCACTGTGGGCAGCAAGAGCAATCCGACCAACTGGCTGGTCACCACTTTCGCAGGAACTGCCGGTGCCCTGGGCACAAACGATGGGACTGGCGCCAATGCGTTGTTCGGATACAATGGTTATTATCCGGGTCCGTCCGGTGTGGCGGTGGACAATGACGGCAATATCTACGTCACGGACAATGGCAACAACACCATCCGCAAAATCACTCTGTCTGGCGTGGTAACCACCATAGGCGGATTGGCGGGGATGGCAGGCAGTGCGGATGGTGCCGGCCAGTCCGCTCGATTCGATGCGCCTTCGGGCATCACTGTTGACTCCGCCGGAGTCCTCTATGTGGCGGACTTGTTGAACAACACAATTCGCAAAGGCACCTTCACTGCCTATGCTCCATCAAAAGCAGTCAATTACCCTTTTCCCGTGGCGACGGAAAGCCTGAACGTGACATTGTCACCGCCTGAAGCTGGCGGCCAGTGGCGATTCCCGTGGGAAGTGGCGTGGAGGAACAGCGGGGAGGCGGCGACTGGATTGGTTGCGGGCAATTATCCCGTCGAGTTCCGCAGTGTGCCCGGCTGGCTGGCGATTCCCTCAAGCCTGACCGGCGCGAAGGAAGTGGGCGTGACCAACAGCGTGTCCATCACCAACCAGTATTATCCGACCCTCGGCACTGTGGACACCAACAGCGGCGGGACGCTGACAGTGACGCTGGGACCCAGCCCGCCCAGTGGTGCAGGCTGGGGATTCCTCGGCAGTCCAACCAACTATCCGTCTGGTTACAGCACCAACTTGGTGGCCGGCACCTACCTGATCGCGTTTGCTCCTGTCAGCGGCCGGGTCACACCACCGAACCTGTCCGTGCAAGTCCAGGCTGGCCAGACGACTTATCTGGCTGAAAATTATCTGCTGGCCGGGTCTGCTCCGGCCCAGGTGCTGCTGCCCTATCCGGTGCCATCCAATGAGATTGGTGATGTGAACGATTATCCCTTCGGGTTCAACGGGCAGTTGCAGACGGACGTGGGCTACGGCAGCGGCGTGGCGGTGCAGACCAACGTGGTGTTGAGTGCGGCGCACATGGTGTTCAACGACCAGACACTGTCCTACGTCAGTCAGGCCTATTGGTATTTTCAACGGGAAGCGGGGGTGTTTGAACCCGAACCGTTGCAGGCGCGCGGCTGGTATGTGTTGAGCGGCTACGCGGCACAACGGACGAACGATCTGGAAATCTATTCACCCGGCACGTCCACGCCGCAGTCGCGGAACATGGACGTGGCGGCATTATATTTTCTTTCGCCGGTGGCTGGCGGCGGTTATGGAGGTTATCTGCCTTCGGATGCGTCGCCCAATCCGTGGCTGACGGGGAACAGCTTGAAGATGCTTGTGGGTTATCCGGTGGACGGCTCCGAGTTCGGGGATGCTAGCATTGTGCCGGGTGAAATGTATCAGACCCAGCCGCAACCCTATGCGTTGAGCCTGGCGACCGATCCTGTGAATGACCAGCAGGAGGTTTATGAAGCACCGTGGTTTTTGGGTTATCCTGGCAACAGCGGCGGGCCGGTGTATGCACAGTTCAACGGGTATTATTATCCGGCAGGAGTGTATCTGGGGACATTGTATAGCGGCATCACACCGTATGCCTCGGCGGTGAGGGCGATAGACAGCGACGTGGTGAACTTGATCACGAATGCGGCGGCTTTGGGGGACAACGGGACGAACCACACGGGCGGGGGCGTCATCACGATCATCCCCAACCAGTCGTTGAGCGCGTTCAATCCGGGCTATATGCAATGGCAGTTGTCGCCGCCTTCGGCGGTGGCGGCCGGGGCTGGATGGAGGTTGCAGGGGGACACGAGCTACTTGAGCGCGCCCAACGCAATCCGCGCGGTGACGACGCCCAGCGCGGTGGTGCAGTTCAACCCGATACCGGGCTGGAACCTGCCGGCGAACCAGACCGTGAGCGTTGTGGCGGGAGTGATCAACAGTTACAGCGCGGCTTACACGGTGACCAATCCGGTGCTGACGATCAGCGGCGGCGGTCTGGGCATCATGGGGACGACGGGAACGGTCTATGTGATCCAACGCAGAAGTTCGCTCAACAGCGGTTCATGGACCAACGTCAGCACCAACACCATCACAGCCACAGGCTTCAACCTCCTCCTCCCCAACCCAGCCACCAATGGCTCCGTCAACTTCTTCAGGGCTCTGTGGCTGCCATAAAGGTGATACTTCCAGTTTTTGTTGTGATGCTTAAAAATAAGTTAAAATTAATCTGGCGCGGTGCGTTGTTCGGAGCACTGCTGACGACCACTTTGGGTGTCTTGCTGTTGAAATACGACTTTCAAACTAGCACAAAGCTTATCCATCTTAGTTACAACCTTCCATTTCATCACCGGCCAGCCATCAAGCCGGATGAAGTCGTCATGGTCTACATGGATGACGATTCCCATCGCGAGTTGCAACAACCTTACGACCGGCCGTGGGATCGCGGTGTCCACGCGCAATTGGTCGAACGGCTCACTGCTGACGGAGCCAAAGCCGTTGTGTTTGACATTATTTTTTCCGGCGCGAATCCCGACCATCCCGAGGGCGATGAACGATTTGCCCGCGCCATCAAGGCGAACGGCAAAGTAATTCTCGGCGCTGAATACGGCCTCACCGCCGACAATCTCCCGACAATGTATCCGCCTTTTGATCCATTTTACGAAGCGGCGGCGGCGGTGGGATTTGTTGAACTGGTCACGGACGAGGATTTCACGGTTCGTCGCCATCTTCACGTTCCGCCGGAAAAAGCTGCAGACTCCTATTCAAGCCTGACATGGGAAGCGGCAAAAATCGCCGGTGCGCCCATCACCAAAAATCCAAATGAAAGATTCACTGAACGCTGGCTCAATTATTATGGCCCGCCGGGCACGATTCCGAACATCAGTTTCCATCGCGCCATTGACACAAATGAAATTCCCATCGGAGCCTTCAGCAACAAAGTTGTTTTTGTCGGCAGTTCGTTGAAAACAGAGTTTAGCGGAGTGGCCAAAGACGAATATTATACACCTTACTCGAAAGGTGAGCTTGGCCCGGCGGTAGACGTGCAGGCCACGGAATTTCTGAACCTCCTTCGTGGCGACTGGCTCGTCCGCTTTTCAAAAAATGAAGAAACTTTTGCGATTGTTCTCGCCGGCATTTTGTTTGGATTTGGACTGGCGCTTTTTCGTCCGCTTATCGCCACGGCATTGGCAATTCTTGGCGTGGGTTTGATCACGCTGGCGGTTTATTATTTGTTTCAGCACGACCGCATCTGGTTTCCTTGGCTGACCATCGTTGTAGTCCAAATTCCGATCGCATTGCTATGGTCGGTCGTCTTTAATTCCGTCCGGCTTCACGTCCAGAACAAACTCTACGAGGCATCGCTGGCGCTTTACCTATCGCCCAAGCTGGTGAAAAAATTTGCCAGCAACAGGGAACTGCTCAAGCCCGGCGCGAAAAAGGAAATGCTCACGATCCTGTTCACCGACATCGCCGGCTTCACCTCCATTTCCGAGGGCATGGACTCGGACGATCTGGCGCACCACATGAACCTTTATTTCGAGACCGCCGTCGCGCAGTGCATCCATCACACCGACGGCACGATTGTGAAATACATCGGCGACGCCATTTTTTCGTTCTGGAATGCCCCGGATTTGCAGGCAGACCATCAATTGCGCGCCTGCGAGGCCGCGCTGCAATTTCGCAACCTGCCGCCGCAATACATGAACGGCCAATTGCTAATCACGCGCATCGGCCTGCATACCGGCGTCGCCAACGTCGGCAATTTCGGCAGCACCGCGCGCGTGGATTACACCGCGCTGGGCGAAAACATCAACCTCGCCTCGCGCATGGAAGGCCTGAACAAATATCTCGGCACAACCGTGTTGCTGACCGGCGAAACCCAGGCCGGTGTGGCCGGCAAATTCACCATGCGGTTCCTGGGAAATTTCCAATTGAAAGGTTTTGAGAAGAGCGTGGGTGTTTTTGAGTTGATGGGCGCTTTGGACAAAGCGGCAGGTTTTCAGCCGGTGCTCGAAGCATTTGCCTCGTCACGAAAACTGTTTCAACAGGGAAAATTTGCCGAAGCCGAAACCGCGTTCTGCAAAGTTCTGGAAATCGTGCCGGACGACGGGCCGTCAAAATTTTACCTGAAGCAAATCGCCGAATTGCGCACGCAGGCAATGCCCGAAGATTGGAAAGGCGAAGTGGAGTTGAAGGAAAAGTAAAGTATAGCAATTAACAATAACATAGGGACATATTGGCGATAAAAAGGAAGGGGTTGGCGGCGATGGCCAGGTCTTTGCGGAGGCGGGTCTTGAAAGCGGCCCAAAGATGTTCGATGGGGT
>Ga0208220_1000591_pt1 | contig 15318 bp, 17 predicted proteins | sample NGESurdeep092012_9_FD_184484 | JGI IMG/M metagenome (GOLD analysis project Ga0208220, IMG submission 184484) | Arctic peat soil microbial communities from Barrow, Alaska - NGEE Surface sample F53-1 deep-092012 (SPAdes) | ecosystem: Environmental > Terrestrial > Soil > Wetlands > Peat ... | reverse complement strand
CTCGCCCGTCTGCGTTCGCTGCAGCGTCTGCCCTGGACGGTACGCATGTTCTTTCTCACTCCGCACACGCAGTATGCCGTATCCTGAATAACCGGCCCATGTCTACTTACTTATTGCCGCATTGATATCTCGGCCGCAAGAAAGAAAAGCGGATCACCATGTAGGATGAAGTAGATGTCCTCAGTCCCAACGACCTATTTAACCCCGGAAGAATACCTGGAACAGGAACGCAAGGCGGAAACTAGAAGCGAATACTTTCAAGGGGAAGTGTTCGCGATGGCGGGCGCGAGTTGGCGTCATGGACGCATTGTCACCAACCTAATCAGAGAACTGAGTGTACGGTTCGGAGAAGGCCCGTGCAACGTGTATTCAACAGATCTGCGGCTGGCTGTGAGCCCGGCTGGTCTTTACACCTATCCGGACGTAATGGTCGTATGCGGCGAGGAAGAACTACTGGATCAGCATGACGACACGTTGTTGAACCCAACCCTCCTCATCGAGGTTCTATCGAAATCGACAAAGGATTATGATCGCGGACAGAAGTTTGAAAGCTATCGCAGGCTGTCATCGCTGAGGGAGTATTTAACCGTGGCGCAGGAGAAGATTCATATCGAGCAATGGATGCGCCAGCCCGATGATCGTTGGGTATTGCGGGAATATAGCGCCCTTGGCGAGACGATCGCGTTGCCCTCAATCGACGTTGATCTCCAGCTCTCCGATATTTACAAGAAGATAGACTTCAGTAAGTAAAACGCGAAACTCACACGCCCACCGCGGCCTCTTCAGGGACGCCCGCTTCTTTTCTCCTCTTGAGGAACGTCATCATCGACCGCAGCTCGGCGCCCACCTTCTCAATCGGCTGATCCTTTGCCGCTTCGCGCATCGCCAGAAACTTCTTGCGGCCATTCCGATTTTCAGCGAGCCAAGTCTTGGCGAATTCGCCGGATTGAATTTCGCTCAAAATTTTCTTCATTTCATCGCGGGTCTGCTGGGTTACGATGCGCGGTCCGCGCGTGTAATCTCCATATTCAGCGGTGTCGGAAACCGAATAACGCATATAGCTCAAGCCGCCTTCGTAGATCAAATCCACGATTAGCTTCAGCTCGTGCAAGCACTCAAAATAGGCAATTTCCGGAGCGTAGCCGGCTGAGGTAAGAGTTTCGAATCCAGCGCGAATCAGCTCACTGACGCCGCCGCACAGAACTGCCTGCTCGCCGAACAGATCGCTTTCGGTTTCCTCTTTGAAGGTGGTTTCAATCACGCCCGCTTTCAGGCAGCCGAGCGCAAACGCATACGCCAGAGCATTCTCGAGCGCTTCTCCGGAGGCATCCTGCGCAATCGCGACCAGCGCCGGAACGCCTACGCCTTCCGTAAACAGCTCGCGCACGCGGTGCCCCGGAGCTTTTGGCGCAATCATCGAAACATCGATGTCAGCCGGAGGCTTGATCTCATTGAAATGAATATTAAAGCCATGCGCGAACATCAGCGTCTTGCCTTTGCTCATGTGCGGCGCGATCTCCTTGCGATACACATCGCCTTGTACGTGATCGGGCATCAGAATCATCACGACGTCGGCGGCTTTCGCGGCATCCGCCACGCTTAGCACCTTCAGACCCGCGGCTTCGGCCTTGGACCTGCTCTTGCTTCCGGAATGCAGCCCGACCACTACATTCAGCCCCGAATCGCGCAGATTCAGCGCGTGAGCGTGTCCCTGGCTGCCATATCCCACGATGGCAATCGTCTTCCCCTGAAGGCGGGCAAGATTCCCGTCTTTCTCATAAAATCGTTTTGGCATAATTCCTTTCGAGATTGGCGCGGAGACGTCTTCTAGTCGGCTCCTTGCAGCTCTAATGCTTCCTCCGGCGCCGCGCCTCGCGGCACGGGCGCGGATAGTCGCAATTTCTTGTTGTCGAGCGACATCGAAACAATCCCGGATCTGGTCACTTCAATATCGCCGTAACTTCTCATGACATCTACGAACTCATCGAGCTTTTCCGGATCGCCAGTCGCCTCCAGAGCGAAGCCTTCAATTGTGGAATCCACCACTCTCGCTTGAAAAATCTCCGCTTCCTTGAGAACGGCCGTGCGGTTCTGCTGATTCGTGCGCGCGCGGATCAGCATCAGCTCGCGATTCACCGCGGGCCCGTCCCTCACGTCGGTCGCCTGCAGCACATTGATCAACTTATTCATCTGCTTGATCACCTGGCCGCGAATATTCGCTTCAACGTCAACGGTAATGGTCATCCGCGAAAGAGTCGGATCAAGCGTCCGCGCCACCGTCAAACTTTCGATGTTATATCCTCGCTGGCTGAGCAAGCCGGTCACGCGCATCAGCGCCCCCGGTTTATTTTCCATTAATAGCGAAATGATCTGTTGCATTTCCGGCTCCGCAAGCTTTCTACACTTCCACGGGTTGGGGCTGCCGCAGGACCATTTCGTCGATCGCTCCTCCCGCGGGCACCATCGGGAAAACGTTTTCAAACGGTGAAACCTTGACGTTCAGCAGATAAGGTCCTGGCTCGGCAACAGCCTCTTTGAGCGCTGCCGGCATATCTTTCACAGCTTCGACAGTCCGTCCTTTAAACCCATACGCGCCCGCCAGCTTCTCCGCATCCGGGAACGAATCAAGCTGAACCTGGCTGAGCCGGTTGTTATAGAAAAGTTCCTGCCATTGACGAACCATGCCGAGATAACCGTTGTTCATGACGATGATCTTGATGGGCAGAGCATGATTGGCAATCGTAGCCAGCTCCGGTATCGACATTTGAAAACCGCCGTCGCCCACCAGCGCGAACACTAGCTTGTCAGGTCGCGCAAACTGCGCGCCGATGGCGGCCGGCAGCCCGAAGCCCATGGATCCGAGCCCTCCCGAATTGATCCAGAGGCGAGGCTCGTTGAAACGGATCAACTGGGCCGCCCACATCTGGTGCTGGCCGACATCGCTTGCCACAATCGCCCGCCCGCCGGATAAGCGGTCGATCTCCGCCATCAAATGCTGCGGTTTGATCTCAGTCTCTGAAGTCTCAGGCGTCAGTGGGTGCTCTTCCTTCCATGCGCGGATCTGCCTCCACCAATTCTGCCGGTCCGAGGCATTCTTGCTCTTCGCCGCCGCAAGCTCGATCAGCTCGGCCGTGAACTTCGGAAGCACGCGTTTCACATCGCCGACGATCGGCAAATCCGCCTGCCGATTCTTTCCGATCTCCGCCGGGTCGATATCCACATGGATCACCTTGGCATGCGGAGCAAACGCCGAGAGCCGGCCGGTGACCCGGTCATCGAACCGCACGCCCAACGCAATAATCAGATCGGCATGCGACATGCCCATGTTGGCCGCGTAGCTGCCATGCATCCCGGGCATGCTGATGAAATTCGGATGTTCGGCAGCCAATGCGCCGAGACCCATCAATGTCGTGACAGCCGGCGCGTCCAGAGTTTCTATCAGCGTCCGCAATTCCTCGCTGGCGTTCGCCGCGATAATGCCGCCTCCCGCATACACGAACGGTCGTTGCGCCTCCCACATCATTTGAGCGGCGCGGCGTATCTGGCCGCTGTGGCCTTCGCTATACACCTTATATCCAGGCAGGTGGATTTCGGTCACCGGCGTGTAATGCGCCTGGCCTTGAAACACATCCTTGGTGACGTCGATAAGCACTGGTCCAGGCCGGCCCGAAGCGGAGATGTAGAAGGCTTCGTGAATCACTCGCGGCAAATCTTTGATGTCCTTGACCAGAAAATTATGCTTGGTCGCGGACCTGGTAATGCCGAATGTGTCCGCTTCCTGAAAAGCGTCGCTGCCCATCAACTTGGTTGAAACTTGGCCGGTCAAAGCAACGATCGGAATAGAATCCATCATTGCGTCTACCAGACCCGTTACAAGATTGGTGGCCCCAGGCCCCGAAGTGGCGCAGCAGACCCCCACCTTACCGGTGGTTCGAGCGTAGCCTTGCGCCGCGAATGCGGCATTCTGCTCGTGCCGCACCAGGACGTGCCGGATCGGATGATCGTACAGCGCGTCGTAAAGCGGCAGCGTAACCCCGCCCGGATATCCAAATATGCACTCTACATTCTCCTGAGCCAGGCAGTTCAACAGGATTTTTGCGCCTGAATAAAGATTCGATGACATGGCGTTCTTACAGAAGGAAACTCCTCAATGAAAGCTCCGCGTCCCTAACGGCGCGCGTCCTTAAATGAAAACGGCCACCGGGCTGGTTTGGTATCCCGCCGGTGGCCTCGGTTTCAAATTCGTGAGGCGACCTAGGCGGTGCTTTGAACCACCGGACGACCGGACGATACGACTATTGTGAGCCGATTCATAATCACGAAGGCAGTTGCGAACCGTGCCCGGTTAGACCGTGGCCCGCTCCTGTATGCAACTAACTTAGCCTAGAAGCGATTTTTATGCAAGAGAATAAAAATATAAAAAATGCTTATCAGGGGCGCCCTAGCGATGAGTTTGGAGCAGATCTTCCGCTACCAGCGGCATGCCGGGTTCCATGCGGGCGCGCGATTCCACGTTGTATCTCGATCGTGCGGCGAACAGCTTCTCCACTTCTTCGCGAGCCAAAGGCCGAGCCCCGCCGAGCATCTCGGCAACCAAGGTGATACGCGCAAAATGCTCCACCATCTCCATTCGGAAGAATGCCTCCGACACATCGCGGCCATAGGAGGTGCAGCCATGGTTCTCAAGCAATAGCGCATCGTAGTGCGGTATAAACGGCAGCATTCCTTCACTAAGAGCCGACGTTCCGGGTAAGCCGTAAGCGGCCAGGGGCACCGCGCCTAGTTGAATAATCACTTCCGGCAGAAGCGCTTTGTCGAGAGCTCGTCCAGCAACGGCAAAACCGGTCGCGACGGGCGGATGCGCATGCAGCACGGAATGCACATCGGGACGAAGCGAATAAACCGTGATGTGCATCTCGATCTCACTGGTCGGTCCGCCACGCCCCTCCACTTTGTTTCCGGCCATATCGCAGACGATGAGGTCGTCCTGTTCCACGATCCTTTTGCTGATCGCGGTGGGAGTACAGAGAATCCGGTCTTCATCGAGCCGGGTGCTCACATTGCCGTCGTTCATCGCGACCCAGCCCTTCTCGTAAACCATACGGCAAACGCGAACCAGGTCTTCGCGATAGTCCTGCTCAGTCTTGCTCATGCGATTTATCGATTTTATCAAGCGAGATCTGTCGCGGCGGCTACAATGAAGCCGTGGAAACGCGCCGCATGTGCCCCAACTGCCGGGCATTCATCACGGTTAACGACCGAGTCTGTCCCTATTGCGATGTTCAGCTAGGCCCGCGCGCGGTCGATCTTCGCGCCAGCCAACTTGCCGCTTCCTTTGTTCCTCACGCGAATCTGACGAGCATCGTCATTCTCATTATCAATGCGGCATTTTTTCTCGCCGAGCTTCTGGTCAACTCTCACGTCACGAAACAATCTCTCTCAAGCGGAATCAGCGGCCAGGTCGCTGTTTTGTTTGGGGCCAAGTATGCGCCTCTCATTTTCGCGGGCCAATGGTGGCGTTTGATTACCGCCGGATTTCTGCACGGTGGATTCTGGCACATCGCTATGAACTCCTGGGCGCTATTCATCCTGGTTACCGAAGTCGAGCAGTTCTACGGCACCAGCCGCCTCATCTTCGTTTATATATTTTCCACAATCACCGGATTTTTACTAAGCTCGCTGTGGTCGCCTCAAAGTCTGTCCCTCGGCGCTTCCGCCGCCTGTTTCGGTCTTTTCGGAATCATGCTCGCCATGGGTTTGCGACATCGCGCCGATCCGCTGGCGCAGGCCGTCCGCGCCCATTACACGCAGTGGCTCATTCTGGGCCTGGTGCTCAGCTTTATGCCCGGTGTCGATATGGCTGCGCACGTGGGAGGCCTGATAGGCGGCTTTATCGTCGGTATCGCCGGTGGCTTACCGGGTCTGCCGAACACGCCTCGCGAAATTCTTTGGCGGGTGCTGGCGGGCCTCGCGATTCTAGTTACGCTGGTGGCTTTTTGGCAGGATTATGTGTGGTTCCACGCCGCGTTCCGGCAGATGAGCAACAATGGATAGCATACAAGCGCCCACGCTGGAAATCACTTTTGGCACAACTTATCCTGCTTCGCGGGGCCACGCAATTGTTAACGTTGCGCGGTCCAAGAGCTGTCCGCCGAGGCGCCGCTGTCCACGATCTGGGAATTATCGAGGACGGCTCGGTTCTCATCCGTGATGGAATTATTGCTGCCGTGGGCTCGACGCGGCGCATCGAAAATCTAAAAGAAGCGCGCGCCGCTCTGGAGATTCCGGTCAACGGCAAAGTGGTCATGCCGGGATTTATCGATCCCAGCGTGAACCTCAGTCTGAACCAAGGCAGCGGCTGCGCCCGGCAATCGAATAAACGGCATCGGCTCACCGAATTCTATGACCAGAGCCTTGGGCTGATGCGATCCTGTCTGCAGCACGGAACTTTAACCGCGGGAGTAAAGGCCATCGCCGACGCGGGCGATTTCCGATCCGGCATCGCAGTGCTCCGCCAGCTCGCGAAGATCGGTAGTAATCCGGTGGACATGGTGCGGACCTGGCGAATCGACTCCGCGCCAAGTCCCGAGTCGTTTTCTTTGAGCGACTTTCGCGAAGCGCTTGCAGCCTTGGCTAAACGAAAACTCGCTCACTCTGTTGAAGTGGGGATAGGTTTCGAACCCGAGGCTAGCGAGCCCTTGCTCGCGGCTGCCAAAGAAGCGCATCTCGAAATCGGACTGCTCTGGCGCGAGGGTTCTCCAGAAGTGTTGGCAAGTCTTTTGTCTCGCTTCAAGCCTCGAACCGTATGCTGCCCGGCTCGTCTCACCGCCGCCGAATGTTTAGCGCTTGCGAATTCCCCCAGCATTGCGGTTTTTGCCCCGGCCAGGGAGGTTTTTGACGAACCTGGCGCGAGCTGTGCCCGGCAACTCGGCGATTCCGGCGGAGCCATCGCCATCTCGACTGAATATGATGCTAGATATGCGGCAAGCTCGAGTATGCAGATGGTATTGTCGTTGGCTGTAATGCGTCTGGGTCTGACCCCGGAGGAAGCCATCACCGCGGCAACCATCAATGCCGCGTATGCCGCCGGTTGCGGAGATGTGACGGGAAGCCTCGAATCGGAAAAGCGGGCGGATGTTCTGGTCCTGAATGCTCCCGATTATCGGGAAGTCTCCCGGCGGTTCGGAATCAACCACGTCGACGTCGCGATTCGAGGAGGCAGCGTGGTTTTTAATAGAACGCGATGGAAAGCGAGCGCCCCCTGACGGAATCTTTGATCGAGTGCGTTCCGAATTTTTCGGAAGGCCGCGATCCGGCCCGCATCGATGCGCTGGAGCTTGCTATATCGAGCGTGCCCGGCGCGCTCGTTCTCCATCGCGCCAGCGACCCGGATCACAACCGCAGCGTCATCACTTTCGCGGGTAAGCCCGAAGCTGTAATTGAAGCCGCTGTCCGCGCCGCCGCCAAGGCCGCTGAACTGATCGATTTAAACTGTCATCGCGGAGTGCATCCCCGCGCCGGGGCATTGGATGTGCTCCCGTTCGTTCCGTTGGGAGAAACGACGCTCGCACAGTGTGTAACCATTGCCCATCGCGCCGGCGAGCGCATTTGGAGCGAACTCGGGATCCCGGTCTATTTCTATCAGGCCGCCGCCATTCGTCCCGATCGCGTAAACCTCGAGAATGTCCGCCGCGGCCAATTTGAAGGATTGCGGGAGGCAAGCCTGGCCGATGCGACCGCGCGCCCGGACCTCGGCGGCCCGGCCTTACACCCGACCGCGGGCGCAGTTATCGTGGGAGCGCGCAAGATCCTCATCGCTTATAACGTCAACTTGAAGACTACAAATCTTCAGATCGCGAAATCGATCGCCAAGCGGATTCGAGCCAGTAGCGGAGGCCTTCCTTCCGTCAAAGCATTGGGGCTGCCGCTTTCCTCGCGCGGTCTTGTTCAAGTATCAATCAATCTCACCGATTTCGAAGAGACGCCGCTGCACGTCGTCTACTCGGAAGTCTGCCGTCTGGCCGAGGCTGAGGGAATCGAAGTAAAAGAAAGCGAGCTGATCGGTTTGATGCCGCGAAAAGCACTGGAAGCGGCGGCCGTCGGCCTGCTGAAACTCGCGCATTTCGATTCGCAGGATGTGATTGAAAATCGTGTCGAAACATTAGCTTCGCTTGCCAGGCGATAGTCTCCGGCAGTTTAGTGGCTTCTTGTTTTAAGTTAGGATGTAACCCATGATTTCGTCGCGATTGGCATTCACGTTCATCCTCTCTTTTCCAGCCATCCTCGTCGCTGACGCGAGCGATGGGATGACGGCCTACCGGGCGGCGGATTATAAAACCGCAATTCCTCTGCTCCAGGCCGCCACCGCCCAGAGTCCGAAAGATCCGCTCATTAGCGCGGCGCTTCTATCCGCTCTCGTCTACGAAGGCCGGGCGGACGAAGCAGCGGATGCCGCCCTCGCAGATGGCGCGGCGTCTCCGAATTCCCCTGAAATCACAGCCGCCCGCGGGGAATTTTCCTATTACATGGGAGACATGGCCTCGGCGGAAAAGCTCTTTAGGGCCGCTATAAAGCTCAAAGAGGAAACGCCTCGCGCCTATTACGGACTTTACCGGCTCTACCATGCGGCTTCCATGTATCGATCGGCCCGGCTCTTTTGCCTCAGAGCGCACGAGATCGATCCCGGTGATGCTCTGATCACTCTTGCCTTTTTCCGGTATCTGGTTCCTGAGAAGCGGAAAGAGCTTGAGGGCCCCTTCATTGCCGCTCATCTGTGGCTCTACAAACAGTTCGAGCGAAGCCAGGAAACCGCTTCCGAAATGAAAGGCGAATTGAACGGACGCAAGGTATTCGAGCTCGAGGGCGACCGGCGCGAAACGACTCTTCCTCTTGTGTATCTCAGAGACGGGCCGGCGCACGTTCGAGGCGTGGCCTCGAAGTGTCGATTCAAGGCTCGCGGCCACTCCGGATGTTGTTCGATACCGGGGCGAGCGGCATTCTGATCAGCCAATCCGCAGTCGATAAGGCTGGACTCAGCCATTTAGGTTCATTTGAAGCGAGAGGCGTCGGCGATAAAGGTGCAAGAAGCGCTTTCATCGCCATTGCGGACACCTGTGCGATAGGATCTCTGAAATACAAAACGTGCGTGTTCAGCGCGCTCGAAGGAAAAGGCCGTGTCGCGGGCGACGAGGATGGGCTGATAGGAGCGGATTTCTTCTCCGGCTATCTCATTCACATCGACTTTCAAAAGAGACTGCTTCACCTGGTTCCGCAACCGGACCGTCCGCCCAATCCGCAAGGTTACGATCGAGTCATCGGACCGGACGAGACCGGCTTTACTCCGGTCTTTCGTCTTGGTCACGGGCTATATATCCTTACTAAGGTGAACAATAAGAATTGGGGTCTTTTCCTGCTGGATACCGGCGCGGGCGTATCGAACCTCGATTCCGCTTTCGCCCGCCTGTCGACGAAGATTTGGGGAAATAATTATATAAACATCAAAGGCATATCGGGCTCGGTGAAAGATGTCTTTGAGGCCGATAAGGCAGAACTCCAGTTTGCGCGCTTCAAACAAGACAATCTCGGGTTGATCGCCTTTAACTTGAACAACACGCCGGAACACCAGGATTTCCGCATGTCGGGCGTCCTCGGCATTCCCGTTCTTTCGATGTTTCGCCTGACGATCGATTACCGGAATGGATTGGTGAATTTCGATTACGCCTTCAAATAGGCCACTGCGGCGGTCATCCGTATTATGGGGATATGGCCACTACTGTTTCTCCCGCGCCGGAGGTGGTCTCTTCGCTCGAAGAGATCATGGATCGCGAACGAAGTTATCTTCTGCAGAACTATGCCCGCTACCCGTTGGTTATTTATCGCGGAAAGGGATGTTACGTCTACGATCCGGAAGGCAACCGTTATCTCGATCTCATCAGCGGAATCGGCGTCAATTCGCTTGGCTATGCCCATCCGCGCATCACAAAAGTCATTCGCGAGCAGGCGGGCCTGCTGCTTCACACATCTAATCTCTACTACCACGAATATCAAGGCCGTCTGGCCGAGCGTCTCGCAAAAGTAAGCGGACTCAAACGCAGTTTTTTTTGTAATTCCGGAGCGGAGGCGATGGAAGGCGCTCTGAAGATGATCCGCGCTCACGGCAATTCCATTTCGCCGGAAAAACACGAGGTTGTCTCTCTCGAAGGCTCATTCCACGGCCGCACGCTCGGAGCTCTTTCCATCACCGGCCAGCCGAAATACCGCAAGGATTTCGAGCCGCTGCTACCCGGCGCTCGTTTCGTTCCTCGAAATGACCTGGGAGCGCTGGAAGCGGCTGTGCATAAAAATACTGCCGGAATCGTGCTTGAATTCATCCAGGGCGAAGGCGGAATCTATCCGATTTCCGAGCCATTCGCCCGCGCCGCGCGAGAGCTGGCCGACAAACACGACGCGCTGCTCATATTTGATGAAATTCAGTGCGGCGTCGGCCGTCCTGGAGCTTACTTCGCCTACCAATTACTCGATCCGGTGCTGATGCCGGATATCGTGATCGCCGCGAAACCGATGGCCTGCGGTATTCCGCTGGGCGTCATCATCGGGAATGAAAAGGCCGCTTCCACGATTAAGCCGGGCATGCATGGATCGACCTATGGCGGCGGACCCCTCGCCTGCCGGGTCGCTCTCGAGTTCTTCGATATTCTGGACGAGCTTCTCCCCTCCATTAACGCCGTCGGCGGCTACTTCCGCATGAAGCTGACGGAGCTGATGCAAAGGTTCTCATTCATTAAAGAGGTTCGCGGTTCGGGACTTATGATCGGCGTCGAATTAGAATTCTCGGGCAGACAGCTTGTACTCGACGGCTTGAAAGAAGGATTGCTGTTCAACTGCACTCATGACAAAGTGCTTCGCTTCCTGCCGCCGTACATTCTTACCGAACAGGAGGTGGATCGCGCTATCGCTCGACTCGCGAAGCTCTTCAAGAAAGCGAAACGCCCCGAAACCGCATCATGATCCGGAAAATAGCGCTCCTACGCGGCGGCGCGGCTGAGTACCGATAGGGCGAGCGCAAGGGCCTCCTCGCGAGTGTGAACCTCTCCCTCGAGTTGTGCGGTTTCGACCGCTTCGAGAGCTTGCCGAAATTCAGGACCCGGCTTATAGCCGGCGTCTATCAGATCGCGGCCGTTGATTAGACGCGCCGGCCGCAGATCTTCCCTACCGAGATCGGCGACCTTGGCGCGAACAAAGTTGTAGGAATCGGTGCGGCCGTTGCTCGCCAGGCAATCCAAGCGGTGCAGCTCCAAGTGCTCTTCGAATTTTGGCAGCCGCAAAAACCGCTTCAGGGTACTCAAACGCATTTGGCGCACATCTTTGAATCGCATGTGATTCGCGATCAGAGCTGTGACCTGGTCGATCTCTTCATTCGGAAGCTTCAATTGGCCCAAGATCTTCCCGGTCATGACGGCGCCCACTTCCGCGTGCCCGTCGAAGCGAATCCGCTCTGCAATACGAAACGTGGCGGCCTTTCCGACATCATGCAGAAGCGCGCCGAAGGCGAGGGTGCGGGTAGGCTGGTGAAGCTCGTCCAGCACCAGCAGCACATGTTTCCAGACGTCACCTTCGGGATGAAACTCCGGCGGCTGCTGAACTCCTTGAAAGGCCTTCACGTCTGGAAGCACGTGGGTCAGCAGACCGCACTCGTCCAGTAATTCAAATCCACGGCGAGCGCCGCCCTCCATCAAAATGCGAGCCAGTTCATCCCGGATGCGCTCCGCTGAAATTCTCGCGATGCGGGAGGCGAGCCGCTGAATCGCAGCCAGTGTGTCAGGGTCGATCGCAAAATTCAGCCGAGCCGCAAATCGGACGGCGCGCAGCATTCGGAGATGATCTTCTCCAAATCGTTCTTCCGGATTACCGATCGCGCGTACGATGCGGCGGTCCAGGTCGGCCCTCCCGCCAACGAAATCGAGAATCTGACCCGACAAAGGGTCTTCCATCAAGCCGTTAATCGTGAAGTCGCGACGCCCGGCGTCCAAGGCGGGATCGGTTTCGAAGCGGACATGATCCGGCCGCCGTCCATCTGAATAGGCTCCTTCGCTTCGGAATGTGGCCACTTCCACCTGGATGCCATTGCCGCGCGTTACCAGAACCACTCCAAAGTGAGCGCCCACTGGTTGCGATTGGGGAAAGCAGGCGAGAATCGTTTCGGGCGTGGCGTCCGTGCTTACGTCGTAGTCTTTCGGAACGATTCCGAGCAAGCGGTCGCGAACGCATCCGCCTACGAAATAGGCTTTATGGCCGCGACCGCGTAACTCGCGGACGATTTCGACCGCCAGAGCTTCGCGCATGGTACTGAGCGTTTGGTCCATGTGGATGCAAACGAGAGGCTTCGGACGGCGTCGTCACGCCGGAGCTATCGCCGGGGGCGCCAGTGCCCAACATTCACGCGCGTTCGCTTTTGGCCTGCGTTTCCTCTTCAGAAGCTGAAGTCTCATCGACCGGGTTGCCATTCTGTGCCGCCAGGAGAGCCTCCGCCTTCTTCAGATCCTTCTTCGAAGGAGGCGCCTGCTCATGCCGGTAATCGTGATCGTGATAACACGTCCGGCATCGAACTTTCGCCGCCTCGCCATTCACCAGAGAGACAATGGAATGATTGGTAATCCGGCGGCACTTAATACAGTGATCGTCAATTATATCGCCTAATCGCTGTTCACCCATAGGAAGGCCGACAAGCGAAAGTATACCAGGAATACCCGGTCCAGCGCTTCTGCGATTGCTCATCCCGAGGAATGCGGGACGGTGGCGCGCCCTTTGGTAGACTGAAGCTTTCGACCTGAGCGGCCAGGTAGCTCAGTCGGTAGAGCGCAGCCCTGAAAAGGCTGGCGTCGGCGGTTCGATTCCGTCCCTGGCCACCATTTAAAATCAATTACTTGCAAAGGCGGTTTGTTCGGATGGTCAAATTCGTGGCGAACATCCGACATCGTAAATGGTTGAAAACACTGAGATAGGACTGCTGAAAGGCTGACAGTCGCCAAAAAAGATCAGTATCGCTGGCTCGCCATTGTTAACATGCGCTCTCACAATGGTTTCGCAGAACTATTTCTCGAGAAATGGGCGAGCGTTCAGAGCAGATGATTTATTGCTTGACTTGATTGTCGAGCTTAGCGGAACGGACTTGTTCGACGATATCCTCAATAGTGGCGCTCTTCAATAATTGGTCGCGTTCCTTCGTGTAGTCACCGTGGCCAGAACGATACAAGCGCAGGAAACGTACGAAACCCTCTGCCCCTAGCTCGCGCTGAAGGATAAACACGCGTGGCGCCGAAATTCAACATCATTCATATCTCGCACCGGCATTCGTAAGCTCCTGTAAAAAGGATACCGGGTTTTTAGCGGCCCTGAAGGGCGCCCTGGGACAGGCCACAATGGTCGGTGAACGAGGGCCGAACCGTTTTCTCCCAATTGATGAGTTTCCTCCCGGATCGCGAGTTCCGCCGCTGTGTGGCCCGCTACGGCGGAGATGCCCGGCCACGAGGGTTTTCTTGTTGGGATCAGTATTTGGCGATGGCTTTCGCCCAATTGACTTACCGAGACAGCCTTCGCGACATAGAAGCGTGTCTGCGCTCGTTAGGCGGCAAGCTTTACCACCTGGGGTTTCGCGGCCGTGTGGCGCGCTCCACGCTGGCCGACGCCAATGACGTGCATGACTGGCGAATCTATGCCGATTTCGCGCAGATGCTGATCCGCGTTGCACGAAACTTATCCTTTAAGGGACAGTGGAAGACGGCGGGCCTAAAGGGAGGCGGTGCGAGCCGCTTTCTTAAAGCCTTTAATTGCTCAAGGTGACGAGGACAGAGGCGTCATTGTATGTCGAACAGTTCCCATTGTGCTTGATGTAGAAATATTTGACTTGCGTCCCACACTGGAACGTTGCAGGATCTTTGGCAGTTCCCGAATTGTCGATATATTTGGCATGTATTGTGTAATGCGCTGCTGTCAGTGTGAAGTAGGACTTCGTTACCCCCTTTCCAGTGACGACGGGGGTGTCCCCTGATACCGTTCCCTTGAAGCTTACCGAAATTATGTAGTCCCGCGCCTGGCCGATTTGAATGGTAAAGCTACAGACCGAACTGCATATGCCGCTCGTATCCGTGGCGTAGGATGCCGTCGAAATTATCAAAAGAGCCGTAAGGAGTGTCACGATTCTCAGAGCGAAGGCCATAGGAGTAAATTATATGTCACATTCAGGCAATGTAATAGCCGTTGCTCTATGGCTGATAGACTCGCGTTGCGCCCCGCCGTTGCCTTCGCGGAAGGGATGCAGCGCGTTCAATTCGCCGAGATAATGGGCCGCACAGTCACTGAACGCGGCGGAATCAAACCCGGCAAGGCGCGTCGCATCGCAGTCCGATCAAGCAGCGGCCACTAAACGTGCAGATGACCCAAGGACGATTACGGCCTCCAGACGGGTAGGGCCCCAATACAATCAGCATGACCGATGACCCGATTCAGCATGAGCAAATAGCGATGATGGAAAGGCCTGCTGCGTCGTCAAAGGAGAAGGACACTAATGTACGATCTGAAAAACCTTAGTAAGCTAAAGACCCTCGAAGCCAATGCGCCCGAGGCGATGAAGGCTTTTTGGGCTTTCGACAAAGCCGCTATGGCTGCTGGAGCGATTCCGAGTAAATACAAGGAGCTAATGGCGCTCGCGGTCGCCTTCACGACGCAATGCCCTTACTGCATTGAGATCCACGCAAAGAGGGCGAGAGAGGCAGGCGCTTCGGATCAGGAGATCGCCGAGGTGGTTACGATCGCAGCAGCACTTCGGGCTGGAGCGGCGATTACGCACGGGACGCACGCTATCACGTAGCCTGTCGGCAATCCGAATGTAATCCCACGCGGGATCATCCGGCGGCACGTCGTCTGTAGGTCCAATTCGGTGCCTCTGAAAACCGATCAGCGGGCTTTCGGCGGTTGTTGCACGAAGAGCTGACTCTGTAGAAAACTCTTTCCACACGGCGGTCAAACGGCGGGTCAGATAGGAGCAGCCGTGGGTGGCACGAGCCACGGTAACACACTCCGGTGCTAAAGATGCTAAGGCGGACGTTGCAGGAGGCGAGGGAAGTCCGGTATCGCGTGAAGGCGGCGGGGCTGGATGGGTAGGCGGTTATCGCGAGAGCCGGGCTTGAAACGGGCACCCCTGGGCTGAATTCTATTACAGACTAGATTAGCGTTCTGTTGATACCTATACTACGGAGACATTTTAATGAGAGAATGGTTTATGCCATTCGCCACGAGGCGGCAGGCGCTGAGCCTTGCCGC
>Ga0208220_1000590_pt1 | contig 15324 bp, 16 predicted proteins | sample NGESurdeep092012_9_FD_184484 | JGI IMG/M metagenome (GOLD analysis project Ga0208220, IMG submission 184484) | Arctic peat soil microbial communities from Barrow, Alaska - NGEE Surface sample F53-1 deep-092012 (SPAdes) | ecosystem: Environmental > Terrestrial > Soil > Wetlands > Peat ... | reverse complement strand
GCTTGTACAGCGTCGGGTTGATGACGCCGAGGGCGTGGCCGGCGACCTGGTCGGCGAGCGCGACGATGCCGGCGAACTCAGGCGTCGCCTCGCTGGTGCCGCAGGACGGGTACCAGCCGGCCGGGGTGCCGGACTGCGGGAAGCTCTGGTACGTGAAGACCGGGGCGGTGCAGGAACCGCTCATCGAGACGTCCGGCACGCCGCGGGCGGCGCCGACCACGTTCTTGACCCCGTTCTGGTAGGACGGGCGCTTGAACAGCACCGACAGGCCGCCGCCGGTCGCGTACGGGACGGTGCCGTCGCCGAGGTGCTTGTTGTAGGTGTCGTTCCACGCCACCGACGTGAACGTGCCGCCCTTGCCCGCCACCAGCTCGGTGCCGCCGACCCCGGTCACCAGCGGGTCGCTGTCCGGCCAGGAGGTCACCCGGTGGGTGTAGTAGGTCGATCCGTCCAGCTCCACGTCGGCCACGCCGCTGTCACCGGAGGCGGCCAGGACGGTCGGGCCGTGCTTCTGCCTCCACGCCGTCAGGTAGGCGGAGCGCAGGCGGTACTTGTTGATCTGGGTGAGGCCGCCGCTGAAGGTCCGCTCGGTGGCGCTGAAACTCTGGCTGATCACGTCGCCGAGGTGGTGCTTGAGCACGTAGTTCTCGGCCTCGACGATCTGCGGGAAGCCGGTCACGCCCTCGGTCTCCGACACCGGCGTCTCCACCAGCAGGATGTTCGCGCCCGGGGCGATGGTGTGCGCGTACTCCACGTCGAGGGTGGTCTCGCCGCCCCAGCCGGTCATGTCCGAGTCGTTGGAGTTCCACGCCGGGATCTTGCCTGACGGGGTGATGATCGTGAACGAGGGCGGCGCGGGCAGCTTGAACTGCTGGTCGAAGACGTCGAGGTCGTGCTTGATCGTCGGGGACCCGAACGAGTCGACGATCACGATCGTCTGGCCCTTGCCGGTGACGCCATGGGAATACAGCGGCGGGAGGTTGTACGCGTCCTCGACCTGCCCGGGGGTGAGGCAGTGGTAGAAGCCGTACTTCACGCAGTTCGCCTGCGACGGGGCAGTCGCGGACGACTTGGTGGCGGCTGATCCGGCCGACGCGACGGCGGCGACCACGCCCACCGCCAGCGCGGCGGCGCCCACCGCCAGCGCGGTGACTTTCCCAGTGCGCATGTGTTCCCCCAGGTCAGGTAAGAAATGCAGTCCACCGACCATAGAACAAGCAATCATCACTTCACATTGGGCGCGGCGAAAGATAGACGATTGCTTAGCTCGCCAGCCGGACGCCGAACCCGGTGACCGCCAGCCTCAGCAGGACCTGGCCGGGGGCTTGCAGGGCCGTCACTTTGGCGGCGCTCAGTTCCGCGAGCCGATCGAGGGCGCCCGCGTACGCCTCGGGACCCCGCGCGCGGGCCTGGCTGAGGACTACGGCGTTGGCCCACACCTTCTCCCTCGCCTCGCGCAGGAAACGCCTGGTCCCCCGTCGGTTGAGCGGCGCCAGCAGCCGGTCGAGGGCCGAAGCCGGGCCGGAGATGCCGGCTAGCTCCTCGCCTTCGGCGCCGACGCGGGAGGCGAGCACCTCGTCGATGGCGCGGTGATCGGACTCGCGCCGGGCGAGCAGCACCGGGTCCGCGAACTCCTCGTCGGTGATCACCGCCAGCAGCGCCTGGGGCAGGTCGTAGTTGATGTGCGCGTTCATGCCGAACAGCACGTGCCGGACCGGCGGCAGGCCGGCCGGGGCGCCGAACGCCGCCTCCCATGGTCCCGGCGGGCGCCGTCCCGCCAGCGCGGCCTCGAGCGCATCGAGGTAGAGGTCGGCGAACGCGACGTCCCACCGCTCGACCCACCCGGGATCGTTGAAGCCGCCGGCGGCGAGCCTGTCGGCGACCGCGATCGTGGTCCGCTGGTACGTCGCGTGGAAGTGCCGGCGCGGGTCGCCGGCCGCCTGCAGCGATTCGAGCAGGGCCGCCATCCGGGCGATGAGCTCCTCAATCACCTCGTCATTGTGCACGACGGGGCGATTGAGGGACCACCGTGCCGTCGTCGCTCAGGCGAGCCGGCCGGCGTAGCGGCGGCGGAAGCCGTCGCTGGTGTTGGCAGTGATCACCACGTCGTAGTAGCCGTCGTGGTTGACGGGCCGGCTGACGGTCTTGGCGCCGCCGGACTTGACGGTGACCGTCTGCGTGCTGCCCTCGTAGTCGTTGGGGGCGACGGTGTAGACGATCGCTTCCCTGCCCTCGTTCGCCAGCGTGAGCTCGACCTTCTTGGTCGCCCCGGACCGGCGGGCGGCGGTGACGACCGGGATCTGGCCGGCTCGCTGGCCGGCCGGCGCGACCGCGCCCGCGAAGCTGGTCAGGAACCCGTCCGGGCCGTAGACGGAGAAGGCGTACTTCCCGGCCGTCGCCGTCGAGTCCCAGACGTACGAGCGCCGCGATGAGGGCAGCACGGTGACCGGCGTGGGGGTGGCGGGCAGCAGCGCATCGGGGTAGACCGCGAACGAGACGCCGACCCGGCCGGCGTTGGTCAGCCGGGCGGTGACCTGGCCGGTGCCGCGGTCCACGGTCACGTCGGCGAAGGGCTGGTGGACGCTCGGCCGGTGCGGCCGGCGGCCGGGCTCCTGAGCCGGCATCTGCTGGTCGCCCTCGGCCGGCGGCGTCGTCGATCCGCCCGTCAGCTGGGTCAGCGCCCAGGTCTGCTCGAGGGTCGGGATGTTGGCCGGGATCGAGAAGTCCGGGTGCTTGAAGTCGAACGCGGCGGTCAGGTCACCGGTCACCGACGTGCGCCACGGGGTGACGTTGGCCGGCCGCACTCCGGTCCAGGCGGCCAGGAACTGGAGCATCGAGGTGTGGTTGTAGACGTTGGAGTCCACATATCCGCCTCGGGTCCACGGCGAGCAGATCAGCATCGGGACCCGGGTCCCGGGTCCGATCGGCAGCCCGTCGATGTACTCGTCGGTGACGGTCGGCTCGGGGAACGGCGGGAGCTGGTGGTCGAAGAACCCGTCGTGCTCGTCGTAGGTGATGAACAGCGCCGTGTTCTTCCACAGCTCGGGATCAGACATCAGCGTCTGCAGCACGGTGTTCACGTAGTGGGCGCCATAGTCAGGGGTGTAGGACGGATGCTCGCAGTAGCCAGCCGGGGCGACGATCCAGGACACCCGCGGGAGGGTGTTGTGCCTGACGTCGTGGATGAATTCCGACAGCACGTAGGCGGCGTGGGTCTGGCTAAGCGGCGGCGCCCCCGCGTCCGTCTGCCAGGGCGTGACCGCGGCTCGGTCGGCGAGCTCGCCGGTCCCGCCGTCGCGGCTGTTGCTGCTGTTGTACTGCTGGTAGAACCAGAGCGGGTTGTCGCCAAAGTCGCCCAGGAAGAAATCGGGGTAGCCGCCGCTGTCGCCCACCTGATGGTTGGTGTACAGCTGCCAGTCGATTCCGGCCTTCTGCAGCAGCTCGGGATAGGTGGTGACCTCGGCCGTCCCGGCGTCGGGGCCGAAGTCGACCTCGTAGTCGTTCGGGTTGCTGGTCCAGCCGGACGACGTCCCGGCCCACCAGTACATCCGATTGGGGCTGGTGGGCCCCATGATCGCCTGGTGGTAGCCGTCGCAGATGGTGAAGGCGTCGGCCACCGCGTACTGGAACGGGATCTCGTCCCTGGTGAAGTAGCCCATGGTCTCTTCGGTCTTGGCCGCTACCCAGTCGTTCCAGAGCCCGCCGTTGCGCGCCTCGTGGTCGCCGTCCCACGAGTGGTCGAGGTCGCCGTCGACCTGCTCGGTGAGGTTGTAGGGCAGCAGGTACCCGAGGTCGGTGCGGGCCGGGTCGGGCTGCTGGAAGATGCTGGTCCCGTTCTGGTAGGCGAGGGCCTGCTTGTCGCCGAAGCCCCGGACGCCCGACAGGGTGCCGAAGTAGTGGTCGAAGGACCGGTTCTCCTGCATGAGGATCACCACGTGCTTCACGTCGGCGATGGTGCCGCTCCAGCCCTTGGGCAGCGCCTTGGCCGCGGCCGCGCCGCCGCGCACGCTGGCGGCGGCGATTCCGCCTCCGGCGCCGACGGCCGCCGCCGCCGCGGTGCCGAGCGCGGTGTAGGTCAGGAAGCGGCGTCGGGTGACGCCCGGCACCACCGGCTGGCCAGGCTGCCAGGGGGATCCGGCTGCGCCGTGCGCGTGCTCGCGTGAATTATCCGAGGGGGTCATCGGGGTTCCGTCCTCTCTGTGCAGCTGCCTAGTCTGCGCGCCGCGGGGGCTTCGACCTCAGCCTCCCCCAGGACCGGAAACCCCGCCAGTGCATCATTGCCTGATGCCACTTTTTTCCTTTGAGGGCCGGGAGCCCGACGTCAGCCCGTCCGCCTGGATCGCGCCGACGGCGACGCTGGTCGGCGACGTCACGGTCGAGGCCGACGCGTCGATCTGGTACGGGGCGGTGCTGCGGGCCGACTTCGGCCCGATCCGGATCCGGCGCGGCGCCAACGTGCAGGACGGGTCCGTTCTGCACGGAGGCCCCGATCCGGTCACCGAGGTCGGGGAGGGCGCGACCGTGGGCCACCTGTGCGTGGTGCACGGCTGCGTCATCGGGGCGGAGGCGCTGATCGGCAACGGCGCCACGGTGCTGGACGGCGCCGTCATCGGGCGGGGCGCCCTCGTCGCCGCGGGCGCCACCGTCCCGCCCGGCCTGACCATCCCCGACGGCATGCTCGCGGCCGGGGTGCCGGCCCGGATCGTGGGCGAGCTGACACCAGGGGCGAGGATGTGGGTCGAGACCAACCCGGCCACGTACCGGGCGCTCGCCCGTCGCCACGCGGCCGGCGTGCAGCCGGTGCCCCCGGCGGCCGGCTAGCCGGTCTCCCGGCGGCGGGCTAGCGGAAGTGGCCTGGGAGCCGGGCCGCTTCGGTGGGGCTTGAACCGGCTTGGGGCTAGCTCGCCAGCAGCGCGCGGGCGGCGGCGGCGATGTGGTCGGCGTCGATGCCGGCCCAGGCCAGCAGCTCGTCGCCGGTGCCCGAGCCCGGCATCCCGCTGACCGCCAGCCGGGTCAGGCGCAGGTTCTGCCGCCCGGCGCCGAGCAGCGCGTCGGCGACGGCGGCGCCGAGGCCGCCCTCGGGGTGGTGGTCCTCCGCGGTCACGATCCGCCCGCCGGTCGCCGTCGCCGCCGCTACCAGCGTCGCGGCGTCCACCGGCTTGACCGAGTACAGGTCGACGACCCGGGCGGCGATGCCCTCGCCGTGCAGGGTCTCGGCCGCCTTCAGCGCCTCGTGCAGGGTCACGCCCGCCCCGACGAGCGTGACCTGGTCGTTGTCGCTCGAGCGAACGAGCTTGGACCCGCCGATGGGGAACTTCTCCCCGGCCGGGTAGAGACCGGGGAAGCCGCCGCGGGTGGTGCGCAGGTAGCTGATCCCCTTGGTCGCGGCCATCGCGTCGACCAAGGCCGCCGTGCTGGTGCCGTCGCTCGGGTAGAGCACGGTCGACCCGTGCACGGCCCGCATCATCGCCAGGTCCTCAAGCGCCATCTGCGACGGGCCGTCGGCGCCGATCTCCACCCCCGCGTGCGAGCCGGTCAGCCGCAGGTCGACGCCGGAGATCGCGCCCATCCGGATGAAGTCGTAGGCGCGGGTGAAGAAGGCGGCGAAGGTGGACGCGAACGAGCGGTACCCGCGCACCGCCAGGCCGGTCGCCGCCGCCACCAGCTGCTGCTCGGCGATGAACATCTCGAAGTAGCGATCCGGGAAGACGTGCGCGAACTCGTCGGCGAAGGTCGAGTTGCTGACCTCCCCGTCCAGCGCGACCACGCGCGGGTCCCGCGCGCCGAGGGCGACCAGCGCGTCGCCGTAGGCCTTCCTGGTGGCGACCGTCGCGCCGACCTCGTACACCGGCGGGGCGCCGCTCGGCGCGGCCGCCGGGCCGGGCGGCTGGGCGACCGTGGTGGGCTTGTCCGGCACCGGGCCGGGCTCGGCCGGCTCCGGCTTCGGGCCGCGGAGCACCAGGTGGCGCACGCCGCCGAGCTCGGCGATCGCCCGGTCGGCCATGTCCTGCGGGAACGGCTTGCCGTGCCAGCCGTTCTTGTTCTCGACCTCGGAGAACCCCTTGCCCTTGATGGTCTTGGCCAGGATCACGGTCGGCTGGCTGCCCGCGCCGTCGGCGGCGACGGTCATCGCCTTGTCGATTGCGTCGAGGTCGTGCCCGTCGACGGTCAGCACCCGGGCGCCGAACGCCTCCATCCGGCGCGCGTAATCCGGCAGGTCCCAGCCGAGGTCGGTCTGGCCGCGCTGGCCGAGCCGGTTGACGTCGGCGATCGCGATCAGGTTCGGCAGCTGGTAGTACGAGGCCTTGTCGAACGCCTCCCAGATCGAGCCCTCGGCCAGCTCGCTGTCGCCGCACAGCACCCAGACCCGGTACGGGAGCCGGTCCAGGTACTTGCCCGCCAGCGCGACCCCGACGCCGTCGGGCAGCCCCTGGCCGAGCGAGCCGGTGGCGACGTCGACCCACGGCAGGATCCGCGTAGGGTGGCCCTCCAGCCGCTGGCCGAAGCGCCGGTAGCCGGTCATCAGCTCCTCGTCCGACACGACCCCGACGGCCTTGTACACGGAGTACAGCAGCGGGGAGGCGTGCCCCTTGGAGAAGATCAGGTGGTCGTTGACCGGCAGCCGCGGCTCGTCCCAGTCGTAGTGCAGGTGCCGGGTCATCAGCACCGCGAGCAGATCGGCGGCCGACATGCTCGACGTCGGATGACCGGATCCGGCACTGGTCGAGGAGCGAATCGAGTCGACCCGCAGCTGGGCCGCCAGGTCCGCGACCGCGTCGAGGCTGATCGCGGAGGCAGAGTGCGTCGTCGTCATGTGCGGGGCTCCCGTCGGGTGCGATCGATCAGCGTTACCCCCATCTGAACACGCTGCCAGCCGATCGGCGCAGGCAGGGTGGCGCGGGCAGTCGGCCTGGGGCAAACCGGCACAACTTGCCGCCTGCGCTTAATCTGGAGGTCAGGGCCGGGATCACGACCCGGCGCAATGCTGCGATGGGAAGGGATGCTGCGATGGACGGAACGCTCGCTGCCGCTGATCTGGAGCGACTGCGGAAGGATTTCTCGGCCAACCCGACCTATCGGCTCGCCCAGAACGCTGTGACCCGGGTGACGGTCGACGACGTCGCCATCAACCGGGAGATCGTCAACAGCATTGACCACTCGCTGTCGACGACGCTGGACGACTGGAAGGTCACGAACCAGGAGAAGAGCGGTCGCTGCTGGCTGTTCGCCGGGCTGAACCTGCTGCGGGTCGGCGTCATGCGCGAGACCGGGCTCAAGGACTTCGAGTTCTCGCAGAACTACGCGATGTTCTGGGACAAGCTCGAGCGCGCCAATTACTTCCTCGAGGCGATGATCGAGACCGCCGACCGCGACCTCGACGACCGGACCGTCGGCTTCCTGCTGGAGACGGTGGCCGGCGACGGCGGCCAGTGGAACATGTTCGCCGCCCTGGTGGCCAAGCACGGCCTGATCCCTAAGGGCTACATGCCGGAGACGCAGAGCTCGTCGAACACCGGCCGGATGAACTCGATCCTGCGCTACCAGCTTCGCCAGGGGGCGATGGCGGTCCGCGCCGCCAGGCTCGAGGGCCTTGAGGCCGCCCGCGCGGCCAAGGCCGAGGTGATGCAGATCGTCCACCGGGTCCTCTGCATCCACCTGGGCACGCCGCCGGAGCGGTTCGACTGGCAGTGGACGGACAAGGACAAGAAGTTCCACCGGGACGGCGTCCTCACCCCCCAGGAGTTCGCCGCCAAGTACGTGGACCTGCCCGTCAGCGACTACGTCTGCCTGGTCAACGACCCCCGGCCGTCCAGCCCGATCGGCCGGACGTTCACCGTCGAGTACCTCGGCAACGTCATCGGCGGCCCGCCGGTGACCTACCTCAACGTCGACGTGCAGGTCATCAAGGACATCGCCGCCGCCACCATCGCGGGCGGCGAGCCGGTCTGGTTCGGCTGCGACGTGGGCCAGATGATGAGCAACGACTACGCGTTCTGGGATGCCGAGCTCTACGACCTGCCATCGGTCTACGACGCGCCGTTCGGCCTCGACAAGGCCGCCCGGCTCGCCTACCACGAGTCCGCGATGACGCACGCGATGCTGTTCACCGGGGTCGACGTGCTCGACGGGGCCGCCCGCCGCTGGCGGGTGGAGAACAGCTGGGGCGCCGACCGCGGCAAGGACGGCTTCTACACGATGAACGACTCCTGGTTCGGCCAGTACGTCTTCGAGATCGCCGCCCGCAAGAGCGCGCTCCCGGCCGAGCTGCAGGCCGCGCTGGACGCGGAGCCGATCGTGCTGCCGGCCTGGGACCCGATGGGCGCCCTGGCCCGGTAGGAAGAGCCCGGCGGGAAACAGTCGCCTCGGTCCGTTCGATAAAAGTCTTTTGATCTCGAACGGGCCGAGGCGGCTCTCATCCGTACGCTGGTTCGGCTAGGCGCCCGGCGCGGTGGAGAGGTAGGTCCAGATCTCGACGGTGCGGAAGCCCATCGACTGGTAGAGCGGGTAGCCCTCCTCGCTTGACTGAAGGTAGGCCAGGTCGGCCCCGCGGGCGACGCCGTCGGCGATGATCCGGCTGGTGACCGCCCGGCCGTAGCCGCGCCCGCGGCAGGCGGGCACGGTGGCGATGTTGAAGACGCCGGCGATCCCTTCGCCGAAGATCCCGAAGCCGACGGCGACCACCTGGCCGTCCTCCCGGGCCAGGTACGGGACCGCTCCCGGCATCGCGAACGCCTCGGGCGAGCTGTACGGCTCCATGAACTCCGGCGGCGCCTCGAAGCCGGCCGCGAGGGCGGCGGCGTACTCGGCCTGGCCCTCGGGGCCGGCCACGACGACGCGGGCGGCGGCCGACGCGCGGGCCGGCGGCGCCTGCTGGTCCTGGGCCAGCGGGTAGACCATCAGCGGGCTGGTGCTCCTGGCCGTCAGCCCGTACCGGGCCGCCACCCGCTCGGCGGCCGGCTCCGGCTCGCCGCGGAACTGAATCGACCACGGCAGCGGCAGTCCCGCCACGCCCGCGGCGGCGCGGTCGATCTCGGTGACGTCGGGGCGGGCGGCATCGGTGAACACGCCGTTGAGGGTCGCCATCGGCAGGCCCGACATGAGGCTGATCACACCCGGGGCGGCCTGCTTCTCGTGCATGCCCGGCAGGCTGTCCGCCAGCAGCCGGAAGGCCGCGATCAGCGCTTTGGCGGCGCGGTCGGCATCGTCGGTCATCAGAACCCCCCGGTCGGTTGCGGATTTTTCGAGAAAATTCTCCCAGACGAGGTTTAGCCGCGACGAGTGACCCGCCCGTACGCCCCAGGGGGGTTCGCCAGCCCCAGGAGCATCTGATATTAGTTAGAGGCGCCCAAAGCGGTCTAGACCATTCGAAACCCCCTGGTCGAGCATGGCCTGCCGCGAAGCTGCGCCGAACCCACCTTGAGGTCGCCTGTTACGGCAGGCGTCTGCTGCCGCGTGCCCTCATCCGGCCCGCAGCGTGCCGACCAGCCAAAGGAGAGACGCCGTGTTTACCGGGGTCACCGACATTGCGCACATCACCACCAAGCAGGACATGTCCCGGTGGACCCGTGCGCACGCGGATGTGGCAGGCATCACATGGTCGGTTTTCGCCGGCCCGGGCGGCACCATGATCATCGTCGAGCACGCAGAAGACCGCTGCTCGGCCACCCGGGCCACCCCCTCGCCCGAGGGGGCCGCCCCCGCCGCCGGCCCGGTCGACAGCGCCGGCGCCTTCCCCGTGAGCGCGTTAAGAGCCGCTTGACGGCACCGGGCCCGAGTGGCATCTACCGGGAATGATTTTCATTAGAGGGTTGTTACAACGGCCATGAGTCACAGCACCCTTCGTCCCGTCATCAAGCTCAGGTCGACCGCTGGGACTGGCTACGCCTACGTGACCAGCAAGAGCCGCAGGAACGACCCCGACCGCCTCGTCATTCGCAAGTACGACCCGGTCGCCCGTCGCCACGTTGAATTCCGAGAGGAGCGGTAATCATGCAGCAGGGGATCCACCCGGACTACCACCCGGTCGTGTTCCGTGACCGGTCCGCCGACTTCACCTTCCTCACCCGGTCGACGGCGGTCAGCGACCGCACGATCGAGTGGGAGGACGGCAACACCTACCCCGTCGTCGACGTCGAGGTCTCATCGGCCAGCCACCCGTTCTACACCGGCCAGTCGCGCGTGCTCGACACCGCCGGGCGGGTGGAGCAGTTCCGCCGCCGGTACGGCAACAACGCCAAGGGCGCCAACAGCGCCTGAGGGCAGCTTCTGCGTGGCCCCCGCGTCGGCACCCGCCGCCCGGGGGCCTTTTGCTGTCCGGGGGCCTTTTGCTGTCCGGTCACAGCTTGAGGCCCAGGTAGACGACCGGGCCGTCGTCGTCGACGTCGAGCGCGCGGAAGCCGAGGCGGTCGTAGAAGCCGAGCGCCGGGGTGTTCTCGGTGACCACGCAGACGTGCACCCCGGGGGCGCCGGCGTCCGCCACGGCGGCGCAGAACACGTCGATGAGCGCGCGGCCGTGCCCAGCCCCCTGGTAGGGCGGCAGCAGGTCGATGTGCAGATGGGCCGGGTACTCGGGCAGGCCGGCCCAGAGCAGCCGCTCGGGCCGGTAGTGCAGGGCGAGCATCTGCTCGTCGGACGTCACCGGCGGATCCGGCGGGACCGGGTAGCGGTCCGCCAGCCGGGGGATCCACCGGTCGCGGTAGGCGCGGGCGAACGCCGCGGTGTCCGGGGTGCCGATCACGTAGCCGACCGCGCCGTCTCCGTCGCCGTCGTCGAGCACGAAGGCGGACGTCGGCTCGAGGAAGACGTAGGGGCCCGCGAACAGGTCCGGCATCAGGTCGTCGGTGCTGTACTGGCCGCGGGCGTCGCCGCCTGCGGCCGCGGTGCGCACGCAGATCTCGTAGACCGGGGCGTGGTCGGTGTCGGCGTAACGCCTGATCGTCGGGGCCATGCAAGGCATGATCGCACGACCGCGTGGACCGGATCGCGGGTCGGCGCGTAGGTTGGGAAGCGACAAATGGCGCGCGCCCGGTAGGATTTCTCCCTATCGGGAGCCATCACAATCACCTTGTGTCACTCTGTAGGGCGACACATCCACCTCTCGAGGACTTCCCCCCGCAGGAGCCCGCTAGTGCCCCAGATGAACACTTCCACGCGAACGTATCGAAACGACTTCGGCCCCGACACGGGGCCGTATCGAAGCGAGCTCGATACCAACGCGTGGCTGTATCGGAACGGCATCAGCCCCATCGGGGCCGGCCAGCCGGGCGCGGGTCGGGGCCGGGGAGCCGCCCGGCACCGGAAGCCGCCGTCGAGGAGGATGCGCCGGGCCGCCACCGCGTCCGCCATCGTGCTTGCGGGCGGCGGCGCCGCCGTCGGCCTGCTCTACGCGACCGGCCCGCAGCCGGCCCTCAACGGCGCCGCCGACCAGAACGCGCACACGGTGACCTCGGCCGCCAGGACCGCCACCCCCCAGGGCGCGGCGACCAGGCCGGCCACCCCGGCCGCGGCCGGCAAGCCCGCCCAGGCCTATATCCCCAGGCACGCCGTCTCGAGCGGGAAGCACGCCGCCATGATCGAGAAGACCGTCACCGCGACCGGGCCAACCACGCCGACAGCCGGCGTCTCAGCCCCGTCGCGCTCACGGTCGCACGCATCGCCGTCGGCGTCGTCGTCTTCTCCTTCGGCCTCTTCTCCCGGCACGTCGCCGTCGGCCCCCACCGCCCCCGCCAGCACTCCCCCGCCGACCTCGGCCAGCGCGAGCTGCGCCGACCCGTCGTTCACGACCTCGTCCGCCTTCGGGAGCGAGACGCTGGGCGCGTACACGGTCTCCAACAACATGTGGAACGCGGGCAGCGGCGGCATTTCGCAGACGCTGTCGGCCTGCTCGGGCAGCGACTGGTCGGTCACCGCCACCGTGGCCGAAGACGAGGGCGGCGTGAAGACGTACCCGAACTCGGCCTACAACTTCGCCAACACGCCCGAGATCAGCTCGCTCGCGTCGGTCTCCAGCACCTTCGGCTCGACCCTGCCCGCCAGCGGGGACTTCGAGGACGCGTACGACATCTGGCTCAACGGCACCGCCGGGGCCGGCGGCGACGAGGTGATGATCTGGACCGACAACCACGGCCAGACGCCGGCCGGGTCGCAGATGGCGTCGGTGACCTTCGACGGCCAGCCGTACTCGGTCTGGCAGGCGGCGGGCGGCCCGATCACCTTCGTCTCCGACACGAACGTCACCGGCGGGGACCTGAACCTGCTGCCGTTCTTCCAGTGGCTGATCAGCCAGGGCTACGAGCCGGCTAACTCCACCCTTGACCAGGTGGCGTACGGGGCGGAGATCGTGTCCACCAACGCGACGCCGGAGACCTTCGGCTTCAGCAACTTCAGCGTGAGCTCAAGCTAACGGCGGCTTACCTGCCCTCGTTGGCGCCGGTCCACCGCGGGTCGCGGCCGAGGTAGCGCAGCAGCTCGGCCGCGCTGTCGTCTTCCGGCTGCGGCGCCAGCGCGGCGGCGTAGGCACCGTACGCGCGCAGCGGCTCGACCACCGCCCGGGCGGCCGGGAGCAGCCGCCCGGCCAGCTCGGCCGGGAGGAAGCCGGAGCGGCCGAGGGCGGCCGCGATGTCCCAGGCGTGCACGGCCGCGTCGAGGGCGCAGGCCCCGGCGGCCAGCTCGGCCGGCAGCGGGCCCTGCGGCAGCGGCGTCGGCACCGCGTCGTCGGCCTTGACGCTTGCCCAGGCGGCGCGGGCCGTGGCCAGGGCTGGCTTGACCAGGTCGTCGACGCCGGCCAGGAGGTGCCCGGAGGGGGCGAACGGGTTCTCGGCCGGGCCGCTTCCGACCCCGATCGCGGCCGCCCAGGCGAGCTGATCCCCGGCCGCGTGCTGCAGGACCTGGGCAGCGGTCCACCGGGCGCACGGGGTTGTCGCCTGCTGGTTCGCGTCGGAGACGGCCGCAGCGGCGGCTTCGAGGAGGTCGAGCGACTCGGTGATGACGGTCCAGCCCTGCATGGCCGGGGCTCCCTGCATCGATTTTCTGGAACGGAATGAACAGTTCCATTCTAGCAGAGCGGATCGTTCCGTTCCAGTGTTACGCTGGCCCGGTGCGAAACACCGAGGGCCCGCTCAGCGGACGACGCCGGCAGGCGGCCCGCAACGACGTCGAGATCCTGGACGCGGCCCGCGAGGTCTTCCTGGCCGACCCGACCGCCCCGGTCGCGGCGGTGGCCGCCAGGGCGAAGGTCGGGATCAGCGCCCTCTACCGGCGCTACCCGAGCAAGGAGGAGCTGGTCAGGGAGCTGGCCAGGGACGGCCTGGCCCGCTACGGCGCAGAGCTCTCGCGCGCCCTCGCGGACGACGGCGACCCGTGGACCGTCTACGCCGACTGCCTGGCCCGGATCCTCGACGGAGGCAGCCAGGCCCTCGCCCAGCGGCTGGCCGGCACGTTCGCCCCCACGCCCGACCTGACCGAGCTGGCGAAGCGGGCCGGGGAGCTGGCGACGGCGGTGCACGAGCGGGCCCAGCGGGACGGGGCGCTACGCGCCGACGTGAGCCCCGAAGACGTCGTCCTGCTGCTTGAGACGCTCAGCGCGATCACCCTGCCGGGGGCCGACGCGGGCGACGGGCTGCGCCGCCGCTACCTGGCGCTGCTGCTGCAGGCGCTGCGCGCCCCCGGTTCCTGGCCGCTGCCCGGCCGCGCCGCCGGGCCGGGCGAGCTCGCCGCCCGCTGGCGCGGGGACACGGCGATCAGCGGCTAGGCAGAGATCACCGGGCCGAGCGAGACCAACGGCTTCGTCAACGCGCTGCCGATGCTGCACCACCGTCGGGTCCGGGCATCGAGCGCGGCGCCGGCTGGGCGCTGGACGAGGTGGTCACGATGAGCGGCTACAACGCCGACCTGGGCCCCGCGTGGGCGGCCGACGCGGAGCTGGAGCTGTTCGACTCGCCGTGGGACGAGCTCGCGTCGGCGCTGCCGGCCAGGCAGCGGCGAGCCGCGCAGGATCACCTGCGGGTCGGCACGCCCTGCGGGAGCGAACAACGCGCCCAGCAGGTCGAACTCCGTCTTGGCAGCTGCGGGCGGCCCGGGTGGAGTACTCATAAGGTGCACAGTTACGCCGGTCACGCCAGCAGCGGAGACCCTGTGGGTCGTGGGTGGACTGTCAGTTGCATATCGGTAACTGACATGTTACGGTAACCTCACTGTTACCATTAAGGGGGGCTGCGCAGGCCATGCGTTGCTACGTCGGATCGGGCGGCTGACCGAAGTGCCCCAGACGGCCGACTCCGGGGATGCGTTCGAGGCACTAGGCGATGCCAATCGGCGCGAGATACTGCGCCTGCTCAGCGACGGCGACAAGCCGGTGCGTGAGATCGCCGATGCGATGCCCATCAGCCGTCCGGCGGTGTCGCGCCACCTCCGTCTGCTGAAGGACGCCGGGCTGGTCACCGAGCACGCCCGGGGGACCCGCCGCATCTACCACCTGCAAGAGCAGGGGGCACATGCCGTCCAGGAGTATCTTGAGCGCGTGTGGGGGGAAGCCGCCGTACGATTCCGGCTGCTGGCAGAGAACACGGCCGACCACACCGACGAGACGCCGGCGTGATGACCGCGTCCCTGCGGATGTCGTTCGACGTGGCCTGCTCCGCCGAGCACGCGTTCACCGTGTGGACCTCGAGGATCGGCACGTGGTGGCCTGCCGACCACACCGTCACCGGCTGCGACGATCTCGTCGTCGTGCTGGAGGGCGGCGTGGGCGGGCGGATCTATGAGCGTGCCCCCGACGGCGCCGAGCACGACTGGGGCGAGGTCACGGTCTGGAATCCCCCGGACCGGCTTGGCTACCTCTGGCATCTGCGGCGGGATCGCTGCGACGCGACGGAGGTGGAGATCCGGTTCCTCACTCAGGGGACCGGCGCGACCCGGATCGAAATCGAGCACCGCGGCTGGGAACGGCTGGGCAGCGCGGGCGATGAGTGGCGGGAACGAAACCAGGCTGGCTGGGAGACCCTGCTACCGCACTTCCTGGCCGCTATCTGATGAGGAGAACCATGATGGCCGATGGCACGAAGCAGGACCCATGGGTACTCAAGACCCCGCCTGGGACTTCCGAGTACAGCATGTACCGAGATGAGCAGGCCGATCCGCCGACGCTGGTCTGCCAGGTGGGCTCCACCACGCTCAGGTACAACCTCCGGGTAATCGATGACCTGCGCGCCTGGCTGGCCGAGCAGGGCGACTGGGTGACACTTGGAGCGGCCGACGAAAAGAAGCCCGCCGCGCAGGGGACGGTTGAGGCGTGGGGCCGGTCGCCGGACAACCCGGTCGGGGGCT
>Ga0208220_1000589_pt1 | contig 15330 bp, 12 predicted proteins | sample NGESurdeep092012_9_FD_184484 | JGI IMG/M metagenome (GOLD analysis project Ga0208220, IMG submission 184484) | Arctic peat soil microbial communities from Barrow, Alaska - NGEE Surface sample F53-1 deep-092012 (SPAdes) | ecosystem: Environmental > Terrestrial > Soil > Wetlands > Peat ... | reverse complement strand
CGCTGAGGGCGAGGCGAGGATTTGCAGCGCATCGTGCGTTTCGGCAATGCCGACCCGGAAGCCGTTATCGCGCAGCGTGCGCGCAAAGCCGGCGAGGCGGCGGCGGGCGTTGGACATCTCACTGCGCTCGTCCCCGCGAAAGCGGGGACCCAGTGCTGGATTCCCGCTTTCGCGGGAATGAGCGGATTGTGTGAAGCCGCCGGCCATTCACGCCACCTTGCCGAGGAGGCGCTCGCTCACCTCGCGCGTGATCCGGGCGCGATCCTCGTGCGTCTTGAGCAGGCAAATCATGGTTTCGTAGACGGCTTCAGGTTCCTGGCGCAGGTCGTGCAATTCGAGACCGGCGAGTGTCGCCGCCCAATCCAGCGTCTCGGCGACGCCGGGCACTTTGCGCAAATCCTCCTTACGCACCGCCGCGACCATGCGCGCGATCTGCAAAGCGAGCGTGGTATCGATACCCGGCAGCCGCATCAAAATTATTTTGGCCTCGCGGTCGACCTCGGGGAAATCGATGTAGTGATAAAGGCAGCGCCGCCGCAGCGCGTCGGACAGCTCGCGCATGCCGTTGGAAGTGAGCACCACGCGCGGAATCGACACCGCCTTGATGGTGCCGAGTTCGGGAATGCTGACCTGAAAGTCCGACAAAAGCTCGAGCAGAAAGGCTTCGAACTCCTCGTCAGCGCGATCGACTTCGTCAATCAACAGCACCGGCGGCGTCACCCGGCGGATGGCGGCAAGGAGCGGCCGTTCCAGGAGATATTTCTCGGAAAAGATATGCTCCTCGATGGCGTCGGCATTCTCGCCACTGCCCTCGCGCGTTTTGATGGCAAGCAACTGGCGTTGATAATTCCATTCGTACAGCGCGGCGTTCTGGTCGAGGCCTTCGTAGCATTGCAGCCTGATCAGTTCGGCGCTGTGGACGGCGGCGAGCGCCTTGCCGACCTCGGTCTTGCCGACGCCGGCTTCGCCTTCAAGCAACAGCGGCCGCTTGAGAAACTCCATCAGCCACAGTGCCGTGGCGATGTCGTGGTCGGCGACGTAGCCAACGGCGGCCAGACGGTCGGAAATTTCTTCGCGCTTTACAATCATCAAATGACCATCACCGACAAATGCGGGATGTTATCACTTCACGCATGCAGCCCAAGCTTCTCCGCGGCGGTCCAGGTGCGCCAATTGTCGTGCGGCATCTGGATGTGGGTCGAGCCGAGGAAGCCGAACGCGTCGTTGATCGCATTGGAGAAGCACGGCACGCCGCCGACATTGGGGCTCTCGCCGACGCCCTTGGCGCCGATCGGATGATGCGGCGACGGCGTCGTAGTCCAATCGGTTTCCCAGTGCGGCGTTTCGACCGCGGTCGGCAGGAAGTAATCCATCAGCGACGCCGTCGTGACATTGCCCTCGTCGTCGTAATGAATTTCCTGGCCCATGGCGATGCCGAAGGCTTCGGTCAGGCCGCCGTGGATCTGGCCCTCGATGATCATCGGATTGATGCGCGTGCCGCAATCGTCGAGCGCATAGAAACGGCGCACCTTGGTCGAGCCGGTGTCGACATCGACGTCGACGACGCAGATATAGGCGCCGAATGGGAACGTGAAATTCGGCGGATCGTAATAATTGATCGCCTCCAACCCAGGCTCCATGCCGGGCGGTACTTCGTGATAGGCCGCCCAAGCCAATTCAGTCATGGTCTTGAAACGCTCGGGATTGCCCCGCACCTTGAAACGATCCACGTCCCACTCCAGATCGTCGTCGTGCACTTCGAGCATGTAGGCGGCAATCATTTGCGCCTTGGCCTTGATCTTGCGGCAGGCCATCGCGGTGGCGGCGCCGGACACCGGCGTGGAGCGCGAACCGTAGGTGCCGAGACCATAAGGTGCGGTGTCGGTATTGCCTTCCTCGATCATGATGTTGTCGGCGGCGATGCCGAGCTCGGTGGCGATGATCTGGGCATAGGTGGTCTCGTGACCCTGGCCCTGCGATTTGGTGCCGAGCCGGCAAATGCCGCTGCCGGTCGGATGGATGCGGATTTCGGCCGAGTCGAACATCGCGATGCCGAGAATGTCGCAAGCGCGCGACGGGCCGGCGCCGACGATCTCGGTGAAGAAGGCGACACCGATGCCCATCAGGTCGCGCGTCTCGCCGCGCTTGAACGCTTCGCGCTTCATCTTCTGCTCTTCGCGCAGTTTCTTGTAATTGACTGACTCCATCGCCTTGTTCATGGCGGTGTGATAGTCGCCGGAATCGTACTGCCAGCCGAACGCCGATGTGTAGGGGAATTGTTCACGGCGGATGAGGTTCTTGATACGGAACTCGGCCGGATCCATGCCGAGTTTTTGCGCCATGATGTCCATGGCGCGCTCGATGGCATAGGCCGCCTCGGTGACGCGGAACGAGCAGCGATAGGCGACGCCGCCCGGCGCCTTGTTGGTATAGACGCCGTCGACCAGGCAATGCGCGGCAGGGAAATCGTAAGAACCGCTGATGATGGAAAACAGGCCGGCCGGCCATTTGGTGGCGTTGGCGCAGGCGTCAAAGGCGCCGTGGTCGGCGATGGTATAGCAGCGCAGGCCCGTCACCTTGCCGTCCTTGGTCGCGGCGATCTCGACGTCCATGAAGAAGTCGCGGGCGAACGCTGTCGTCGAAAGATTTTCGATGCGGTCCTCGACCCACTTCACCGGTACGCCGGTCACGATCGAAGCCACGATCGAGCAGATATAGCCCGGATAGGCGCCGACCTTGTTACCGAAGCCGCCGCCGATGTCGGGGGCGATGACGTGGATCTTGTGTTCGGGGATTTTCGAGATCAGCGAGCCGACGGTGCGAATGACGTGCGGCGCCTGGAACGTGCCCCACAGCGTCAACTCGCCCTTGATCTTGTCGAACGAGGCCACGCATTGGCAGGTCTCGAGCGGGCAGGGATGCACCCGCGGATAGACGATCATCTCTCTGATCTTGACTTCGGCCTTGTCGAAGGCCGCGTCGGCTGCGGCCTTGTCGCCGGCCTGCCAGGAGAAGATGTGGTTGTAATGCTTGCGCTTGCCGTGGGCGCCGTCAGGCTTGTTTTTGAGATCCTCGCGCAGCATCGGCGCGTCGGGCGCCATGGCCTTGAGTGGATCGACGACGACCGGCAGCGCCTCGTACTCGACCTCGACCAGATCGGCGGCGTCGGCGGCGATGTAGCGGTCTTCGGCGATGACGAAGGCGACTTCCTGGTTCTGGAACAGCACCTTGCCGTCGGCCAGCACCATCTGCGCGTCGCCGGCGAGCGTCGGCATCCAGGCAAGGTTGACGGTTTTCAGCGTCTCGGCCGTGAGCACCGCGACGACGCCGGGCACGGCGGCGGCCTTGGTGGTGTCGATCTTCTTGATGCGGGCGTGAGCGTAGGGCGAGCGGTTGAAATCGCCGAACAGCATGCCGGGCAGCTTGAGATCGTCGACGTAATTGCCTTTCCCTTGTGTAAAGCGGATGTCCTCGACGCGTTTGCGCTTGCAGCCCATGCCTTCGAGCTTGGCGGCGCGCTCTTCGGAGGTGGGGGTCATGTCATTCATTCTGCGGCCTCCTGGAACGGCACGCCGTTGAGTTTCGCGGCGGCGAATTGAATGGCTTTGACGATGTTCTGATAGCCGGTGCAGCGGCAGAGATTTCCCGAAATGCCGTAGCGGATTTCCTCGTCGGACGGATCGTTGTTCTCCTGCAGGAGCCGGTAGGCGCGCACGATCATCCCCGGCGTGCAGAAGCCGCATTGCAGCCCGTGCATTTCGCGAAAGCCTTCCTGCAGCGCATGCAGCGTGTCGTCCGGGTTCGCCATGCCCTCGATGGTGCGGATGTCGGCGCCGTTGGCCTGTATCGCGAACACGGTGCAGGATTTTACCGACTTGCCGTCGAGATCGACAGTGCAGGCGCCGCAATGGCTGGTGTCGCAGCCGATATGCGGCCCGGTAATGTTGAGCTGTTCGCGCAGGAAATGGATCAGCAAGGTCCGCGGTTCGACCAAGGCGTCGATACTCTTGCCGTTCACCTTCATCGCCACCTGAGATTTCGCCATCGGTTTTCTCCTTAGCCGCGTGCGAGCGATTTGGCGCGGCCGAGCGCGCGCGTGAGCATCACCCCGGCCATCTTGGTGCGGTAAATCGCCGGCCCGCGCGCGTCGGTCGCGGGCGCGGTGATCGCCTCCGCGGCGGCGACGGCCCGTTTGACGGTCGCGGCATCGAGCGCGGAGCCGGTGAGGATTTTCGCCGCCTCCTCCGCCCACAGCGCGGTCTCGGCGACGTTGGTGAGACCGATCGAGCAGCTGTCGACCTTGCCGCCCTTCATGGTCAGCACCACGGCGGCCGCGGCGGTCGCGTAGTCGCCGATCTTGCGTTTGAGTTTTTCGTAAGCGTAGCCGTGACCCGCGGCCGGCACCGGAATGCGCACCGCGGTCAAGACGTCGCCTGACTCGAGCGCGGTGAAATAGGCGCCCTGATAAAAATCCCGCGCCGCGATGCGGCGTTCGCCGCCTTTGCCTGCGACGTGATAAGTCGCGCCGAGACAGATCATCACCGCGGGCATGTCGTTGCCCGGGTCGCCATTGGCGACATTGCCGCCGAGCGTGCCGAGATAGCGCACTTGCGGATCGGCGATTTGCAGCGAAGTTTCACGCAGGATCGGCACCTTCGCGGCCAGCAGATCGGAGCCGATCAGATCGTGCTGCGTCGTCATCGCGCCGATCACGATGTCGTTGCCGTCGCTGCGGATGCCTTTGAGTTCGGCAATCGCGGCGAGGTCGACCAAGTTGGCCGGCGTGGCGAGACGCAGCTTCATCATGGGGATGAGGCTGTGACCGCCGGCGAGCGCGCGGCCGTCGTCGCCGAGTTTGGCGAGCAGCGCCACCGCTTCTTGGATAGATGTCGGACGATGATAGCTAAAGGATCCAGGTATCACGGGCATCCTCCCTTGCGCGTGCCGTCTGCCGCGATCGCTGCCGCGGTTTTTCCGACACCGCACCCAATACCGGTTGTCAGCTTCAGGTCTGGAATGGTGTCGAGTTGTGCGCCGCACCAGCAAGAACCGCTGCACCAACGCGACGGCCGATGCACCGGCGGCCAGGATCACGCACCAATGGCGGCGGGCCTGCACGAATTGCGTCAGGATTGCTGACGCAATCAGCGCGAAAATTCACCCGCAGCGCGGGCGGTGAAAACTCTATTGCGGTGCAAAATGATGCCGGCGACGTAGCGCAGCGGCCGGATCGTCTCCGGTTAATGCCGCGACGCGCCTTTTCAGCCAACCGACCCGGCTGCGGCTGACCGGCACGGCATAATCCAGGGCGGCGTCCATCTCGACCATTTCGTTGTCGCCGGAACGCTTATAGCCGACAACCCGATCGATATTGACGATGTGACTGCGGTGAATGCGCACGAACCGGCTGCCGTCGAGCCGCGACTCGACGTCACCGATGGCGAGCGGGCAAAACAGCTTGTCACTGCCGTTGAAAACGAAAGTGTAATGCGCATTGGCGTGGATCGCGATCACGTCATCGACGGCGAGAAAGTGCGTTGCGCCGTCGCGCTCGATCGGCAGATGGCGCGCAAAACGCCGCGGTGGTCCGCCGACACCGCCCAGCGGCGCAAAGGTGCCGCGGCCGAATTCAGGGCTGTCGTCGTGCCCATTGGCGCGCAGGTCCGGCGCCGTGATCGATATTCCTGCCGGCTCCGGCACATCTGTCCTCGCGGTAGTTGATAATGTATCGCCGCGCACTGGGATCATTTCCGGCGTCGATCGCGCGGGATCTGGCACGAGGATCAGAAGGAATATTCCGGACAGGCAGAATGCCACGATAGCGACGACGATCGCGAGCAGATCGCTCGACAATGCCGGCGCGCCAGCCGCTGTCGACGCGAACGGCAACAGCGTCAGGCCCTCCATCGCCGTGTAATGCATGCCCGAAACGGCGATACCGAATGCGATCGCGGACAGGATCAGCGGCGGCCGGCCGCCGCGGCCGGTCGCCAGCCACAGCGCCAGACCCGACGCGGCAATCGCAATCGCCATGCTGGCGGCGACATAAATCCGGTCGTGGATCATGTAGGCGCTGGCGCTGAGCGCGCCCATGCCGATGTAGTGCATCGAAAATATGCCGCCGCCCATGAGGCAGGAGGATAATGTCAAACGCAGCAAAGTGAGCGGACCCGAACTGGTGGCGTAAACCGCGGCCCCGACCACGATCACGCAAACCAGAAAGGACAACAGCGTCGGAAAAACCAGGTAATCGACTTGAAACGGCTCACGCGCCGCCAGCACGCCGATGAAATGCATGGTCCAGATCGCGACCGCGAGCGAAAAGGCGGCGCCCGCCAGCAACAGGCGCCGTCGCATGCCGGTCGCTTCCCCGATCTGCGCGGCGAGACTCAAACCGACATAGGCGCCCTGGATCGCCATCACGATCGAGAGCAGGACCAGCCACGACTCATAAGTCACTGGCATTGGCCACATCCTTCGCCAGGATACGACGGCGAGCCCATTCTCCAATGGGCTCTGCAACCATTATAGTGAGTTTCGGGTCGAGGCCGATACCGGATTTCCGGCGGCAAAGCTGGAATTTAGCGGCTGGGAACGTCGCGCTGGCTCGCCGGCGCCTATGTCGCCAGTTCGGTGCTCAGCCCTCGTAGCCGGGCCGCAGCACCGGCGAGGCGCTCCTGGAAGGCATTTCCCTCGGCACGACTGTTTCCTTCGGGAGCGGTCCTTCCTTCGGCCGCGCCACGGCGGGGCCGGCGACGCCGGGCCGGCACGATTCCGAATGCGCCGCTTGCAGCACCGAATTCAACGCCACCGCTTGCAGCCGCGGCGATTTGTCGATGGTGAAATGATCGATGCTGGTATCGGCGGAAACGTCGACATTCTGCAGCTTGCCGTGGAAGCCGGAGCCGGGCCGCATATAGGCGTATTGCCGCTGCGTGACATTGAGGACGCAGGCTACGTTCCGTGGCGCCGCATAGGAGCCGGTGCCATCGAACGGAACGACCAGCGCAACCGGTACGTCTCGGGCATTGAGCTGTTGCGCCATCACCATGACCGCGTCGGCGCCGAGCGAATGACCGACCAGAATGTAGGGCCCGTGATCGCCGGCCCGGTACTTTTGCACGATTTCGCCGACGATCACGTCCTCAAGGGTGTGATTGTAAACGCTGGCATCGATGCCATGACGCGCGATCTGCGCCGCCAGCTGGTCCATGCCGAGCGAGAAAATATTCAAAAGCCCGCGCATCAAATAGACATGCGGGCGCGATATTTCGGTCTCCCGGGTCGCGGTTCTGACGGCACTCCGCGCACTCGCCGGAACAAGGATCAGCGCGGCGAGCGCCAGGCCGGCCAACGTGCCGCCCGTGAACAGGCGGCGTAAGCCGGACGGCGTTTGCTGGAGAAAACGGAAGGGATTTGACGATTTTGCAATGGGACGGCAAATGCCCGGCATCGCACTACTCCAGCTACGCCCTACACACACAATGCAGGCGACTATGGCGAAATGTGGTAAAAATTTCCTTGTGGCGGCAACCGGCGGGATTGCGTTCCGCGACATTTGCGGCCCATCCACTGTGCGGGGGGCCGATTCTAGCTGTTTGCCGCGCGCCGGCTGGCGAGTTCGAGCACAATCGGCTGCATTGCGGCTTGCAACGGCGTACGCCGCACGCCGGCCAGGGTATGCAGGAAATCGGCAAACCAGTTCTGCACCGAGGCTGCTTTGAGCTTGCGCACCATGGACTGCCAACGCTCGCGCCGCTCTTCGAGGCTCATGTGTAGCCCCGCCGCGATTTGCCGCGCCATGCCGTCGATGTCGTGCGGATTGACGAGGAGGGCGGCGTCAAGCTCCTTGGCCGCGCCGGCGAACGAAGACAGCACCAGCACGCCTGGGTCGAATGGGTTCTGCGTTGCCACATATTCCTTGGCGACCAGATTCATGCCGTCATGCAGCGGCGTGACCAGGCCGATACTCGCCGTGCGGTAAAATCCTGCCAGCGTGAGCTGCGAATAGCCCTTGTTGAGGTAGCGGATCGGCGACCAGTCGACTTCGCCATGGCGGCCGTTGACTTCGCCGACCAAGCCGGCGAGTTCCGACTTGAGGTCGCGGTAAGCTTTGATGTTGCCGCGCGACGGCACTGCGATCTGCAGCAGCGACACGTGGCGCTTCAGGCTCGGTTCGATTTCGAGCATGCGGTCGAACGCGCGAATTCGATTGGCGAGACCTTTCGAATAATCGAGACGGTCGACGCCGAGCACGAGCTTGGCGCCGTGCATGCTTTCGCGCAGGCGGGCGACTTCCGGACGGTTGATGGCTTTGATGGCGCGCGCGCTGAATTCTTCGACATCGATGCCGATCGGAAAGGTTGCGAGCTGCGTCAGTCCCCAATCCGATGCGACCGTGCCGTCGACAATGTTCAAGCCGAGTTCGGACTGCAGATAGTCTTCGAAATTCTGGCGATCCTCGACGGTCTGGAAACCGATGAGATCGTAGGCCAGCATCGCATCGGCCAGCTCGGCATGATTAGGCACCGCGGCCATGGTGCGGCGATCCGCCCACGGCGTGTGCAAAAAGAAACCGAGCGGGCGCTCGATGCCGAGCCGGCGCATGTCGGCTGCCAATGTCAAAAAGTGATAATCCTGGATCCAGAAGACCGCCTCGGGCGTATTGAAGCGCACCAATGCGCGCGCCATGAAGGCATTGATCTCGCGATACGAGGCATAGTCGTCGGCGGTGACGCGGATGAGATCGGGACGCGAGTGCAGCGCCGGCCACAGCGCCGAATTGGCGAAGCCCTCGTAATAGCCGTTGTAATGCTTCGCCGGCATGTCGACGGTGGCAAGCGCGCCTGAGCCGAGCGCCTCGATCTTGGCGAAGGAATCGTGCGTCCGCGTCGCGTTGCTGGGCTGTCCGCTTGAGCCGACCCAGATCGCACCGGAATCGCGCACCATCGGCAGAAGTGCTGCCGCCAGACCGCCGGCGAGCGGCTCATCGGGGCTCGCACGCGCGACACGATTTGAAACAACGACGACTTTCACGGCCACACCTCCCGATACGCCTATTCATTAACGTATGTGAGCGCGACTTGTTCCCTATCGTGATGCAGTGCAATGAAGCCTTTGGGAATGCAGGTACTTCCCGCCGATTCACACATTCTCACGCCGTCGCGCGCGGCTTCCGCCGCAATTATGCGGCGCCGCAGCAAGGAGCGCCGCAATCACGCTTCCGCATAGGCGATGGTGGAGAGCAAACTGACTTCGGCGTGCCGCGAGTCGAGCCTGGTGTGTTGCACGACGATCGGCACATTGGATTCGAACACTGATGAATAAGCGGTGTCGCGCGGGATCGGTTCGGGATCGTGCAGATCGTTGAAACGCAAATGCAACGTGCGCCGCGCTGCAACTGTCACGAAATAAGGACCGACCGGTTCGCGATCGGCGAAGAACACGGTGACACGGACATTTGCCGTCGCATTACCGGAATTGAGAATGCACGCGGTCTCGTGCGACATCAGCGCCGGATCGGAAAACGAGCTTTCCCCGGGAATATAGCCTTCGGCAATGGCCCAGCGGGTGTGGCCGATTGGTTCCATCATGGATTCCAGAGTTGTTGCCGTCCAATGGGTTAATGTAACGCCATAGAGCGCCGTCAGTTCCATGGCGGGAACTTTACCCGCTTTCCGGCGTTACGTTAGGGGCGCTGGAGCTGCGTACGCTCGATCGCCGTTGCGCAACTCATATCCGGAAGAAAACGATGCGCGCCCTCACTGTTGCGCCCGGGATTGCCAATTCAGCACGCGTCGAAGACGTGGCCGAACCGCCCAAATCGGACGGTTCGGTGCTGGTGCGCGCGTTGGCGCTCGGCGTCTGCGGCACCGATCGTGAAATCGTATCGGGGGATTATGGCTGGGCGCCGCCGGGCCAGAAGCGCTTGGTGATCGGGCATGAATCGCTGGGCAAAGTGCAGGAGGCGCCGGCCGGCTGCGGGTTTCAAGCCGGCGATCTCGTGGTCGGCATCGTGCGCCGGCCTGACCCGGTGCCCTGTCCCTGCTGCGCCGTCGGCGAATGGGACATGTGCCGCAACGGCCGCTACACCGAGCGCGGCATCAAAGAGCGCAACGGCTATGGTTCGGATTTTTTCCGTATCGAGCCGGAATTTCTGATCAAGCTCGACCCATCGCTCGGCATGCACGGCGTCCTGGTCGAGCCGACCAGCGTCGTCGCCAAAGCGTGGGATCAGACCGACCATATCGGACAGCGTTCGCGGGCCTGGGCGCCGAAGACGCTCCTTGTCACTGGCGCCGGCCCGATCGGTCTTCTCGCCGCCCTGATCGGCGCACAGCGCGGGTTGGAAGTCCACGTGCTCGACCATCACGAAAGCCTGGAGAAGAAAACGATCGTGCGCGAACTTGGCGGCACATTCCATCTCGAAAGCCTTGCGGACCTTAAGGACCTGAAGCCCGATATCTTGATGGAGTGCACCGGTGCGCCGAGCGTGGTGCGTGATGCATTCGGCCACACCGCGTCCGGCGGTATCGTTTGTCTGGTCGGCGTCTCCACACCCGGCCAGAATCTGCCGGTCGACATCGGTACACTCAATCGCACCATGGTGCTCGACAACGACACCGTGTTCGGCACCGTCAATGCCAATCGCAAGCATTATGAAGATGCCGTTGCCGTATTGGAGCGCGCCGACAAAAATTGGCTCGGCCGGCTGATCACGCGGCGCGTGCCGGTCAAACAATGGACGCAATCGCTCGCGCCGCAGCCGGACGATATCAAAGTGGTCGTCGATTTTACCTGAACCCGATCTTATCAACAGAGATGTGATTGCCCCGACCATGTCGACCCCCATCGAGGACTACGCCCTGATCGGCGACTGCAAAAGCGCCGCGCTGGTTTCGCGCGACGGCTCGATCGATTGGCTGTGCTGGCCGCGCTTTGATTCGGAAGCATGCTTTGCCGCGCTGCTCGGCACCCCGGAGCACGGCCGCTGGCTGGTGGCGCCGCAGGAAAAGGCGCACATCACGCGCCGTTATCGGCCGGGCACGCTCATCCTCGAGACGCAATTCGAAACCGACGGGGGATCGGCGACGCTGGTCGACTTCATGCCGTTCCGGAGCGACCATTCCGAGATCGTGCGGCTCGTCATTGGTACGCAGGGCAAGCTGAAAATGCGTACCGAGCTCATATTACGGTTCGGCTATGGCGCCATCGTCCCATGGGTGACCAGTCTGGAAGACGGCGCGCTTCGCGCCATCGCCGGTCCAGACATGACGGTGTTACGCACGCCCGTTCATCTCAGGGGCAAGGACATGACGACGGTTGGCGAATTTACCGTCGCCCGCGGCGAAACCATTCCTTTTATTCTCACTTACTCGCGTTCGCATAAACCGCCGCCGACCACGATGGATCCCAGCGAGTCGCTGGAGGCGACCGATAAATTTTGGACGGAATGGTCGGCAAAATGCCGGCCGGCCGGCGAATGGTCGGACGCGGTGCGGCGCTCGGTCATCACGCTCAAAGCGCTCACTTACCAGCCGACCGGCGGGATCGTTGCGGCGCCTACAACGTCGCTGCCTGAGCAGATCGGCGGCGAGCGCAACTGGGATTACCGCTATTGCTGGCTGCGCGATGCGACGCTCACACTGCTTGGCTCCATGAACGCCGGTTATTACAAAGAGGCGCAGTCCTGGCGCGAGTGGTTGCTGCGCGCCGTGGCCGGCAGTCCCGATCAGCTGCAGATTATGTACGGCCTCGGCGGCGAGCGGCGGCTCGCCGAATGGACCGTGGACCGGCTGCCGGGCTACGAAAAGTCCGCGCCGGTGCGGATCGGCAATGCGGCGCACTCCCAGCTGCAACTCGATGTGTTCGGCGAGATCATGGACACCTACTATCAAGCCAGGCGCGGCGGGCTCGCGGCCAATGAATTCGGATGGGACGTGCAACTTATGTTCCTCGAACATTTGACCAAGATTTGGCGTACGCCGGACCAGGGCATCTGGGAAATACGCGGGCCACCGCAGCAATTTACCTATTCCAAAGTCATGGTCTGGGTCGCTTACGACCGGGCCATCAAGAGTGTCGAGACATTCGGACTGGAAGGACCGCTCGACGACTGGCGCAAGCTGCGCGACGTGATCTTCGAGGAAGTGTGTGAGTGTGGCTTCAATCAAAAGATCGGCACCTTCGTCCAGGCTTATGGATCGGATCAGCTCGACGCCAACCTGTTGCAATTACCCTGCGTCGGTTTTCTGCCGGCCGACGATCCGCGCATTGAAAGGACCGTTGCGGCGATCGAGCAGCATCTTATGCGCGATGGCTTTGTCATGCGCTACAGCACCGATGACGTCGAAGACGCGCTGCCGCCAGGCGAGGGCGCGTTTCTGGCCTGCAGTTTCTGGCTTGTCGACGTTTACATCTTGCAGGGACGTTTCGATGAAGCCGAGACTCTGTTTCGGCGGCTGGTCGGGCTTTGCAACGACGTCGGCCTGTTGAGCGAAGAATACGATCCAAAATTAAAACGCCTCGTCGGCAATTTCCCGCAGGCGTTTTCGCATCTGGCACTGGTCAACAGCGCCTATAATCTGACGCGGGCCCGAAAGCCGGTGCACCAGCGCGCCCACGATGAGCACGCGCCGTCAGAAGCCGTCAGCGAGCCGGCGGAGTGACGCGCTCCATGGCTTACGGTTAGATCAAGCCAACAGCTCGACCCGCCCGGTCTTGAGTTCGTAAATGCCGCCGACGATGCGGAGCTTCTTATCGCTCACGAATTGCGCCAGAATCGGCGCGGCTGATTTCAGCTTTTCGACGTTGAGCATGACATTGCGGCGGATCGCATTCGTCAGCATGTCGCCGCTTTGGCCCTGCACGTCCTTGACCGCCGGACTGATCGCATCGACCAGCGCCGGCAGATGGCCGGGCAGCGTCGTGCCGTCCTTGACCGATTTGATGGTCGCATCGACGGCGCCACAGGATTCGTGACCCAGCACCATGATCAGCGGCGTGTTGAGCACCTGCACGGCGTATTCGAAGCTGGCAACGATGTCGGCGCTGGCGAAGTTGCCAGCGACCCGGCAAACGAAAAGATCGCCGCGCGCCGTGTCGAAGCAATATTCGGGTGCGATGCGGGAATCCGCGCAGCTGAGAACGCCGGCGAAGGGGTTCTGCCCGCCGCTTAAGGCTTCGCGTTCGTGCTTGAAATCGTGCCGCCTGCTGACGCCGTCGATGTAGCGGGCATTGCCCTTCATCAGCCGATCGAGCGCGGCATCGGGTGAAAGGACGTTTTCCGGTTTCGGCGGCGCCTTGGCTTTGGCGGCAAAGGCTTGCGGAGCGACCGCCAGGCCGGCGGCAGCGGCCGCGAATTTCAGAATGCTCCGCCGCGCGAGTCGAGGCTGACCGGCCGCATCAAAACAATGTTCGCACATGATGCCTCCTGTCTTGCGTTAAGATGGCCGGTCCGGTTTTGCCGTGCTTAGCTTGGACACACCGCAAATCAATGACCGGGAAACCGACGTCGTACATTTTAGATTGCTTCTGGGGCTGGCTGCAATCGTCCCTATTTCGGCTTCCGCGCCGATGGCCAACCGTGTTGGCTTTCAGTCGCCGTGAGGTAAGCCGGTTGGCGGCGGCTTTTCGGCATATCCGAACCGTGCAATTCTGCCTCACAGCACACGATTCGTAATTCAAGACCTATAATAAATGTCGGGGGCAGGGTGGTGGCATCGGATTCAATTGCCGCGGTGACGTCGTCGGCAATGGTGGCGGCGCGTCTGGAGCGGCTGCCGTTTTCGTCATTCCACATCAAAATCCGCCTCATTCTCGGGGTCGCCACGTTCTTCGACGCCGTCGATCTGCTGGCGATCAGCTTTGCATTGCCCGCGATCGCCGGGCCGTGGCATCTCTCGCCGCAAGAGATCGGCGGCATCATCTCTTCCGCTTTTTTCGGCCAGCTTATCGGAGCGCTCTTCGCCGGCTGGGCGGCCGAAATGTTTGGCCGCCTGCGCACGGTGACGCTCGCGATTGCGATTTTTAGCGTCATGAGTGTGGCTTGTGCGTTTGCCTGGGACGCCCAATCGCTCATGGCGTTCCGTTTCATCCAGGGCATTGGCCTTGGCGGCGAGGTGCCGATTGCGACGACCTACATCATCGAATTCGCCCGCCGCGAAGGACGCGGCCGCTTCTATATTCTCTACGAACTCGTCTTCAGCTTCGGCTTGGTCGGCGCGGCCGCGCTCGGCTACTGGCTGGTGCCGATTTATGGCTGGCAATCATTGTTCTATCTGGGCGCTATCCCCGCGGTGCTGGCGCTGTTTCTGCTGCGGCTGCTGCCGGAATCGCCGCGCTGGCTTGCGAGTCAGGGCAGGGTCGCCGAGGCTGAAGCAATTGTCAGCGGCATCGAACGAGACATCGAAGCGTCCGGGAAAACTTTGCCGCCGGTCGGCGTCGTAGCGGCGGGTCAGGCAAGTCAGCCATCGCGCCGCCGCTGGTTTGAAATGCTCGATCCGATCTATCGCCGCAGGACGCTGGGCGTCTGGGCGATGTGGTTCTGCTGCTTTTCGACGATCTACGGACTCAACACCTGGATGCCGACGCTTTATCGGACCAATTTCAATCTGCCGCTGTCCCAGTCGCTCGGCTACGGACTGATCGTGCAGGTGTGCGGTATCGTCGGCTCCATTCTCTGTGCCGTGAGCATCGACCATGTCGGCCGCCGCCTGTGGTTCGCGGGGGCGCTGTTGGGCGGCGGCGTAAGCCTTTTGATCCTGGCCGCGACCGGCGCGTCGACCGCGGTGATGCTCCTGGTCTTCGTCTCGCTCGGCAGCTTCTTCTTGTCGAGCGTGGCGATCGGCCTCAATCTCTATACGGCCGAAATCTACCCGACGCGCATTCGCGCCTTTGCCAGCAGCGTCGGCGGCGCATGGCAGCGGGTCGCGGCGGCAAGCGGACCGATCGTGGTCGCCGCATTGATGACGCGCGGCGGTCTGTCCTGGGTCTTCGTCTATTTCGGACTCATAGCGCTGTTCGGTGCTGCCGTGGCCTCGCGGTTCACGGTGGCAACCGAGAGGCAATCGCTTGAGATTGTGTCGCCGTAATCGGTGCGCGCTCGCGACGCGCTTCGATGCGCTTGCGACCACAACGCGAACTTTAACGGAAATTAAACCATAATTCTTTATTGATCGGACTGCCCCGCCGGCTGTGGCCTCGCATGCCGGAGCGAGCCGCAAATTTCTCCGTAACCGGTAGGGAACATGAAAAAGTTCCTGCTCCGAAGCATCGCGTTCATCGCGGCAGCCACCGCCAGCGCGGCAGGCGCGGCGGACATGCCGTCCA
>Ga0208220_1000588_pt1 | contig 15333 bp, 15 predicted proteins | sample NGESurdeep092012_9_FD_184484 | JGI IMG/M metagenome (GOLD analysis project Ga0208220, IMG submission 184484) | Arctic peat soil microbial communities from Barrow, Alaska - NGEE Surface sample F53-1 deep-092012 (SPAdes) | ecosystem: Environmental > Terrestrial > Soil > Wetlands > Peat ... | reverse complement strand
CAACACGGTGTCGTTCGTCGACATGCATCCGTCGGAATCGAGCCGGTCGAACGTCTTCGCCGTTGCAGCGCGAAGTGCGCGATCGAGTGTCGCCGCGTCGGCAACGGCGTCAGTGGTGAGCACCACCAGCATGGTCGCGAGCCCCGGCGCCAGCATGGCCGCGCCCTTTGCCATGCCGCCAACAGTCCAGCCAGCAGGCGAGGTCACGGCCGCCTCTTTGGCCACTGTGTCGGTCGTCATGATGGCCCGAGCCGCGCCGTTCCCACCGTCGGCAGCGAGCGCTGCATGCGCGTCATGGACACCCGCCAGCAGCTTGTCGATCGGCAGGTACTCACCGATCAGACCTGTCGAGCAGACCGCAACCTGCGCCGCCGAGTCACCCAGCACCGTCGCGACTTCCTCGGCGGCGCGATGAGCATGCTGAAAACCCATGGCACCGGTGCACGCGTTCGCGTTGCCTGCGTTCAGGACAACCGCGACGACCTGACCGCCCTTCACGACCTGTTGTGACCACAGCACCGGCGCGGCCTTGATGCGGTTGCCGGTAAAGACACCGGCTGCGAAGCGCTGCGGTCCGTCATTGACCACGAGCGCGACGTCGCTGCGGCCGCTGGGTTTGATACCGGCCACGACGCCGGCCGCCCTGAAACCCTTTGCTGCGGTCACGCTCACGGCGTGACCCCGGCGGTCGGCAGCGCGGTCGTCTCGTCGAATCCAAGAGCGATGTTGGCGTTCTGGATCGCCTGCCCTGCCGCACCCTTAGTGAGGTTGTCGAGCGCGGAGACCACGACGATGCGGCCTGCGTGCTCGTCGAAGGCGACTTGGAGGTGGACTGAGTTCGAGCCGAGCGTCGCCCCCGTCTGCGGCCACTCGCCGTCGGGCAACACATGCACGAAGGGTTCGAAGCTGTAGGCGAAGTCAAAGGCCTCCCGCAGGGCGGCTAGCGAGACACCTTCGGTTGGCCGCGCGGTGCAGGTCGCCAAGATGCCGCGCGGCATGGGTGCGAGCACGGGCGTGAACGAGAGCGTGACAGGGTCCCCCGCGACGTCCGACAGCGCCTGTTCGATCTCTGGCGTGTGCTGGTGCGTGCCGCCGACCTTGTACGGCGACAGCGACCCCATGACTTCACTGGCCATCAGGTTCGGCCGCATCCCGCGCCCCGCGCCGGTCGTACCACTCGCGGCGACCACGACGACGTCAGCAGGCTCCGCGAGGCCAGCGGCGAAGAGCGGCGCGAGTGCCAGCGTGATGGCCGTGGCATAGCAGCCGGGGCTAGCGATCTGCCGACTGCCGGCGATCAGGCTCCGGGCCTGCGGAAGCTCGGGCAGACCGTAGGTCCAGCTGCCCGCGTGACTGCCGCCGTAGTACTTGACCCACTGCGCCGGGTCGCGCAGCCGGAAGTCGGCGCCGAGATCGACGACCAGGATGTGCTCCGGAAGCTGCGCCGCGATCGCCGCCGATTGCCCGTGCGGCAGCGCGAGGAAGACGACGTCTGCCTGGGCGAGGCTCGCCGCACCCGTCGGCTCGAACACTCGCCCACTGAACTGCCGCAGGTGGGGATGCACCGAGGTCACGAGTTCGCCGGCATTGCTGGCCGCGGCCACCACTTCGACCGAGAGGTCGGGGTGGGCATCGAGCAGTCGCATGAGTTCGCCGCCGGCATAGCCGCTCGCGCCCGCTACAGCCGCACTGAGTCCCATCTCGCCCGCCCCTCGCCGTCCGTCCATGTTTATGCATCTACTCGCATGAGTATACATGAAGCAGAGTGGCGGGCGGCACTGAGGCAGCAGAGATGTAGCCCACGCAGGTGTCTGCACCTGCCCCGGGGCCCACAAGGCTGCCTAACGTGATCAACTGCGGAACGACCCGCGCTGCTACCCGCGCAAGACGGCCCCAACTCGGAGTCCGGCTTCGGCAACTGCGGCATCGCGAACGGCGTTTACTTCGTCGGCGGTCAACGTGTGGTCAGGCGCGCGCAAGGACAGCCGGTACGCCAACGAGCGACTGCCCTCGGCGACCCCTGGGCCCGCGTAGACGTCGAATAGCCGCAGCGCCTCGAGCAGCGGGCCGGCCCCGACACGCAAAGCGGTTTCGACATCGATCGCCGGCACGTCGGCGGCAACCACCAACGCAACGTCGGACGTCGCTAGCGGATAGGTCGAGAGCGTTGGCGCAGTCGCGAGGCCGGCCGCTGCACCGACGACGGCATCGAGGTCGAGTTCGGCGGCTGCCGTGCGCGGCGGCAAACCAAACGCCTCGACAACACGCGGATGCAACTCCCCCGCATGCCCAACGACCACCCCGTCGATGCGCAGGACTGCGCAGCGGCCCGAATGCCACGGCGCGTGCTCGTCGGCAGCAACATCGAGGACAACGCCGACTTCACGCGCGACCGTGCGCGCCGCCTCGACGGCGTCACCCCACTGCACGGAACGACCGGAGCCCCACCAACCCGACCGTTCACGATCGCCGGCGAGCGCGACCGCGAGCCGGCGCGGTTGTCGAGGCAGTGCTGCGTCGAGCGCGGCGAGCTCGTCGTCGGTCGGACGGCGATCAACCGGCAACCGAGGCGGCCGCACCAGCCCGTTCTCGCGATCGTCGATGCGGTACACGAGCCCCGTCTCGAACAGGGCCACGTCGGTATTGCCGCGTGAGATGTTGCGACGCAACGCAGACAGCAGGCCGGGTAGCAATGTCGTGCGCAAGTCGGGCTGTTCGTCCGAGATCGGGTTCGCCAACCGCAGCGTGCGCCGCCGCGGATCGTCGGCAGCAAGACCAAGAGCGTCGAGGTCGTCAGGACCGATGAAGGGATAGCTCGGCGCTTCGATGTAGCCCGCATCGGCAAGCGCATTCGCGATGCGGCGGCGAGCGCGCTGGGCTTCGGTCAGCCCACCACTGCGTGGTGGCACCGGCACAATCGAGGGGATCCTGTCGTAGCCGACGAGACGCGCGACCTCCTCGACAAGGTCGAACGGATCACGCAGGTCAGAGCGCCAGCTCGGCACTGTTACCAACAACTGCGTGACTGACAACTCACTGCCCGTCTGCTTGACCTCGCAACCCACCGCCCGCAACGTGCCCAGGACCTCGTCGAGGTCGTAGTCGACGCCAACCACGTCGGCGGGAAGCGTGGCGGAGATGGTGATCACCGTCGGCGGTGGCCGCTCGCCCACGTCGGTCGACCTGCTTTCTGGTGTGCCACCCCCGAACTCCGCGAGGAGATCCGCAGCACGTTGAACTGCGACGGGCGCGACCGCAGGATCGGTACCCCGTTCGAAGCGACGCGACGCTTCACTCAGCAAGCTATGCCGACGGGCGCTTCGCGAAATGACGGACGCCGTGAAGTGGGCGCCTTCTATCAATACCTGCGATGTCGTGGCGTCGATTTCGGTGGTGGCGCCGCCCATGACGCCGGCGATGCCAATGGCTCCGCTGTCGTCGGCAATTAGTAGATCGTCGGGATGCGTTGCGCGATCGACATCGTCGAGCGTGCGCACCCGCTCGTTCGGCACCGCGCGGCGAACCACGATTGGTCCGCGCAGCTTGGCGAGGTCGTAGGCATGCAGCGGCTGGCCAAGCTCGAGCATGACGTAGTTCGTGACGTCGACCGCGAGGCTCACCGAACGGATGCCGGCGGTCTGCAGTCGGCGTCGCATCCAGTCTGGTGAGCTGCGAGTCGGGTCGATCCCGCGTACGGCCTTAGCGACGAACCGATCGCACCCACTGGCGTCGTCGATGCGCACCGGCCACCCGCCGTCCGCGCTTCCGGAAGCCACCGTCACTGCCTGAGCCGGGTCGCCGAACGGAATGCGGTACGACGCCGCGAGTTCGCGCGCGAGGCCGCGCACAGACATCGCGTAGCCGCGGTCGGGTGTCGGTGAAACGTCGAGGACGTCGTCACCGAGCCCGAGCACGACCGCCGCGTCACCTCCAAGCGGGGTGCCCGGCGGCAACACCAAGATGCCCGTGTGGTCGTCACCGATGCCGAGTTCGCGCGCCGAACAAATCATGCCGTCGCTGACATGGCCGTAGGTCCTGCGTGCGGAGATTTCGAACCCGCCCGACAACACCGCACCAGGCAGGGCGACGACGACTCGATCGCCGGCGGCGAAGTTGTGGGCCCCGCACACGATGCCGCGCGGCTCGGCGCCTTCAGCCACCCGAACCTGACACCACCGGATCGTCTTGCCGTTCGTCTGCGGTTCGTCGTCGAACGACACCACCTCACCGACAACGACCGGGCCAGACACCGAGCCCTCGACCTCGACCGAATCAACCTCGAAACCGGCGCGCACCAACCGATCGGCGACCTCGTGGCCGCCTTCCCCGGCCGGGATCGCGACGATCTCACGCAACCACGACAGCCCTATGCGCACCTTAGGACTCCGGGCCGAACGCGAGGGCGAAACGCACATCACCCTCGACGACGTCACGCATGTCGCCGCCACCGTGCCGTGACATCAGCGTCCGTTCGATGCCCATCCCGAACGCGAACCCGGTGTAGACCTGTGGGTCGACACCACAGGCGATCAGCACTCGGGGATTCACCATGCCGCAGCCACCCCACTCGATCCAGCCTTCGGAACGGCAGGTGCGACACGGGTTCTCCGGATGACCGACCGAAGCGCCGTGGCATACCCAGCAACGCAGGTCGACCTCGGCCGACGGCTCGGTGAACGGGAAGAAGTGCGGCCGTAATCGGGTCACGACTCCGACGCCGAACATGGCCTCGGCGAACGCATCGAGCGTGCCACGCAGGTTCGCCATCGTCAGTCCCTTGTCGACGGCAAGCCCTTCGCACTGGTTGAAGACCGGCGTGTGGGTCGCGTCGAGTTCGTCGGTGCGAAACGTGCGGCCGGGGGCGACGATGTAGATCGGCGGTTTGCGCGTCAGCAAAGTGCGCGCCTGCACGGGCGAGGTGTGGGTGCGCAACACCACGCCGCTGTCAGCCGACTCGATAAAGAAGGTGTCTGCCAGCGCGCGCGCCGGATGATCGGCCGGCGTGTTGAGCGCGTCGAAGTTGAACCACTCCGCCTCGACCTCGGGGCCTTCGGCGACACCCCAGCCCATCGAGACGAACACGTCGACGATGCGGTCGGTAAGCGTCGAGATCGGGTGCCGGGCACCTCTTGGCGCGCGGTCCCAAGGCAGCGTGACGTCAACCGCTTCTTCGACCAGGATCCGCGCATCACGCTGGGCGAGGAGTACTGCCTCGCGTTCGGTGAGCGCCGCGGCAACGGCCGCACGGGCCTGACCCACCCGTCGTCCGGCATCGGCTTTGGCTTGTGGCGGCAGTGCGCCTATCTCGCGGTTCGCCAGCGCCAGCGGAGAGCGGTCGCCGGCGTGGGCGAGGCGCAGCTCCTTCAGCTGGTCGAGGTCCGCGGCGTCCGCAATCGCGGCCAAGGCCTCATCGCGAAACCGCTCGACCTCGTCGGCGCGCAATGGGCTCACCTCGACGGGGTCGTAGTTGCTGTTCGGCGCGGACACGGGGCGACTCTCCAAGGTGTGCGGGATCACCGGTGAGTCTAGAGGGCGAACGCGGGCGTCCCCGTGGGTAATGAGATCCGGAAGCTGGCCCCGCCCGCAGGCGCATCGAGGACGGCGACCTGCCCACCATGCGCCTCGACGAGCCCCTTGACGATGTAAAGGCCGAGTCCGGTGCCGCCCCGGCGGCCGGTTCGCCAGAATCGGCGGAACACCAGGTTGCGGATGTCGGCCGCAACACCGTCGCCCTCATCGGCCACCGTCAGCACGATTCCGTCGTCAGCGGCGGCAATCGTCACGGTGACCGTGCCGGCGCCATGGCGCATCGCGTTGTCGACGAGATTGGCCAGCACCTGATCGAGCTTGTCCGGATCCAGCCACATCTCCGGCAACAAGGTGGCGGCCACCAACTCGAAGCGCTCGGGCGGATCGCCGGACGCGACGCGCCCAGAGATCAGCCGCCGGACTGCCGCTGACACGTCGACCACCTGCTTGTGCAGTTCGAGCCGGCCAGCGTCGATGCGCGAGACGTCGAGCAGCTCCGCGATGAGTCGGGTGACCCGATCGGCATCGGCGTTGACGGTCTGCAGCATCAGCAGTCGCTGTTCGTCATTGAACCGATCCCACTTGTTGAGCAGCGTGGCCGTAAAGCCCTTCACGCTGGTCAGCGGCGAACGCAGTTCGTGAGCGACGGTGGAGACCAGATCGGCTCGATCGCGTTCGGCCCGCTCGCGCTCGGTCGCTCCGCGAAAGCTCACGACGAGCTGGTGAACCGGCTCGCATGTGCCAGGGCGTACGTAGCGCGCGGTGACGTAGAGCTCCCGCTCATCAGGCAGCATCAGGCGGCGCTCAGGCTGACCAGTTCGAATCGCGAGGCCGTCGTACGGTCGGGTGCACGCCCACCAATCGCGCCCCACGGCATCGGTCAGCGGGAGAACCTCGCGGTAATCGCGACCCAGCGTCTCGTCGCTGCTGCGACGCAGCAACGCGGACCCGGCCAGATTGACGAGCACCACGGTGCCCGCCTCGTCGGCGATGAGCACACCGTCGGGCAGTGCGTCGAACGCGGCCTTCTCGTGCTCAAGACCTGGTGCCACGGCAGCTGCCTCCCGATCGGGTGATCAAAACACTACCCACCGATACGGGGCGTCACTCCGCTCACGCGGGTCGACGAGCGCGAGCCGACGCGTAGAGGCAGACGGCAGCTGCGGCCGCGAGGTTCAGGCTCTCGGCGCGGCCGTAGATCGGCACGCGGACCGCGATGTCGGCAGCCTCGACGACCTCGGGCGGGAGTCCCCACGCCTCGTTCCCGAAGACCCACGTTGTCGGCTGGGCGAGTCGCCCATCGCGATCGAGCTCGTCGAGGCTAACCGCGTCGGGCCTGCTGTCTGCGGCGAAGACGTGGTGCCCCGATGATCGCAACGTGGCGATGGCAGCGACGACCGGTTCGCCAACCACGATCGGCAGGTGAAAGACGCTGCCCGCTGAGGCTCTCACGCATTTACCGTTGTACGGATCGACCGAGTTGTCGCTGAACACCACTGCCGACGCGCCCGCGGCATCGGCGGTGCGCAGCACGGTTCCCGCATTGCCTGGGTCGCGGACGGCGGCCAGCAAGACGATGAGCGCCGGCACATCGGCGTCCCGGCTGAGCTCTAATGCCGCCGCCAACGCGACGTCGAGGACGTCGCAGACCGCCACCACGCCTTGTGGGGTCACGGTCTCGGACAGCTCGCCAAGCACTGCACCACTAGCGAGATGAACGGGGACGCCGAGGGCAACCGCCCGCTCCATCAACTCGGGGTGTCGCCCCCTGGCGTCAGCCGTGACGAAGAGTTCGCGAACACCCTGCCCGCTGTGTGCTGCATGGAGCTCTGCCGCATGGAACTCTGCCGCATGTAACAGAGCCTCGCGGACAGCCTGCGGCCCTTCGGCCAGGAACGCACGATCCTGCTCGCGAAACGACCGCTTGAGCAGCCGCTTCGCCGCCTTGACCCGCGGTGACCGGACGTCGGTCAGCTCGCTGCGCGACCCGACGACCTCCGGAGACACCGGATCAGGCAGCGGTCTCGGCGCCCGCGACCGGCAGAGCAACAGGCAGGGCCTTGCGCGCGACCTCGACCAGCACCGCGAACGCCGCGTCGTCAGAGACGGCGAGTTCGGCGAGGTTCTTGCGGTCGACCTCGACGCCGGCGGCCTTCAGCCCTTGGATCAGTCGGTTGTAGGTCATGTCGTGCAGCCGCGCGGCCGCGTTGATGCGCTGAATCCACAGCCGGCGGAAGTCGCCCTTGCGTGCGCGACGGTCACGGTAGCTGTAGGTCGCCGAGTGCAGCAGCTGCTCTTTGGCCTTGCGGTAGAGCCGCGAGCGCTGGCCGCGGTACCCACTTGCCCGCTCGAGGACAACCCGGCGCTTCTTCTGGGCGTTAATCGCCCGCTTCACGCGTGCCACGTGGAAACTCCTTGTTCAGTCCGGCGCCCCGATGGGGCCGGCTCATCGGACGACGAGTGGGGCGAACTACAGACCGAGCAGCTTCTTGGCGCGCTTGGCGTCGGGCGCCGACGCCACGACCTCGTTGTTGAGGCGGCGCGTCAGAGTCGACGGCTTGTGCTCGAGGTAGTGGTTGCGATGCGCACGGCGGCGCATCACCTTCCCCGCGCCGCTGATCCAAAATCGCTTCTTGGCACCGCTATGGGTCTTGTTCTTCGGCATGGTCGCCGTCGTCTCCTTCGTCTCGGCAGCTCTGCTGTGAAGGCAGTGCAGCTCTGCTGTGCAGTGCGGGCTAGCGGTGCGGTGGAACCGTGCGGTGTAGCTGGACGATCAGGCGGGTGTCTCCGCGCCGTCCGCTGGCTGGCTGACCTTCTTGGCGGCCGGCGCTCTCGGCTTCGGCGGCGCCTTCGGGGCGGCGGCCTTTGCTGGCGCCTTTGCCGGTGCGCGCGGCGCCGGCACCTTGGGTGCTGCTGCCTTCGCTGCAGTCTTGGTGGGCGATGGTGTGGTCTCGTCGACTGCCGCGGGTTCGTCGACCAGCGGCACGTCGGGCACCGCTTGCTCGACCTCCGGCGCTGCTGCCACTACCGACGGAGCCGCCGCTGCGGCGGGCCGTGGTGCGGCTGTTTGTGCCGGCGTGGGCGCAGCTGTCGCCGGGGCGTGCTCGGTCAGCAACTCATGCGCAAGATCGTGGTCATCGTGCGCGCGGCCAGCAGCCCGCTCCGCCCTGAAGTCGGCCTTCTTCTTATGCGGGCCCAACACCATGATCATGTTTCTGCCGTCGAGCTTGGGTGCCGATTCGACGAAGCCGAGTTCGACGACATCTTCGGCGAGCCGCTGGAGTAGCCGGGCGCCCATCTCCGGCCGCGACTGCTCGCGACCACGGAACATGATGGTGATCTTGACCTTGTCGCCTTCCTTGAGGAAGCGCACGACGTGACCCTTCTTGGTCTCGTAGTCGTGCACGTCGATCTTCGGTCGGAGCTTCATCTCTTTGATGACGGTCTGCGCCTGGTTCTTGCGGGCCTCGCGGGCTTTCACCGCGGACTCGTACTTGAACTTGCCGTAGTCCATGAGCTTGGCCACGGGCGGCCTTGCCATGGGGGCGACCTCGACGAGATCAAGATCTGCTTCTTCGGCGAGACGAAGAGCGTCTTCAATGCGGACGATGCCGACCTGCTCGCCGTTGGGACCGACGAGCCGAACCTCAGGAACACGGATCCGGTCGTTGATGCGGGGCTCGACGCTGATGAGACCTCCTACTGGGTTGGATAAGAACGATCCGCCGGCGGTACGCACGCCAAGGCTTCCTCGCCCAGACACGCAAAAAGCCCCGCACGACGTCGCATGCGGGGCTCCTACGGCAAGGCCAGACGCCGCCTGCACCGGGGTGCACGCGTCGCCACAAACCGCAGCACCTGGCCGCGGCGGCCGACCGAACCTTTCGACGCGGACGTCGAAGAGGTGGGAGGGAGCCTCCACTTGCGGATACCACGCGTGAGCGCGGCACCGGTCGCCCCAAGAGACTACCAGGCGATCCAGGTCGTCAGAATTGACTATTCAACACCGACGCCGCGCCGTGGTTTCGTCACGCATGCGGTTGACCCGTTTTCGCCCGTCTCGCGCTACCGGCGCGCACCCATCGCGACCGCGCGCCAGCCGTCGATGGGCGATCCGGCTGGTAGCGGCGGCAGTCTTGGGCGGCGGCAGCTTGCTTGCCATGGCCGGGCCCGCGGCCGCGACGTTCACGACCAACACCACCAACTGTGCTGGGTCGGCGACGATCGTCGGCACCGGCTCAGACGCCGGAAAGACGGTCTCGGTGAACGCCAACGACGCCAAGGTCACCATGCTGCGCGAGGGCGACGTGCACTGGGAGGGCAGTGTGCCGACCGCCATCCACGGCAACCAGGGCGACATCGTCATCCATCTCGGCCTGGTCAGCGTTACGGCGAAGACCTGGGGCCCGTCGAAGAATGCGTCGAACAAGGTCTCCAAGTCCGGGGTCGCCAAGATCCCCTCGGCCTTGAAGCTGGTGCCGCCTGGCACGTACCACATGACCGGCTACAACAGCAGCGACGAGGGCACCTGCTCGGGTTCGATGGACCTGCGCTTCACAGGTTCGATCGTGTCGTCGCCAGTCGGCATCGTCGCCGTCATCGGCACCATCCTCGGCGCGATCGGCATCGTGTTCGCCGGCATTGCGAAGGCGTTGCCGTGAGGCGGCGCGGGCGGCCGGTACTCGGTGCCATCAGCGGCCTGATCTTTGGCGGGTTCTTGACGATCGACCTGCAGATCATGAACGTCTGGAAGCTCAGCGTCGCCAGTGAGATCGCGCTTCCGCTTATCGGCCTGGCGATCGGTCTCGCACTCGGCCTTACTGGGGTGATCCCGCGGCTGCGGCGCTCCGACCGCGAGGCCCGCACACCGCAGTACTGATCACTCGACGATCTTCGAGATCGCAATCTCGAGGATGTCGCGCGCACCGGCGGCCTTCAGCGTCGGGATCAACGTGTTGACGCCGCGCTTGGGCACCACCGACTCGACCGCGTGCATGTCGCCGGACGCCAACGCCGTCACTGTCGGGGAACCCATCGATGGCAGCACGGCCAACACCGCGGCCAACTGTGTGTCGTCGACGTTGAGCTTGATGAGGACGTTGCCACGGGCCCGCACGGCCCCGCGCAGCAGCAACATCACGTCGTCCATCGCGGCCCGTTTCTCGACATCGGCGTACGCGGCCGCGTTCGTGATGAGTTCGGTGCGCGACGTCAGCAAGGTGTCGATGATTTTCAGACCGTGCTTGCGCAGGCTGGTGCCGGTCTCGGTGAGGTCGACGATGGCGTCGACGATGTCGGGCACCTTCGCCTCAGTCGCACCGTAGCTCGGCACGATCTTGGCCTGCACCCCGATGCTCTCGAAGTAGCGCTTGGTCAGTTGCGGGAATTCCGTTGAGACACGGACGCCGTCGGGCAGCTCACTGCCCCGGCTCGCCGCGTGGTCCTTGACCACTGCGAGGACGATCCGCACCGGATTGCTCGTTGCCTTCGAATACTCGAGTTCGCCCACGGACACCACGTCGGCGTCGGTCTCGGTGATCCAGTCACGTCCGGTGATGCCGAGGTCGAACAGACCTTGCTCGACGTACGTCGGGATCTCCTGCGGCCGCAGGAACCGCACGGTGTCAATCCGCGGATCGTCGATCGACGCGTGATAGTCGCGGTCAGACCCGCGGCTCACCCGCAAGTCAGCGGCTTCGAACAACTCAAGCGTGGCGGCTTCGAGCGAGCCTTTGGGCAGAACTAGGGACAGCACGGTGGTTGCCTCTCGGATCGGGGACGGCGCGACTCAGTTTGCCGTCGGCCCAAATCCTGGACCGACGGAAGCCTTTCGATGTCGCAGATCGCGCAACACAAGCGCGGAATCCAGCGCGGCCACCGTCGCCTCCCATCCCTTGTCCTCTGCGCTGTCGGGCAGGCCGCAGCGGTCCAAAGCCTGCGCAAGGTTGTCACAAGTCAATACACCGTTGCCGATCGGGGTCGCGGCGTCCAGCGCAATACGAGTGAGTCCTGCGGTCACCGCGTCGCAGACATAGTCGAAGTGCGGCGTGCCGCCCTTGATGACCGCGCCAAGACAGACGACTGCGTCGTGGTCGACAGCGAGCTGCTGGGCAATCACGGCCAACTCCAATGCACCTGCAACCCGGACGACGGTGGGCTTGGGTACGCCGGATGCGCGAGCCGCCTCAAGTGCCCGTTCGAGCAGGGCCTCGACGACCTCGCTGTTCCAGCGGGACGCCGCGATGCCCAAGCTCAAACCCGTCGCAGCGACGGCGTCAAGGTCAGGGCGTCCAGTACCCGTCATCACAGCGCGCCCGTCATGAAAGCGAGCCCGTCATGACAGCGCGCCCGGCTGATCGTCAGGAACCAGCCCGTCGTCAGGAAGCAACTCGTCTTCAGGAAGCAACTGGGGGTGGCCCGGTAGCAAGAGGTCGTGTCCCATCCGGTCTCGCTTCGTCAGCAGGTATCGCATGTTGTCAGGGTTGGCAAGCGTCGGCAACGGAACCCGGCCGACCACCCGCAGACCCCAACCCTCAAGGCCGACCCGCTTCGCCGGGTTGTTCGACAGCAGGCGCATCGACCGCACGCCGAGGTCGACCAGTATCTGCGCGCCGGTGCCGTAGTCGCGCGCGTCAGCGGGCAGGCCGAGTTCAAGGTTCGCATCTATGGTGTCAGCCCCGCTGTCCTGTAGCTCGTACGCATGCAGCTTGCGCATGAGCCCGATGCCACGCCCTTCGTGACCGCGGATGTACAAGACGACGCCTCTGCCTTCTGCGGCGATCGCCGACATCGCGGCATCCAACTGCGGACCGCAATCGCAGCGCAACGAGCCGAACACATCACCGGTCAGGCACTCGGAGTGCGCACGCACCAGAACGTCCTCGCCGTCGTCAGCTCCGCCGACCTCACCCATGACGAGCGCGATCATCTCGGCGCCGTCGAGCAGACTGCGGTACCCGACCGCCCGCCATTCCCCATGGAACGTAGGCAACCGAGCCTCGGCGATGCGCTCGACCGTGGTCTCGTGCCGCCGCCGGTAGGCAACGAGGTCGGCGATGGACACGATCGCAAGACCGTGCTCGGCGGCGAACTCCAGCAGCCTCGGTAGTCGAGCCATCGAACCGTCGTCGTTGACGACTTCGCTGATGACACCGGCCGGTGTCATACCTGCGAGCACCGCGAGATCGACCGCCGCCTCGGTGTGGCCGGCCCGTCGCAACACGCCGCCCTCGACTGCGCGCAACGGGAACACGTGCCCTGGACGGGTCAGTTCGTATGGCTCCGTCGCCGAATCGGCCAGGACCCGAATCGTGTGTGCCCGATCTGCTGCGGATATTCCGGTCGTCACTCCACGCCGCGCATCGACCGAGACGGTATACGCCGTCTGCTTCGCATCTTCGTTGCGTGCCGTCATCGGCGGCAGGCCGAGCCGGTCGAGCGTCGCGCTCTTCATCGGCACACACAGGACGCCACTGGTGTGTCGCACCATGAACGCAACGAGCTCCGGCGTCACTTTGGATGCCGCGGCGATGAGGTCGCCCTCGTTCTCGCGGTCTTCGTCGTCGACCACGACAATGGCGCGCCCGGCGGCGATCTCTTCGATCGCGCGCTCGATAGTGTCGAACGTCATCCGGTCGCCTCCTGGGGTAAAGGTGCGAGTCCGCGAAAGGTCGGCGCCGTTCGCTGCAGTTGTCGCCATACGAAGAATCCCCAGATCACGAAGCCGGCGTAAATCGCGTACAACGCGGCCGACGGGTAGTAGTGGAAATACAACAACTCAGGGACGCCGACGACGTCGACAGCGATCCAGCACAACCAGAAATCGGTCCAGCCGCGGGCCATCGCGTACGTCGCGACCATCGAGCCGACGAAGATCCAAGAGTCGGCGAGGTAGTACCACCACCGCACGGCGAAGCCCTCGCCGATCAGATGGAACGCGACGACGCACACGACGAGCGCCACGGCAGCCGCGGAAAACAGGATCAGGCGCTCTCGTCGGGTCGCCCATCGTGGTGTCACCGCGGGGGCGCCCGACTCGGCTTGCGCGTGCGACCACCGATACCACCCGTAGATGCTGGTGATGACAAAGAACACCTGACGCCCGGCCTGCCCGATCAGTGGTGCTTGGTGGGAGTGCGAAGTCCAGCTGCCGAGGAAGACGGTGAAGAGCATCACGTTGCCGACGATGCCGACGGGCCAGGCCCACACCCGACGGCGCATGCCGCCGATCGCGGAGGCGAGCCCGAACAGGTTGCCGAAGATCTCGCGGTAGTAGATCGCCTGGCTGCCGATGTGCCACTGCGCTGTGTAGAGCCAGTTGATGGCGGTCACGAGGGAGCCTCTACTGTCGCGAAACCCAGCAGCCGCTCGGCGTGTTTCGCCATCACGTCGACCTCGAGATTGACAGCGGCGCCAAGGGCTTTCGCTCCCAGCGTCGTGCGCTGCAGTGTCGTCGGGATCAGGCTGACGGAAAACGATTCGGCACCGATCGCGGCGATCGTCAACGAGACGCCGTCGACGGCGATCGAGCCCTTCTCCACGACGTAACGCGCCAACTCACCCGGCAACGAGAACTCCACGACGTCCCACTCGGGCGTGTGCTGGCGGCGGACCACCGTGCCGGTGCCGTCGACGTGACCCTGCACGAGATGGCCGCCCAGCCTCGTCTGCAGGGTGACCGCGCGCTCGAGATTCACCGGTGTGCCCGCGCCAGCATCGTGCAGAGTCGAGCGCGTGAGCGTCTCTCGCATCACATCCGCGGTGAAGCGTCCCGACGACGCACCGACAACCGTCAAGCACACACCGGAAACCGCAATCGAGTCGCCAACGGCAACATCCGAACTCACTAGTGGGCCTTCGACCGTCACGCGGACGGCACGCTCGCTACCGGCCGCTGTCTCGTCCACGGCCACGATCGTGCCGAGCTCCTCGACAATCCCGGTGAACACGACTACTCCCCGTGGGTTGGTGTCGGTCTTGGCGTCGCGATGATCCGGATGTCGTCGCCGATCAGATCGACTGCATCGACGTGCAATCTCAAGGCAGATCGCAGCGTTTCGATTCCCGCGTCGCCCAGCGCCGCAGGACCCGCACCGAGTAAGGCCGGCGCCAGATACGCAACGACGCGGTCGACCATGCCGGCGGCAACGAACGCGCCGGCCAGCGTTGGGCCGCCCTCGAGCAGCACGCTGACGACGCCTCGGTCACTGAGGTTGGCGAGCACCAACTTCGGGTCGTGCTCGGTCAACAGCACGGTGGGCGCCGCGTCGTCGAGCACTTTCGACACCGACGGCACCTCTCGACGTCCGACCACTACCCGAAGCGGTCGATTGGGATTCGCGGCGTCCGGCAGCCGGACGTCGAGGCGTGGATCGTCAGCCAGCACGGTTCCTGTTCCGACGACGATCGCGTCGCTGCCTGCCCGCAACCGATGGACGTCGTGCCGCGCGGCCTCGCCGGTGATCCAGCGACTGGTGCCGTCGGCCGCGGCAACGCGGCCGTCAAGGGTGGCCGCGTACTTCCACGTCACGAACGGTCGCCCCGTACGGGCATGATGCAGCCAGGCCGCATTCGATCGGGCCGCCTCGTCACCGAGCAGGCCTTCCTCGACGAGGACGCCGGCAGCGCGCAGGTCGTCGGCGCCATGCCCGGCTACCGAGTCGGGGTCGGCGACGGCGAAGACGACCCGGGATACGCCCGCATCGATGAGGGCTCGCGTGCACGGAGGGGTTCGGCCGGTATGCCGGCACGGCTCCAGCGTGACGAAAGCTGTCGCGCCAAACGCCCACCCCCCGGCGTCCCGCA
>Ga0208220_1000586_pt1 | contig 15351 bp, 11 predicted proteins | sample NGESurdeep092012_9_FD_184484 | JGI IMG/M metagenome (GOLD analysis project Ga0208220, IMG submission 184484) | Arctic peat soil microbial communities from Barrow, Alaska - NGEE Surface sample F53-1 deep-092012 (SPAdes) | ecosystem: Environmental > Terrestrial > Soil > Wetlands > Peat ... | reverse complement strand
CCCCGAGACGACCCGCCCCGACCACGCCCTGCCCGTCCGCGGCTAACACCGCCGGCGAATAATCGACCGGTGACCACCATCGACCGCCCCATGCCGCCCCTCAACGCCGACGAGCGCACCACCCTCGAGAGCTGGCTCGACTTCCACCGCGCCACCCTCGCCATGAAGTGCGAGGGCCTCGACGACAAGCAGGCGGCCGAGGCGTCGGTCCCGCCGTCCGGCTTCACGCTGACCGGCCTCGTCCAGCATCTGGCCGAGGTCGAGCGGAACTGGTTCCGCCGCGTCTTCGCCGGAGAGCAGGCACCGCCCATCTACGACCCGCAGGCCGACCCGAACGCCCCCGACGGCGGCTTCGACCTGGCGGCCGGCGCCACCCTGGCCGCCGCCCTCGCCACCTGGCAGGCGGAGATCGCCCGCGCCCGAGACCTCTGCGCCGCCCGCGCCCTGACCGACACCGGCCGCTTCATGGGCCAGGACGTCAGCCTCCGCTGGATCTACGTCCACCTGATCGAGGAGTACGCCCGCCACAACGGCCACGCCGACCTGATCCGCGAGCGCGTCGACGGCGCCACCGGCGTCTAGCAGAGGCCCGGCATGAGGATCGGGATCTCCGGCGCCCACGGCACCGGCAAGACGACGCTGGCCGAGGCGCTCTGCGCGCAACTCCCCGGCCACGTAACCGCCGTCGAGCCCTACTACCTCCTCGAGGAAGAAGGGCACGAGTTCGCCTTCCCGCCCTCGCTCGACGATTACCGCGTCCAGCTAGCCCGTTCGCTGCGCACCCTCAGCCAGCCGCCCGCGCGGCCTGAGATCGTCTTCGACCGGACCCCGCTCGACTACCTCGCCTACCTGGCGGCGGCCGGCGCCGACCCCGAGCGCGAGGCGGACGCCCCAGCCGTCCGGTCCGCCCTCGCCACCCTCGACCTGCTGGTCGTCACCGTGATCACCCCAGAGACCGAGCGGCTCCTGCCGACCCCGGACATGCCCCGGCTCCGCTCGGCGATGAACGACGCGCTGCTGAACCTCGTCTACGCCGACCCCTTCGACGCCTGGGGAGACGTCCCGCTGCTAGAGCTGAACGGCCCCCTCGACGCCCGCCCGGCCGCGGTCCTCGCCGCCCTCGGACAGCATCGATAGAGACTGCCCGGCAACGGCCCCTTCGCGCTCGGCCGGATGGCCAACCACGGCGACTCCGTGGTCACTACGCCATCCACCCTCGCTCTTCAGGCCGGAACCTGCGCTAGCAGCGCGCGGGTCTCGGCCACCACGCGGTCGCCGAACTCCGGCGAGCGCACCAGCGCCGACCCGTTCATCGGCCGACCCCGCTCGTCGTAGTACACGCCGGTGGCGTCCGAGTCGTCGGTCAGTACCCCGACGATCACCCGCGCGGCGGACTTCGGGCTGCCCATGTACCTGATGTGCGGCGCCAGCGGCGAGAGCGCGTACTTCACCACCAGGCGGAGGACCACGTTGCTGTCCCGGCCGAGATCGGTGCCCGGGCTGAAGCCGGGCTCGACCGCGTTGAACCGCAGTCGCGGCATCTCGCGCGCGAACGCCAGCACCGTCGCCAGGTTGCACTGCTTGGCCGTCGCGTAGGCGTCCCCGCCCGGAAGCTTGGAGCCGCCCGGCGCCCACTCGCCGCGCGCGCTCGCCTCGGCCGAGATGTACCGCCCGCCGCGGAACCCCGCCATCACCGCGAACCGGCGCTCGGGATCCTCGACCCCGGAGCAGACGAACACGACCTGCGCCCAGTCCGGCAGGTGCGGTGCCAGCGCCTCGGTCAGCGCGAACGGCCCCAGGTGGTCGGTCGCGAACGTCATGTCCCAGCCGAGCGCGTTCGTGGTCGGGCGCAGCTGCATGATGCCGGCGTTGTTGAGCAGGCCGACGATCGGCAGCCCGAGCTCGATGATCCGCGCCGCCGCGCGCCGCACGCTGGCCGGATCCGACAGGTCGCAGACGACCGTCACCGCCCGCCCGCCGCGCCCCTCGATCGTCCGCTGCACCGAGTTCAGCCGGCCGGGGTCGCGGCCAACCAGCACCACGGTCCCGTGCCGGGCCAGATCAAGCGCGGTCTGCCGGCCGATGCCGGCGGTCGGACCGGTGACGATGTACGCCTTCCGGCCGGACGGCCCGCCGTCGATGGGTGCCATAACCCTGCCTCCTTAGCAGTCTGACTAGTCAGTCATTCATGGATACGAGTGCCCGCTTTCCCAGCGGCCGCGCGATTCAGCCGATCATCCGCCAGATGGCCTCGAACCCGGCCCGGGCGTGCGCGTCGGCGTGGTCCGGGTCGCGGATGATGAAGTCGATCGTCGCCTCGGCGACCGCACTCGCCAGCCCCACCACGAACGCAAGCGGCGCGTCGCGCAGCGGCCCGTTCTCCCGGCTCCGCTCCAGGATCTCCGCGATGCCCTTCATCGCCCGGCTGGCCGCCTGATGCGTGGCCGCCGTGATCTCATCCGAGACGTCGAGCTGCGCCAGCGTCCGCCGCCGCTCCGGGTACGCGGTCGCCCACCGCAGCCACCCGGTGCACATCGACAGCAGCCGCGAACGCACGTCGCCGTCAACCGGCAGCCCGCCAAGCGCCGCCGCCCCCATGTCCGTCTTCAGCTCCAGGTACAGGTGGTTGAGCAGGTCGGCCTTGGTGTCGAAGTACGTGAACAGCGACCCGTTGGAGACGCCCGCCTCCTTCGCGATCGTCGCCGTCGCCGCCCCCAGCCCCTGGGCGGCGATCACCCGCGTAGCGGCGGCCATGATCGCCGCCCGCTTGTCATCACTGCGAGGCCGGGGCATGCCCCCAGTATGTAGGAGAGTGTCCAGTCAGTCAAACCAAGACGGTAGCCAACAACGCACACAAACCCATACGATTCCCCGCGTGCTCATGACCGAGGCGCCCGGCGGCGCCCCCGAGCGGACCTGGCGGCCGCCCCTGGAAACGCACATTGCCCTGGCCTTTTGCATGGGCCTGATTCTCACCCTGCCGGCCGTGTATCTGGCCTTCACGCTATGGACAAACCAGGTATCGCACGCCATCTTGATCGCACTCGCGTTGGGCCTGGCCGCGTGAGCGTTCCTGGCCGGGCGGGTGCTGGCCCAGTCCGTGACCTTGACCAGCGACACGCTGGTAATCAGGAACATCTTCACGACCGAGCGCGTCCCGATCGCCGATGTCACCGAGGTTGGCTTCCGCCGGAGCAAGCTGACCGTGACCTCGCAGCACGGCACGTTCGCCAGCGAGCGTAATACGGTCGGTACCGCGGTCCTCGGCCCTTCCTACTGGTCCGGCCGCCGAGCCAACGCCGACACGATAGCGGACGCGATCAACGACGCCGCCGGACTTCCCCCGCTCCCGCCCCGCCGGGAGATCATCAGCCCCAACCGAGCCTGGCTGCTACTCGTCGCAGCGGCGGTGCTCTTCGGCTTCGGTGTCTACCTCGGACCGGTGGGAAGCATGCAACTCCACCACCGTTCCCTCATCCTGGGAGGACTCGGCGGCGCCATGTACTCAGGCGGGATATCCGCGCTCGTCTTCGCCTTCCGCCTCACCCGCGACCACCGCCGCAAACACGGCACCCAGTCCCGCCGCTAACGAGCGGACCCCACGTTCACCGCTGCGCCAGCGACCTAGACCTCGATCTCCACCGCGCTAACCTCGACGCTGAGCACCGCCGGACCGTTGGCCGGCGTCAACACCGCCACCGCCGCCCGCGCTTTGTCCTCGCTGTCGAACACCACAATGCAAGTGCCGGTGCCCGCGCCGTCATTCAGCCAACTCCCCTTCAGGAAGCCCGGCAGCGCCCGAACCTCCGGGACGACGAAGTCATTGAGAATGGCATGCCGGTGCTCGATGTCCGAGCCCGGCTCGATCCGCACCTGAACCACGACCGCATAGGCCATATCAGCCAACCTCCCCAGATCCTGTACCCGCTCCCGTCAACACACGGCTGATACGAACGAGCGCACCCCAACTCATCGCGACCGGATCAGAAACCCCCGCCAGGGGCTGCGCCAGCACCACCCCTACCGCCCCGCCCAGCGACGGCATGATCATCGCTCTGCAGAGCACCAGCCGCACCAGCAGCTTCAGTGAGAGCGGCCGCGCCCCAGCCGGCCCCCGCACGCCGCCCCCACCCCCGCCCAAGGTGCCACCCCCGCCCAAGGTGCCACCCGCGGCAGCGCATCCTTCTACCCGGCAGATAACAGCAAGAATCACTCCACCTAGAAATTATTGTGCGACAAAACATTCGGGAAACGTACTGTAACGTCGCACAATAATTCTGAGCCTCCGCCACAAGCCGGATAACAGCAAGAAGCGGCCGCAGCCCAAGAGCGCCGACACCAAAGACCCAACCTCACTCGACAGCCACGATGTCCGCCACGATGCAGGTCACGTTGTCCGGCCCGCCGCTCTCCATCGCCAGCCTGATCAGCTCCTCCGCCGCCTCATCAGGATCAGCGACCCCAACCAGCACGGCGGCAATCGACTCGGCCGACACGCAAGCGTGCAGCCCATCCGAAGACAGCAGGTACCGATCCCCGGCCACCGCGTCATGGAACTGCAGGTCGGGCGCGAAGTCGTGCTCCCCGTCGAGCGCCTGCAGGAGCAGGAACCGCTGCGGATGAGAAGACGCCTCATCCGACGTGATCGTCCCCGAGTCGAGCAGCGACTGCACCACCGTGTGGTCGCGGGTGATCTGGAAAACCTCGCCGCCGCGCACGAGGTAGGCCCGCGTGTCGCCGATGTGGGCCAGCCCGATCCGGGATCCCGACCGCAGCAGCGCCGTGACCGTCGTCCCCATCCCGCGCAGCGACGGGTTGGCCGCGACCATCTCCCGCAGCGTCCCCTCCGCCCGCTGCACCGCGTGCCCGAGCGCGTTCAGCAGCTCGCCGGAAGGCACCTGCGTGTCCAGCGGTCGCAGGGCCGAGATCACCGCCGCGCTGGCTACCTCCCCGGCCGCGTGCCCGCCGAGCCCGTCGGCGACGGCCAGCAGCTGGCGGCCCGCGTACGCGGCGTCCTCATTGTCCGCCCGCGCGAGCCCGATGTCAGACCGCACCGCGTAGCGCACGCTGAGCTCTTCTGAACCTGGAGATGTCATGGCAGTGTCCTTCCCAGACAGGTACCCGACGAGGAAGGACGCGAGCTCGCGCCGCGAGGCCGTCTGCGACTCGACCCGCTCCCAGTAGGCGGCCAGCTCCACCGCCGCCGCGGCCGGCGACAGCGCGCCCATCGCGCGGATCGACGCCAGCGGCATGCCCAGCCGGCGCAGCCAGGCCACCAGCCGGGCCTGCTCGAGCTGCGCCGCAGCGTAGAACCGATATCCCGACGACGGATCGACCCGGGCCGGGGTGAGCAGGCCGAGCTCGTCGTACAGCCGCAGCGCCTTGCGCGTCAGCCCCGACGCGCGGGCGAACTCCCCGCTGCTCATCAGCGCCACGTGCGTCCTCCTCAGGCCGGGCAGGCTGCCCGGCACGCTCAGGCTCGGGCCGGCCCCAAGGGCGAAGTCAAATCGAATTCATCATCTCGAACGGGCCGAGGTTTCCCTAACCCCCCACGACTCCGCCCACCGACGGCAACGCCGGCGGCCATCACGAACGGACCAGCCCACGACGCGCGATGCCAGCGGCGCTCAGCGCGGCAGCCTGATCGGGTCCTCGCTGACCGCCAGGAACCAGTTCGCGCGGACCAGGTCGTGCTCCGCGCCGCCGGTGAGCTCCCGCTCGAAGTAGGCGATGCGCGCGAGCAGGCTGTCAGCGTCGTCGAAGTAGACCTCGTTGATCGCGTCGTACGCCCAGTCCCGCCCGTCCTCAACCAAGGGGTGGTTCTGCACGTAGGCCAGCCCGCGGTAGGCGTCGGGAATCGGCGCCGCCCCGACCGTGCCGGCTCGGCCGCGCCACCGCTCGAGGAACTCCGGGAGGGTCAGCCCGTCCGCCCGGGTGGCGATCGCGAGCTGCTTGAGCTTCGGCCCGCCTTCCTGCCAGCGGCGCTCGAGCCAGTCGGCCCCGCGCGCGACGCGCTCGCTGGTCACCACGACCGGGCTGGCGTCCTGCTCGATGACCTCGCTCCGCAGCCGCTGCACCGCCCGGCCGGCCGGCGTGCCCAGCCACGACTCGAAGCGATGCAGGTGCTCCCGGTCGCTGAACCACTCGAGCGCGACCCCGTCGTGGCGCTGGTCGGCCGCGACCTCCGGCAGCGACACCGAGACGGTCAGCCGGACCGGCCTGGCCCGCGGCGGCGCCGAGACCGCCGCCGCGACGGCCTCCCGCCACCCGCCCGCGAACTCCTCGCGGCCGAGACCCATCTTGGCAGTCGCCAGCCGAATCCGCTTGATCAACCGCGCCCGCCTCCCGGTCAGCTGCTTCGCCCGGCCGATCGGTTAACCGGCCCGGCAGCGGCTTCATAGTGGAGGAGCGCGAACGGCGTGTCAACATCGCCGCGGCCGCGCCGGTCAGCCGCTTGCGGCCGCGCGGCAGGCATCGGGTCCCCGCTCCCGGGGAGCAGGGACCCGGGCGATCGACCGGCTGTCAGCCGCCGGTCGTGGGTGTGCCGGACCCGATCGCCATCGCGAAGACGTGCAGCGCGTTGATCCCGTCGCCGGCGCTCGCGCTCACCGTCGGCAGCGTGACCGATGCCACCGTCTTGCCCGCCGCCAACGGCACCGACGCGAAGTAGATGCTCACCGGATGGTCGGTCTGCGTGCTGCTGGAGAAGTTCCAGCTCGTGGTCGTGGTGGCGACCTCGTCGCCCGCCACCGCGGCGTTGTTGTACCAGTCCGCCATGGCCAGGCTGTAGGGCTGGGTGCTCCCGTCGGTGTAGGTGATGGTCCCGGTCCCGCTGGCCGCCCCGAACGCTCCGGCGCCGAGGAAGCCAAGCTCGTTCCCCGACCCGGACAGGTCGATGGTCTGCCCGTCGGCGATCACGTCGTCGGGCGTGCCGACGCCGGTCGGCCAGGTGAACGTGGCCCCGCCGACGGTGGCCTGGCCGCCCGCGGTCAGCGGGGTCGGCGTGCCCGCCGCGAGCGCCTGGACGGAGTAGCTCTCCCCGGTGCCGTCGAAATTGCCCGGTGCCGGGTCGGCGTTGTCGGTGATCCCGACGTTGTCGTAGGCGGCGGCGAGAGAGGAGTAGGGCGCGCCTGCCGTCGGCGTCCCGGTTCCGATCGCCATCGAGAAGATGTGCATGGCCGTGGTGCCGCCCGCGTTGCTGAGGACGGGCAGCGTGACCGATGAGACGTGCTTGCCCTGCTGCAATGGCACCGAGCCGAAGTAGATGCTGACCGGGTGGGCGGTCTGCGTGCTGCTGGTGAAATTCCAGTTGGACGTCGTGGTCAGGAGCTGGTTGCCGACCGCGGGGCTGTTGGCGTACCAGTCCGCCATGTTGAGGTTGAACGACTGGCTGCTGCCGTCGGTGTAGTGCACGGTGACCGTGCCGGCCGCAGTGCCGTTCTGGCTGGCGCCGAGGAACCCGAGGTCGGTCCCGGACCCGGACAGAGCGACGGTCTGGCCGCCGGTGACCACGTTGTCGGGGGTCCCCGCTGCGGCCGAGGGCCAGGTGAACGTGGTCCCGCCGACGGTGACCTGCCCGCCCGGGGTGAGCGGGGTCGGCGTGCCCGCGGCGAGCGCCTGGGCGGAGTAGCTGTCGCCCACTCCGTCGTAGTCGGCCGCCGCCACGTCGGAGTTATCGCTGATCCCGGTGTTGTTGTAGGCGGCGACCAGCGAGGAGTACGGGACGGTCACCGTGGCCGACGCCTTCACCACGCTGGTGGAGTCGGCGAACCTACCCGCCCTGGACCTGATCGTGAGCTGCAGGGTGCTGGTGCCGGGCTGGGCGTCGGCCGGCGCCGTCACCAGGAAGTGCTCGGTGACGGTCTGACCCGGCGCCACGGTGACCGGCGCCGGACTGCTCGCGGTCCAGCCGGCCGGGACCTTCAGCGCGAACCGCGCCTGCGGCATCGCGTAGTCACCATGATTGACCAGGGTGGCGGTCACGGTGGCGGGGGAGCCGGGCGTCACCGTGGCCGGGGCCGACACGGTGGCGTAGCGGGCCCCGACGGTCCGGTCGACCGTGAAGCTGCCGCGCAGCGGCAGGTTGGCGACGGCCGAGGAGTCGCCCAGGTAGACGCCGAACGTGCCATCGGGGAGCACCCAGCCGTTGGCCGTGTCGTTCCAGTACGACAGGTCCTGACCGGACAGGGTGAAGTGGACGGTCGTTGACTGCCCCGGCTTCAGGGTGACCTTCTGGAATCCCTTGAGCTGGCGCGGCGGCTCGCCGGCCGCGGCCGGGTCGTTCAGGTACAGCTGGGCCACGTCTGAGCCCGCCGTCTTGCCGGTGTTGGTGACGGTGGCGGACACCGTGACCTGGGTGCCCGACTGCCCGTTGCAGCCGCAGGCGGGCGTTCCCGGGTTCGACGTGCCGTTCATGACCTGCCGCGGTGTGACGCTCAGGTGGCTGTAGCCAAATGTCGTGTAGGAAAGGCCGTAGCCGAACGGGAACAGCGGGGTCTCGTTGTTCGCGTCGTAGTAGCGGTACCCGACGTCAATGCCCTCGGAGTACTGCACCTCGCCGCCGGTCCCAGGGAACTCGCTCGGGGTCGACGCGGGCACCTGCGAAAGGTCGGTCGGGAAGGTGACCGGCAGGTGGCCGCTCGGGTCGGTCGCGCCGAACAGCACCGAGGCCAGCGCCGTGCCGTTGCTCTCGCCTGGGTACCAGGCGTCGACCACCGAGGAGACCTGGTTGATCCACGGCATGGTCACCGGGGCACCCGCGTCTACCACCACGACCGTGTGCGGGTTGGCCGCCGCCACCGCCGAGATCAGCTCGTTCTGCGCGGACGGCAGGTTCAGGCTCGCGCGGTCCGCCGCTTCGGACTCGGTGTCGTCGGACACCACGACCACCGCGGTAGAGGCCGACTTCGCCGCGGCGACCGCCTGCGCGATGCCGGGCGCCAGGTCGGACGGGGTGGCCCAGCTCAGCGCGGCCGACGGGCCGCTGCCCGAAAGGGACAGCGTGTAGGTCTGGCCGGCCGTCAGATCGACGCTGACGGAGTAGGTGGAGACCGGCGGGGTGCCCGGGTTGGAGAGGATCTCCTTGCCGTTCAGGTACAGGTTGGTCGCGTTGTAGGAGCCAGGGTTCTGGAACGCCAGCACGTAGGTGCCGGTCTCCGGGGCGGTCAGCGTGCCGGTGTAGCTCCCGCCGTAACCGGTTGCCGCGTACGCCGGGGTCAGGTCGGCGGCCGGGATCGGCGACAGGGATGTGTCCGTGGGCAGGCCTTGCACATAGTTCACCGTGGTCCCCGTTCCGGCCGCGGCCTGGATGCCTTGCAGCGGGGTCACGTTGAACGTGGAGGTCACGTGCGCGCTGCCGCCGCCGGTGTCGGTCGGCGCGGCGGAGGCGGCCGGGCCGATCACCGCCACGGTCCCCGCCCCGTTCGCCGCCAGCGGCAGGGTGCCGCCGTCGTTCTTCAGCAGCACCGTCCCCGCCTCGGCGACGGCGGTGGAGACCGCCTGGTGCGCGGCGGTAGTGACGGTCGCGCTGGTCGTTCCGGTCGGCGGGTTGTTGAACTCGTTGAACTTGAACATCTCGGTCAGGATGGGGCTGACCATGCCGTTGAGCGTGGCCATGGAGACCTGGCCGTCCTGCACCGCCGCCTCGAGGGCCGGGCCGTAGAACTGCGCCGAGGGCATCTCCTGGTCGTTGCCAGCGTCGGCGGACTGCACCGTGGAGTGGGTGGCACCGTAGTCCGACGTGACGAAGCCGGGGTAGCCCCAATTCTGGTCCAGGGTGGTCTGCAGCAGGTACTGGTTCTGGCAGGCGGCCTGGCCGTTGATGTAGCTGTAGGCGCACATCACCGACGCCGCGTGGGCCTCCGTCGTCCCGGCATAGAACGCGGGGAGGTAGATCTCCTGCTCCGCCCGGGTGCTCACGATCGCGTTGTCAGCCGGGGCGTTGCGGTTCGTCTCCTGGTTATAGACGGCGAGGTGCTTGATCTGCGCCATCTCGTCCTGGCTCTGTACCCCGTTGATGTCGGCCACCGCGAGCGCGGAGTTCAGGTACGGGTCCTCGGTATAGGTCTCGAACGAACGTCCCCAGCGCGGGTCGCGGTCGATGTTCACCGTCGGCCCGAGGTCGACCATGGCGCCCTTGGCCCGCTGCTCCGACCCGACGACCTGCCCGTACTGGTAGGCCAGCGGGGTGTCGAACGAGGCCGCGAGGGAAGCGGCGGAGGGCATCTGGGTCACGCCGGTCAGGCCGTCGCCCGTACCGAGCGGGCCGTCTTCCTCGCCCATGGCCGGGATGCACAGGCTCGGGATGGCGGCGATTTCGAAGACGTACGGCTGGCTGGTCCCGGCCCCCGTCACCATGCTGATCTTGTCTGCCAGCGTCATCTGCGCCATCAGCATCGACACCCGCTGCTGCACCGACAGCGACTGGTTGAGCCACGGGCAGGAGGCCGTGTCCGCGGCCGTCCGGGCCGTTGCCCCCGCCGCCACCGCGGCGCCGGAGGAGGGGGCCGCCAGCGCCGCCAGCGGCAGCGCCAGTGCCGCCGCGGCTATCACGAGTATCCTGGGATGTCTTACCCCGGGGAACGACTTCACGACAGCCTCCACACTTCTCAGCAGTCACGTCATGTCATGTCATGTCGTAGTCAAACCCCGTACGGGGGAACCGACAATAGCCAACAGCACGACAAAGGCGTTAATAAACCGTTAAAAACTGTTAACAACCTTCACTGAATCGGCTACCCGCCGATCGCCCGACCGGCGCGACCGGGACGCCGCCCTGCTGGTCGCCGGCCGCCACCAGCGACACGGCGTCGAGCCCGCCGCCCGCCTGGTCAAGCCCCCAGACGGCGATGGCGAGGGTATTGCCGCCGTGGTCATTGAGGATCCCGGCGGGCACGTAGAACTGGTGCTGCGGCCCCACGTTGTTGACGTACCGTCCGATCAGCCACCCGTTCACGTAGATGAACGCCCGGTAGTCAGCGGTCCCCGCGCCCGGCCCGGGGCCGCCGATCTGCACGTCGATCGGCACGTAGCCGCGCGACGGCAGGTTCAGTGAGAACGTCGTCCGGTACCAGCCGATCCCGGCGGGCACGCCGCGGGCCGACCAGCTGTCCGGCAGCGTCACGTCCTGCCAGGACGCATCGGGGTACCCGGGCAGGTCCCACCCGTTGTCCGCCCCGAACAGCCCGGACGGGTTCATCACCCCGCGCACCGCGTCCTGCAAGGTCGACCCGCCCGGATCGCCCATCAGCCGCCAGCTGATCGGCGCCGACGACCCCGCCAGGGACGCGCCGTGCAGCCCGGCCTTCTCCCCGCTGGGGCCCTCCGGGTTCCCGGTGTTCTCGGCCAGGATCGTGATCGCGGGCGGGAACGTGAACGCCTCCGTCTGCGCCCCCGCCGCCGACCCGGACCCGAGGAACGCCCCGTTCAGCCACACCGAGTACGCCCCGGTCGGCGCGATCCCGTCCACGGTCAGCGTCACCCCGGTCTCCGACCCGGTCGCCGTGAAATGCCCGCGGTACCAGACGAACCCGCGGTCGTACCCGTAGTCCGACGCGTACAGCACCGGCGCGGACGACGAGCTCGCGTTCGACACCGGATGGTCGGCCAGCGTCCAGTCGCCGTCGTCGAATCCCGGCTGCGCCCCGGGCGCCTCCGACGCGAACTTCCAGTCGGTCAGCGGTGGCAGCGTCGCCGGCTGCGGTCCAGGAACGGTGCCGGTCAGCGATTCGTCCCCGTTGGCGGTGGTGCGGACCGGAGAACCATTCCAATCGATCGAACGGACCGCTGCCCCCGCCCACACCGTCAGCTTGCCCGCCTCGGAGGTGTCGCCGGTGAGGGAGAGCCTTCCGTCCCTGACGCCGGCGGTGCGCACCAGGTAGGCGCCCTCGACCAGAACCGTGCCCGCGCTGGTCGTCATCGGCCAGAGTCCCTCGGCGGTGTTCGTGTCCGCGACCAGCAGTTCCAGCGGGGCCGCGCCGCCGCCGGTGATCTCGACCTCGGTCAGGCCGCCGTGGACGTAGTCGAGCCGCAGGTCGTCCCGTGCGGCATCCCAGCTGGAGGTGGCGGAGCCGGACAGCACGGCGATCCGTGCCCGCCACCGGTCGGCGAGTGTCTTGCGGTCGACCAGCGCGAGCGTGGAGACCTGGCGGGCGGGTGATCAACGCGGAGCCTCCCGCGGGCGGATGTACTTTGGCGAGACTTCTCCTACCGGGAACTCCGCGCCCTCCCGGCGATGTCCGCATCCGTCAGCGCGCCTGCCCCGATGAGCCTTATGTTCCGTATGCCCGGTTCAGTCCGGTTGGGAAAACCTCACTGAGAAGTGTCTGATCTTGCGGCTGTCCCGACATTCATCCGTTGATGGTTGTTTGTGCTGAGTTCACTCGTATCTGGTGAGATTAGTGCGATTGAGGCAGTTCCCTTTGCCTTATGCGCGAAATCGCCATAAGGCACTCATGCGAAAGGCACATGCTCTTGTTCTCTGCACGATTCACAGCGCGCAAGCGCTGGGTGGTCGTCGGGACCGCGGTCGCCGTGCTCGCCGGCGGTGGCGGCGGCGCAGCGGCCGCCGTGACCGCCACCACGTCGAACCCGGCGTTCGGCACCAGCCTGGTCGGGACGCAGACCGACGGAAAGGTGCTGCTGCCCGACAACCAGTGGCTCACCCCGTACGGCACCAGGACCGAGCTGACGGCCCAGACGATCGGCACCGGGCTCAGCCCGGACGGCACGAAGGTCGCCGTGCAGGTCGGCGGCGACGACTCCGGCGCCGCGCACCTGCAGATCCTCGACGCCTCGACCAACGCGGTGCTGCAGACGTTCGGCGGGCAGGGCGTCGCCGCGCCGGTGTACTCACCGGACGGTACGGCCCTGTACGCGGCGACGCTGAACAGCGTCCTGAAGTACACGGTCGGCTCCGGCGGCCTGGTCACGGACCCGACCGACCCGACGGTGATCTCCCTGCCCAGCGGGTCATTCCCGTACGGGCTGGCGGTGTCCGCGGACGGCTCGACGGTTTACGCGGCGCTGAACGGCACCAACAAGGTCGGCGTCATCGACGCCGCGACCGGTACGTTGACCACCTCGATCCCGGTGGGCAACGCCCCGCAGGCCATCGCGGTCGTCGGCAACCAGCTGTTCGTCTCCAACCGGGGCGGTCGGAAGGCGCAGTCCGGTGACACGACCGACACCTCCGACGGCACGCCGATCGTGGTCAACCCATCGACCGCCGTGCCGGTGAGCGGCACGGTCTCGGTAGTGAACGCCAGCACCGACGCGGTCACCAACACGATCAACGTCGGCACCGAACCCACGAACATCACCGATCACGACGGCTACTTGTTCGTGACCAACACCAACAGCGACACGGTGTCGATCATCGACGCCGCGACGCAGAAGGTCGTGCAGACCTTCAACGTCAACCCGCTGCCCGGCAGCAAGACCGGCGCGTACCCGAACGACGTGACGTTCATCAGCAGGAACCAGTTCCTGGTGAGCGTGAAGAGCGCCAACGCGGTCGCTGAGTTCGGCTACAGCGGGGCGAACACCCCGGTGCGGTACGAGGGCCTCATCCCGACCGACTGGTTCCCGAACCAGGTGACCTACGACGCCAAGGTCGGCAAGGTCATCGTCAGCAACCAGCAGGGCGTCGGCACCGACGGCTACCAGCAGACCTACAAGGTCCTGGGCACGCTGACCTCGTTCACGCCGCCGTCCAACCTGCAGCTCGGCGCGCTGACCAAGGACGTCTTCACCGACAACGCCTGGAACAACCTGAGCAAGGACGGCAACAGCCAGGGCGGCAACGACAACAGCCAGCGTGGCAAGCTGCCGGCGATCCCGACGAAGCTGGGCCAGCCGTCCGCCATCAAGCACGTGTTCCTGATCGTCAAGGAGAACCGGACCTACGACCAGATCCTCGGTGACCTGGGCAAGGGCAACGGTGACTCGGCCGACACCAGCTACGGCGAGGCGGTCACGCCGAACCAGCACGCGCTGGCGGCCGACTTCACGGACTTCGACAACTTCTACGACAGCGGAATGCTGTCGGCGGACGGCCACAACTGGGTGATGCAGGCCGACCCGAACGACTACCTGGCGCAGGACTCCGCCAGCGACTGGGCGCGCAGCTACCCGGCCGGCGGTGGCGACCCGCTGTCGTATCAGCAGAGCGGCTTCTTGTGGAACACGGTCGAGGCCGCGGGCAAGACCGTCAAGAACTACGGCGAGTTCGACACCCGTTCCTCGGGTTCGCTCGGCACCTGGCAGCAGTACTACGAGGACGCAGAGAACCTGGAGAACCAGGCATCCGGCAGTCTCCCGGTCGCGGAGAACCAGTACCTGGACTGGCCCGACATCCCGTCGCTGGCCAATGTGACGAACGAGCAGTACCCGGAGTTCAACCTCGACGTCCCGGACCAGTACCGGGCCGACGTCTGGCTGCAGGACTTCGCCCAGCAGCTGCAGACCAACACCGTTCCCGGCCTGACGATCATGTGGGTGCCGAACGACCACACCGGCGGCATCGTCAGCGGTGACGCCTCCGTCGCCGACAACGACCTGGCCCTGGGCCGGATCGTGGACGCGATCAGCCACAGCAAGGTGTGGGGCTCCTCTGCGGTCTTCACCCTGGAGGACGACTCGCAGGCCGGCGACGACCACGTGGACGGCCACCGCGCCCCGCTGTTCATCGCCAGCCCTTACGCCAAGCGCGGCGTCGTCAGCGACACCTACTACAGCCAGATCAACGTCGTGAAGACGATCGAGCAGATCCTCGGCGCCAAGCCCATGAACCAGATGGACGAGGCCGCCGTCCCGATGTACGACGCGTTCGCCAACACCCCGGACGACACGCCGTACAACGCTGTCCTCAACCAGACCCCGCTGACCCAGGGGCTTTCCGGCAGCGCGCTGCCGACCGGCTCGTTCACGGACCCGACCACGACCACGGTGGGACCCGACCCCACGCCCGCGACATCGACGACGCCCACGACGGCCATGACGAACGCCGCGGACGCCAGGGCCGACAGCGCCGTCAATGCCGGCAGCACCGACGCCGTGCCGTCGACCGCGAATGTCCCCGCGGCCGAGAAGACCGTGGCCGCGGACTGGGGCTCCTGGTATGCCAAGTTCGCGGAGCCGCTGGTGACCGGTTCCAAGGCGCTCGAGGACTCGGTCAACCCGGAGCTGCTGAACCGGTACGACTGGTACACCTCGAAGGGCTGGACCACGCCCTACCCGGGCGACGCGAAGATCCTGGCGCCCGACCAGGTGCCCGGCCGCAACCTGCCCGCCGCCGACCTCGACGGCTGACAGCTGACGGCTGACAGCTGACGGCTGACGGCTGACGCTTTG
>Ga0208220_1000582_pt1 | contig 15473 bp, 14 predicted proteins | sample NGESurdeep092012_9_FD_184484 | JGI IMG/M metagenome (GOLD analysis project Ga0208220, IMG submission 184484) | Arctic peat soil microbial communities from Barrow, Alaska - NGEE Surface sample F53-1 deep-092012 (SPAdes) | ecosystem: Environmental > Terrestrial > Soil > Wetlands > Peat ... | reverse complement strand
TTGCAGGCGCAGCCGCCACCGCGCGCGTACTGGGTGAGCCGGACGCTGTGCGTGCTGGGCATGGGAGAGGGCATGCCTGAAACTGTAGGCAAAGCCGATGGAGCGGGATACGCCGACAGGCCACCGCCAGCAGTATGGTCCGGTCAGCACAGCTAACGGAGGTATGCCTTGACCGAGCAGATTCTTGAGCAGCGCGCCGCGACGGAGCGGGAGGCCGCCGGCCGCACGATCTGCGATCAGCTCCAGTCGGCCGCCGAGCGCTGGGGCGATCTGCCCGCCTACGCCGACCGCGACGGCGGCCCGTGGCAGTCCATCACCTGGCAGCAGACGCGGGACCGCGTGCTGCAACTTGCGGCGAGGTTCATCGCGCTGGGCCTGCAGCCCGGCGAGAAGGTCGCGCTCATGCTGCCGAACCGGCTCGAGCATGTGCTGGCGGACCTGGGCGCGCTGCATGCCGGGGGAGTGCCGGTGACCTTCTACCCGACGCTCGCGGCCGACCAGGTCGCCTACATGGCGGCGGACTGCGACGCCAGGATCGCGGTCCTGGACGGCGCCGCCGATCTGGCGCGCTGGCAGCCGGTGCTCGCGCAGCTGCCTGGCCTGCGGCACGTCATCGTGCGGGATCCCCGCGCGTGCCCGACAGGCGAGCCCTACCTGAGCTGGAGCGAGTTCGCCGCGCTGGGCGAGAGCCAGCCGGCGCAGGCGGCGCAGGAGGTAGCCGGCCGGGTCGCGGCGATCAGGCCGGATGATCCGCTCACGCTGCTGTACACCTCGGGGACGACCGGCAGCCCCAAGGGCGTTATCGTGACCCACGCCAGCGCGATGTACGAACTGGTGGCCAACACCGTCGCGGGTAACGCCCGGCTGCACACGCGCTGGGTCTCCTACCTGCCGCTGGCTCACATCGCGGAGCGGATGTTCACGCTCTACCTGGCCATCTACAACGGCTGGCACGTGTATTTCTGCCACAACGCATCGACCGACCTGATCGCCACGGTGGGCGAGGTGAAGCCGACGGCGTTCTTCGGCGTGCCCAGGGTCTGGGAGAAGATTCAGGCCGGCATCCAGGCGCTGCTGGCCGCCGAGGCGGACGAGGGCCGGCGCGCGGCCGTGGCCGCTGCCATGGATACGGGCCTGCGGTATGTGCAGAGTTGCCAGTACGGGCAGCAGACCAGCGATGAGCTGGCCGCCGAGTTCGCCGCCGCGGAGGAGGCCGTGCTCCGGCCCATCAGGTCGCTGCTTGGCCTGGATGACGCCGAGATCGTGGTCAGCGCGGCCGCGCCGCTGCCGCCGGACGTGGGCGCGTTCTTCGGCGGCCTCGGCCTGCGCATCCTGGACGTTTACGGGATGACGGAGACCGCCGGAGCCTTCACGGTCAACACCATGACGGCCTTCAGGCTCGGCACCGTGGGCCAGCCGGTGGCGGGGACCGAGGTGCGGATCGCCGAGGACGGCGAGATCCTGACCCGCGGGCCCCTGAACACGCCGGGTTACCTCAGCCTGCCGGACCAGACCGCCGAACTTCTCGACGCCGACGGGTGGCTGCACACCGGCGACATCGGAACGCTCGATGACGACGGCTTCCTGTCGGTCATCGACCGGAAGAAGGAGCTCATCATCACCGCGGGCGGCGAGAACGTCGCGCCCGCCGCGATCGAGAACCTGCTGGTAGCGCACCCCCTGGTGGGCCAGGCTCTCGCCTACGGCGACCGGCGCCCGTACGTCGTGGCGGTGCTGACCCTGGACGGAGAGGTGGCCCCGGCCTGGGCCAGGGCCCGCGGCATCGAGGGGGCGTCCCTCGCGGAGCTGGCCGAGCATCCCGCCGTGCTCGCGGCGGTCGGCGAGGCGATCGCGGCCGCCAATGCCCGGCTCGCGCGGGTACAGCAGGTCAAGGCGTGGCGCCTGCTGCCGGTGGAGTGGACGGCCGAGAGCGAGGAGCTCACCCCGACGCTCAAGCTGAAGCGCCGCGTCGTGCACGCTAAGTACGCCGACGTCATCGAGGCGCTGTACACCGCGGTCTAGCTCTAGGGCCTTGGCGGGGGCGTCGGGCTGATCCTCATGGGCGGGGCGCCGGTCTGGCTCTAGGCAGCGCGGGCCGTCGGGGGCGCTGGGGCCGCCGGGGCCTGCTCGCGCAGGGCTGTGTGGAAGGTGACCGAATCTGGCTGCGCCTCCCGGCGGGCGCCGGGCCAGCGGCGCCCGATCATGCCCAGCATCCGGCGGTTGGCGGGCAGGACGTCCATCACCAGCTCGCTGGCGCCGCGGTCGGCGGCCCGCTCGGCCAGCCCGCGCAGCAGGGCCGACCCGATGCCCTGCTACTGCCAGTCGTCGGCCACGACCAGGCCCATATCGCTCACCAGCGTGCCGTCGGACGCGGTCCTGTCGACGGCCATGCCGTGGCCGACCACTGCGCCGGCTTGGTTGGTGGCGAGCAGGACGTCGGCGCGCCCGTCGGCACCGCTGAGGGAGCGCAGCAGGCCGGAGCTGGGCCGGGCCACGCTCGCGAAGAACCTGAAGAACTGGGTGCGCATCGACAGGCCAGCGATGAAATCGCTGATCCGGCAGGCGTCCGCCGGGCCCGCCGGTCCGAGCTGGACAGCTAGTTCCTGGGTTCGCATCACGAACTCAGCATGGCCCGGACTTGCTAAGTCTGTCAAGTAGACCTAGCTTGATCACCATGACACCCTCATGGGCCCTGGACTACGACACCCGCGATTGCACCATCGCGGGCGCGCTGGCGATCGTCGGCGAGAAGTCGACATTTCTCGTGCTCCGCGAGGCGTTCAACGGGATCCGCCGGTTTGGCGACATGCAGCGTCGCACCGGTGCGCCGCGTCAGGTCCTCAGCGAGCGGCTGGGCCACCTGGTCGCGGAGGGGATCTTGCGCAAGGTGCCGTACCAGGAGGACGGACAGCGGGTTCGCAGCGAGTACCGGCTGACGCAGAAGGGGCTTGACCTGTTCCCGGTCATCGTCGCGCTGCTGGAGTGGGGCAACAAGCACGCCGCTGGCCCGGCCGGGCCGATCCTGTCGCTCACCCACCGAGAGTGCGGCGCCCCGGTCGAACTCCAGCTTGGCTGCGCGTCCGGCCACGAGGTGGCCTCGGCGAGAGAAGTGACGCCCGTACCTGGACCCGGCGCCCGCCGGATTGCGTAGCTTGTCGGCTCGAATTGCCCAGCCTCGCCCGCTGGACGGCCGACGGGGCTCGCCCAATGACGTGGTTGGCCCTCCGCTGCCACTGGGACGACAGCTCCGGCCCGCTCATGTCATTGGACAGCCGGGCCTGGCGGCTGATCTTGAAGTGGACAGTGCCGATAGGGTCTCATTCCGGAGGCGTCAGGGTGTCTGGTGGCCCCCCCGGTCTTCAAAACCGACGGACGGCGCGCTGCGCCGTCGGCGGGTTCGATTCCCGTCCGCCTCCGCCACCAGCAGATCCGGCCGCCGGCCGGACCCGTGCCCCGGCGCGCCCGCGCCGAGCGGACTCGCCGGAGGTCCGCCCGCTGGCCCGCTGCCGCCGGCTCCGCTAGTCGCTCTTGGTCCCGAACGGCGAGTCGCTCTTCGTGCTGAACGGCGAGTCACGGTTCGTGTCGAACGGCGAGGTGCTCTTCGCGTCGAACGACGAGGGCCTTTTGGTGTCGAACGGCGAGGTTGATTCCGGGTACTGGCCGGACGGGGACGCCGGGAACTGGCCTGTGGAACTCGCCGGGAACTGACCCGTGGAGGCGGGGAACTGGCCCGTCGAGGCCGGGAGCCGGTCCTGGGTCTGCGTCGGCTCCTCGCCGGGGAACGGCCTCGGGCTCACCGGGTACTGGCCAGACGGCGTCGCCGGGGCCTGATCCTGGGAGCTGGGGAAGTCGCCGTAGTCGCTGTCGGCTTCGGCGGCGTCCTTCGCCGACAACATCGAGAGTCGGCCGATGGCGATCGCGCCGAACAAGAGGACGAGAATGCCGACTCCGACGAAGAACCCGATCTCCTCCAGGAACATCCACTTCGCGGATGAGCCAATCCCCGAGCCCGCGTGGGCCAGCGGCGTGCCGGGCTTGATCGAGGTCTGATTCAGGACGGTGTCAACAATCCCGGCGCCAGCGATGAACCAGGCGCCGCCGGCCGCGGCCAGCAAACCGCCGAACACGCCCGCAGCCCGGCTGCGGGTGCCCAGCACGAGCAGCCCGCCGAGCACGGCCGCGGCACCGGGCACGATCGACAGGTAGAGCCGGCCGGACGTGTAGGCCCACGTCTTGTCGGGCGAGTACGCAAAACTGAAGTAGGGCCCGATGAACGGGACCAGCGCGCCCCAGGCGCCGAGCAGAATCAGCAGCAGTCCGCACAGCCCGCCGCGTCGGCGCGGAATTCGTGCTACGTCAGCCATAGGGTCTCACTCCCTGAGTAATCGGAAGATTAAGACTTGCACATGTCGCGTACCCCGCGAGGGCGCCCTTATGCAAAGTGCTGGTAAACCGGCAAAGAAGACGAGTTCACGGCAGGCCATCTAGCGGCTGCTGGCATGTATGGTCGCGCTCGTGGACGTCCGCAGGCTAATTCCCCGCACCGACGCGGTGCTCGCTGATCCCCGGCTGACCGGTGCGCAGCGGCGGCTTGGCAAACCGCTCGTACTCGCAGCGGTTCGCCAGGCCCAGGACCAGGCCCGGGTGGGCGACATCGAGCCCTCGGCCGTGGCCGACGCGGCGGTCGCCGCGCTCCCGGCGGTCGCCGCGTCGCTGACGCCGGTGATCAACGCCACCGGCGTGCTGCTGCACACCAATCTCGGCCGGGCGCCGCTGTCGTCGGCGGCCCGCGAGGCGGTGCAGGCCGCCGCGGGCTGCACCGACCTTGAGTTCGACCTCGCGTCCGGCACCCGGGGGCGACGGGGCCGGGGCATGCTCGCGGCGCTGGGCGCCGCCGTACCCGACGCCGAGGCCGTCCACGTCGTCAACAACAACGCGGCCGCGCTGGTCTTGGCCGCCACCGTGCTAGCCGCCGGACGCGAGATCGTCGTCAGCCGCGGGGAGCTGATCGAGATCGGCGACGGGTTCCGGCTTCCGGCGCTCCTGGAGTCGACGGGCGCCCGCATCCGTGAGGTTGGCACGACCAACCGGACCACCGCGGGGGACTATGCGGACGCCATCGGGCCGCAGACCGGTTTTCTGCTCAAGGTGCACCCGTCCAATTACCGGATCGAGGGCTTCACCGCGAGCGCCAGCGTCGCCGACCTGGCCATGCTGGGCGTGCCGGTCGTCGGCGACATCGGGTCTGGGCTGCTGGAGCCGCATCCGGCGCTGCCCGACGAGCCCGACGCCGCCACCTGGCTGCGGGCCGGCGCCGCGCTGGTGACCGCCAGCGGCGACAAGCTGCTCGGCGGCCCGCAGGCCGGGCTGCTGCTCGGCCGCGCGGACCTGATCGGCCAGCTGGCTCGCCACCCGCTGGCCAGGGCGCTGCGTGTCGACAAACTGACAGTGGCCGCCCTCGAGGCCACCCTGGCCGGCCCCTTGGCACCCGTCGCCCAGGCGCTGGCGGCCCACCCCGGCGAACTGCGCGACCGCGCCGAGCTAATAGCTGACCGCCTCACCGCCGCCGGAGTCGACGCACGCCCGGTGGCAGCCGACGGAGCCGTGGGGGGTGGCGGGGCGCCTGGCGTAGGCCTGCCCAGCGCCGCGGTGAGCCTGCCGGCCTCACTGGCCCCAGTCCTGCGGGCGGGTGACGCGGTGCGGCGCGGAGCGACGCCGGCCGTCGTGGGCCGGATTGACGACGGGCGGCTGCTACTCGACCTGCACGCGGTCGCGCCGGGGGACGACGGCGTGCTCTGCGCGGCGGTTCTCGCGGCGGCCGGGTAGGCGGCGGCAGACATGCAGGTCATCGCCACCGCCGGTCATGTCGATCATGGCAAGTCGACGCTGCTGCGGGCGCTTACCGGAATGGACCCCGACCGGTGGGCCGAGGAGAAGCGCCGCGGCCTGACCATCGACCTCGGCTTTGCGTGGCTCAAGCTGCCGTCCGGGGAGCGGATCGCCTTCGTCGACGTGCCCGGACACGAGCGGTTCGTACCGAACATGCTGGCCGGGGTCGGGCCAGTCCCGGCGGTGCTGTTCATGGTGGCCGCCGACGAGGGCTGGATGCCGCAGTCCGCGGAACACCTGGCCGTGATCGATGCCCTGGGCATCCGCAGCGGCCTGCTCGTGATCACTCGGTCCGACCTGGCCGATCCGGGTCCGGCGGCGGCCCAGGCGCTGGCCCAGATCAGCCGCAGCAGCCTGGGCACTCCGCCCGCAGTGGCCGTCAGCGCCGTCTCCGGAGCCGGGCTGCCGGAGCTGGTCAGCGAGCTTGACAAGCTGACCCAGAGCCTGCCAGTGCCCGACCCGGGCGGACCGGTGCGACTGTGGGTGGACCGAGCCTTCAGCATGACCGGCAGCGGGACGGTCGTCACGGGCACGCTGCCGGCCGGCACCGTGCATCGCGGTGACGAGCTGGTGGTCACGCCGTCCATCCGCCCGGTCCGGGTCCGCGACATCCAGACGCTCGGCGAGAGCGCCCCCGAAGCCACCGGGGTGGCGAGGGTGGCACTCAACCTGCGGGGCGTGACCAAGGACAGCCTGACGCGCGGCATGGCCATCGTGCAGACGGGCCGGTGGACGACGACCGACGTCATCGATGTCCGCATCTGCGGCGTCCGTCCGCAACCTGGCCCGACCGCGGGGCCAAGCCCGGCTGCCGGGGCTGGTTCGGACGCCGGGGCTGGGGCGGACGCCGGGTCTGGGGCGGACGCTGGGCCTGGGCCGGGCCCGAGGCCGGGGGCGCTGGCCGAGACCGAGCTCGCGGCGCGGCTTCCGCGCACCATGACGCTGCATATCGGATCGGCGCGGACAGTTGCCCGAGTGCGGCCGCTGTCCAGCGACATTGCCCGCCTGACTCTGCGAGATCCGCTGCCGCTGCACGTCGGGGACCGCGTCCTGCTCCGCGATCCGGGCGCGGCCCGGATTCCGCGGCGCGCCGGCCGCGGGCTGGACGAGCAAGACCGCGAGGGCGGTCCGGTGGCCAGCACGCCCGGCCTCGCCTGCGACCCGGCCTTTTCCGGGCCGTCCGGCGGCGGCGAGCCGGCGCCGGACGGATCCCCCGGTCGGCTCGGTCAGTCCGGGGCGACGGCAGCCGCCGCCTCATCAACCGCCGCGTCACCCACCGCCGCGTCACCCACCGCTGCGTCACCCACTACGGGCACACCAACTACGGGCACACCAACTACGGGCACACCAACTACGGGCACACCAACTACGGGCACACCAACCGCGGGCGCTTCGGCTGCCCCCAGCCCGGCCGTGCTAGCTGGCGGCGCTCGCAGCGTAGGGTCGGCGGCCGGCCTGGTCGACCGGCCGGCTTTCCCCGCCGAGCCTGCGGGCGTCTCGTATTCACCCGGCCTCGGTGCCGCCAGCGGGTACGGCGGCTGGCCTGGCGTTCTCGGGGCCGTCGTGCTCGACGTGGCGCCACCGCCCCTGACCCGCCGCGGTGCCGCGGCGGCGGCGGCCCGCGAGCTTGCGGACTGGCCCGACCAGCCCGGCGCGACCGAACTGCTCCGGCGGCACGGGATGCTGCGGGCAAGCGCGCTGCTCGCGATGGGCGTGCGGGATCATCCAGAACCGGTAACCGGCGAGTGGCTGGTCGATCCGGGGCGCTGGGCGGCCCTGGCGGCCGAGCTCGGCGAGGTGCTGGCCGCGCACGCGGCGCGGGAGCCGCTGGCGCCGGGGCTGCCGGTAGAGGCGGCCCGGGCGGCGCTCAGCCTGCCCGATCGCCGCCTGGTGACGGCGCTAGTCCGGCCGCCGTTCCGGATCTCGGGCGGGCTCGTGCAGCTCGTGCCCTCGACGGTGGGACCGGCCTCAGCTGGGTTGCCGGAATCCGTGCAGGCCGCCGTCCGGATCCTGCGGGCCGACCTGGCTCAGGCCCCGTTCGCGGCGCCAGACGCGGAACGGCTGCGCAAGCTCGGCCTGGATGTCCGGTCGATCGCGGCGGCGGCCCGGGCCGGGCTGCTGCTGCGGGTCAGCGATCAGATCGTGCTCGCCCCCGGCGCCGACGCGGCGGCGGCCGAGGTCCTCGCGGCGCTGCCGCAGCCGTTTACCGCCGCCGACGCGCGGCAGGCGCTCGGGACCACGCGGCGTACCGCGATACCGCTGCTGGAGTACCTGGATCAGGCCGGCGTGACCCAGCGACTGCCTGACGACCGGCGGCAGCTGCGGGAGAACTAACGCGGCCCGCCGGCTCACGGCTGTCTGAGCCGCTCACGGCCGCGACTATCCGGCCCTGTCCCACGGGCAGCCCGCACTGCGGCCGGGCTACCTGACCCGCTCTGCGGCCCGGCCAGGCGGCCTCTGGCCCGCCGCCAGCTGGCCCGCCGCCAGCTGGCGGCGGCTAGCTGGCCCGGCTGGCAAACCTGGAGGCCGACCAGGTGGCCGGCTCGGCGGGCTGCTCGCCGTCGTAGATCCACCGCGCCAGCACCGATGCGGTCGCCGGCGCGTTCAGGATGCCGGTGCGGAAGTGACCCGACGTCAGCCAGGCGTTGGCCAGGCCCGGCACCCGGTCGATGACCGGCCGGCGATCCGGGTGCCGCGGCCGGAAGCAGCACCACTGATAGGCCACGCCGAGGCCGCGCAACTCGGGCAGCGCGGCGGCCAGGCTGGCCATGATGGCCTCGATGACGTCCGGCTGCACGGCCGGGCTTTCGTCGCCGACGTCGAAGGTGCCGCCTGCCAGCAGCCGCCCGTCCTCGATCTGGGTGGCGACGGGCGCCACGATGCCGGGCAGCCGCAACGGGGTTGGCTCGGTGACCAGCAGATGCCCCTTGACCCGGTCGGAAGGGATGTTCAGCGGCAGCCCGTCGAGCACCGGCGGGCGGCCGGTCGCGAAGACAACCGTTCCCGGGCTGATGTCGCCCGTCGACGTGCTGACCGCCGTAATCCGGCCGGCCCGAATGGTAACGCCGGTCGCCGCTACCCCCGTCGCCACCGTCGGCAGGTCCGCGGCCATCCGGACGAGTGCCCGCAGCGGGTTGACCCGGCCCTGGCGGTGGATCAGCGCGCCCTCCATCGGCCGGGCCAGGCCGGGAATCAGCTCGTCCACCTGACCGGGATTGAGCCATTCGACGGCCCGCGGCTGATGAGCGGCGAAGCCGCCGTCGTGCGGAGCCAGTCCGAGCCAGTCGACCTCCACCAGGCCGACCCCGCCCGGCAGCGCTCGCTCCAGGTCCCGCCAGCGCTCAAGGCTGGCGCGCTCCAGGTCGACGAACGGCTCGGGGTCGCTCCACTGATGGGGCTCGGGGATCAGCAGGCCGGTGGCGCCGCCGGTCGCGCCGGCGCCTAGTCGGCCGGTATCGATGAGCAGAACCGAATCGATTCCGATCTCGATGCAGGCCGCGGCGGTCGCGACACCCATGATCCCGCCCCCGACCACCAGCACGTCTGGCCGGGAGCCGGCCACCTGGCCGTCATCCCGGCCCAGGGCCGCCCGCTCCTGCGCGGTGAGCTGGTCGCGCCAGATGGCGCTCTGCACTGTCATGCTCCCATCCTCCGTGATCTGGTCGACGGCGTCGGCCACCGCCGGGTACGGACGCCGGCGGGGAGCAGCAGCGACGGCAAAACCTACTTGATAGTAGGGGAAACGCCCCCCGAATCGCGACATGACCCGCGCACCATGGTCAGGCCAGCTCCGGACCGGGGTCCTCATCGGTGGGCAATGCGTAGGTAACTGTCCGTTACAGCCTTGGAAACATTGGCCTGACAAGCTCGGGGTCATGACCACGTATCTGGAGCGGCCGTCCGCCTGCCGGATCGCCATGATCGCGCACGACAACAAGAAGCTGGACCTGACCGCGTGGGCCCGCTACAACCTGGCGGTTCTGGCGCGCCACGACCTGTGCGCAACGGGTAACACCGGGCACCTGCTCCAGGCCGAGCTGGGCCTGCCGGTGACCTGCATGCGCAGTGGCCCGCTCGGCGGCGATCAGCAGATCGGAGCCAGGATCGCGGAGGGCCAGATCGACCTGCTCATATTCTTCTGGGACCCGCTGGAACCACAGCCCCACGACCCCGACGTCAAGGCGCTGCTGCGGCTGGCCGTGGCCTGGAACATCCCGGTCGCCTGCAATCGAGCCAGCGCGGACTTCCTGATCTCCTCGCCATTGCTGGGTCACGCGTATGACCGCATCCAGCCGGACTTCGCCGACTACGCGCACCGCGGCTGGTCCGCGCTGGCCACGACGGCGGATTAGGTGGCCTGAGCAGCCCGCGCTTCCGCGCGCCCCCTGTCCCCGGCGCCCGCGCCGCCGCTAGCGAGGCCGGCTTTGCCGCCCCGACTAGTCTGGAGTGGTCGGTGATGGCGGATTTTCCTCATCGCCGGGAGGAGAGTGCCTTGCTGAACGACGCGTACGGCCGCATCGCCACGGACCTTCGGGTGTCGCTCACGGACCGGTGCAACCTGCGGTGCAGCTACTGCATGCCGGCCGAGGGCCTGGACTGGTTGCCCAAGCCGGAGGTGCTCACCGACGATGAGCTACTGAGGCTGATCGGGATCGCGGTCACCCGGCTGGGCATCACGGAGGTGCGCTTCACCGGCGGCGAGCCGCTGCTGCGCCGGGGGCTGACCAGCATCGTGGCGCACACCGCCGCGCTGACGCCACGCCCCGAGCTCTCGCTGACCACTAACGGGATCGGCCTGGCGCGCCTGGCGGAGCCGCTGCGCGAGGCTGGCCTGGACCGGGTGAACGTGTCGCTGGACACACTCTCGGCGGAGACCTTCGTGCGCCTGGCCCGGCGGGACCGGCTCAGCGACGTGCTGGCCGGCCTGGCCGCCGCCACCGATGTCGGCCTGGTGCCAGTCAAGGTCAATGCCGTGCTCATGCGCGGGATCAACGATCGCGAGGCCGCGGGCCTGCTGCGGTTCTGCCTGGATCATGGTTATCAGCTGCGGTTCATCGAGCAGATGCCGCTGGACGCCCAGCACGGCTGGAGCCGCGCGGAGATGGTGACCGCCGACGAGATCATGGCGGCGCTGAGCGAGGAATTCGTCCTCAAGCCGGACGACGCGGTGGACCGCGGATCCGCTCCCGCCGAGGCGTTCCTGGTCGACGGCGGACCCGGCCGCGTGGGCATTATCGGCTCGGTGACCAGGCCGTTCTGCGGTGCGTGCGACCGGGTGCGGCTGACGGCTGACGGCCAGGTCCGCAACTGCCTGTTCGCCCGTGAGGAGAGCGACCTACGCGGCCAGCTGCGGGCGGGAGCGTCAGACGAGGTGCTCGCCGACAGCTGGCGGCGGTCCGTCGCGGCCAAGCTCCCCGGCCACGGCATCAACGATCCCGGCTTCCTGCAGCCGTCCCGGCCGATGTCCGCCATCGGCGGCTGATCCGCCGTGGCGGGGGCGCCGACCCGGCCGGCCGGGGACGGGCCGCCGGAGTTCGACGTCGTGATCCTGGCCGGCGGCCGGGGGACTAGGCTCGGCGGCGCCGACAAGCCCGGCCTCGTGGTCGGATCCTCGACGATGGTGGCAGCGGTGACTGGTGCCGCCGTGGCCGCCGGCGCACGCCAGGTGGTCCTGGTGGGACCGCCCCGGTCCGACCTGACGGGAATCTCTGCGGCGCTGCCGGGCGGCCTGACCGTCGTCCGGGAGGATCCGCCGGGCGCGGGACCCGTCCCGGCGCTGCGGGCCGGCCTGGCTGAGGTGCGTGCGCCGTGGGTGGCGGTGCTCGCCGCGGACCTTCCGTTCCTGCGCGGGGAGCACCTGCGCGGCCTGCTGGCCGCCGCGGTCGGCGGTTCGCCGGCCGGCGTGGTCATCGCCGATGCCGGCGGCGCGGTCCAGTGGCTGGCCGGCTGCTGGCAGGCCGACGGGCTGCGCTCCGCGCTGCTGGAGTACCGCGGCAGCTCGCTGCGCGGCCTGCTGCGCCCGCTGCGCCCCATGCTGATCCGCCCGGCCGCGCCGTCCAGCGAGCCGCCGCCATGGCTGGACTGTGACACGCCTGGCGAGCTGGCCACCGCGCGGCTGGCCGCGGCACGGCTGGCCGCCGTGCAAGAGTCGCAGTAGGCGCGGGAGCCATCCGCGGGCCCGGAGGTCACGGCCCGGCCATGATTCCCCCCGAGTTCTGTGATTCTTCCGCGATCCGCCAGGAGGCAGACCAATGACGACGCTTGACCACTGGACGGAGGCCGTCTGCGCTGAGCTGGGCCTGGACCCGGCCGAGGTATCCGCGAGGACGGTACTCGACCTGGCGCGTGACGTCGCGCATCACGTCGAGCGCCCCGCGGCGCCGCTGACCGCGTTCATGCTCGGGCTGGCCGCAGGCCGGGGCCAGCCGCTGGACGATGCGGTCAGCCGGCTGACCGAGCTGGCTGTTGGCTGGGAAGCGACCGAGCACTGAAGTACGGGTTGTCATAAGAACAGTAACGATATATCGTTGACCTATCCGAGACCACCTAAGACAGTCCAGGAATAGCCTGGGCGAAGGGTGGGCGCCGGCAGGTCAGGAGAACTTGTTATGCGAGATGAAGAATTCTGGCGGCACGGCCGCCACGATCCGGAGATGCCAGGCTGGCATCGCCCCGGCGGCGGCGACGACGAGCGGTACCGCAGTGAGGACGAGGGCCGTCGCTCGCGGGGCGGCGGTCGCCGCGGCCACGTGCGCGGCGGTTTCCCCGGCCGGATGCCCGGCCCCCCCGGTTTCCACGGCCTCGGCCCCTGGCCGGGCGAGCCGAGGATGCGCGGACCGCGGGCCAAGCGCGGCGATGTCCGGGCGGCCGCGCTGGCCCTGCTGGCCGAGCAGCCCATGAACGGTTACCAGATCATCCAGGAGATCGGTGAGCGCAGCGGGGGAGTCTGGCGGCCCAGTCCGGGCTCGGTCTACCCGGCCCTGCAGCAACTGGAGGATGAGGGCCTGATCAGGGCGGAGTCCGGAGACGGCGGCCGCCGCGGCTACGTGCTGACCGACGATGGCCAGCACTACGTGGCGGAGCACCCCGACGAGCTGGGCGCACCCTGGGATGTCGTGGCCGGGGGCGCCGGCGGTGCGGCTATCGAGATGCGGACCCTGATGGGTCAGCTCGGCATGGCGGCCTTCCAGGTCGTCAGCGCCGGCACCGACGCCCAGCAGGCACAGGCGCGGAAGATACTGGCCGACACCCGCAAGTCGCTCTACCGGATCCTCGCGGCCGACGAGGACGACGCCGATGAGGCTGGCGGCGAGCCCGCCGCGGGCATCCAGTAGGCGGGCCGGGTGGCCGCGATGCTCGCGGCTAGGCTCGAAACTCCCGATCAGCCAAGGAGACGACGGTGACGGCAGACACCGAGATGGGACCGGGCACACGCGGGCAGGCCGGCCCCGAGCAGGCCGGCCCCGAGCAGCAGCAGTCCGCCGGCGATCGCGGCGCGGGACCGGCGGTGATCTCGGTGGTCGGCCTGACCAAGCGGTACGGCGAGGTCGAGGCGGTGCGCGGCATCGACTTCGAGGTCGCTCGGGGCGAGACGTTCGGGTTCCTCGGGCCCAACGGCGCCGGCAAGACCACGACGATCAAGATCTTGTGCACGCTGGCGAACGCGACCTCGGGGACCGCCAGGGTGGCCGGCCACGACGCGGCGACCGAGCGGGACGCGGTGCGCCGCAACATCGGCCTGGTCTTCCAGGACACGACGCTGGACACGTACCTGACCGCGGAGCAGAACCTGCGCTTCCACGCGGAGCTGTACGGGGTGCCGAGGTCGGAGGTGGCGCCGCGAATGCGCCAGGTCATGGAGATGGTCGGCCTCTGGGATCGCAGGGGCAGCCAGGTCAGCACCTTCTCCGGCGGGATGAAGCGGCGGCTGGAGATCGCCCGGGGATTGCTGCATGCGCCGCACGTGCTGTTCCTGGACGAGCCCACGGTCGGCCTCGACCCGCAGACCCGCTCCTCGATCTGGGCCTACATCAACGACCTCAAGCAGCGCGAGGACATCACGATCTTCCTCACCACGCACTACATGGACGAGGCCGAGCACTGTGACCGGATAGCGATCATCGATCACGGTCAGATCGTGGCGATCGACTCGCCGGAGGCGCTCAAGGCGAGCGTCGGCCGGGACCGGGTGCAGATCCAGACGGCCGACAACCAGGCTGCGATCGCGGCCCTCGCGCAGCAGTTCGGGATCGAGGCGGCGATCCACGAGAACGCCGTTACCTTCCCGGTGGCCGCCGGCGAGCAGTTCGTGCCCCGGCTGTTCGCCGAGTTCCCGGTCGCGATCAGGTCGGTGAGCGTATCCCGGCCCTCGCTCGACGACGTGTTCATGTCCTATACCGGCACCACGATCCGTGACGCCGAGGCATCGGGGACCGACGCCATGCGCCAGCTGGCGCAGCGGTTCCGGGGGAGGGGATAGCGGTGGCCGCGCAGACACAGACCACTGACGCCCGGGCGACCGGGTCGGCCGCCGGCGACGTGGCGACCGTCGCCGACCGGATCCGGGTCGCCACGCCCGAACGCGGCATCCGGCACGACCTGCGGGCCGTCGGAATCGTCTGGCGACGCGAGCTGATCCGGTTCCGCACTGACCGGCTGCGCGCCGTGACCTCGCTGGTCCAGCCGGTCCTGTTCCTGTTCATCCTGGGTACTGGACTGTCGTCGCTGGCTGGCCGCAGCATGCCGCCGGGCGTGAGCTTCCAGACGTTCATCTACCCGGGCGTGCTGGCCATGTCGGTGCTGTTCACGGCCATATTCTCGGCAGCGTCGATCGTCTGGGACCGGGAGTTCGGCTTCCTGCGGGAAATCCTGGTGGCGCCGGTCAGCCGGGCCTCGATCGTGATCGGCAAGTGCCTGGGCGGCGCCACCATCGCGACTTTCCAGGGCGTGATCTTCCTCATACTGGCGGGTTTTGCGCATGTGCCTTACAACCCGGTGCTCATCCTCACCCTGATCGGCGAGCTGCTGCTCCTGTCGTTCACCCTGACCGCGTTCGGCGTGATGATGGCGGCGAGGATCAAGCAGTTCCAGGCGTTCATGGCCCTGACGCAGATGCTCGTCATGCCGCTGTTCTTCCTATCCGGGGCGCTCTACCCGCTGAGCGGCCTGCCCGCCTGGCTGAGCGTGCTCACCCGGATCGACCCGCTCACCTACGTCGTTGGTCCCATGCGCCACGCTGTTTTCAGCCATCTCAGCTTTCCCGCGAGCTTCGACAATGTACTCGCTCCCAGCATTACCTGGGACGGCTGGCAAGTCCCACTCTGGCTGTCACTGGCAATTGTCGCGGTAATGGGCCTGGGATTGATGGCTATCGCCATTGCCGAGTTCCGCAAGACCGAATAGGACGGGCAGCTGGCCCGGCCGGGGATTTTCGGCCGGGCCGCAAAGCCGGGCCGCAAAACCCGGACGGCATCCGCGGGCGGAAGGTGCGGCCGCCTTGGCACCCCCGGGCCTGTCGCAGGGGTCGCCGCATGCAATCGCTTGCGCGCCGGATGAACCTGAGAATCAGCTGAGCGCCGACATTG
>Ga0208220_1000581_pt1 | contig 15473 bp, 12 predicted proteins | sample NGESurdeep092012_9_FD_184484 | JGI IMG/M metagenome (GOLD analysis project Ga0208220, IMG submission 184484) | Arctic peat soil microbial communities from Barrow, Alaska - NGEE Surface sample F53-1 deep-092012 (SPAdes) | ecosystem: Environmental > Terrestrial > Soil > Wetlands > Peat ... | reverse complement strand
GGCCAGCTACTATCCGCCGGGCGGGACCGCCCGGAAGTCGTGGCGGACGCTCTACTATGCGAACCTCACGGCCAACTTCGCCAGCTAGGTGCTGGGCGAGATCGACGGCAACGAGGGAACTTCGAGGACCCGATCTGGGTGCAGGAGATGGTGAAAGCCGTGGAGATCTCCCACTTCGAGCGCCGGTGGGTCAGCCTGCCGCTGGATGCTCCCGGCGCGGAGACCGCATGAGTGCCGGGGCGGCCGCCGGGCCGGCCCACGTGCGCTGGGGCATCATGGGCACGGCCAACATCGCCCGCGCCGCGTTCCTGCCCGGACTTCGGCAGGCCGGCGGAGTGGCGGCCGTGGTGGCGGGCCGTGACTTGAGTCGGGCCCGGGCGTATGCCCAGGCGAACGGGGTGGAGCGCGCCGTCGAGAGTTATCAGCGAATAATTGATGATCCCGACGTGGATGCTCTCTACATCCCGCTGCCCAACTCGCTGCACGCGGAGTGGACGATCCGCGCGCTGCGCGCGGGCAAGCCCGTGCTCTGCGAGAAGCCGCTGTGCGGCCGGCTCGAGGAGACGGAGCGCGTGCTGGCTGTCGCGCGGGAGACCGGAACGCTGCTCTGGGAGGCGTTCGTCTTCCCGTTCCACGAGCAGCTCGCGCAGGTCAGGGCGCTGGTCTGCGACGGCGCCATCGGCGAGCTGCGCGAGATCCAGTCCAACTTCCACTTCCAGGTCAGCCGGCCGGACAACATCCGGATGTTCGCCAGCCTCGAGGGCGGCGCGCTCAACGACGTCGGGTGCTATCCCATCCGCCTGGCCTGGGAGCTGTTCGGCGCCGAACCCGACAGCGCGTCGGCCAGCGCCGAGTCCGGCGGCCACGGAGTCGACCTGGAGACCTGGGGCATCCTGGGGTACCCGGGCGGCCGGCGGCTGCTGCTGTCCTGCGGGATGAACCGGGCCTATGACGCTTTCGCCCGGCTGCTGGGCACCGCCGGGCAGATCCACATCACCAATCCCTTCCACCCCGGCGCCGGCGACCAGTTCCAGGTGCTGGTCCCGCGGGCCGAGCCCCGGACGGTGCCGGCCGGCGGCGAGCCCTCGTTCTCGCCTGCTATCGCGCATATCCAGGCCGTGCTGGCCGGCGAGCAGGAACCGCGGCTGCTGGCCGTCGATACCGCGCTCCCCACGGCGCGCGCCCTGCACGACCTGGCCCGGGCCAGCGCGCGCCCCTCCTGACGCCGTCCCCGCACCCCCGCCCCAGCCCCGCAAGCTGCCCGCCGGCTCCGGGAACAGGCCGCCTTCTTGATTAGTTGCTATTAAGCAACTATCGGAATACCGTGAGATCGCTGCCCCGGTCCCGAGCCGCGCTCGCCGCCGGACGTAGCCGGACATCTCGCGCAAAACTGGAAGGGAAGCTCGTGCCGCTAACTGCGTCGCATCGGCCTAGTCCGGCTAGGGCGACATCCGGCGCCGGCCACGCTGAGCAGGAGCCGGGTCCGCGCTACAAGTGGATCGCCCTGTCGAACACGACCCTCGGCGTCCTCATGGCCACCATCAACGCCTCCATCATGCTGATCGCGCTGCCCGACATCTTCCGCGGGATCGGCGTCAACCCGCTGCAGGCCAGCAACACCGGCCTGCTGCTGTGGCTGCTCATGGGCTACCTGGTGGTGACGGCGGTCCTGGTGGTCAGCTTCGGCCGGCTCGGCGACATGTTCGGCCGGGTCCGCATGTACAACCTGGGATTCGCGGTCTTCGCGCTGTTCTCGGTCCTGTTGTCGGTGACGTGGCTGCACGGCACCGATGCGGCCTGGTACCTGATCGGGATGCGCATCCTGCAGGGCGTCGGCGGCGCCATGCTGATGGCCAACTCCAGCGCCATCCTCACCGACGCCTTCCCCACTCACCAGCGCGGCCTGGCCCTCGGCCTGAACCAGGTCGCCGGCATCGCCGGCTCGTTCATCGGGCTGGTCCTCGGCGGGCTCCTCGGGCCCATCGACTGGCGGCTGGTCTTCCTGGTCTCCGTGCCGTTCGGGGTCCTGGGCACCATCTGGTCCTATCGCAAGCTCCTGGAGCTCGGCATCCGCAAGGCCGCCCGGCTGGACTGGTGGGGCAACGTCACCTTCGCCGCGGGCCTGATCGCCGTCCTCGTCGGCATCACCTACGGCATCCAGCCCTACGGCGGTCACACCATGGGCTGGACCAGCCCGCTGGTCATGTCGCTCATCGGCGGCGGCCTGGCGGTGCTGGTGATCTTCTCCATCATCGAGACCAGGGTCGCGGAGCCGATGTTCCGGCTCAGCCTGTTCAAGATCCGCCCGTTCACCGCCGGCAACCTGGCCAGCCTGCTGGCCAGCCTGGGCCGCGGCGGCCTGATGTTCATCCTGATCATCTGGCTGCAGGGCATCTACCTGCCGATCCACGGCTACGGCTTCAGCCAGACCCCGCTGTGGGCCGGCATCGCGATGCTGCCGCTGACGGTCGGCTTCCTCGTCGCGGGGCCGGTGTCGGGTTTCCTGTCGGACCGGTTCGGCGCCCGGGCGTTCGCCACCGGCGGCATGGTCGTGGCCGCGGGCTCGTTCCTGCTCCTGGAGCAGCTCCCGGTGAACTTCGCCTACTGGGAATTCGCCGTCATCCTGCTGATCAACGGGATCGGCATGGGCCTGTTCGCGGCGCCGAACCGGGCCGGCATCATGAACAGCCTGCCGCCCGAGCAGCGCGGCGTCGGCGCCGGGATGAGCGCCACGTTCCAGAACGCCGCCATGGTCTTGTCGATCGGCATCTTCTTCTCGCTGATCATCCTGGGCCTGGCCGGGACGCTGCCGGCCACGCTGACGCACGGCCTGGTCGCCCAGGGCGTGCCGCACGCCGACGCGGCGAAGATCGCCGCGCTGCCGCCGGTCTCGATCATGTTCGCGGCGCTGCTGGGCTACAACCCGGTGCAGACCCTGCTCGGCCACGCGCTGAGCAAGCTGCCGGCCAGCCATGCCGCCTACCTGACGGGGCACAGTTTCTTCCCGTCACTGATCTCCGCGCCGTTCGAGCACGGCCTGAAGATCGCGTTCGACTTCGCGATCGCCGCCTGCCTCGTCGCGGCCGTGGCCTCCCTGCTGCGGGGCCGCAAGTACGTGCACGGGACGGAACCGGGACCGGAGCCGGCCGCGGTGAGCGACACCGCCGACACCGCCGAGGCCGCCCCGACCGTCGCGACCGCCGCGACCGCCGGGTCCGCCGCGACCGGGCCGGGCCGGTAGGCCGGACCCCCCGCAGATCGTCCCGGCGGGACCGCTGGCCACCCTGGACCGATGAGCACCCGCCTCGCGTCGATCTACCTGCTGCGCGAGGCATGGGGCCAGGGCTTCGGCCGGCAGAGCGCCCGGGCTACTGCTGGTAACAAAACCTTTGCGCGTCAATCGGGGCGCGGGCCTTGACCATGATCGGCCGGCTTGTTACGTTCCGCGCGCGGGTCATTGTGCCTTACCAATAAGGGGGGCCACTCAGTGACGTCGTGGATCCTGCTCCCTGATCGCAGGCGGTTACGAAAGTGAGCGCATATGGATAAGTGGAGGGTAGTAAAACGCCGATCGGCGTGGGCTCTGGTGGTAGCGCCCGTAATGGCGGTGGCCAGCATTGGCCTGACCGCGTCGAGTCAGGCCGCCGCGACGGCCCCGGCCAAGACGGCAGCGAGCGGGGCCGCCGCGGCCACGACCGCGGCCCAGCCGCAGGTGACGCCACGTTCGGTCAACAACCTGGACTGCAACGGGTACAGCACCAAGTACCGGCCGCTCAACCCGGGCGGCAAGATGCACTGCACCGACCCGATGCTGCTGCACAGCGTGACTTACGACGGGAAGAAGGTCCTGCGGGGTTACCGCTTCAAGGACAACGGCCACTACATCGGCCACGACGAGCCCAGCGTCAAGTTCATCTCGCATGTGGCCGGGTCGGGCAACACGATGACCTACCTCACGAAGCTGGCCGCCGACCCGCACAAGACGCCGACCGCCAGCGGGAGCGTGACGGACTACAGCGAGCTCAGCATCGCCCCGTGGTTCGGGCTGCCGATGTGCGACCCGGGCTCCTATCCGCAGAACCCCTGCACGCCGGACAGCGACACCAACTCGGGGGCGATCAGCGACCCGAAGGCCGCCGGCTCGGCGTTCATGGAGCTGCAGCTGTACCCGCCCGGCTTCGCGCCGTTCGCGGACAACGTCAGCTGCACCCGCACGAAGTGGTGCGCCGCGGTGACCATCGACAGCCTCGAGGCGCAGTTCAACTTCGCGAACCTCAACACGGCCTGTGAGGAGCCCGTTAACTTCGCCTACCTGCAGACCAACGGCGTTCCCGCCGGGCCGCCGAGCCCGCAGCTGGCCAACCTCGCGACCGACACCCCGAACGGGCACACGCTGGAGATGAGCGGCGGGGACGTGCTCAAGGTGTCGATCAGCGACCCGGCCGCCGGGTTCACGACCCGGATCACGGACGTGACCACGGGCCAGAGCGGCTTCATGGTCGCCAGCGCCGCGAACGGGTTCATGAACACGAACTACCAGACGTGCGCGGGAACGCCGCACACCTTCCACGCGGAGTACAGCACCGCCAGCCAGCAGAACCAGGTGCCCTGGGCCGCGCTCGAGGGCGGCGTGCTCATGCAGCAGGAGATCGGCCACTTCGAGTCCTGCAACTCCGTGACCAACGCCATGCCGGTCAGCCTGTTCGGCGGGGCGTTCTCCGACCCGAATGTGTTCCAGACCTGCATGGGCGGCTCCGAGGGCAAGAAGGCCACGGGCGAAGGCCCGTGCGATGCCAGCACCGGCGTCTGCCAGAACTCCACCACGGAGGGCACGACAGGCCCGGTGGCCTGCCCGAGTAACAACGCGGGCAGCGGCCAGCTCTGCGAGTTCTCCGACGGCGAGTGCTTCCCGCAGGGAAACCGGGTCGTCACGATCAACGGAAAGGCGAAGAAGGAGCACGCCCCGGTCGCCGGCTGCCTGGACAACTTCTTCCAGAACGGTGACCTGGACTTCGACGGCACCGGCTATCAGCCCAACACCTGGCCGAACGGGAGCGCGAACCAGCCGACGTCCTTCCGATATATCGGCCCGTTCGATGCGGCCGGAAAGTCCTATCCGCAGATTCAGTTCGAGACAGATGCGCCGGGCTCGGAGTTCTTGTGCAATACCACGACCGGCGTCAACTGCGACGTCAAGCCGCTGGGCTCGAATTTCTACCCGTTCTGGTCCCTCAACAACACCCAGCACCTGGGGGGGATCCGCACTCCGGCGCGAACCTGCGTCTGGAACTTCGGCAACGTCCTGCCCGGCGTGACCAGGCAGACCTTCGGCAAGGACGCCCAGTACGGGTCGTCTGACGTGGAGCGGTTTGGCGGCACGAACGCCAGCGCCGTCCTGGCCAACCCGGCGGTCACCGGTAAGTGCCCGTCGGTCAGCCTGCGGTAACTGTCTGGGGATGCCCGGCCGCCAGCCGGGCCCCCGCCAGCCCTCAGTGACAAATTCATCGTGATAACTCACCAGGCCTGCCCCGCACCTCGCCCGTGCGGGGCAGGCTTAGTGCTGGTCAGGAGCCTGCGATGTCCGCCGCCGGCGCGCTGTGCGAGGCCAGCACCGACCCGGCCAGGCCCGGCTGCGGCCGGGCCGGGTGGCCCTGGCCGCGTCGATCCGGCTCCCGCTGCACCGTCGGCCCGCTGCCCCCGTCGGCCCCGCCGGTCTCGCGGGCCTTGCTGGCGCCGCGCTCGCCGGGTAGCCACGCGAGCCAGGACGGCAGGTACCAGGCCCGCTCGCCCAGCACCGCGAGGGCGGCGGGCAGGATCATGCCGCGCACCACGGTCGCGTCGATCAGCACGGCCGCCGCCAGCCCGATGCCGAGCATCTTCACGTCGATCCCCGACAGGGTGGCGAAGATGGAGAACACCGCCACCATGATCACGGCCGCGCTGGTCACCACCCCGGCGCTGCGGCCGATCCCGCAGACCACGGCGTCGGTCGAGCTCATGCCGCCCGACCACAGCTCCCTGATCCGGCTGAGGATGAAGACGTGGTAATCCATGCTCAGCCCGAACAGCAGCACGAAGGAGAACAGCGGAACCCACGGGATGATCGCGCCGTAGGAGGTAAAGCCGAGCGGGCCCTGCAGGTGGCCGTCCTGGAAGATCAGCGTGACCAGCCCGTAGGCCGCCCCGACCGACAGCAGGTTCAGGCCGATCGAGACCAGCGGGATAGCGAGGCTGCGGAAGGCGCACATCAGCACCAGCAGGGCCAGCCCGGCTACCACCATGAACACCAGCGGTGTCCGCGAGTGCAGGGCCGCGTCCATGTCACGGTGGGACGCGGTATTGCCCGTGACGGCATAGCTGACCCCGCTCGCGCGGCCGACCGTCGCCGGCAGCACCCGGTCTCGCAGGGTCTGCAACGCGGCGTAGGACGCCTGGTTCGACCCGTTCCCGGCCAGCGGTACCTGGATCACGATGCCCTGGCCGCCGGCGACGACGGTGGAGGTGACGGGGCCGCGGATCGCGCCGCCGGGCGTCGCCCTGGCTGCCAGCGCGGCGATGTCCTGCCGCACTGCCGTGCTCTGCAGGTGGCTGCCGGTCAGGACCACCTCGGCCGGCGCGGGCCGTCCCGGAAACTGCTGCTGGATCTGCCCGAGGGTGCGCACCACGGGCAGGTTCGGCGGCAGGTCGATGGCCGGGGAGCCCAGGCGCATCCCGAGCGCGGGCGCGCCGAGCGCGAGCAGCGCGATCACCCCGATCCCGCCCCAGGCGACCGGGTGCCGGACGACGCGCTGCGCCAGGCCCGCCCACAGCCGGGACGACCGGGCACTGGTCCGGCACCGGCCCAGCCAGGGCAGGTGGCCGCGATCGGCCCAGGGACCGAGCCAGGACAGCAGCGCGGGCAGGAACGTCAGCGAGCCGAGGACGGTCACGCCGACCACCATGATCGTGCCGGCCGAGATGCCGGTGAAGATATCGAGGCCGGACAGGAACAGGCCGGCCAGCGAGATCATCACGGTCACGCCGGAGATCACGATGGCCCGCCCGGAGGTGCTGGCCGCGATGCGCAGGGCGGCGCCGCGAGAATGCCCGGCGGCCCGCTCCTCCCGTTCTCGGCGCAGGTAGAACAGCGAGTAATCGACGCCGACCGCCATGCCGATGACCAGCACCACCTCCGACGTCCCCGAGCTGACCGGGAACCACTGCGCCGGGATGGCCAGCAGCGAGATCGCGGCGGTCACCGCGGTCCCGGCCAGCAGCACCGGGATCCCGGCGGCGACCAGCGCGCCGAACACCCCCAGCAGCAGCACGAGGGTCAGCGGGATCGACGTGTCCTCCGCCTTCCGGAAGTCATGGCCGAGCATCGCGTTCGCGACGCGGTCGGTGCTAGCGTCGCCCGCCTCGCGGACGATCATCGCGGGGTGCTGGGCCTGGATCCTGGCCACGGCCGTCAGGTCGGCCACGACCGTGGAGTCGGCCTGCGCGTGGGGCCCGGCTACGTCGAAGGTGACCAGGGCGGCCAGATGATCGGCCGACTGCAGCCCGCTGCCGCCGGGAGAGGAGGGCGCTCGGATGTCCCGCGCATCGCGCGGCAGCCGGGCCAGCGTCGCGGCGACCTCCCGGGCGACCCGACTCACCTCGGCCTGCGCGCCGGCCCGCAGCGCGCCGGCCTGGCCGCGGGCCTGGATCAGCACGCTCTCGGCCGGCGCGGAGACCACCTTGAGCTGGTCCAGCATCTGCTCGCCACGGCCCGCCTGGCCGGCGTCGTACTGCTGGGCGCTCGTCCCGCTGAGCAGCTGCCCGATGCAGAACGCCGCCGCCACGAATACCAGCCAGCCCAGGACTGCGGCCCTGCGATGCCGCACACTCCAGCAGGCGATCCGCTCGACCACGGTCTTGTTGGCCAGGTTCTGCGGATCCTGGGCGGCTGCGGGCACGCTGACGTTCAGGGGCGGGCGCATGATGGCACGGCAGACTCTCTGGACGGCGGCAGTGAACACCGCCCGAACAGGGGTCTGGGCTCGGGGGCTTGCTCGCGGAACGAGCAGGGCAACCGCTAAGTTCCGGACCTGCCGAAATAACCGGGTACCGGCCGCGGCCGCAGCCATGGCCGAGGCCGGCGCCGGATGGCCCACGCCGCCGGTGCCAGGCTGGCCAGCTCGCCGATCACGAGCGCGGCCCCGGCCGGCGACCTCATGGCCGCACCCGCTCAGCCAGCGGAAGCGGGCCGGTGCCGGGCTGGCTGCCCTGGCGCCCCGGCAGCCAGGACAGCCAGCGCGGCAGGTACCAGCTGCGCTCGCCGAGCAGGGCGAGCGAGGCGGGCACGAGGATGCCGCGGACGACGGTCGCGTCGATGAGAATGGCCACCGCCAGGCCCACGCCGAGCATCTTCAGCTGAACCAGCGACAGCGTCGCGAAGATGGAGAACACCGCCACCATGATCAAGGCCGCGCTGGTGACCACCCCCGCGCTGCTCGACACGCCGCCGATGATCGCGTCGGGCGTGCTGGCCCCGCGCGAGCGCAGCTCGCTGATCCGGCTGAGCAGGAACACGTGATAATCCATGCTCAGCCCGAACAGGAACACGAACATGAACAGCGGCACCCAGGGCACGATCGCGCCGTAGCTGGTGAAGCCCAGCGGCCCCTGCAGGTGACCGTGCTGGAAGATCAGCGTGATCACCCCGAAGGCGGCGCCCGCCGACAGCAGGTTCAGCCCGACGGAGATCACCGCGATCGGCACCGAGCGGAACGCGATGAGCAGCAGCACCATGGCCAGGACCGCGACCACGGCGAACACCAGCGGGGTCCGCGAGTCGAGCACCGCGATGTCGTCGCGGTTCTGGGCGACGCTCCCGGTGACGGCATAGCTGACCCCGGCCGCCCGGCCCAGCGTTCGCGGCAGGATGCGGGTGCGCAGCGCCACCAGCGCGCGGGTGGATGCGGAATCTGACCCGTTCCCGGCGAGGGGAACCTCCAGCACCAGGGCGCGGCCGCCCGCCACCGAGGTCACCGTCACCGGTCCGCGGACTGCGCCGCGAACTGAGCCGGCGGCTGAGCCGCGGAGCGCCGTGATCGCGGCCTGCACCGCCGGGCCGGTCAGCTCGGCGCGCGTCCGGGCGGTCACCACGACCTCGGCGGGCGCGGGGGTGCCGGGGAACGCCCGCTGGATCTGGCTCAGGGTCCTGACCACGGGCAGGCTCGCGGGAAAGCCTCCGTTGGGCGGGTTACCGAGCCGCAGCCCGAGCGCCGGCGCCGCGAGCGCGAGCATCCCGATCGCGGCCACGGCCCCCCAGGCGGCCGGCCGGCGCACCACCCGCCGGACCAGCGCCGCCCACACCCGCGACGGCCGGGCCGCGGTCCGCCGGCGGCCCAGGAACGGGATCCGGCCCCGGTCAGCCCAGCCGCCCAGCAGGGACAGCAGGGCCGGCAGCACAGTCACCGAGCCGATCACCGCGACGCCGACGACCAGGATCGTGCCGACGGCGATGCCGGTGAAGACCGCGTACCCGGTCAGGAACAGCCCGGCCAGGGCGATCATCACCGTCAGCCCGGACACGACGATCGCGCGCCCCGAGGTCCCCGCCGCGATTCGCAGCGCGCGGGCGGTATTCGCCCCCTTGGCTCGCTCCTCGCGCTCCCGCCGCAGGTAGAACAGGGAATAGTCCACGCCGACGGCCATGCCGATGAGCAGCACCACTTCGGACGTGCTCGACCCGACCGGCAGCCAGTGACCGGGGATCGCCAGCAGCGAGATCGCGCTCACCACCGCCGTCCCGGCCAGCAGCAGCGGGATCCCGGCGGCGATCAGCGCGCCGAAGGCGAGCAGCAGCAGGACCAGGGTAATCGGCACGGAGGTCAGCTCGGCCTTGCGGAAGTCCTGGCTGACCTGCGCGTTAGCCGCCCGGTCCGCGCTCGCGTCCCCGGCCTCGGCAATCACCAGGCCACGGTGCCGGGCCGCCACGGCCGCGACGGCCCGCAGCGCCGGCTCGACCCGCTGATCCTCGTCGGCGACCTTGCCGGGCACGGTGAAGGTCACCAGCGCGGACCGGCCGTCGGCCGAGACCTGCGGCGACCGGATACCGGTCGCTGAGCCCGGCAGCGCGCGCAGGCTCGCCGTTACCTGCCCGATCGCCTGGCGCATGGCCGGGTCGGTCGCCATCGTGGCCCCGGCCGCCCGGGCCTGGACCAGGACGCTCTCGGCCGGCGGCGTGGTCACGCCGAGACGCTGCAGGGTGTGCTCGGCCTGCCCCGACTGCCCGGCGTCATAGGACGGCAGGTTCGGCGTCCCGAGGACCTGGCCCACGGCGAATGCCGCGATGACCAGGGCGAGCCAGCCCAGGATGGCCGACTTGCGGTGCCGGGCGCTCCACGACGCAATCCGCTCGATCAGCGGCGGGCGGGCGCGAGTACGGCGAGGCTCGTCGAGAGCTGGATCGGATTTCGGCAATACTGAACTCTGCGGCTGGCGCATTATGGCCTCTCTTGCGTGGGGAGCTTGAGTGCGGTGAGTCGTGTGGTGGCCCTCGCCCGTGAGCTGGCACTCAGGGGCGAGGGCAATTTCTAGGCACGGCCGGGCCGTCGCGTGGTCTGGAGCGGCGGGATCGGGCCGGGCCGGGCCAGGATGTCCTTGGCCTCGGCGAGCGGATCGGCCGGCGCCCGCAGCAGCGCACGGGCCGCACTGGCATGCGCCCGGGCAGTGGCGACGAGCACGTAATTGAACAGCAGGAACAAGACCAGGCAGACGGCCGCGAGCAGCAGCGCCTTCGGCAGCGTGTCGACATAGAAACCCCAGGCGCCCGCCCCGTGCGGCCCGTGCGGGAAATAGCCCAGCACGAGGCCGTGCACCGACTGGCCGTTGCTGTACCCGATGGGGCTGGTGTGCCGGACGGCCCAGTACCAGGCCGGAGTGGTGATCCCGGCCAGAAACACCAGCCACACGGTCAGCACCGCGGTGTCGAGCGCGAACAGCGGCGCCCAGAGGCCGACGAGGTAGGCCAGGTCGCGCCAGGTCGCCGGGTCCCGCCACCGCGTGCTCGCCTGCGCGAGAATGCCTGGCCTGGTCACGGGCCGATAGCCGCCGCGCACCGGCTCGGCCAGTACCTGCCGAAGCCGGACTCGTTCGACGTTCGCGCAGCCGCGCAGTACCCCGGCCGCCGCGGCGAGCAGCGGGATCCCGGCGAGCGTGACCGCGAACACCGCCGCCGTGACGGCGGTGGTGAACGCCGCCGCGAATAGCAGCCAGCCGGTAGCGAACACGTAGACCGCCAGGAAGCAGGCGCTGCGCCACGGGCTGCCCGATAGCGCGAGCCGCAGCGGGTCGCGCCGCAGGGACAGCCGGTTACCCAGTGGCCCGACTCCGCTGTTCATCTCATCCCACCTCCCGCATCAGCCGCTCGACCGCATGCACGTGCTCGGTGAGCTCCGCCAGCTGGGCACGCAGCTCTTGCTGATTGGCCACGGCCTCCTCGGCAAGCTTGCGGTAGTGGGCCATCGCGACCGCGTCGGCGCGGTGCCGCTGCAGCCGGAAATAGGACCAGACGATCACCGCGATCGCGGCGCAGACCGCGACGGGAATACCCAGGGCGATCGTGATTGCCGTGAAATTCGTTCCGCCGCTGGCCAGGACCTCGGTCATCTGCCGCTCGCTTCCATCGTTGCCGTGCCTTTCTCTCAGCGGGTCTAGTCGCTGGGCCCGCGGATAGCCTCGGACTGGACGGCCTCGGTGATCGTCTCGGCGGTAAGCCGGACATCAAACGGGGCCAGCTCGAAGTACTTCATCGCCTTCCCGTCCTCTGATAGCTCCAGCCGCCCGACCACCAGGCCCGCCTTTTCCAGCCGGTCCAGGTGCATGTAGAGCAGCGGCCGGGACATCCCGAGCCTGCGGGCCAGCTCGCTGACGTGCACGCGCCCGCCCGCCAGCTCGGCGACCACCCGCATCCGCTGCGGGTTGGCCACCGCCGTTAGCACGCCGAGCAGTCCGGCTTCGTTCGTCAGCGTCGGCCCCCTAACGCCCGGTATTTACTGCCGCTTCTTTCACCTGTCAGCCAGAACTTACACGTGAAATCCCGAGCCCGTCAACCGCCCCGCCCCAGCAGCCAGGAGCAAGAAAAGATCGTGCAGCCTTTCCGGGGTTGGGACCCCGGAAAGGCTGCACGCTAACGGCGGACAAGTCACTGCGAGCGCAGGGCGGTCGTGACGAGAGGGCCCTCGTGGGCGATGATGGTCAGCCATGGGCCAGCTGATCCTGATCCGGCACGGCGAGACCGAGTGGAGCCGGTCTGGCCGGCATACCGGCCGCACCGACGTCCCCCTGACCGCCCGCGGCGAGGAAGCCGCCGCCGCGCTGGCGCCGGCGCTCGCCCGGCGGGACATCTGCGCGGTGCTGGTCAGCCCGGCCGGCCGGGCGCAGCGCACGGCGGAGCTAGCCGGGCTGAGCCGCCCGGGCGCGCCATGGCAGCTCAAGATCGATCCGGACCTGCAGGAATGGGACTACGGCGGGTACGAGGGCCGGACCACCGAGGACATCCGGAAGGAGCGGCCCGGCTGGTATCTGTGGCGTGACGGGGTCATCCCCGGCGACGCCGAGCACCCCGGCGAGACGGTCCAGCAGGTCGGGGAGCGCGAGGACAACGTCCTGGCCAGGGCCGAGCCGCTGCTGCCGGGCGGCGACGTCGTGCTGGTGGCGCACGGTCACTCGCTGCGGATCCTGACCGCCTGCTACCTCCGGCTGGACGCCGACGGCGGCCGGCTGTTCCGCCTGGACACCGGCACGCTCAGCACGCTGGGTACCGAGCACGACATGCCGGTTATCACCTCGTGGAACGGCCCCCCGACCAGCTGACCAGCCCGATCCGCGAGCCGGGCCGGGCGGCTAGGCCGCGTCCTGGTCGGCCCGGCTAGCGGCGCGCCGCCGGCGGCGGGCGGCCACCATGACGGGGAGATCCATGACCTGGCGCGGCATCCGGGCGCTGGACTCGTAGGCCGCGCGCAGCGCCACGTTCGTCGCGGCGTCGGTGAGCGGAATCCCTGGGCTGCCGTACATCCGGCGCGCCCAGCGCGGCAGGCTGGCGAAGGCCAGCGTGTTCAGCGGCGGCAGGACCAGCCGCAGGGCGACCAGCTCCGCCGGCATCTGCGGCGTGAACGACCTGCGCAGCGCCTGCCTGGCCTCCGGCGTGGCGTGCAGCTGCGGCCTCACCCGGACGTAATAGTCGTCGAGTTCGGCCATGCTCGCGGGCACTATCGCGGGATCCAGGCCGACGACCTCGGCGCCCCGGCGCTGTTCGTCCACGAAGGCGTCCAGTTCGGCGGCGCAGACATGGACGCCGCTGCGCCGGGCGATGTCGGCATAGGAAGCGATCTCACCGCAGTGCACCCATAGCAGCAACTCCGGCTCGTCCAGCCGGAACTCGCGGCCCTGCTCGTCCACGCCCGTCAGCGAGGAGTGGATCTTGCGGATCCGCCGCCCGGCCCGCTCGACCTCCGCTCTGGTGCCGAACGTCCGCACCCGGACGAACTCGGTGGTCCGGATGAACCGGCCCCAGGCCTGGCCGGGGTCGGCGAACGAGGTGTGCTGCCAGGTGCCCATCATCACCGCTGGGTGCAGTGCCTGCAGGTAGAGGGCCCGCAGGGCGGCCACCCACATCATCGGCTCGGCCATGATCCGCCAGGTCACGGATCCGGGCCCGAACAGCCCGTGATCCGCTGGCTCGACGGGGCTCATGCCACCGGGCTGGCCCGTTTCGGATGTCATCGCGGCCCCCTGTGCGCCGGGTAACTCGCCGGGCAGGTGTCCGCGAGGCTCACTCCGGGCGGGTTTCGTCCTCTACCCAGCTTAGATACGCTTCCGAGCCCGCCACGATCGGCACCGCCACAATTTCTGGCTCGTCGTAGCTATGCCGCTCGGCCAGGAAGTTCGCCAGCTCATCAAAGCGGTCCGCTGGCAGCTTGAGCAGGATCAGCCACTCCTCCGACCGCTCGATGGTGTCTTCCCACCAGTACATGCTGGAGATCGGGCCGGACACCTGAGCGCAGGCGGCCAGCCGCGCCGCGACGGCGGCGTGCCCGAGCTCAATCGCCTCGGCCCGCGAGTCAGTCGTTGTCTGCACCTGAAGAAATTGCGGCTCGGTGCCGGCCGCGGGGCTGTTGCCCGGCATGACCATGATCGTACGCCGTTGCCGAGGAGCCCGGCATGGCGTTCACGCACGCTTCGTCGCGCCAACCATCAGGCCCTCACGGCGTCAGCCGTCACACCCGTCGGCGACCCAGCGCGCGCTCTCGCGCCGCCCGCGTACCGCCGATAACCTGACCGCGCGGACGGCTAAGGAGGATCTATCCGTGCCTGGCGCATTCAGCCTGATAGTCAACCCGGCAGCGGGCGGCGGGCGGTCGCTGCGCCTGCTCCCGGCGGCCGCCGCCGCCCTTGACGAACTGGGCCTGAGCTACGAGATCACGACGTCCGCCAGCCTTCAGCACGCCAGGGAACTGGCGGCCGCGGCCGCCGGAGCCGGGAAGGTAGTTGTCGCCGTCGGCGGCGACGGGCTGGCCGGGGCGCTGGCCGGCGTCACGGCGACCGGCTCGGCGACGTTCGCCATCATCCCGGCCGGCCGGGGCAATGACCTGGCGCGCGTTCTGGGCATTCCGGTGCAGCCGCGAGCCGCGGCCGGAGTGCTGGCGCGCGGCCAGACCCGGCGGATTGACCTGATCAGCGTCGGGACGCCGGGCCAGCCGGAGTGCATCGTCGCAGGCAGCGTCTACGCTGGCGTGCCGTCGATGGCCGGCGAGATCGCCAACGCGGCCCGCTGGCTCAGGGGGCCGGCCGTCTACCCGGCCGCGGCGCTGCGCGCCCTGGCGGCCTGGCACCCGGTCCGGTTCCGCCTGGAGCCAGCCGCCTCGGCCCCGGCTCTGGCCTCGGCCCCGGCTCTGGCCCCGGCTCCGGCTCTGGCTCTGGCTCTGGCTCCGCGGGAGTTCGCCGGTTACGCGGTCGTCATCGCGAACTCGGCGTACTTCGGCGCGGGCATGATGGTCGCTCCCCCGGCCCGGATCGACGACGGAGTCCTGGACATCGTGGCCATGCGGGACGGCCCGAGGCTCGCCTTCCTCCGGGTACTGCTCAGGATCAGGACGGGCGCGCACGTTTCGCTGGCCCAGGTCGGGCTGGACCGCGCCGCCGCCGTGACGCTGGCCATGGACCGGGCGATGCCGGTCGCCGCCGACGGCGAGACCCTGCCGTGGGCGTCCCCGCTGCCGGCCAGGACGGAGCTGACCATCCAGGTACTGCCCGCCGCCCTAACCGTCCTGGCTCCGCCACCCTGACCTGCCACCGCTCTTGACCATCAGGGTCCTGTGACCCCGGCCGGGCCGGTCGGCATCGGCGCGTCGGCACCCCGCCCGCGTGCCTGGGGCTACCCCGCCGGCATCATGGCTGCATGGATCACGACGGACGGGCCTGGATCGCGCAGCTGCCTCATGAGCTCG
>Ga0208220_1000580_pt1 | contig 15493 bp, 13 predicted proteins | sample NGESurdeep092012_9_FD_184484 | JGI IMG/M metagenome (GOLD analysis project Ga0208220, IMG submission 184484) | Arctic peat soil microbial communities from Barrow, Alaska - NGEE Surface sample F53-1 deep-092012 (SPAdes) | ecosystem: Environmental > Terrestrial > Soil > Wetlands > Peat ... | reverse complement strand
GCCGATATCACGATGGCAAGCCAGGCAAGGACTGGTGGGGCACCGTCAGCGGATTCCAGCCGCCCGGCTCGCTCGATTTCCATCACGTCATCCACGTTGCGCAGGTGCGGGCGACGGTCGACGTGCACATCCACTACTCGCTCGAGCAGAAGGACGACCGCACCACAGTGACCCGGTGGCTGGTCTTGGACGTCTCGATGCCGTTCATCCTCCGCCCCCTGCGGACGGCTATCACCAGCAGCTTCGATCGGGAGAATCTGCGAACAATGGCCGCTCTCAAGGCCTACGCCGAGGCTTCCTCGGACTCCGCCGAGGTCGTCGGGTAGCTGCGGGGGGAGCTTGCCTGGAGGTAGGCGATGGCCAGGTCGAGGGCGGCCTCGAGGGGGGTGGTGTCACCGGTGGACATCAGCATGACCACGCCGCCCTGGATGCCGGCCACGATCGCGGCCGCCGTGCGGGCGGGGTCGAGGTCCGGGCCGATCTCGCCCGCCGCCTGCATCTGCCGGACGCCCGCGGCGATCTCGGCCTGCCACTGGTGCATTAGCTCGGATACCACCGCCTGGGCGCCCGGGGTGGCGCGGCCGAGCTGGGTGGTGAGGGCGCTCAGCGGGCACTGCTGTCCCTGCTCTCGGTAGCGCGCGACCACCGCGTCGCGCCACGCCAGCCAGGACGCCCACGACGTGAGCAGGCCGAGCTGCGGCTGCTGGTCGGCCAGCACACGGTCGGCCTCGTAGCGGGCCACCGCCAGCAGCAACTGCTCGCGGCCGTCGGGAAAGTAGTGGAAGAGCTGGCTCTTGCTTGTGCCCGTCCTGACCCGGATGTCGTCCAGGGTCGCGGTCACCCCGTTCTCGCGGATCTCGGTCGACGCGCCCTGGATGATCCGTTCCCGGGTGGCGGCGCCCTTCGGCGTCAGCTTCGCGGCCATGACCGCACCTCATTTCTTGGACTTGCGAGTCCATTTTATCGCAGGCACAGTGTGTGGGGTCACGCAGTAGGCCCGTGACCAGTCTCTTTGGGAGGAGCACGCACATGACCGCACGCTTGCAGGGCCGCACCGCCCTTGTCACCGGCTCAACCGACGGGATCGGGGCGGGTATCGCCCGCGCGCTGGCCGACGAGGGCGCGTTCGTCGTCGTCAGCGGCCGTAGCGCCGCCAAGGGCGAGAAGGTGGTCGCCGAGATCACCGAGCGCGGCGGCGCGGCCGCCTTCGTCGGCGCCGACCTGGCCGGCGGCGCCGCGGCCGCCCGCGAGCTGGCCGACGCCGCCCAGGCCGCGGCCGGCGGCCCGATCGACATCCTGGTCAACAACGCCGCGATGCTCATCGCGCCCGGGCCGACGGCCGAGATCGGCGAGGAGCTGATCGACGGCGCGCTGGCCGTCAACGTGAAGTCGGTCATCCTGCTCACCGGGCTGATCGCCCCGGGCATGGCCGACCGCGGCAGCGGCGCGATCGTCAACGTCGGATCGATCAACGGCCTGGTCGGGATGGCCGGGTCGGCTCTCTACAGCGCGACCAAGACCGCGATCCACTCGCTGACCAAGTCCTGGGCGGCCGAGTACGGGCCGTCGGGCGTGCGGGTCAACACCGTCGCGCCCGGCCCGACGCTGACCGAGCGGAACGCGGCCTTCGCCGACCACATCGCCCCGCTCATCGCCCGGGTGCCATCCCGGCGGATGAGCACCCTGGACGAGGTCGCCAAGTCCGTGGTGTTCCTCGCCAGTGACGACGCGTCCAACATCCACGGCTCTACGCTGTCGGTCGACGGCGGCTTCAGCGCCGTGTTAGCCGGCCGACGTCGGCCGGGCTGGCCGCGGGCTACGGCGCCGTGGTCCGGTCGGGCAGGAACGCGTCGACGAGGCGCTGGGCGGCCAGGCCGGGGGTGATGGCGCCGTCCCTGACGTCCGCCTCCAGCTGCGGCGCGAGGTCCTGAAGCTCGCCGCTGTCGCGCAGCCGGTCCAGGAGCTGGTCCCTGACCAGCGACCACATCCAGCTGACGCGCTGGTCGCGGCGGCGGCGGTCGAGCTCGCCGCTGTCGCGGAGCATCCGCTGGTGGCGCTCCACCAGCGACCACACCTCGGGCAGGCCGTTCCCGGTCAGGGCGCTGCAGGTGACGACCGGGGTGGACCACCCGTCGGCGGGCCGGCCGAGCAGCCGCAGCGCCCCGGCCAGCTCGCGGGCGGCGCGGCGGGCCTCGTCCTCGTGCGGGCCGTCGGCCTTGTTCACGGCGACGACGTCGGCCAGCTCGAGCACGCCCTTCTTGATCCCCTGGAGCTGGTCCCCGGTCCGGGCCAGGGCCAGCAGCAGGAAGGTGTCGGTCATCTCGGCCACCAGGGTCTCCGACTGGCCCACGCCGACGGTCTCGACCAGCAGGATGTCGTAGCCGGCGGCGGCCATGACCACCAGCGACTCCCTGGTCGCGCGGGCGACGCCGCCGAGGGTGCCGGCCGTCGGCGACGGGCGCACGAACGCGGCCGGGTCGGTGGCGAGCCTGGTCATCCGGGTCTTGTCGCCGAGGATGCTGCCGCCGCTGCGGGTCGACGACGGGTCGACGGCGAGGACCGCGACGCGGTGCCCCTGGTCGATGAGCTCGCCGCCGAGGGCGTCGATGAAGGTGGACTTGCCGACGCCGGGCACGCCGGTGATGCCGACCCGCTGGGCCTGGCCGGCGTGCGGCAGCAGCCGGGTTAGCACGTGCTGGGCGAGGATCCGGTGATCGGGGCGGCTGGACTCGACCAGCGTGATCGTGCGGGCGATGCCCGCCCGCGACCGGGCGAGGACCGCGTCCGCGTACCGGGCGGCGTCCGGCGGGTCGGCGATGGCTTTCATGTCACCGTGTTCTTATCACCGCGTTCACGTCGCCGGGTTCCCCTCGCCGGGTTCACGGCGCCGTTTCGCGTCTGGCGGCCAGCTCCGTCAGCAGGGCGTAGGCGGCGTCGGGGATGACGGTGCCGGGGCCGAAGATCGCGGTGGCGCCGGCCGCGCGCAGCTCGGCGTAGTCCTGGGGCGGGATGACCCCGCCGACCACCACCATGATGTCGTCGCGCCCCTCTTCCGCGAGGGCGGCCTTGAGGTCGGGGACGAGGGTCAGGTGGCCGGCCGCGAGCGAGTTGACCCCGACGATGTGCACGTCGGCCTCGATCGCCTGGCGGGCCACCTCAGCCGGCGTCTGGAACAGCGCCCCGACGTCCACGTCGAAGCCGAGGTCGGCGAACGCGCTGGCGATGACCTTCTGCCCTCGGTCGTGGCCGTCCTGGCCCATCTTGGCGACCAGGATCCGGGGACGGCGCCCCTCGGCCCGCTCGAAGTCGGCGGCGGCGGCGCGGACCCGGTCAATGCTGTCGGTCTGGCCCGCCTCCTGTCTGTACACACCACTGATCGTACGGATGTGCCCGGTGTAGCGGCCGAACACCTTCTCAAGCGCGTCCGAGATCTCGCCCACGGTGGCCTTCGCCCGGGCGGCGTCGATGGCCAGCGCCAGCAGGTTGTCGTCGTCTGCGTCACTGCCGGGCCGGGCCGCGGCGGCGGTCAGCCGGTCGAGCGCCGCCTGGCAGGCGGCCGGGTCGCGCTCCTCGCGGAGTCGTCGGAGCTTCTCGATCTGCTGGGCGCGCACCGACCGGTTGTCGATCTTGAGCACGTCGATGTCGTCTTCCCCGGCCACACGGTACTTGTTGACGCCGATCACCGGCTGGCGGCCGGAGTCGATCCTGGCCTGGGTGCGGGCCGCAGCCTCCTCGACCCGCATCTTGGGTATGCCCTCCTCGATCGCGCGGGCCATCCCGCCGGCCGCCTCGACCTCCTGGATGTGGGCCCACGCGCGCCGGGCGAGCTCGTAGGTGAGCCGCTCGACGTAGGCGCTGCCGCCCCAGGGGTCGATGACCCGGCCGGTGCCCGATTCCTGCTGCAGGAGCAGCTGGGTGTTGCGGGCGATCCGGGCGGAGAAGTCGGTCGGCAGCGCGAGCGCCTCGTCGAGCGCGTTGGTGTGCAGCGACTGGGTGTGGCCCTGGGTCGCGGCCATCGCCTCGATGCAGGTCCTGGCCACGTTGTTGAACACGTCCTGCGCGGTCAGCGACCAGCCGGAGGTCTGGCAGTGGGTGCGCAGCGACAGCGACTTGGCGCTCTTCGGGTCGAACTGCTTCACCAGCTTGGCCCAGAGCAGCCGCCCGGCCCGGAGCTTGGCCACCTCCATGAAGAAGTTCATGCCGATCGCCCAGAAGAACGACAGCCGCGGCGCGAACGCGTCGATGTCGAGGCCGGACCCGAGGCCGGCCCGCAGGTACTCGACGCCGTCGGCGAGCGTGTAGGCCAGCTCGAGGTCGGCCGTCGCCCCGGCCTCCTGGATGTGATAGCCGGAGATCGAGATCGAGTTGAACTTCGGCATCCGGCGGGAGGTGAACCCGAAGATGTCGGAGATGATCCGCATCGACGGGGCCGGCGGGTAGATGTAGGTGTTGCGGACCATGAACTCCTTGAGGATGTCGTTCTGGATGGTCCCGGCCAGCTGCTCGCTGGCCACGCCCTGCTCCTCGGCGGCGACCACGTAGAGGGCGAGCACCGGCAGCACGGCGCCGTTCATGGTCATGGACACGCTCATGCGGTCGAGTGGGATCCCGTCGAAGAGCTGCCGCATGTCGTAGATCGAGTCGATCGCGACCCCGGCCATCCCGACGTCGCCTGCCACCCGGGGGTGATCGCTGTCGTAGCCGCGGTGGGTCGGCAGGTCGAACGCGACCGACAGCCCCTTCTGGCCGGCCGCGAGGTTGCGGCGGTAGAACGCGTTGGACTCCTCGGCGGTCGAGAAGCCGGCGTACTGGCGGATGGTCCACGGCTGGTTGACGTACATCGTCGGGTACGGTCCGCGCAGGTAGGGCGGCAGGCCGGGATAGGTGGCGAGGAAGTCGAGCCCGTCCAGGTCTCCGGCGGTGTAGAGCGGCTTCACGTCGATGCCCTCGGGCGTGACCCACGCCTGCCCGCCGGCCTGGCCGGCCGCGGTCAGCGCGTCATGCCAGCGCTTCTCGTCGTGCGGGCCGGGCGCCGACGGCTCGGCCAGCTCGACGCGGGCGAAGTCGGGGACCTCCCAGCCGCCCGTCATCGCCGCGCTCCGAGCGCGTCGAGCATCCGGCCGGAGAACGCCAGCACGTCCATGTCGTCGATGATCCTCTCGTCAGCGCCGGGGGCCGGCCCCTGCGGGTCCCCGGCTGCCACCACGACCGTGGACGCGCCCTGCTCGCGGGCCCGGTCCACCGCCGCCCGCACCTCGTCCGCGCTCGCGTCGGCGCTTCCGCAGACGACCACAACCGAGGCCGGGCCGGCCGAGGGGCCGCCGGAGGGGGTGGTCCCGGCTCCATCGGGGGCACGGCCGGCGGCGGGTTCGGGGGCTGCGGTGATCGTGATGATGCCGGCCGGCGCGAGCAGGGCGGCGACCTGCCCGGTTCGGGCGACGCTGGCGCGGGATGCGTCAAGCGGCGACAGGGTCAGCGTCGGCGGCGACCCTGTCGCCAGCGCGTGGGCGTCGGCGCGGTCGCGGAGCTCCTCGTGCCACTGCGACCAGCGGATGCGCGGCAGGCCCGTCGGTGAGCGGTCCGGGCGGTCAGCGGCCTGCCTGCTGAGCAGGGTCTCGCCGATCAGCGGGAACTCGCTGACGCCGGTGACGGCCTCCCGCCGCCTCGCCAGCGCGTCCCGTCGCCGCTCGCGGCTGGCCGCCAGCCGTCCGGCGACGAGCCCGGCCGCCAGCGCCGCCCGAAGGCCGCCCGACCGCTCGATCTCCTGGAACCAGGCCCAGGCCTTGGCGGCGAGCCGCTCGGTGAGGTCCTCGACGTACCAGGAGCCGCCGGCCGGGTCGATCACCCGGGCGACGTGGGACTCCTCGACCAGCAGGGCGTGCACGTTGCGGGCGATCCGGCGGGCGAGCTTGTCGGGCTGCCCGATCGCGGCGTCGAAAGGCGCGACGGTGATCGCGTCGGCCCCGCCGACGCCGGCCGCGAAGCAGGCCAGGGTCGCGCGCAGGATGTTGTTCCACGGGTCCCGGCGGGTCAGCATCGACCACGAGCTGACCGCGTGCTGCCACTGTCCCCCGGCGTCGGAGGTGACACCGCACTGCTGGGCGACCCGGGCCCAGACCCGGCGGGCGGCTCGCAGCTTGGCGATCGTCGCGAACTGGTCGGCGGTCGCGGCGAAGCGGAACTCGAGCTGCCCGAACGCCGCTTCGGCCGACAGCCCGGCTGCCTGCATCGCCCGCAGGTACTCCAGGCCCCCGGCGAGGGCGCAGCCCAGTTCCTCCGCGTCGGTACCGCCGGCCTCGTGATAGGGCAGCGCGTCGACGACGATCGCGCGCACTCCGGGGTAGTCCGCCGCGCAGCGGCGGGCCAGGTCAGCGGCGGCCGCCAGCCCGGTGCCGGCCATATCGGCGACGGTGGTTGGGGCGGGCTCGACGCCGGTCCGGGCCAGGACCCCGAGCGGATCGGCGCCCAGGCAGCCGGCCAGCGCGCCGGGCGGCACCCCGCGGCCCGCGGCGACGTCGAAGAACGCCTCCGCCGCGCGGGCGAACTGCGCGCCCGCGTCGAGGTCGACCGGCGCCAAGTCGAGGTAGGTCTCGGCGAGCACGTCGGGCAGCGCGTCGACCGGGATCCGGCCGTCGCCCAGGCCGAGCCAGAGCGAGCTGACGCCGCCCTCGAGGTCCTCCTTGATCTGCTCGCGGGCCACCGCCGGGTCGGGATGCTGATGACGCTGCCGCACGTCCCATCCGCCGCGGTTGCCGGCCGGCCCGCGCCCGCGCACGAACGGCGACTGCCCCGGGAAGCCCGGGGCGGGCCTGGCGGCATCGCCGACGTACAGCGGCTCGATCTCGATGCCGTCGCCGGTGATTGTCGCGAGCTTCCGCTCCGGTGCGTCGCCGTCGACGCCGATCACCTTGGCCACCAGCCGCTGCCACTGCTGCCGGGTGGCGGCCGGGAACTCCGCCGCCAGCACCAGGTCGTCGGAGTCGGGCGCGGTGACGTCGGTCATGCGCGGGACAGGATCGCGCGAATCCGCCGCCTCTGACGCGGGCTGGTCGTGATCGCGTCGCTCATTGGTCACCCCTGGCAAAATGGTACCGAATCCCGTTCTTATGGTACCCAATCCCGCACCGCTGGTACAGGGCCACTCAACGTTGGGCGCGCGGTTACGCCCCGGGAGCTTTCACCAGTCTCAATGGCAACACCGCCCGGCCCCCAGGGCCCTCTCCACCCCTCAGCGTGTTCCGTTCGGGTCGCATAGAGCCCCCAACTCCCCACGATCCTGGCGGGGCGTCGAAAACGCCCGCCCGTTAGGCACACGGTGATCGTCCCCGTCTTGGCAGGCGGTGGCGACGATCAGGGACTTCGAGCCGGGGGCGGCGGCGGTGGTCGTCGTCGGGTACCCCCGCCTGTTCCCGTCCAGCCAGCAGGACGTCGCCGCGGCCAGCTGCGTCTGGCTGACCGACCCCAAGCGGGTCGCGCTCAACAGGCTCGACGCGAACCTGAACAAGGTCATCAGCGAGGCGGCCGCGAAGGAGCACCTCCCCTACGTCAATGTCACCGACACGCTGAAAGGCCACGAGGCCTGCACGGCCGACTCGTGGATCTACCCCGTGCCGGCCGTGGACCCCTGCAAAAACCGGACCCAGCAGGACGGGCACCCGACCGCGCCCGGGCAGGCGGCCATCGCCCGCAAGGTCGAGTCGTACCTCATGGGCCGGTTCTACACCTAGCGCCGGGGCGGTTCGAGGCGGCCGGCTGGTCAGGCGAACTGGGGGTAGAGCCCGGCGACGCCGGACGAGAGGCCGCCCAGGACCAGCCTGCTGAACTCGTCGGCGATGATCTCCGCGTCGCCCGCCGCGACCCCGTCGATCGCGATCTTGGCGATGTCGGCCGGGTTGGACTTGGGCGCGGTGACGTCCCTGGACATGTCAGTGTCCATGTAGCCGACGTGCAGTGAGCTGACCCGGGTGCCCTGGGGGGCGAGCTCCTGGCGCAGCGCGTTGGTGAGCGACCACTCGGCCGACTTGGCGGCGGAGTAGGCGCCGCTGCCGGGGAAGCTCACCCAGGACAGCGCCGACAGGATGTTGAGGACCGCGCTGCCCGGCTGGGCGGCGAGCTGCGGGGCGAACGCGCGGATGACCTCCAGCGTGCCGAAGAAGTGGGTGTCGAGCTCGAGCCTGGCGTCGGCCAGGTCCCCGGTCAGCAGCGAGGCCCCAGTCGAGGCGCCCGCGTTGTTGACCAGGATCGACACGTTGCCCGTGCGCGCTGCGGCGGCGGCGACCGAGGCGGGGTCGGTCACGTCGAGGGCGATCGGGATGACCCCGGCCAGGTCCACCGACTCGGGGTTGCGGGCGGCCGCGTAGACGGTCGCGCCCCGGTCGCGGAGCTCCTGGGCGAGGTGCCGTCCGAGGCCGCGGTTGGCCCCGGTCACGAGCGCTGTCTTTCCGGTGATCTCCATGAGAGCTCCTCCTGCTGAGTTGGTTTCCACAACCTAGCATGGCTGAGTACGGAAGCACAACTTAGAGGTACACTGGGGTCATGGCGAAGGTCCCCGATGCAACCTGCTCGATCGAGCGGAGCCTGGGCGTGCTCGGCGAGCGGTGGACATTTCTGATCCTGCGCGAGGCGTTTCTCGGCGCCGCCCGGTTCGTGGAGTTCCGCGACCGGCTCGGCGTCGCTCCCGACGTCCTCACCGACCGGCTGGCGACGCTGGTCGAGTTCGGGGTGCTCGAGCGCGAGCCCTACCGGGAGCCCGGCGCCCGCTCGCGGTTCGCCTACCGGCTGACCCCGGCCGGACGCGAGCTGCAGGTGGTGCTGGCCGCGCTCCAGCAGTGGGGCGACGAGCACCTGCCGAGACCGGAGGGCCCGAGCGTGCTGCGCCGGGTGGCCGGCACCGACTGCCCGGTGCACATCGGCTACATCGACCCCGGCGGCCGGGAGGTCCCCGCCGACGGCTTCGCGATGATCCCCACCTACCAGCCGCCCGCCGAAAACGAGTCATAAACCGCAAAGAGGAATTCACGGTCCGTTCGGCATAAATGCCTTTGATTTGCCTCCGGTAAAAAACTCGCCCTCGGAAAAAGGCCGCGAACGCCCGGAGAAAGTCGCACTTGTCCGGAAGTTCAGGCAATACCGGCCGTTGCGTCGGGCGACTTTGTTCCGTTAGCGTGTGCGTCGGCAGACAACGTTGGCAGCGGTTATGCGGGGCATTAGTTGAGTGCGATCTTCGGGCTGATTAGCCCCCATGGCGGCGGGCCGCCCGGCCGCGCGCTGCGGCAGATGCGATCCGCCCTGGCCGCCCACGGCGGCGACGGGAGCAGCACCTGGACCGGCAACGGGCGGGGCCTCGGGCTCGAGCTCAAGCGGGTGACCCCGGAGGACCTGGCCGAGCGGCAGCCCCTGATCAGCCGGGACGGCCAGCGGGTGCTGGTCAGCGACGGCCGGATCGACAATCGGCGCGAGCTCGCGGGCGAATTGGGGCTGGCGTGGGAATCGCCCCAGATCCCGGATTCCGCGTTCATCCTGGCCGCCTATGAGCGATGGGGCGAGGATTGCGCCGCCCGGCTGGTCGGGTCGTTCTCCTTCGCGATCTGGGACGAGCAGTGCCAGCGGCTGCTGCTGGCCCGGTCGCCGTTCGGCGCCAAGACCGTTTTCTACCATGAGGCGGCGGAATTCGTCGCCTTTGCCACCATGCCCAAGGCGCTTTTCGCGCTCCCCGGCGTGCCCCGCAGGCTCAGCCGCCAGGCCATCGCCGACCTGCTGATCCTGGTGCCGCCCGAGCCCGGCGCGAGCCTGTACGAGGGGATCAACAGCCTCGAGCCCGGCCACCTGCTCACGGCCGACCGCCGGGGGTGCCGGGTGCGGCGGTTCTGGTCGCCCGAGCTCCGGCGGGAGCTGCGGCTGTCGAGCGACCAGGAGTACGTGGACGCGTTCACCGAGCTCTTCGACCGGGTGGTGGCCGACCAGCTGCGCAGCCTCAGCCCGGTCGGCCTGCTGCTGAGCGCCGGCCTCGACTCGACGTCGGTCGCGGCCACGGCGGCGCCGCTGCTCGACAAGCGCGGCGAGCGCCTGACCGCCTTCACCGGCGCCCCGATGATCGGCTTCCGCGAGCCCGACCTGCCCGGCTGGCTGCTCGACGAGGCGCCGCTGGCGGGCGAGGTCGCCGCCGGCTACCGCAACGTCGATCACCTCGTGGTCCGGGCCCCGGGGGTGTTCCTTGACGACCTCGACCGGTTCTTCGACGTGGCCGAGACGCCCTACACCGGGACCGCCAGCCGCGTCTGGTACGAGGGCATCATGGCCGCGGCGCAGCGGCGGGACATCTCCGTGCTGCTGACCGGCAAGTGCGGGAACTACACGGTGAGCTGGCCCGGCACCGGCCTGATCCGCTCGCTCGTCGGCCAGGGGCGGTCGCGCCAGGCCTGGCGCGAGGCCCGCGCCCAGGCGCCGGCCGGAGGGATCAGGTCCACCGCCCGGATCTTCGCGCGGGGCGGGCTGGTCGCGCGGCTGCCCGGCCACGTTCAGCTCGCGATCACCAGCCGTCACTACGACGACCCGCTGCTCAGCCGCGAGGACTGGTGGTCGCCGCTGTCGCCGATCCACCCCGAGTTCGCCCGCGAGCAGCGGGTGGGCGAGCGCAGCCGCGCCCGGGCGTGCGACCGGTGGCTGCTGCGCCGGGTCGACACGCCCGCCGCCCGGCTGCGCCACCTGATGGATGACGTTCATCACGTCAGCGGGATCAACGGCGCCTACTCGGCGATGTACGGAGTCGACATTCGCGACCCCACCGGGGACGCGCGGATCGCGCAATTCTGCCTGTCGCTGCCGGAGGCGCAGTGCTCCCGCCAGGGGACGACGCGCTCGCTGATCCGCCGGGCGATGGCGGGCCGGCTGCCGGCCGAGATCGTGACCGGCAGCAGGCACGGCATCGACACCGCCGACTGGTTCGAGCGGCTGTCCGACGCCCGCGGCGTGGTGCAGGAGGAGCTGCGGCTGCTGGAGCGGAGCGAGACCGCCCGGGCCGTGCTCGACCTGCCCCGGCTGCGCGGGCTGGCCGACACCCTGGGCTCGCCGCCCGCCGACGCCTACCAGCGGCTGCTCGACTACCGGCACGTGCTCGAGCGGGGACTGATGGCGGGCCGGTTCCTGCGCTGGTTCGAGGACGGCCACTCCTCCGTCTGATAGGCGGGGCCGGCGCTTAGCATGGGAGGCGCCAGCCCCGAAGGCAACCATGGAGGGACCACATGACATCCGCAAGCGCAGCCGTCGTCGGCGCCATGTACATCGCGGGAGACGCGGTCTTCGGTGACGCCGGGGCCTTCCGCGCCGTCGACCCGGCCGACGGCACCGCGCTTGAGCCCGGCTTCCAGTTCGCCGACGGCAAGCTCGTGGCCCGCGCGGCGGAGCTGGCCGAGTCCGCCTTCGAGCCCTTCCGGGCCGCTCCGATCGAGCAGCGCGCCCGGCTGCTCGAGCTCGCCGCCGACGAGATCGACGCGGTGACCGAGGAGGCCGCCGAGCGCGCGCACCGCGAGACCGGCCTGCCGCTGCCGCGGCTGACGGGCGAGGTCGGGCGGACGACCGGGCAGCTCCGGTTGTTCGCGACCGCGCTGCGCGAGGGCAGCTGGAACGGGGCGCGGATCGATCACGCGCTGCCCGACCGCAAGCCCGCCCGACGGCCGGACGTGCGCCAGCGACGCGTCCCGGTCGGGCCGGTGGCGGTGTTCGCGGCCAGCAACTTCCCGCTTGCCTTCTCGGTCGCCGGCGGCGACACCGCCTCGGCCCTGGCGGCCGGCTGCCCGGTGGTGGTCAAGGCGCACGACGCCCACCCCGGCACCTCCGAGATCGTCGCGGCCGCGGTCACCCGCGCGGTCGCCGCCAGCGGGCTCCCGGCCGGGGTGTTCTCGATGGTCTACGCCGACGGCCCGACCGTCGGGGTCGAGCTGGTCACCCACCCGGCCATCGCCGCCGTCGCCTTCACCGGCTCGCGCCGGGTCGGGCTCGCGCTCGTCGCCGCAGCGGCGTCGCGGCCGGTCCCGATCCCCGTCTTCGCCGAGATGAGCGCCGTCAACCCGGTCTTCCTGCTGCCGGGGCGGCTGTCGGAGGCGGCGGCCGAGCTCGGCGCGGCGTTCGTCGGGTCGCTGACGCTGGGCGCGGGCCAGTTCTGCACCAACCCGGGCATCGTCATCGGGGTCGACGGCCCCGACCTCGACCGCTTCACCGGGGCGGCCCGCGACGCCGTCGCCGCCAGCCCGGCCGCCCCGATGCTGACCGGCCGCATCGCCGACTCCTACGCTGACGGCGCGACCAGGCTGGCCGGCCATCCCGGGACCGAGGTGATCGCGCTGGGGGCTGACCCCGGCCGCGAGACCGGTCATGCGAGCTGGGGCTGCGCGGCGCTGGTCGCCACCACCGCCGACGAGTTCCTGGCCGCGCGAGAGCTGCACGACGAGGTGTTCGGCGCGACCTCGGTCATCGTCCGGGCAGCCAGCCCGAGCCAGCTGGCCGACGTCGCCCGGGCGATGGAGGGGCAGCTCACCGCCACCGTGCACGCCAACGGCGCGGACGGCCCGGCCGCGGCGGGCCTGCTGCCGGTGCTCGAGCGGCTGGCGGGCCGGATCCTGTTCAACGGCTGGCCGACCGGGGTCGAGGTGGTGCCGTCGATGGTGCACGGCGGCCCGTTCCCTGCCACCTCCGACGGCCGCACGACGTCCGTCGGCACGCTGGCGATGGACCGGTTCCTGCGACCGGTGGCCTACCAGGACGTGCCCGACGCGCTGCTGCCGGACGCGGTCCGCGAGTCCAACCCCGACGGGCTGCTCCGCCTCGTCGACGGCGCCTACGGCCGGGACTAGCGCGATGGGCAAGGCAAGCATCCGCGTCACCGGCGTGACCATCACCCCGGTCGCGTTCGCCGACCCGCCGCTGCTGAACTCGGTCGGCGTGCACGAGCCGTTCGCGCTGCGCGCGATCATCGAGGTCGCCACCGACGTCGGCCTGACCGGCCTCGGCGAGACCTACGCGGACGAGAAGCACCTGGCCGCGCTGCACGCCGCCGCGGCCGCGATCGTCGGCGCGGACGTCTACCAGACCGAGGACGTCTACCGCCGGGTGCAGGCCATCGGGGCGGCCGAGACCACGATCTCGTCCGGCCTGATCGGCCACAGCGCGGCCACCGACCGGGTGTTCTCGCCGTTCGAGGTCGCCTGCCTCGACATCCAGGGCAAGGCGGCCGGGCTGCCGGTCGCCGACCTGCTCGGCGGCGCGGTCAGGGACGAGGTGCCGTTCTCGGCCTACCTGTTCTACAAGTGGGCCGGGCACCCCGGGGCCGACGGCGACGGCTGGGGCGAGGCGCTCGATCCCGACGGCATCGTCGCGCAGGCCAAGCGGCTGGTCGACGGCTACGGGTTCACCGCGCTCAAGCTCAAGGGCGGCGTCTTCCCCCCGGCCGAGGAGATCGAGGCGGTGCGGGCGCTGCGCGACGCGTTCCCCGGCCACCCGCTGCGGCTCGACCCGAACGCCGCCTGGACGCCGGAGACGTCGCTCGGCGTCGCCCGCGACCTGGCCGGAGTGCTCGAGTACCTGGAAGACCCGACACCCGGCATCGACGGGATGGCGCAGGTGGCACGGGACGCGGCGATGCCGCTCGCCACCAACATGTGCGTGGTCGCGTTCGATCACCTGCCCCCGGCGATCAGGCAGGACGCCGTCCAGGTGATCCTCTCCGACCATCACTACTGGGGCGGCCTGCGCCGGTCGAAGCTGCTCGCGGGGATCTGCGAGACCTTCGGCCTCGGCCTGTCGATGCACTCCAACTCACACCTGGGCATCAGCCTGGCCGCGATGGTCCAGCTCGCCGCGGCCGTGCCCAACCTCACCTACGCGTGCGACACGCACTGGCCGTGGAAGACCGAGGACGTCGTCGCGGGCGAGCCGTTCACGTTCAGCGGCGGCGCGATCGCCGTCCCCGACCGGCCCGGGCTCGGCGTCGAGCTCGACCGGGACTCGCTCGGCCGGCTGCACGAGCAGTACCTGGCCTGCGGGCTCCGCAACCGGGACGACACCGGCTACATGCAGCGGATCGTCCCTGGGTACGAGCGCAGGCAGCCTCGCTGGTAGCCGGCTGGCCGGCCGCGGGCTGGCTGAAAGCCGGGAAGCCGACAGCGGGAGGGTGAGCGCCACCACGGTGGCGCCGCCCATGACCGCGGCCCCGATGGCGAAGATGAGACCGACCGCCAGGAAGGCCCGCGAGGTGGTCGCGCCGTCCGGTTCCAGCGCGGTGAACAGCGTCGCGAACGCGGTCGCGCCGAGCGAGGTGCCGAGTGTCTCCACGAACCTGATGCCGGTCGTGGCGACCCCGAGGTCGCGCCGCTCGACCGAGGCGTACACCAGCAGCATCTCGTTGCCGAGGCCGAGGCCGAGGCCGGTGCCGAACACGACCATCACGGCGTAGAGCACGGCGATGGGGACTCCCGGCGGGCAGAGTGCGAAGTGCGACGCCGCCTTCGACCTGCTCGAGCACGGGCTCAGCGACGTCACCGACCGGCCGGCCGGCTGACGGGGATCTTTTCGGCCGACCAGAGTCATGCACGGTCCGTTCGGAGGAAAAGATCTTGAATTTCCAGAACGGACCGCGCGTTCCCCGGGCTGGTTCCGGTGACTCTGAACCCGGGGGTTACTTCTCAAGCGCCGCCCTGGCGCGGTCGGCGACGGCCTCGGCCAGCGTCTTCGCCTCGGCCGCGTGCGCGAGCGCCTCGGTCGGGGTTGCCCGGCCGGTGCAGACCGACCAGACGCTGAGCACCAGCGGGCGGGCCTGGGCGATGGCCGCCAGCCGGGCGAGCTCCTCGTCCTCCAGCGTCACGTGCCTGCGGTACCCGGCCAGCACCACGTCGACCCGGCGCAGGTCCTTGGCCCCCTCGGCGTAGAGCAGGAAAGCCAGCGACCAGGCCCGGGGCCCGCGCCCGGCGCCCGCCCAGTCGACCAGGACCATGCCGCCGGGGGTCGCGACGACGTTCGCGAGCACGAAGTCGGGGTGGGTGAGCGCCTCCGGGAGCCCGTCGGCGGTGTCGAGCGCGTCGACCTGCGCCTGCAGCGCCCGGTGGGCCTCGCGCTCGGCGTCGGGGACGAGGTGCGCGATGCCCGCGAGCAGTTCCGCGGCCGCGGCCGCCTCGGCCGCGGGCAGGCCGTCGGCCAGGTGATGCCAGGCGCCGCCGGGCCGGGCGACCGCGCCGACGCCGGGCGGCAGCGCGTGCAGCCGCCCGAGCAGCGCCCCCAGCCGGCCGAGGCCGCCGGCCCCGCGGATCGCCTCCCGGCGTTCCCGGCGCGGCACCGGGCCGGCCCACTCGGTCACCAGCACCGCCCGGCCGTCCAGGGTCGAGACCGAGTCGTCGGCCGCGCACCGCTCGGCCGGGAACTCGCGCGCGGCCACGTACCGCAGGATCGCGGCGTCGCCCGCCACCGCCTCGGCCGGCCGCCGGGCGGGGAACCACCGCGCCACCCA
>Ga0208220_1000579_pt1 | contig 15496 bp, 13 predicted proteins | sample NGESurdeep092012_9_FD_184484 | JGI IMG/M metagenome (GOLD analysis project Ga0208220, IMG submission 184484) | Arctic peat soil microbial communities from Barrow, Alaska - NGEE Surface sample F53-1 deep-092012 (SPAdes) | ecosystem: Environmental > Terrestrial > Soil > Wetlands > Peat ... | reverse complement strand
GTGCCGCAGCTAACGCATTAAGCGCCCCGCCTGGGGAGTACGGCCGCAAGGCTAAAACTCAAAGGAATTGACGGGGGCCCGCACAAGCGGCGGAGCATGTTGCTTAATTCGACGCAACGCGAAGAACCTTACCAAGGTTTGACATGGCCGGAAAAACATCAGAGATGGTGCGTCCTTCGGGGCCGGTCACAGGTGGTGGATGGCTGTCGTCAGCTCGTGTCGTGAGATGTTGGGTTAAGTCCCGCAACGAGCGCAACCCTCGTCCTATGTTGCCAGCGGGTAATGCCGGGGACTCATGGGAGACTGCCGGGGTCAACTCGGAGGAAGGTGGGGATGACGTCAAGTCATCATGCCCCTTATGTCTTGGGCTGCAAACATGCTACAATGGCCGGTACAGAGGGCTGCGAGACCGCGAGGTTAAGCGAATCCCGGAAAGCCGGTCTCAGTTCGGATCGGGGTCTGCAACTCGGCCCCGTGAAGCTGGAGTCGCTAGTAATCGCGGATCAGCAACGCCGCGGTGAATACGTTCCCGGGCCTTGTACACACCGCCCGTCACGTCACGAAAGTTGGCAACACCCGAAGCCGGCGGCCTAACCCGTAAGGGAGGGAGCTGTCGAAGGTGGGGTCGGCGATTGGGACGAAGTCGTAACAAGGTAGCCGTACCGGAAGGTGCGGCTGGATCACCTCCTTTCTAAGGAGCACCGGCGCCTCTAGTCACCGTACGCGTGGCTGGGCGTCCATGCTTTCTAGTGGAGCACTGGCTATTCACTCGGCTGGCGCGTTGACCGCGCGGCTAGTACGCCCCGTCGCCTCGGCGGCAGGGCGGAACGGGCGCCTGATCGCCTGGCTGGGTGAGCACACTGTTGGGTCCTGAGGAAGCAGCCGCTTTCGGTGGGCGCTGACTCGAACGGCCTGCTGGCGGGCCTCCCGGATGGGGGGCCCTGAGGCATGGTTCCGTCCGTATCTTGAGAACTGCATAGTGGACGCGAGCATCTTCTGTTTTCTGCAGAATTTAGCATGTAGTGCCTAGTGTCAAGTTTATAAGGGCACACGGTGGATGTCTTGGTACCAGGAGCCGATGAAGGACGTTGGAGCCTGCGATAATCCTCGGGGAGCCGGCAACCGGGCTGTGATCCGAGGGTCTCCGAATGGGGAAACCCGGCCGTCGTCATGGACGGTCGCCTCCGCCTGAATGCATAGGGCGGCTGGTGGTAACGCGGGGAAGTGAAACATCTCAGTACCCGCAGGAAGAGAAAGCAAAAGCGATTCCCCTAGTAGTGGTGAGCGAACGGGGATCAGGCTAAACCTTGCGCGTGTGATAGCCGGCAGGCGTTGCGCGTGAGGGGTTGTGGGACCGCCTAGCCGCCTCTGCCGAGGCGGCGAGAAGTTACAAATCTCGTGGGTAGCCGAACGGTCTGGAAAGGCCGGCCGCAGCGGGTGACAGTCCCGTAGGCGAAACCCCCGGGACTTCTTGGCGTGCTCCCGAGTAGCACGGGGCCCGTGAAATCCCGTGTGAATCTGCCAAGACCACTTGGTAAGCCTAAATACTCCCTGGTGACCGATAGTGAACTAGTACCGTGAGGGAAAGATGAAAAGCACCCCGGTGAGGGGTCGTGAAATAGTGCCTGAAACCGTGTGCCTACAAGCCGTGGGAGCTCCGCTCTGCGGGGTGACCGCGTGCCTTTTGAAGAATGAGCCTGCGAGTTACGGTGCGTGGCGAGGTTAACCCGTGTGGGGTAGCCGTAGGGAAACCGAGTCTGAATAGGGCGTCTGAGTCGCGTGCTGTAGACCCGAAGCGGGGTGATCTACGCATGGGCAGGGTGAAGCGCGGGTAAGACCGCGTGGAGGCCCGAACCCACCAGGGTTGAAAACCTGGGGGATGACCTGTGCGTAGGGGTGAAAGGCCAATCAAACTCCGTGATAGCTGGTTCTCTCCGAAATGCATTTAGGTGCAGCGTCGCGTGTTCCTTCCCGGAGGTAGAGCTACCGGTTGGACTAGGGGGCCCACAAGCTTACTGAATTCAGCCGAACTCCGAATGCCGGTGAAGCCAGAGCGCGGCAGTGAGACTGCGGGCGATAAGGTTCGTGGTCGAGAGGGAAACAACCCAGATCGCCGGCTAAGGCCCCTAAGCGCGTGCTAAGTGGGAAAGGATGTGGAGTTGCGATGACAACCAGGAGGTTGGCTTAGAAGCAGCCACCCTTGAAAGAGTGCGTAATAGCTCACTGGTCAAGTGATTCCGCGCCGACAATGTAGCGGGGCTCAAGCACGCCGCCGAAGCCGCGACATTCCGGCCTTGCGCTGGGATGGGTAGGAGAGCGTCATGCAGCGGGCGAAGCGGCGGAGTGATCCAGCCGTGGACGCTGCATGAGTGAGAATGCAGGCATGAGTAGCGAAAGACGAGTGAGAAGCTCGTCCGCCGATTGACCAAGGGTTCCTGGGGCAGGCTAATCCGCCCAGGGTAAGTCGGGGCCTAAGACGAGGCCGACAGGCGTAGCCGATGGATAACGGGTTGATATTCCCGTACCCGCGCGCGGCCGTCCAGGCTGAAACCATGATGCTGAGGACCGCGGATCGCCCTTAGGGGCGTGAGGCGGCCCGGACCGATTGGGTAGTAGGCGAGCGGATGGGGAGACGCAGGAGGGTAGCTGTACCGGGCGGTGGTTGTCCCGGGGTAAGGGCGTAGGGCGGACCGTAGTCAAATGCGCGGTCCATGTGCCTGAGACCTGATGCCGACCCGCAAGGGGAAGTCAGTGATCCCATGCTGCCGAGAAAATCCTCGCCGCGAGGACGCGTGCGGCCCGTACCCTAAACCGACGCAGGTGGTCAGGCAGAGAATGCCGAGGCGATCGGGTGAACCGCGGTTAAGGAACTAGGCAAATTGCCCCCGTAACTTCGGGATAAGGGGGCCTCTGCCCGGTGACGGCCCATGCGGCCGGAGCTAGGGAGAGGCGCAGAGGCCAGGGGGAAGCGACTGTTTACTAAAAACACAGGTCCGTGCCAAGCCGCAAGGCGATGTATACGGACTGACGCCTGCCCGGTGCCGGAACGTTAAGGGGACGGGTCAGCTCTTCGGGGCGAAGCTCAGAACTTAAGCGCCGGTAAACGGCGGTGGTAACTATAACCATCCTAAGGTAGCGAAATTCCTTGTCGGGTAAGTTCCGACCTGCACGAATGGCGTAACGACTTCCCCGCTGTCTCAACCGCGGGCCCGGCGAAATTGCACTACGAGTAAAGATGCTCGTTACGCGCAGCAGGACGGAAAGACCCCGGGACCTTTACTGCAGCTTTGCATTGGTGCTCGGGACGGCTTGTGTAGGATAGGCGGGAGACTGGGAAGCGCCCACGCTAGTGGGTGTGGAGTCGCTGGTGAAATACCGCTCTGGTCGTTCTGGGTGTCTAACCTGGGCCCGTGATCCGGGTCAGGGACAGTGCATGGCGGGTAGTTTAACTGGGGCGGTTGCCTCCCAAAAGGTAACGGAGGCGCCCAAAGGTACCCTCAGCCCGGTCGGCAACCGGGTGCCGAGTGCAAGTGCACAAGGGTGCTTGACTGTGAGACAGACATGTCGAGCAGGAGCGAAAGCTGGGACTAGTGATCCGGCGTCGGCTTGTGGAAGCGGCGTCGCTCAACGGCTAAAAGGTACCCCGGGGATAACAGGCTGATCTTGCCCAAGAGTCCATATCGACGGCATGGTTTGGCACCTCGATGTCGGCTCGTCGCATCCTGGGGCTGGAGCAGGTCCCAAGGGTTAGGCTGTTCGCCTATTAAAGCGGTACGCGAGCTGGGTTTAGAACGTCGTGAGACAGTTCGGTCCCTATCCGCTGCGCGCGCAGGAGACTTGAGAGGGGCTGTCCCTAGTACGAGAGGACCGGGACGGACTGACCTCTGGTGTGCCAGTTGTTCCGCCAGGAGCACGGCTGGTTGGCTACGTCGGGAAGGGATAACCGCTGAAAGCATCTAAGCGGGAAGCCCGCCTCAAGATTAGGTCTCCCACCACCTCGAGTGGGTAAGGCCCCCAGCCAGATTACTGGGTTGATAGGCCGGAAGTGCAAGCGCCGCGAGGCGCTCAGCTGACCGGTACTAACAGGCCGAGGGCTTGACACACACTTACAGTCATTGCATGTATCCCCCGGGCGACCGGGGGGCTCGCGTCCACTATGCGGTTCCCGGAATACGGCCGGGAGCCATCCAAGGCTGGTAATTCCATAGAGTTGCGGCGGCCATAGCGAGGGGGAAACACCCGGTCCCATCCCGAACCCGGAAGTTAAGCCCCTCAGCGCCGATGGTACTGCGAGGGAGGCCTCGCGGGAGAGTAGGACACCGCCGCACATCACATCCAAAGAAGCCGATCCCTCAGGGGATCGGCTTCTTTGCGTTGCGGGCTCAAAGTCGCCCGCACCAGGCCCCGGCATCTCCACCCCTCCCTGGCCACGCCTTCCACTTCCACGCCCGCAGTCCCATCCTGACCCGGTTCCCAACCTCGCGCTTTCGCCCCGGCATTCCCGACAGGCGCATCGGCCCCGGGTCGGACGCAAGATCTTGGAAACTAATTTCCTGGCGGAGGAAAAGCACTCGCATGGCGTGCTTTTCATCCAAGATCTTCTATTCAGCGCCATCTGTTGCGGATAACAGCAAGAAATTGACTGGGCGAGTCGTGCTGGCGGGCCTCGCGGGTCTTCCGGGGGGTGGCGGGGCGGAACGTCTACTTGTGGCGGCGCTGGACGTGGCTCTTCTCAAAGCCGCCTGGCGGTGGTGGGAGCCGGACCCGCCGGCCGCCTCGCCAGGTGTTCGACTTCGCCATGGCGCGAAGGTGTTCCTGTTCCTGTCGGTCATGCGCGCGCCGAAGCGCACGGAGCCAGTGCGCGAGCTTTGGGGGCAGCTTCATAGGGGGCATGCTAGGCCCGATTTCTGGGGAGTTCTAGGAGGCCGGCCCGGCGAGACGGGTAGAGCGCAGGCACCGGCAGATCATCGGCAGGTCGATCTGCTCCCACGGCTGGCGGTCGAGGAAATCCCTGGCCCGCTGGGAGAGGTCCGCCCGCTTCGCCCGGTCGAGGGCGATCACCCCGCTGTAGGTGCCGAGCAGCCCGAACAGGTCGTCCTTGGTCATCGGGAGCGAATACTCCCACAGGCGCTCCTCGACCGGCGACATCGGCGAGCCGGGTGGGAAGGCGACCTCGGGTCGGCGGCGGCGGTCGCGCCGGCGGCCGTCCGCCACTGCCCCGTCGACGACGGCCCCGTCGGCTGCTGGCCCGTCGACGACGGCGCCGCCGGACACGGGCGTGTCCAGCGCGCGGTCGGCCTCGCGGGCCTCGCGCATCAGGCCGTTGAACTCCGCGACCCAGTCCACCCGGGAGTCCCTGGACACCCAGATCACGCCGAGCGCGCCGCCGGGGCGCAGCACCCGGGCGATCTCGGGAACTGCCCGGTCGGGGTCGAGCCAGTGCCAGGCGGAGGCGATCACGACCGCGTCGACCGAGGCGTCCTCCAGCGGGATGTCCTCGCCCCGGCCCTCGAGCGCCTCGGCTTCCGGGCACCGGGCCGCTAGCACTGCCCGCATCCGCTCGTCCGGTTCGACCGCGACGACGCGCGCAGCCCGCCCGATCAGCAGCCGGGTCACCGCGCCGGTGCCGGCCGCCAGGTCGAGCACCGCGGTCGCGTCCGGCGGGATCAGCCAGTCAAACGCCTGCGGGGGCGGGGCCGGGCGGTAGCGGTCGTAGTCGGCGGCCACCGAGCCGAACGACAACCGGCGGGATTCGCGATCGGTCACGACCTCCAGCGTATCGCCGTCCCCCGAGCCATGCCGGCTGCTCACACACACCCGGACGGCGACTGCAACCCAGTGAGTTGTAGAATCAAATTCACTGATCGTGCGGGTCAAGGAGCGTTCATGACAGAGGTTGGCCAGGCAGCCGTTTCGGATGTCGAGCAGGGCTGGGGCGCGCCGAGGGCCGAGACGGTGCAGTGGTACGACCCCGCGGTCACGGCCGCCGGATCGGGCCTGTCGGGCCTGGAGTTCCTGCGCGCGATCAGGGACGGCAAGCTGCCGCCGGCGCCGATCGCGGCGCTGATGGGATTCCGCCCGACCGAAGTTGAGCCGGGCCGGGTGGTCTTCGAGGGGACGCCGGACGAGTCCGTCTACAACCCGATCGGGATGGTGCACGGCGGCTACGTCTGCACGCTGGCCGACACGGTGGCGGCGTGCGCGGTGCACACCACGCTCGAGGCGGGCACGATTTACACCTCGATCGACCTCAACGTCAGCTACACCCGGAAGGTGACGCGCGACAGCGGGACGCTGCGGGCGGTCGGCACGGTCGTCAAGCCCGGCCGCCGGGTCGCGTTCTGCCGGGCGGACATCTTCGATGGAGCGGGCAAGGTGGTGGCCACCGCCACCAGCAGCTGCCTGGTCATGCCGGCCACGGTGGCCGACTAGGCCGTCCGCCAGCTCGCCAGCAGCTCGGCCGCCCGCTGTCGGCAGTCCTGCAGCCGCCCGGCGTAGAGGGCATACCAGATCGTCAGGTGAAGTCGCCGCAGTTGCTCGCAGGCGCGCAGCTGCGCATCCCCGGCCTGGTCGGCGCCGTCTCCGACGTCGACGCCGTCGCTGTAGGCGGCCAGAATGCGGGCGCGCTCGAACCGCGGGCTCGCGGTGGTGGCGGCAAGATCCCAGGCGACCGGGCCGGAGCAGGTGTCCTCGAAGTCATGCCAGACCCACTGACCGCCCGTCGCCATCAGGTTGCCAGCGCCGGCGTCGCCGTGCAACGCCTGCACCGGGGTGTTCACGCTGGCCGCCGCTAGTTCCCCGGTCAGCCGGCTGAACGTCTCGGCCAGGACGAGGGCGTCGGCGGCGCTGACCAGCGTTTGCGATGCTGGTGACGTCTGCCGCCTGTCCAGGAACGCCGGGATGTCCGCCAGCGGGGCGAGCGGCGGCAGCGGAGCGGGGTAGGTCCGCAGCACGGCGTGCAGGTCGCGGAGCATCGAGCCGATCGTGGCCTCGTCCGGCGGCCCTGCGTCGGACGGCGACAGGTAGGTCCAGAACGACATTGGCAGCCCGTCGGCGCGGTGGACCTCGGCCGGGACCTCGGCGCTCGGCTTCATCACCGGAGCGCCCGCCGCGGTCAGGAAGCAGGCCAGGTCAAGCTCCCGGCCGAGCCACGCGTCGACGTCCGGGCGGACGGCGGTGGTGCTCGCGGCGACTTTCGCGACTAGCGGCGACGGGGCCAGGTGGACGATCACGTTCGCGCCGTCGGCCAGGATCGCCGGCTCGACGCCGGTCACGCCGAACGCCGCGGCGGCCGACACGGCGGCGCGGGCCGCGTCGGCCGAGCGGCTAGTCGCGAGCACCGAGGCCGCCCACGATCAGGTTGAGGGTGAACGCGAATCGATCCAGGGCCGAGCCGGACGTCAGCTCGGCCGCGTAGCGCCTGGTGTACGGGAAGGTATCGGGCAGGGCCGCGAACCGGCGCAGCAGCTCGTCCCGGCTGGCGCCCCAGCCTTCCCGGCCGACCTGCCTGTCCTTGAGCGAGGTCTCGAGGCAGAAGGCGCTGACGTAGAGGGACAGCGCGTCGACGGCCCAGGCCGCCGTCTGCGGGTCGACGCCCCCGGCCAGCACGACCGCGAGCATGCCCTCGTTCACGCGCAGGGTCTCCGTGTTCGTCGGGACCACCGCGAGCGCCGCCTGGGAGATGCCGGGGTAGCGCAGGTACTGATCCCGGATCTGGGCGCAGACGTCGACGATCTGCTCACGCCAGCTGCCCGGGTCCGGATCGGGGAGCTCGATTTCGCCGCACAGCCGCCCGATCAGCAGGTCGTCCAGGTCCTCCTTGTTGACCACATGGGCGTAGAGCGAGGCCGGGCCGGTGCCGAGGGCGCTGGCCACCCGGCGCATGGTCAAGGCCGCGTATCCCTCGCGCTCGACGATGCCGAGCGCGGTCTCGATGATCGCGCCGACGGTGATCGGCTGCTTGCGCCCGGCCGACGGCCCGTGACGGGTCGCGTCGGCCTCGTCGGCCAGCGGCTGCTGGTGCCGGGCGGCGCGCCGGCGCTGCGGGGGAGATGCCATACGACCCAGTGTAGGCGGGGAGCGAGCGCAGTTCTAATTGACGCGATCACCGTTCGCTAACTAGAATGGTGTTCGTGTCTGAACGCAAGGGGGACCAGTTGACGACCGAGATTGACTACGACGTGCTGCTGGCGGGGGCCGGGCCGGTCGGCCTGATGCTCGCCACCGAGCTGCGGCTGGCGGGGGTCCGGGTACTGGTCGTCGAGCGGCGGACCGAGCCCGACACGGCCGGCAAGGCGGGCGCGATCAACACCGCCGCCGCCGAGGCCTTCGAGCGACGCGGTCTGCTCGCCTCGGCGCCTGGGTGCTCGACTGGACCCGCGCGCAGGTGGCGGTGATGCGCGGCGACGCCTACAGCCGCGCCCTCCGGGGCGTGGTCGCCGATTTCCTCGGCACCCGAGACGGGGCGACCTACTATGTCACCCGGATATCCGGTCTGTGGCAGCGCTACGACCTTGGGGACGGTCACCACCCGCTGGTCGGCGCGACCATGCCCGACCTGCGGCTCGACGACGGCATCCGGCTCTGCGACCACGCCCGCCACGGCCGGGCCCTGCTCGTTGATCTAGCCGGGGATGACCAGCTGGCCGCCCTGGCCAAGCGCTATGCCGAGCGCGTGCAGCTCGTCCGAGGCCACCCCGACGGCACGAAACGCACCGACGGCCCCGACGGCACGAAACGCACCGACGACACCAACGGCACCGACCGCGCGAACGGCACCGACGATGCGGCGGTGAGCGGCCTGCTGGTGCGCCCCGACGGCGTCGTGGCGTGGGCGTCGTCCGCCGGCGTCAGCGACCCGGCCGGCCTGGAGGCCGCGCTGACGCGCTGGCTGGGGGACCCGAGCTGACCGCCCGGTCCATCCGCTGCGGGTGATGCGCTCGCCGCGCCGACGCGCGTGTACTGGATGGCCGGAGGTGCTTGTCATGGCTGGCCACGTGAGAAACCTGAATAGCCCGGACGAGCTTGCCCTGATCGCCCAGGAGCTCTACGTCTACGCGTACCCGCTGGTGCTGATGGACATCACCCGGCGGGTCACCACGAACACCGGGCGGCCGCAGGGGGTGCGCGCGCCGGTGAACATGTTCGCTCACCTGTCGCAGTTCCCTGACGCGTCGTTCACCGAGGTGGTGCGGCCGAACGCGGACACGCTGTACTCCTCGCTGTGGCTCGATGTCACCGAGGAGCCGCTGGTCATCACCGTGCCGGACTCCTGGGGACGCTATTACCTGCTGCCGGTGCTCGACATGTGGACCGACGTGTTCGCCGCGCCGGGCGCGCGGACCACCGGCACCGACGAGCAGGCCTACGCGGTCACCGGGCCCGGCTGGCACGGGCGCCTCCCGGCCGGCCTGGAAGAGATCCGCTGCCCGACCGGGATGGCGTGGATGATCGGGCGGACCCAGACCAACGGGGCGGCCGACTACGAGCACGTGCACAAGTTCCAGGCCGGCCTGACCGCCGTCCCGCTGAGCCAGTGCGGCGACGGCAGCGGCGAGCCGCCGCCCGGCCGGGTCGACCCCGGCCAGGAGATGAGCGCGCCGTCGGGTCAGGTAGCGGCGATGTCCGGGCCGGCCTTCTTCGCCGCCGCCGCCGCGATCATGGCCAAGAACCCGCCGCACCTCACCGACACCTCGATGCTGCAGCGCGCCCGGCAGCTCGGCTTCCGGCCCGGGCAGCCGTTCGACCTGGCCGACGCCCCGCGCCGACTGCGGGAGGCGGTCGACAACGCGCCCGCCGCCGGCCTCGCGGCGATCAAGGCGGCCCTTCCCCGGTCCGGCCAGCTGGTCAACCAGTGGCAGATGATCTCCTCGCCGGTCGGGACGTACGGCACCGACTACCTCAAGCGCGCGCTGATCGCGCAGATGGGCCTGGGCGCGAACCCGGTCGAGGACGCCACCTACCCGACTGCGGTGGCCGACGCCGACGGGCGGCCGTTCGACAGCGCCCGGCGCTACCTGATGCATTTCGACCCCGGCCAGACGCCGCCGGTGGAGGCCTTCTGGTCGCTGACGATGTACGACCAGCGGCAGCTGTTCGCCGCCAACCCGATCAGCCGCTTCGCCATCGGCGACCGCGACGCGCTCTTGTTCAACGCCGACGAATCACTCGACCTGCACATTTGCCGCGAATCACCGGGTGAGGTGCTGGAATCCAACTGGCTGCCCGCACCCGCCGCAGGCCCGTTCTCGATGAACCTCAGGCTCTACTGGCCCCGCCCCGAGGCGCTCGACGGCCGCTGGCGGCCGCCTGCCGTGCGCGCCACCGACTAGGCGTCGCCGGGAAGTGATCACACACAGTCACATTCTAGCCCGATGGGCACAGTTCAGCAGCCGTTGCCAGGCCGCCGATTCCCGCCCCGATCACCGCCGCGCGCGTTTGTTTCACTGGCTCGCATTCCTTCCGCTTTGCTAACTACCTGCGGAAACGCTTCATGTCGGGATCGCCGGGTAGGCCTGCATAGTGCGGAACCTTGCCCGAGTCGCGACCAGCTCACTAGTAGCTCTTTGTGTTGGGTTGTCTCTTATCGTCGTCGCCGTGGCGGCGATCGGCATCCTCGGCGCCCGCTGGTCATCGGGCCTCGGCAAGGATATAGCTGGCAACGAGCTGGCCACCTCGACCGAGACGGGCGAACTGGCCAGGACCATGGACACGGCCGATACCACGGGCGAGCAGGCGTTCCTCAGCGCAAGTCCCGCGCTGCGGTCACACCTACTGGGCGTGCTCTACGCGAGCCTTGTGCCCGCGACGGACACCCAGATGTCGGCTCTCGTGCAGCGCCATGCGAAGGATCAGCCGGCCGAGCACGCCGACATCGAGCAGTTGGTCCGGCAGTGGCTGGTCGTCCGTGACCTCCTCAGCCCGACGAGCGTGGCGGCGCACCCGGCCGCCGTGCTCGCCGCCGAGCTGGCGACAGCCTACCTGCCCGTCGGCCAGCACCTCGACCGGCTCTTCCTCAAGGAGCAGGCAGACGGGCACAGCGACCAGGTGAGGGCGTCCGCGAACGCGGTGCGGACGATCTGGTTCGTCGCCGCCGTCGCCGTGGCCGGCCTCCTGGCCGGCGGCTTCCTGCTGTATCGCGGCATCCGGCGCATCCGCCAGGCCCTGCAACCCGGTCAAGACCAGGAGGAATTCGCCGAGACGCTGCAGATCGCGAGCGACGAGGACGAGGCGCACGAGCTTCTCGAGCGCTACCTGGAGCGGATCCTCGCCCCCGACACCGCCGCCGTCGTGCTCAACAGCAACAACAGCGCGGACCGGCTGGAGGCGGTCACTCCGCTGCCGGCCGGCTCGCGGCTCGCGCAGACCCTGCGCGGGGCGGCGCCTCGCTCCTGTCTTGCGGTCAGGTCCGGCCGGAAGCACCGTGAGGGCAGCAGCCGGCTGGCCCTGCTCTCCTGCCCGGTCTGCGCCCCCTGCGCCGGCGCCTCCTCGTGCGTTCCGCTGGTGGTGGGCGGCAAGGTAATCGGCTCGGTCCTGGTCAGCCGCCCGAACTCGTTCGACGCGGCAGACGAGGAGCGGATCCGCGAGTCCGTGAGCCAGGCGGCGCCGGTGCTCGCGAATCTCCGCAACCTGGCGATCGCGGAGATCCGCGCGGCCACCGACGGGCTCACCGGCCTGCCCAACAAGCGGGCCGTGACCGACACCCTGAAGCGGATGTTCGCCCAGGCCGCCACCGAACGGTCGCCGCTCGCGCTGCTCATGCTCGACCTCGACCACTTCAAGAAGGTCAACGACAACCGAGGACACGCGGTCGGGGACCAGGTCCTGGCCAACGTCGGCACGGTGATGAGGGCCGCCATGCGGTCCCATGACTTCGCCGGCCGCAACGGAGGCGAGGAGTTCGCGATCCTGCTGCCCGACACCGAGATCCCGATGGCGCTGCGGATCGCCGAACGGGTCCGCGCGGCGATCGCCGAGATGTCCCTGCCCGGCATCGACGTCTCCGTCACCGTATCGGTCGGCGTGGCGGGCTACCCGGAGCACGCGAGCACGCCGGACCGCATCGCGCGACTGGCCGACGCGGCCCTGTACCTGGCCAAGCGGCAGGGCAGGAACCGCGTCGAGCTGGCCGAGCCCTCGGTTGTCGTCGGCACCTTCGACGCCGCCGCCGGCGCGGAGGGCCCGGGAGGCCCCGCCGCGCCCGTCGCGCCCCCGCCGGACCCGGGCCCGGCCGCCGCCGACCTGGTTCCCGGGCCCCGTCCCGGTGCGGACGGGCAGGGCGCTAGCGGGAACGGCCAGAGATCAGGCGGGAACGGGCAGGCGTCCAGCATCGAGCGAGCTCGCAATCGCGGGAATGCGTAACTGAGCCGCGAAGCCACTACAGGCGGCGCAGAACGTCGCCCGCCGTGCGCGAGAACACCACCCGGTCCAGCTCGCGACAGGAACCATCGCGCAGCGGAAGCCTGCGTCCACTAAGGACACGGAGATCCCGGGTGTACGTTGATGCCTGGGGGGCCGGCGATGCGCGCACAATCGCGCTGCGGAAGGGCTGGCATCCAACAATGGCCGCTGAGATCGCGCCCGAGGACAGGACGGCAGCATCGGGACTGAATACGAAGGTCCCGCATTCGGCCCGGATCTGGAACTACTGGCTGGGCGGCAAGGACAACTTCGTGGTCGACCGGGAGCTCGGCGAGCAGCTGCGGCGCGTGTATCCCGCGATCGCCGACCTGGCCCGCAGCGACCGGCAGTTCCTGAACCGCGCCGTCCGTTACCTGGCCGGCCAGGCGGGGATCCGCCAGTTCCTCGACATCGGCAGCGGCCTGCCGACGGTTGACAACACCCACCAGGTAGCCCAGCGGGCGGCCCCGGACAGCCGCATCGTGTACGTCGACAACGATCCGCTGGTGCTGCTGCACGCGCGGGCGCTGCTGACCAGCGGCCCCGAGGGCGCGACCGACTACATCGAAGCCGACTTCCGCGACACCGACGCGCTCCTGGCGGCGGCCGCCCGCACCCTCGACCTCACGCAGCCGACGGCGGTGATGCTGCTCGGTGTCCTGGGCCATTTCGGTGACGACGACGAGGTGGACGCGCTCATCGGGCGAGTCATGGCGGCCACCGCGCCCGGCAGCTACCTGATCATCGCCCACGGGTCCAGCACCAGCGGGGGACTGGTCGAGGCGGCGCGGCAATACCGTGCGGGCGGCGCCGAGACCTATCACCTGCGTGGCCCCGAGCAGCTCGCCCGGTTCTTCGCCGGCCTCGACCTCGTGCCGCCTGGCCTGGTCCCGACCCCGCAGTGGCGGCCCGACCCCGACGCCGATGCCTGCCCGGCGCAGGCCTACTCGTACTGCGCCATCGGGCGCGTGAAGTAGAAAGAATTCAAATTCCTCATATCGAACGGACCGGGGCGACTCTCAATCGTCAATGCCCCCTCGTAGCGTCGCCGGCCGGTGAAATAGGCTGATCACCGATACCGGCGGCGGAAGGACCAGGGCGACAGTGAACAGTCCAGTGCGGTGGGGAATTCTCGGGACCGGCGGGATCGCGGCTTCGTTCGCGAGCGATCTGCGGCTGAGCGAGGCCGGCGTCGCCGTCGCGGTCGGGTCGCGCAGCCAGGCCGCCGCCGACCGGTTCGCGGACAGCTACGGCATCGCCAATCGGCACGACAGCTACGAGTCGCTGGTGGCCGACCCGGACGTCGACGTCATCTACGTGGCCACCCCGCACCCGATGCACCGGGACAACGCGATCCTCGCGCTCCGGGCGGGCAAGCACGTGCTGGTCGAGAAGCCGTTCACGATGAACGCGGCGGAGGCCCGCGAGGTCGTGGCGGTGGCGCGGGAGCGGGGGCTGTTCGCCATGGAGGCGATGTGGACCCGGTTCCTGCCGCACGTCGGCGTGATCAGGGAGTGGCTCGGCAAGGGGATGCTCGGCGACGTCGTCACGGTGACCGCCGACCACGGCCAGTGGTTCGCCGAGGACGCCGGGTTCCGGCTGTTCGCGCCGGAGCTCGGCGGCGGCGCGCTGCTCGACCTGGGCGTGTACCCAGTGTCGTTCGCATCGATGGTGCTCGGCAGCCCGAGCCGGATCGTGTCGATCAGCGATCCCGCGTTCACCGGCGTCGACGCGCAGACGTCGATGCTGTTCGGCTACGACAGCGGCGCCCAGGCCGTGCTCACCTGCACGCTGCGGGCGAAGAGCCCGACCCGCGCCGCGATCGTCGGCACCGACGCCCGGATCGAGGTCGACGGCGACTTCTACGCTCCCGCCCGCGTGTCGCTGATCCCCCGCGACGGCGACCCGGTCGTCGTCGAGTCGGCCCACCAGGGCCGCGGCCTGCGCCATCAGGCCGACGAGGTCGCGCGCCGGCTGGCGGCGGGCGAGGTCGAGAGCCCGTTCATGCCGCTCGACGAGACGATCTCGATCATGGAGACGATGGACACCGTGCTGAAGCAGGCCGAGGCCTGGCCGCATGCTTGACCAGCCGGACGACGGCTGGGGGACGCCGCGGACCAAGACCGTCACCTGGTACGACCCGGCGATGACGGCGGCGGCCGGGTCCGGCCTGTCCGGTCTGGACTTCCTGCAGGCACTGGTGGACGGGAAGCTGCCGCCGGCGCCGCTGGTGATGCTGCTCGGGTTCCGGGCGGTGGAAGCGTCGGCCGGCCGGGTCGCGTTCGAGGGAACGCCCGACGAGTCCGTCTACAACGTGCTCGGCATGGTGCACGGCGGGCTGGTCTGCGCGCTGGCCGACACGGTGGCGGCGCTGGCCGTGCGGACCACGCTCGAGGCGGGCGTCGGGTACACGTCGATCGACCTCAACGTGAGCTACACCCGGCCGGTGACCAGGGACAGCGGCGCCCTGCGGGCGGTCGGCACGGTCGTCAAGCCCGGCCGCCGGGTCGCGTTCTCCCAGGCGGAGATCTTCGACAGCGCCGGGAAGCTGGTCGCGTCGGCCACCAGCAGCTGCCTGATCATGCCGGGCGCCGCAGGCTTACGGACGCTGTGACCGGGGGAGCCGGGCCGCGATGGCGTCCGCGACCGGGACGTCGTCGGGCAGCCGATCGGCCCGGGTGACCGCGTTCAGCTCGAGCGGCCCGTACAGGTGCGGAAACAGGGCGTCGTCGCGCGACCGCTCCCAGCGCAGGTCGGCCAGCCGGGCCGGGTCCACCGCCAGCAGCATCAGGTCGGACTGGCCCGCGAAGTGCTTGGTCGCGGTGCCGATGACGGTCCCGCCGTCGGAGAAGTGAATAAACCCGTCCCGCTGGTCGTCGGCCGACCCGTCGAAGCGCCCCGCTCGCTGGGCCGCCTCCCAGTCGGCCACGGTCAGGATCTTGTAGATCAGCTCGGCCTGCTCGGCCATGGCGCTCACTCGCCCATCTCTGGTTGGGAATCGTCGTTCGTGCGGACGACCGCGGGGTGGTCGGGCCACTGGACCGCGTAGGACGGATCCCGCCCGGTCGCGATCCGCGCGTGCCGCAGCAGCTCTCTG
>Ga0208220_1000576_pt1 | contig 15510 bp, 14 predicted proteins | sample NGESurdeep092012_9_FD_184484 | JGI IMG/M metagenome (GOLD analysis project Ga0208220, IMG submission 184484) | Arctic peat soil microbial communities from Barrow, Alaska - NGEE Surface sample F53-1 deep-092012 (SPAdes) | ecosystem: Environmental > Terrestrial > Soil > Wetlands > Peat ... | reverse complement strand
CGAGCTCGGCGCGCGCCGCCTCGTCGGCGAGCGCCACGCCGTCCTCGATGTTGGTCGTGTGGCAGGCCGTGCCGGTCGCCGGGATGATGTCGAGTTGCAGCGTCATCCCGGACTGCAGGGCCGCCGGGGAGCGGGCCGGGGAGCGGGCAGCCCGCCGGCGCGTGATGCGGGCCTGCGCAGCGCGGGGGCCGACAGGCCGGCCACGGCGCGAGCGTTGCACATCGCCGGCGATGGCCGCAGGCTGGGACCTTAGGGCCCTGGGGGCCCAAGGCCGGGCCGGCCGGGCCCAAGCGCGGCCGGCCGAGGCAGTTTTACCGATAGGAATAGCCGGCAGTCCCCGCGTCCGGCCTGGAGGCCGCAGGGCCCAGCTGCCGCCGACCAACTGGAGGAAACGACCATGAGGATCGCCGAGGACGTCACCCAGCTCGTCGGCCATACGCCGCTGGTCCGCTTGCGGCGGGTCACGGACGGCGCCGCGGCGGACGTGGTGGCCAAGCTAGAGTCCTACAACCCCGCGCACAGCGTGAAGGACCGCATCGGCGTGGCGATGATCGACGCCGCCGAGCGCGCGGGACAGATCGGGCCGGACACCGTCGTCCTCGAACCGACGTCCGGCAACACCGGCATCGCGCTCGCCATGGTCTGCGCGGCCCGCGGCTACCGGTGCGCGCTGACGATGCCCGAGACCATGAGCGTGGAGCGACGCCAGCTGCTGCGCGCGCTCGGTGCCGAGCTGATCCTGACCCCGGGTCCCGAGGGCATGCCCGGTGCCATCGCCAGGGCGGCGGAGCTTGCGAAGAATGACCAGCGGTACTTCGTCCCGCAGCAGTTCGAGAACCCGGCCAACCCGGCGATCCACCGGGCGACCACCGCCGAGGAAGTCTGGAGCGATACCGACGGCGCCGTCGATATCTTCGTCGCCGGGGTGGGCACCGGAGGCACGATCACGGGAGTGGGCGAGGTGCTCAAGGAGCGCAAGCCATCGGTGCGGCTGGTCGCGGTCGAGCCGGCCGCGTCGCCGGTGCTGTCGGGCGGCGCGAAGGGTCCCCACCCTATCCAGGGCATCGGCGCCGGCTTCGTGCCCGCCGTCCTCGAGGTGAGCCTCATCGACGAGATCGTGACCGTCGAGAACGACGCGGCGTTCGACATGGCTCGCCGGCTGGCGCGGGAGGAGGGACTGCTGGTGGGCATCTCGTCCGGCGCAGCCGCCTGGGCCGCCATCCAGGTGGCGCACCGGCCGGAGTACGCCGGCCAGCTGGTCGTGGTCGTGATTCCTGACTTCGGCGAGCGGTACCTCAGCACCCCGCTGTTCGCCGACCTGGCCAAGTAGCCGTGCTCCGGGCCCTGCGGCGAGACCTGCAGGCGGCCAGGGACCGGGATCCGGCCGCGCGCAGCACCCTCGAGCTCGTGCTCTGCTACCCGGGCGTGCACGCGGTCTGGGGACACCGGCTCAGCCACTGGCTGTGGCAGCACGACGGCAAGCTGCTCGGCCGGGTCTGCTCGGCGCTGACCGCGTGGCTCACCGGGGTGGACATCCATCCCGCCGCGGTGCTGGGCCAGGGCCTGTTCATCGACCATGCCAGCGGCGTCGTCATCGGGGAGACCGCCGAGGTCGGCTCGGACGTGACGATCTACCACGGCGTTACGCTCGGCGGCAGCAGCCTGCAGCGCGGCAAGCGGCACCCCACCGTGGGGGACCGGGTGACCATCGGGGCCGGCGCGAAGGTCCTCGGGCCGATCACGATCGGTCACGACAGCCGGATCGGCGCTAACGCCGTCGTGGTCAAGCCCGTACCGCCCGATTCGGTCGTGGTCGGCGTGCCCGGCCAGGTCATCCACCGCAGGCTGCCGCGCGAGGCCAGCGGGCCGCCGGACCTCGACCACGCGATGCTGCCGGACCTCGTGGGAGTCAGCCTGCACGCGCTGCTCGTGCGGATCGAGGAACTGGAGGCGAAGGTCGACGGCGCCCGCGCCGTGCCGCATCCGGCCACCTCCGAGGTCTGGTACGAGCAGGACTTCTCGATCTGAGGCGCCGCGCGCCGTTCCTCTGCTGCCAGCAGATTGTCTTGGCGCGCGGCCGCCGGGCGAACCATGGTGGATCGTGGTGCCGGGCTTCCGGCGTCGAACCTGAAGGCAGGGAGACCCCATGCAGACCGCCGTTGCGCAGCCCGCCGCGACCGCCGCCACGACCGACGAGCAGCTGGCCACCCGGCTGCTGTACCAGCGCATCATCGTCCTCGGCACCGAGGTCGACGACCGAATCGCCAACCGGCTCTGCGGCCAGCTGCTGCTGCTGTCAGCCGAGGACCCGCGCAGCGACATCAGCCTCTACATCAACTCGCCCGGCGGCTCGGTCAGCGCCGGACTGGCGATCTACGACACGATGCAGCTGATCCCCAACGACGTGCGGACGCTGGCGATGGGCCTGGCCGGGAGCATGGGCCAGTTCCTGCTGTGTGCCGGGACCGGCGGCAAGCGCTACTGCCTGCCGCACGCCCAGGTCCTGATGCACCAGGGCTCGGCCGGCTTCGGCGGCACCGCAGCCGATGTCGAGATTTACGCGCAGCAGCTCGAGCGGACCGGGGCCATGATGACCAGGCTGATCTCCAAGCACACCGGGCAGCCGGAGGAGACGGTCCGGCGGGACAGTCTGCGGGACCGCTGGTTCAGCGCCGAGGAGGCCCGCGACTACGGGATCGTCGATCACATCGTGGAGCGGGTCGACGACGTCCGTCCCGCGCTCGCCAGCCGCGCCCGGGCAGGGCTGTGATCATGAGCCAGTACACGATCCCCACGGTGGTGGAGAAGACCCCGGCCGGCGAGCGGGCCTACGACATTTACTCCCGGCTGCTCTCGGAGCGGATCATCTTCCTCGGCACGGAGATTGACGACGGCGTCGCGAACGTGGTGATGGCCCAGCTGCTCCATCTCGAATCGGCCAGTCCCGACCTTGAGATCGGCCTGTACATCAACTCTCCGGGCGGCTCGTACGGCGCCCTGACCGCGATCTACGACACGATGCAGTACATCCGGCCCGACGTCGCCACCATCTGCATGGGGCAGGCGTCGTCCGCGGCCGCGGTCCTGCTCGCCGCCGGCGCACCGGGCCGGCGATCTGTCCTGCGGCACGCGAAGGTGCTCCTGCACCAGCCGTCGAGCCAGGCCCAGGGAACCCTGCCGGACCTGGCCATCCAGGCCCACGAGGTGGCCAGGGTCCGCGCCGAGATGGACGAGATCCTCAGCCGGCACACGGGGCACCCGGTGGCCAAGATCAGGAGTGACACTGACCGGAATAAGACTTTCAACGCGCCCGAGGCGGTCGAGTACGGCCTCGCGGACCAGGTCATCACCAGCCGAAAGGCAGCCCCGGTCGAGCGAGTCAGCGCTTGATGATCACGCAGCGAGCCGGCCTTGGATGTCGCCCGGACCGCGCGCCTGAGACGAAGCACGGCGGCTGCGGATGACCTCCAGCCGGACCACCGGGGCCCGGCGGGCGCGATCCTCGATCAGGGCGCGCCCGACCTCGGTCAGGACGTCGGACAGCTCGATGCGCAGTGCATCGCAGACGGCGGCCAGGACCTCGGAGGAAGCTTCCTTGCGCCCGCGCTCCAGCTCGGACAGGTACGGCATGGAGACACTCGCGTGCCGGGCCACGTCGGCCAGGGTCCGGTCTTGCTCCAGCCGGGTCCGGCGCAGTACGTCGCCGAGCATCGTCCGCAGCAGCGGCCTGGACCGCTGCTCGCGGGCTCCCGGGTCGATCCCGGCCGGATCCAGCATCGCCGTTCCCTTCCGGCTGCCACGATGACCGTCGCTCGGACGGCAGATCACGTCACGGTACCGGCGGCCGCCCTGGCCGCAGAAGTGCTTTCGCAGCCGGCGTAAGACCGTGCAGGCATGCTGGCCCGGGCCCGTGCCACCGACCTCAGTGCCACTGCCGCCTACGCCTGGATCCGCCGCGTAAGTTCTGGCGCTCGCCCTCTCGCGCCGGCCGTTCCTTCGGCCGGTACTGCAGCCGCTGGCGGGCCATCGCGCAGACGCCGCTGCGCTCGTTCTTGGCCGCGGTCTGCCGGGCCCGATCGAGGTCGGACAGCGTGAGCAGCCCGTTGGCGAGCAGGAAGTCGGCGAGGTCACGGGCATGGCCCCGTTCCTTCCAGATGAGGCCCTGGAGCAGCTTCTTGTAGTCGGAGACCGCCCCTTCGCCGCTCAGGTTCAAGGCGATGACGACGTCCATCATCGGCACGGTCTGCGGGGCGGCCAGGCCGAGGATGAAGTCCTGGTAGTAGTAGGCCATCGCCGTCCGCGCCGTGGCGTTGCGCTCGAAGTACCCGCGCACGCTGGCTACTGCGTCCGTCCTCGCCGGGCTGCCCCGCCGGGCCGGGGCCCCGGCCCGGGCGTCCGCCTCCTGGGTGGGCGGCTGCGCCCCGCCGGAGCGGGCGGGCGGCCTGCCCGCCGGGCGGGCCGGCGCCTCCAGCCGCAGCCGCAGCACCCAGGCCCCCACGCTGACCAGCCACGGCCCCTCTTCCAGCACGACGGCCAGCGCCTCGTAGCGGGCCGGTGCCGCCGGCAGGACATGGCGCGCGGCCCGCTGCACGGCCTCGGCGCTCACGCGAGCCTGGCCCTCGTCGGGTGCCAGGTAAACCGGGTTGGTCGTGTCCCGGCTGAACAGCTCCCATCGGTGGTGCACGTAGCGGAAGCCCGCGCAGCGCGGGGCCCGGTGCAAGGTGAGGTCCTTGTTGCCGCTCAGCGTGGCCCGGTCCAGCCAGGTGACCTCGTCCGGCGGACAGATCGCCCAGGCCGGACGTACCGCCGACCAGAGGAAGAGCTGGCCCATCGCCCACTCAGCCGCCGCTTACGAACGACGGCGCAGCACTGGCGCGGCCCTCCAGCGTCGCCGTATCCCAGGTGGCAATTGTGACACCCGGGCCGGGCAGGGCCGCACCGTGCCCGGTCGCCCCGTCGCCCCGCCCGCCCGGCCGCTGCCTCAGCTGGCCGGGCGGGGGATCTCGACCAGCGACCGCAGCGCGTCCGGCCTGGTTCCCCAGCGGATCGAGTCACCGCTGCTGAGCGGGCACTCGCCCGCCACCGGCACCCCATTGACGACCAGCCCGTTCCGGCCGAGGTTGGCAATCCACCACTGCCCCCCGGAGAATGTGAACCGGGCATGCTCCCGCGACACCGTCGGCACGTGCGGGAGCTCAAGCTCCACTTCCCCGCGCCCGGCCCGGGCGCCGGACATCGTGGTCTCCGTCAGCGAATCGCCGGTCATCAGCCGCAGCACCGGGATGGCGCCGGGGCGGGGTTCCACTACGGTCGACCAGTCGCTGACGACGGCCTGGGCCTGCTCCGCGCGGGTCCCGCCATCGCGGATCTCGAACTCCCGGTAGGGCGACTCCCCGCCCCCAGGCTGCGGCCCGCTGCGGGCAGGCTGGGGGACGGCATACGCCAGCGCAGGACCCGCGGCCATGAACTCGCCGGCCGGCGACGCGAGCGGGTAGCCCGCCAGGCCGCCGGCATTCACCGGCCGTCCCTGCCGCAGGTGGTAGCGGCCCGGCGGGACCGACGGGCCGGCGACGATACGCACCTGCGCCGGGCCCGGCCCGGCGAACCGGGCGCCATGCGCGACGACCAGCTCTTCGTAGACCTCGGCCGCGCTCTCGGCGATCAGGCCGATGTCCATCCGCTCCCGCAGCGAGCAGAGGTCATCGGGGTTCAGCTGCAGCTCGACAAGTTCCGGCGCCAGCCGCGACCCGGTCGGCGTGACCACGAACACCTCGGGCAGATGGCGCAGGGCGAGCTGCAGGACATCCTGCCCGTCGCGCCACGGCCGGGCCCCCAGCCGCTGAATCCAGGGATGATCCCGGGTGACCCCGAGGCCCCGCAGGCCCAGCACGCCCACGGCTCCGAGCGCGGTGAGCACGACGAGCGCCGCGGTCGCCCCCGTGCCAGAACCCGTCAGCGAGAGCAGGACCACCCAGCACGCCGCGACGCCGCCCGCTATGGCCCACCGCTTCCGGCTCCGCTGCGGCAACGCCGGCCGCCGCGCCGATTCCATGCGCCCCGTCATCAGCACCGCCTTGCCTTTCCGCCGCACCAAGGCGGCCTGCCTCTTCGTCAGTTGAGGATGCAGGCTGCGGACCAGCCAGTCAACGAATCCCGGCCAGCTTCCAGACATCTGGAAATTGCCGGCCCGCCGGCTGAGTGGTCCGGATCGCGCGGTCGGCATGAGCCGGAGGAGCACCATGACCACGAGACGAGAGCACCCGCGTGGTGCACTACCCTCAGTGGCGCGACAAGGAGGCGCTGTGCGGATATCCCGATGAGGGCCAGCATGGTCTCCAGGCCGGCGGTCGGGCACGTGCCACCGCGCACCCGGCCTGGATACCGGACTCCAGCCGCCGGCCGGCCGGGACGGCCGGCATGACCGGCCGGGTCAGCCAGAAGGTTGCCGTCAGCACGGTGTACGTGGCGGCGATGTTCATGACGATCATGGACTCGACGATCGTCAACGTCGCGCTACCCACGATCGGCCGTAGTTTCGGGGTCCCGTCGACGTCGGTGGCCAGCGTCTCTATCTACTTCCTGGTCAGTCTCGCGATCTTCATCTCCGCGTCGGGCTGGCTCGGCGACCGCTTCGGCGGCAAGCGCGTGCTGCTCGCCGCGATCGTGGTCTTCACGGCCGCGTCGGCGCTGTGCGGCATGGCCGGGTCGCTGACCGAGCTGGACATCTTCCGCGTGCTGCAGGGCGTCGGCGGCGGGATGATGGCCCCCGTCGGGCTGGCGATGCTATTCCGCGCCTTCCCCCCGGCCGAGCGAGTCCGCGCGGCGAGCATCCTCACCGTGCCGACCACGTTCGCCCCGGCGCTGGGCCCGATCATCGGGGGCCTGCTGGTCACCGAACTGTCGTGGCGCTGGGTCTTCTACGTGAACGTGCCACTCGGGGTACTCGCCCTGGCCTTCGGCGCGCTCTTCCTCGAGGGCGGGAACACGCTGGCGCCCGGCCCGTTCGACACGGTCGGCTTCCTGCTGGCGGGCTCCGGCCTGGGCCTGGTGATGTACGGCGTGTCGGAGGGGCCGATCCGGCACTGGAGCTCGGGCGTCGTGCGAGCCACCGTCGCCGCCGGGGCGATTCTGCTGGCGGTGCTGGTGCTCGCCGAGCTGCGCAAGCGGCAGCCGCTGATCGACATGCGGCTGCTGGGCAATCGGCTCTTCCGGTCGACCAACGGCGTGATGCTCCTGGCGTCGGCGTCGTTCATCGGGACGCTGTACGTGGTCTCGCTGTTCTTCCAGGATGGACGGGGCCTGTCCGCGCTTGGCTCGGGCCTGAGCACGTTCCCGGAGGCCCTCGGGGTGATGGCGGGCGCGCAGCTGGCCAGCCGGGTGCTCTACCCCGTGCTCGGGCCGCGCTGGAACATCGCGCTCGGGCTGCTCGGGGTCACCGCCTCGATCGGGCTGATGAGCCTGATCGGCGCCCACACCAGCCTGTGGTGGATGCGGCTGCTCATGTTCTGCCTGGGCGTGGCGATGGGCCAGGTCTTCGTGCCCGCGCAGGCGGCGGCGTTCGCCACCATCTCACCCGAGGCCACCGGGCGCGCCTCGACCATGTTCAACGTCGTCCGCCAGCTCGGCAGCGCCGTCGGCGTCGCCGTGTTCACCACCGCCATCGTCGCGGTGGGCGAGACGAAGACCGTGGCGGGCCACGCCGCGCCCAACCTGGCCGCCTACCACGTGGCGTTCCTCGTGGCCGCCAGCCTGGCCGCGGCGGGCGCCGTGGTCGCGCTGACCATCCACGACGCCGACGCGGCGGCCACCATGGTCCGCCGGGGCAGCTCGCGCCCGCGACCGGGCTGGCTGACCCGATCCGGCTCACGGCCCGCCGACGACCGGCTCGGCGGCTGACATTACCGTGGGGGTGATGGTCAGTACCGACGCCACCGTCGAGCGCATCCTCACCACCTACGACGTCATCACCGTGGTGGGCGCCAGCGGCGCCCCGGCCAAGGCCGCGCATTCCGTGCCCGCCCACATGCAGCAGCACGGCTGGCGCATCATCCCGGTCAACCCGCACGCCGACGAGATCCTGGGTGAGCGCGTCTATCGCACGCTCGCCGACATTCCAGAACAGGTCGGCCTGGTCGATGTCTTCCGGCCTCCTGCGGCGGCGGCGGACATCGCGCGCCAGGCCGTAGCCGCCGGCGCCAGTGCGCTGTGGTTGCAGCTGGGCATCGCGTCGCAGGAGGCGCGCGCGATCGCCGCGGCGGCCGGCCTGCTCTACGTGGAGGACCGCTGCCTGATCATCGAGCGACGCCGGCTCGGGCTGGCGGCACCGGGCTAGTTCAGGCCCGCGGCGGCAGTGCCTGGTGCCGGGGCCAGCTGGGCGCCGCTACCCCCGGTTGCGTACGGGATGAAGCCGCTTTGGTACGGGTTCGCGTCGAGGGGCTTGCCGATCGCCGGGAAGGCGCGCTGCGGGCAGGTGTCCCGGTCGCATACCTTGCAGCCGGGCCCGATCGGGATCAGCGCGGACGGGCTGGCCAGGTCGAGCCCGTGCGAGTAGACCAGGCGCTGAGCGTGCCGCAGGTCGCAGCCCAGCCCGATCGCGAAGGTCTTGGCGAGCGTCCCGTAGCCGCCGTAGCGCCGGGAGACGGTCCTGGCGATCCACAGGTAACTGCGCCCGTCGGGCATCTGAGCCAGCTGGGTCTGGATCTCGGTCGGATGAGCGAATGCCTCGTAGACGTTCCACAGCGGGCAGGAGCCGCCCACCCGGGAGAAGTGGAAGCTGGTGGCCGACTGGCGCTTAGAGATGTTGCCGGCCCGGTCGACCCGGACGAAGATGAACGGCACCCCGCGCGCACCGGGGCGCTGCAGCGTGCTGAGGCGGTGCGCGACGGTCTCGTAGCCGACGGCGAAGCGCCGCTGCAGCAGGTCGATGTCGTAGCCCAGAGCCTCCGCGGCATCCAGGAACAGCCGGTAGGGCAGGACCAGGGCGCCCGCGAAGTAGCTGGCCAGGCCGATGCGGACGAGCGAGCGCGTCTCGTCGCTGGACAGGGTCGCCTCCGTGACGATCTGGTCGATCTCCCCGGCCAGCTCGACCGAGGCCAGGTGGGTTGCCAGCTGGAAAGCCCGCTGGCCCGGGTTGAGCAGCGGCGACAGCGCCAGTACCTGCGTGCCGGGGTCGTAGCGCCGCTTGACGTCCCGGTCGTTGGCCGCCAGGTCAGCCACCCGGATGCCGTGCCGGCGCGCCAGCCGGTCGGTGATCCCGGCGGCGGCGTTGCCGATCACCAGGCCCGCCTCCGCGAAGATCTGCTCGGCGGCAAGGTCGAGCGTCGGGAAGTAGTTGCGCCGGGAGTAGAACAGCTCCTGCACCTCCTCGTACGCCATGGGCGGCGGTACGGACATCGAGCCCGCCGCGCCAGCATCGATGCGGGTCATGATCGTCTCGTTCACATCGCGGCCGTGCCCGTACCGGCGGTGCAGCTCCATGACGTAACGGCCGACGGTCGGCATGGCCGCGGCCAGCTCGCGGATCTCGGCCATCGAGATCGGATCGCCGACCGAGGGGTCGGTCAGCGCGTCCCGGAGCTGCGCCACGAGCCGGTCGGCGTCCTCAGTCGAGAACTGCTGCAGGTCGGCATCGAAGACGCTGGCGAGCCGGAGCAAGACCGACGCCGTCATCGGGCGCTGACTGGACTCCAGCTGGTTCACGTAACTCGGCGAGATGCTCAGCGCGCTGGCCAGGGCTGCCTGCGTCATGCCGCGTTCCTCGCGGAAGCGGCGGAGCCGGACGCCGACACGGGCCTTGGCCCCCGACATCACGCGCCGCCTTCACAAACGTTGCAGAATCGCGGTCCAGGCACCACAAACCTCCACACCACCAGGACCTACCGGTCCGCCAGCTTTCCGTGCATCTTGTTAAGATACAGAATCTCTGCGCTGGGACCCAGCCGCTGATGATGCCGAGGAGATCGACGTGGGTGACACTATTCCGGGGCTCAGCCAGTCCTCGACATCACACAGCGGGCTGATCGCGTGGGTGAACGAGATCGCCGCGCTCGCCCAGCCCGCGGGCGTTCACTGGTGCGACGGCTCACCGCAGGAGTGGGAGCAGCTCGCCGACCTGCTGGTGCAGCAGGGCACGTTCATCCCGCTCAACCCTGAGCTGAGGCCGGGTAGCTTTGCCGCGCGCTCCGATCCCTCGGACGTGGCCCGGGTGGAGGATCGCACGTTCATCTGCTCGGAAGAGCAGGAGGACGCCGGGCCGACCAACAACTGGATCGCCCCGGCCGAGATGCGCGCGACCTTCGCCGGGCTGTTCGCCGGCTGCATGGCCGGCCGGACCATGTACGTCGTGCCGTTCTGCATGGGCCCGCTTGGCTCGGTGATCTCCCAGCTCGGCGTGGAGATCACCGACTCGGCGTACGTGGCGGCCTCCATGCGCATCATGACGCGCGTCGGCGCGCCCGTGCTGAAGCAACTGGGCGACGACGGGTTCTTCGTCCGCGCCGTTCACTCGGTGGGCGCGCCGCTGCGGCCAGGTCAGGCTGACGTGCCGTGGCCCTGCAACACGACCAAGTACATCTCCCACTTCCCCGAGTCCCGGGAGATCTGGTCGTTCGGGTCCGGGTACGGGGGGAACGCCCTGCTGGGCAAGAAGTGCTACGCGCTGCGGATCGCCTCGGCGATGGCCCGCGACCAGGGATGGCTCGCCGAGCACATGCTCATCGTCAAGGTCACTCCGCCCGCGGGAGAGCCGCGCTATGTCGCCGCGGCGTTCCCGTCCGGGTGCGGGAAGACCAACCTGGCCATGCTGGAGCCCACGATCCCTGGCTGGCAGGTGCAGACCATCGGCGATGACATCGCCTGGATGCGCTTCGGCCCGGACGGCAGGCTGCGGGCGATCAACCCCGAGGCGGGCTTCTTCGGCATCGCGCCCGGGACCAGCACTGCTACCAACGCCAACGCGATCAGGATGCTGGGCGCTGACACCATCTTCACCAACGTCGCGCTCACCGACGACGGCGACGTGTGGTGGGAGGGACTGACAGACGAGCCCCCGGCGCACCTGACCGACTGGCAGGGTCACGACTGGACCCCGGCCGCCGCCGGGCCGGCCGCCCACCCTAATGCCCGGTTCACTGTCGCCGCCGGCCAGTGCCCCTCGATCGCCCCCGAGTGGGAGGACCCGGCCGGGGTGCCGATCTCGGCGATTCTCTTCGGCGGCCGCCGCGCGACAGCGGTGCCGCTGGTCACCGAGGCTTATTCCTGGCAGCACGGCGTCTTCCTCGGAGCGGGTATCGCCTCGGAGACGACCGCCGCGGCCGCCGGCCAGGTCGGGCAGCTGCGCCGGGACCCGTTCGCGATGCTGCCGTTCTGCGGCTACAACATGGGCGACTACTTCGCCCACTGGCTGGCCGTCGGCGCCCAGGCCGATCCGGCCCTGCTGCCGCGCATCTACTACGTCAACTGGTTCCGCAAGAACGCCGACGGCCGGTTCGCCTGGCCCGGCTACGGCGAGAACAGCCGCGTCCTGAAGTGGATCACCGAGCGCCTGTCCGGCGAGGCCGAGGCCGCCGCCGGCCCGATCGGCAATCTGCCCGCCCCGGGCGCCCTGGACACCGACGGCCTGACGGTCAGCGAGGGCGACCTGCAGGTGCTGCTGTCGGCCGACGCCAAGACCTGGCAAGAGGAAGCCGCCCTCACTCGCGAGTACTTCACCACCTTCGGCAGCCACTTTCCCGAGCAGCTGTGGGAGGAGCACGAAGCCCTCCTGGAGCGGCTTAAGACCGCTAGCTGAGTTCCGGGTAGTCGCGCATCAGCGCCTTGGCGTCCCGCGCCGCGGGGTCCACACCCAGGTGCCGCTGCAGGAAGCGCACCTGATGCCACAGCAGGCTCTCGGTGATCGCCACGCCCATGGCCTGGTGACCGACGCCGGGCAGGAGCAGCACCTCGTGCGGGCGCCCGGCGGCCAGCAGCGCGCTGGACAGGCGCAGCGTGTTCGCCGGATAAACGTTGTCGTCTGCGAGGCCGTGCATCAGCAGCAGCGGCCGGGTCAGCTTCGGCGCCGCCAGTACCAGCGAGCACGCCTCGTACCGCTCCGGGAACTCGTCGGGATGACCGAGGAACCGCTCGCGCCAGAAGGCGTTGTAGAGCAGCTGGTCGGTGACTCCCGCCCCGGCCACCGCGACGTGGAAGACATCCGGCCGGCGCAGGACGGCCAGCGCCGCGAGCGAGCCGCCGAACGACCAGCCGCGGATGCCGACGCGGCCGAGATCGAGTTCCGGGTGAAGGCGCGCGGCCTGCTGCAGCGCGGCCACCTGATCTTCCAGCACCGGCCCGAACAGGTCGCCGTAAATCTCTCGCTCCCAGTCGGGTCCGCGCCCCGGCGTGCCGCTCCCGTCGGCGACCAGGACCGCGAAGCCCTGCTCCGCGAACCACTGCGAGACGAGGGACCGCCACTCCCGCTCGGCGGTGACCCGCTGCCTGCCTGCTCCACCGTATGGGTCGACCAGAACCGGCAGCTGGCCGCTGTCGCGACGGTGCCAGGAGGGAAGGTACAGCACGCCCCGCAGCTCGCGCGGCCCGAGAACGAGCCGCGTCGCGTGCACGTCAAGCACCGGCCTCTCCGCCAGTGATGCGACGGGAACGGCCGGTTTCCCCTCCCGCAGCACCGCGACGCGGCCGCCGGGCTGATCCGCGCACCGGGCGACGTGCACCAGGGTCCCGCCGTGGCGCACGCCCGAGTGCACGCCCGGTTCGGCGCTCAGGCGACGGACGCCGTCCCCGGCCCGATAGCTCCACAAGTGGGTCTGGGTCGGCTCCTCGGAGGCGGTGAACAGCACCTCGTCGCCGTCCACGCCGTCCTGACCGTCTACGCCGAGCACGGCCCGAAGCTGAAGACCCGGTGGCGTCACGGTGACTCCGTCCACGGTCAGATGCCGCGTGCCCTGCAGATCGGCGTGTGCGATAAGGGCGCCGGAGCGGGTGCGCGCCGGCAGTCCGGGGACCAGCTGCACCCAGCACTCGTCGCGCTGCTCGCTCAGGACTCTTGTCTCGCCGCTGCCCGGGTCGATCCCGAGAAACCGGACGGTGCGCTGGTTGCGGGCCTGCACGACGGCGTAGGGGCCGCGGGCATCCCAGCCGGCGCCCGGCACGTACTCGAAGGCGCCTCGATCCCAGCGAGCCTCGGTCCGCGACCCGTCGAGTCCTGCGATCCATAGGGTGACCTCGGCGTTGGCCGTCCCGACCGCCGCGTAGCGCGCGGCGCGCGGCGCCGTGCCGGGCTCGGCCGGGTCGGCGGTGTGCCAGAGCTCGACCGCCGCGGAATCCACCCGCGCGACCAGCAGCCGGGCGCCGTCCGGGGCCCACCAGTACCCGCGCAGGCCGCCCAGCGACGCGGCGCCCGTGTGCTCCGCGATCCCGAACGTGACATCCGGCCCGTCGGGCGCCGCGATCGCGGCATCCCCGGTCCCGTCAGCCTCGATGACGCGGAGCGCGCCGCCGCGCACGTAGGCGATCCGCCCGCCGGCCGGGTCGGGGCGCGGATCGGCCACCGGGCCCTCGGCGGGCAGGCGCCGGGCCCGGCCGCCGGCGACGTCCACCGTCCACAACCCGCCGGCCAGCGTGAAGGCGGCCAGCCCCGCGGCGTGATCGGTGGCGTAGGCGCCGATGCCGGTGCCCTGCTTCAGCGCTTGTTCCTGCCCAGCGTGCTCCCCGCCGGGCGGCGTCTGCGTGGAAGCGCCGAGCAGTTCAGCGGGATCGGCAAGCAGCCGCTGCGTCCCGGAGCCGAGATCCAGGGCCCATAGGCAGGTCACCGGGTCGTCCCCCGACCGGCTGCGCAGGAACAGCACGGTCGCGCCGTCCAGCGCGACAGTGAACTGCTCGGGGACACCGAGGGTGAAGCGCCGCGTGCGGATGAGCTGGTCGGGCAGAGATACCGTTATCACGTTCGATACTCTGTCACGGCCCTCGGGGGAGATGGACGAGGTTTCGGGCGAGAAGGCGCTCAAGCTGTGGCTGACGGTTGCGCTCGTTAAGTCTATATACATAGAATTCTCGCATGAGCCGACCCCGGAAGCCGTCCCGGCAGACCACGGCCGTCCTGCGCGCACTGGCCGCCGACCCAGCGGGCTGGCGCTATGGCTACGATCTTGGCCGCCAGACCGGCCTGCAAGCCGGGTCGCTCTACCCGATCCTGATGCGGCTGGCCGACCGCGGGCAGCTGGAAGCCCGCTGGGAGCCTGGATCGCGGCCGGGCCGCCCGCCCCGGCACCTGTACCGGCTGACCGCCACCGGCCTTGGCCTGGCAGCCGAGCTCGCGCCGGCGCCGGCCCAGGCTGTGCCGGCCCAGGCAGTGCCGGCCCAGGCAGTGCCGGCCGTGCTCCGCGGCCAGCCCCGGCCGCAGCCAGGGGCCGGCCGATGAGCGCGCCGCCGGCCGGCGATCCGGGCCCGAACGGACCTCCGGATGGCGACCGGGCGCGCCGGCTCCTCGCCACGGCCACAGCCTGGACGGCAGCCGGCCGCGGTGACTGGGGTCGAGCGATGCTGGCTGAGCTGGACCAGGTCACCGGCCGCCCGGCCCGATGGCGCTTCGCCCTCGGCGCGGCCCGCGCAGCGCTGGTCCCGCCGCGCAGCAAGCGGCTGCCGTGGCTGGCCGCGATCGCCCTCGCGGCAGGTGCTGGCGCGGCGGGGACCGCCATCCAGGTGCTGGCCCCGGCCGCGGGGATCCTCGCCGCGGCGCTGCTGCCCGGCCTGCCGGCGATCTGCGCCTGGGCGGCCCTGGCCACGACGCGTCAGGCGCGGCGGTGCGGCGGCGCCGCCCGGGTGGTCAGGGTTATCGCGGTGGCCGGGATCGCTGCCTGCCCCGTGGTCGCCCTGCAGGCGCTCACGCGCTATCCCAACGGGGCGGCCGGCCCCTACACAAGCGGCCAGTCGGTGCTAGACGTCATGCTCGCGGTCGACCTGGCGGCCTCCCTCTGGCTCGTGCTCCGACTGCGCGCTCCGCTGTCAGCCGGGCGCCGCAGCAGTCTCTTCGGGCTGGCTGCGGCGCTCGCGATGACGGGCGGCTTCTTGCTCAGCCAGTTGCTCGGCGTGCCCGGCGGCGTTACCTGGGCAGCGGCGCTCGCCGTCCTGCTCGCCGCGGCGGTGCTGGCCGCGTGGCACGACGGCGACCCGGTCAGCGGGGTCGGAGCCGGGCTGTGGGCCGTGCTGATGGCCGGCCCGGCATGGTTCATCGTGAACCTGACGGCCACATCCCGCGCGATGAGCCTGGACGCCCGCGACCCGGCCACCATCGCCTTCGCCCACTCGCATGGAGCAACCGACGTTCTGGCCTGGGTGGTGGATAACGACCTCGGCGGGGCGATTGTCATCCTGACCGTCGTCGTCGCCGTTGCCGCCGTCCTGATCGTCTTCGGTGCCCTCGTCGCTCGGGACATCCAGCGCAACCCGCCCTCGGCCGCCACCCGCCAGGACGCCTGAGGCTAACGTTCAGGGCGTGGCGATGCACGGTCATGATCT
>Ga0208220_1000575_pt1 | contig 15512 bp, 12 predicted proteins | sample NGESurdeep092012_9_FD_184484 | JGI IMG/M metagenome (GOLD analysis project Ga0208220, IMG submission 184484) | Arctic peat soil microbial communities from Barrow, Alaska - NGEE Surface sample F53-1 deep-092012 (SPAdes) | ecosystem: Environmental > Terrestrial > Soil > Wetlands > Peat ... | reverse complement strand
CCTGCGAAAATTGCACCCGGTCAACTACTAACGTCGGAAGAGAACTGTGTTGAATCTGCGCTTGATTGTCGCGAATGGACGCCTGCAGGCTGCTCTCCGCCTCTTCAAGGATTTTTTCAAACGGAATCGGAGCGGTTAACTGCCTGCTCTTGCGCAGCCTCACCACGGCCAGCAAACCGTTGATGAGATCGGTCATGCGCCGGGAAGAGGTAACGATATAGCCGATAAACTCATCGGCATCTTCATCGAGCCGCCCCTTATACCTGGTCTCCAGAAGCTGCGTAAAGCTCGTAATAGTCCGCAGCGGCTCCTGTAGATCGTGACTCGCCACGTAAGCGAACTGTCCCAACTCTTCGTTGGCTTGGGTAAGATCGCGCGTGCGCTCATCGACTCGCGCTTCCAGCTCCGCGTTGAGCGCCTGCAACTGTACTTGCGCTTTATCTCTCTCGTACAGATGCGACAGGAGCGCGTTATAAAGCCAGGTCAGCACCAGTATCATGGCGAGCGTGCCGACTAGGAAGAAGATGAACCCGCGTTCGTTGAGCGCCGCCTCGCTATCCAGGTAATGGCGCTCCTCGATATTCAATCGAGCCTGCAAATCGTCAACGGAACGGCGGATGCCGTTCATGGTCTCCTCCGCTTCGCCCGATCTGGTGTAATCGAGCGCAGCCGCGAATCCCTTCGATCTCTGCGTCTGGAGTAACTCGTTCGATTCGCTAAACCTTTTCTTGACCAGCACTATCAGATTTTCTACCGGGCTTTTCATCGCGGGCCAATCCCGCACATAGTCAAGGGAGGTGTACACCTGATTGGGAAGAGAAGCGGATGCCTGCTGCAACGGCAATAAATAGCGATCGTCTCCGGTCAGCAGGAATCCACGCTCGCCGGATTCGGCGTCTTTCGCGAGCGAGCGAAGCTGGAGAACGCTGGACGATAAATTCTGGATCTTGAGGAGACGAATATCCGTTCGCTCCGCCGCCAGATTGACGAAAAAGAAAACCAGGCTAAACGCCAACGGAACCGAGAACAGGAGAGCTAAGCGCCGCTTTGCATTCGTTTGCGCCGACAGACTCATTTGGACACTCTCTCATACCATGACGTAGCCAGATCGAATTCGCAATCGCCTCATTCAATTGGATCGGTGGCTGCGGGATATGTTTCGGCGGCGGGTCGGTCGTCAGGCTGCCAAACTCTTGGGCCGCACGGCTAGAGCCTTCTGATATATTCGGCTCAGCAGCATCTTCTCGAAGTCGAAATAAGGCAGCCGCCTCGGAAAAGCATACTGCGCGCGGCACACTTCAGCAAGAGTTTCCGGCACATCTCCTATCGCCAGCCATCGTGCCGCTCTCGCGCGATGCATGAACCAGACCGGCGAAAGCATTCCGCACTCTACGTCGGAAAACTTATTTCTTGCAGCGGCGATATCGTCGCGAAACGCCAGATCGAAGCAGGCCGATCTCGCTAGCGTCAAATTTCGCAGCCGCGCATCGCAGGAATCGCTGAGCTCGACCATTCTCCGGTCCCAAGCGTCGGCGGTAACTAAGTCTCCGCGATCGATCGCCCACAGCGCAATCGTGTAAGCATACAGCGCGCTCGCATCCGGGCGGCCCCGCGCGCTCGCCAATTTTCCGATCAGACGCTCCGGGTAGTCACGCGGCCTCATCCCCGCGAGCGAGAGTTGCGCGACCAGGTGAAATAGCAGGATTTCCTGTGCTTCCGGGGTGTTTCGCCGAAGTGAAGAGAAGAGCCGCGCATCGTTTCCGACCTGTGCTTTTTCCCCGTTTGGAATCAACCCGAGAACGAATAGAAGAAAACTGAACTCGGTTAACGCGGCAAAGAAGCTGTTGAACCACCCCGCTCTCTGGTTAAGCAGAAGCAAGGAAGCGGAGAGAACTCCCACCAGGAACGTTGCGGCGGGTCCGCCGGCCACCACCACCAGCATTCGCGCGCGCCAGGATTCATTGCTCCGGGGAATAGCGGAGACCGATCCTGAGAAAGCTTTTCCCGAGAACTGCGCTGTCCACTTTCCGTGAAGGCGGCTGGCCCGCACGGGACCCAGCGATCCTCCCAAGATCTCGAAATTCATAAGCCAGGCGGCGGCGAGGTGTCCCGATTCATGCAGGATAATTGAGGCGGCCAGCGCAGCCAGCAGCGCCGTCAATCCACTGATGCTTCCCAGCGTCACGCCTTGCAGAAAAATATGCGCCCAGGACGGCAACAGCGCCTTCACTGCAATGCCGATCGCCACCGCAACCAGCAGGAGATTCCAGAAGGCGCTCGAATTGGAAGATGCCTTAACCAATCCTCCGGACCATACAGGCAGGGGCGGATCGATCTTCTGGAAAGCGACGTCCATCACCGCTAGTATGCTGGGAAACTGGCCCCGCCGGACAGCTTACTCCGTAGGACGGTAGCACCTTACTGTCAGCACGGCCTATCACGGCAGGGTGAATCGGTTCGCGGCCGCGAACGAGCCCCGCACACCGCTATTTCACGTTCAATTGCTGAAATAAAAAGGAAAAAGCATCCGTGTATTGCGCGATTTGCTCACTGAGCGACGAGCCGATTCCGTGTCCCGCAGTGCTGGTGGTTCGCAGCAGAATCGGACCCTTGGAATGTCCAACGGCTTGCAGCCGCGCCACCATCTTTCGCGAGTTTGCCGGATCCACGCGCGGATCGTTATCGCCGGTCAGAAAAATAGCAGCCGGGTAGGTTTGTTCGCTGGCGACATGATGATAAGGCGAGTAAGCATAAAGCGCCTTAAACTGATCGAGTTCCTTCACGGTGCCGAACTCAGTCACGTTGAATGCGCCATTCGGCGATAGTTCCACGCGCAGCATGTCGTAGATGCCCACAAATGCCAGAACCGCCCGGTACATCTCCGGATGCTGCGTCATGGCCGCGCCCATCAGCAGACCTCCGTTGCTGCCGCCCATGATGCCGAACCGCGCGGGCGTCGTGTATTTGTGCGACACAAGATACTGCGCGCAAGCATAGAAATCGTCAAACACGTTTTGCTTGTGAGTAAGATTTCCCGCTAAATGCCAGCTTTCGCCAAATTCGCCGCCGCCCCTGAGGTTTGTGTCCACGACGACGAATCCGTGATCGAGCAGCAGACGGTTTGTGGCTCTGAAACGTGGCGTCTCGCTAAGGTTATAGCCGCCGTAGCCCGTCATTAATATCGGATTACCGCCATCCAGCTTCGCGCTCTTCAGCCGGATAATACTCAACGGTATGCGGGTACCGTCTTTAGATACCGCAAAGTCGCGCACGACTTCAGCGTCCGTGAAGGAAATCGGCGATGGCGGCGAAAGCGCCTTTATCTGCTCGGGTTTGTGCAAACCAGGCGAGTACCGGAACCATGCCGGTGGTTCGATATAACCTTCCCGGCGAAATAATAATTCCTCGCCGAGCGGCACTGTTGCGGTAATTGCCACAACGCCCGCGATCGGCATCTTTCCTTCCGGTCTTCCGTCAGTCGTAAAGATCCGAATTTGAGAAGGACCGCCCGCCATATCGACGACATACAGCCGGTCCGTTGTAATTGTGAGATCCTCGATCGCTACGTTGCTCGCCGGCGTCACAACCATCGCCGAGCTGAGAGGAGCAGCCGGACTCGGCAGGCGCAACAGTTTTCCCATCGGAGCGTCCTCGCGCGACAACAGATAGAGCGAGTCGTCCAGACCAAACCGCACATTGCCGATCTCATCCGAGTAGCGGGTGATTTGATGCCAGTGCCCGTCCGGGCCGCATGCCAAATGAAAGAATTCGCCACCATCCCCGTTGGCCACAGTTGCCAAAACCCACTTGCCATCCTCACTCGAGCGGAGCGCGATCTCAGCGATGCGTGGGAAATCCTTCCCGGCTTCATAGCGATCGCTTTCAGTAGAAGTGCCGAGCTTGTGGAAATAGATCTGCTGATAAAAGTCAAGATCGGCGGGTGCGCGGTCACCGGCGCGCGGATATCGGGTGTAGGCGCGTGGATATCGAGTGTAATAGAATCCCGTGCCGTCGCCATTCCAGGCCACGCTCCCGCCGGCGGTTCCATTATTCACGCGCGGTATCGCATCGTTGGTGAGTTCTTTCCCCGTCGCGACGTTAAATATATGCAGATCTCCGGCCTCGCTACCCAGCCGCGATAGTGATACCGCCAGATAGCGCCCGTCGAGCGAAGGCGCGTAAAAATCGATTTCAGTATGCCCGGTGGGGTCGAGCTGCAAGGGATCGAGAATCACTTTCCCTTCTTCATCCGAAAGCGAGGAAAGGACCACCAGCTCGGGCTGATCGCGCGCCGACTCCGACTTAATGGCGAAAATCTTCGTCCCGGCAGGTTGTAAATCCCGGAAGCTCGTCGGACGGCTTTTCATTTTCGCCGCGACTTCTTCGGCAAGCTCCGCCCGTCCCGGAATCCGGTCCAGCATGGACCGCGTGTATTGGTTCTGGGCCGCGACCCATTGCTTCACTTCGGGATTTGCAAAGTTTTCGAGCCAGCGATAATCGTCGGTGACCGAGATGCCATGATAAACGTCTGTCACTGGATGCTGGGACGTGGAAGGCGGCGCTTGTGCGAAGGAGGAGGCGCCGATCAAAAGGATCGCAACGCAAGATCCTATCCGGAACAACACACGATACCGGCCGGCGATCATCCTGCGCCTATCCAGCGCCGAGTTCCGCGCGAATCGCATCGGCGATGCGGCCGGTCCACTTATCCACGTCTTCCTGCGATTTCGCTTCAATCATCACTCGCGCGAGCGGCTCCGTTCCTGAGAATCGAACAACCACGCGGCCGCTACCGGCAAACTCGCGCTCCGCGGCTTGAATTTCGGCCTGAACCGTTTTCAGTTCTTCCAGAGGCCGTTTGTATTTGACCCGAATGTTGACGAGCTTCTGCGGAAACATTTTTATTTCATCCGCCAGACGATCCAGGGACTCACCGGAATCCCGAACGATCTCGAGTACGCGCAAAGCCGTCAACAGGCCATCGCCAGTGGTCGCGTATTCCGAGAAAATCACATGGCCCGATTGTTCGCCGCCCAGAACGGCGCCGCGTTTCAGCATTTCCTCCAGGACATACTTATCGCCAACCGGCGTGCGGAGCATCCGGATGCCATGGCTTTCGAGCGCCTTTTCCAGGCCGAGATTAGACATCACGGTCGTGACCAGAAGATCGCCGGCCAGCTTGCCCGCGCGTTTCAAAGTAGCGCCGGCGAGGAAAAGAACTATATCTCCGTCGACAATTTTACCCGCGCCCGAGACAAACAGAGCTCGATCCGCGTCTCCATCAAAAGCGATTCCCAAGTCCGCCCCGGTTTCAACGACACGCTTCTGAAGCGCTTCCAGATGAAGGGAGCCGCAATCGAGGTTAATATTCCGGCCATCCGGCGAAACACCCATCCATTCGACATTCGATCCGATACGCTCAAATAGCGGCGGAGCGACCTCCGTGGCCGAGCCATTCGCGCAGTCGATTACCAACCGGAAGGGAAACGCCCCACTGACGGTCCCGGCGAGATAGCCGACATAAAGATTATCCAGACCGGCGTCGGCTTTCAGCGTCTTTGCAACGGCTTGTTCGCCGCTTTCGAGCCATTCGCCGATGAGACGCTCGAGTTCCAGTTCGACTTCATCGGCGAGTTTGTAACCGGAATGGCTGATGACTTTTAATCCGTTGTCATGGTACGGATTGTGCGAAGCGGAAATCATTACACCCGCGACGAACGGCCCGGTTCGGGTCAGATAAGCCACGCCGGGTGTAGTGATCACGCCCGCAAATCTGGCGGACACTCCGGAGCGCTCCAATCCTCCGGCGACTTGCGTAGCAAGCCAGAAACCGCTCTCCCGCGTATCCATTCCGATCAGGATTTCGGGGGCGCCTTCCGTCAAGCTCGCCTTAGGCGCGTAGCGCGCCCAGCTTCCAAGAGCTACGCCTAGGGCATGCGCTGTTCTTGCGTCTAAGGGCGGCTCACCGGCAACTCCGCGAATCCCGTCCGTTCCAAAAAGATGTCTTGGCAATATTCTCCCGGGAGTGCCTGTCCGCAAACTTTCATGTTATCCATACCGTTCTCTTGGGACGTCTAACGCGAGTCTGGAGAGTACTATCGAAGGTCTAGGCTGCTTCAGGGATAGAATCGTTAGTGGATAACGGATGAACATTTCGGTCAAGAGCGAATATGCGCTCAAGGCTGTATTCGATCTTGCTTCGCAGTACCTTGGGGAGCTGCGCGGAGGGGCGTCCCAGAATCCCGTTAAGATTGCGGATATCGCCAAACGGCAGAAAATCCCTCAAAAATTTCTCGAGCTGATTCTCGCCGGCCTTAAGCAAAGCGGCTTCGTCGATTCACGGCGCGGCGCCGACGGTGGTTACCTGCTGGCTCGTTCACCCGATTCCATCACAGTCGGCGAGGTTCTCCGGGCGGTCGAGAATGTCAAGGGAGGCTTGCGGTCAAATAGCGACGATCCGTTCGTCGAGATCTGGCGTCGCGTGGATTCAGCCGTGTCCGGCGTTCTGGACCAGACCAGTTTCGCGGACCTGGCGCGGACCTGGCAGGACAAACACACGCAGTATGTTCCCAACTGGGAGATCTAAGAGGACCAATTGATCTATCGGGACAATTCGTTCAGTATCGGCCGCACGCCGTTAGTCAAGCTAAACCGCGTTGTTGACGGAGCGAAAGCTACGATTCTCGCAAAAATCGAAGGGCGCAATCCTTCTTTTTCCGTGAAGTGCCGGATCGGAGCGTCAATGGTCTGGGACGCTGAGGAACGCGGCCTGCTGAAGCCGGGCATGGAGCTGATCGAAGCAACCAGCGGAAATACAGGGATTGCTCTGGCGTTTGTAGGCGCGGCGCGCGGTTATCCGGTAACCCTGATGATGCCGGACACGATGAGTCTGGAACGCCGCAAGGTACTGAAGGTACTCGGCGCCAATCTGGTGCTCACCGAAGGCTCTAAAGGCATGACTGACGCGATGGCGCGAGCCGAAGATCTGCGCTTGTCGGACCCCGTGCGCTACTTCATTCCGGGGCAGTTTACGAATCCGGCGAATCCGCGGATTCATTTTGATACCACCGGACCGGAGATTTGGGAAGACACCCAGGGAACTGTGGACGTGCTTGTTTCAGGCGTGGGAACCGGAGGTACGATCACCGGCGTATCCCGGTACATCAAGCGCGAGAAGAGACACGCATTGCTGTCGATCGCGGTCGAGCCGGCGAATAGCGCGGTCATTACTCAAACTCTGAACGGGGAAGAACTGAAACCCGGGCCGCACAAAATTCAGGGTCTGGGCGCCGGCTTCATTCCGGAAACGCTGGATCTATCGATGGTCGACAGAGTGGAACAAGTTACAAATGAGGAGTCTATCGAAATGGCGCGCCGCCTGGCCATGGAAGAAGGGCTTCTGAGCGGAATTTCTTGCGGCGCCGCTGTCGTCGCTGCAGTGCGAGTGGCGAAGGAACCAGCCATGGAAAATAAGACCATCGTAGTAGTGCTTCCCGATGCGGGCGAGCGTTACCTCAGTTCCGCCTTATTTGAAGGAATGTTCGAGTAGCTGGAATTCTTGTCGCCACAGCGTAACTTTCCTCCCGCGCCCATCGTTGTACAAGTACATCCCCGTAACAAACGCGGGCGCTTAACCCCAAGCACCCCCCCAGCGCCCGCGTCCTTCCAGACAGAGGATACGCTCAACGCTCCACTTTGCCGCGCCGGCGAGGCCTAAAAAAGCGGCAGTCGCAAGCACGACAACGGCAAGGAATCAGCAAGGAACTCGCTGCCCGCTCGAGCACATTCCGCAAGTGAGATTTCCGTAGATTGTCCGATCCACAGGTAGGACACTTGTCCCAGCTGAATCTTCTTTGCATATACGGAATTAGGTGCGTTTCTACGCAATAGGTTTCTTCCCTTGCCGCAGCCTCCGGCCCCAGTTCCACGCAGTCATGGTATCGCGCAACTAGGAAATACAGTTCCATCGCCGTCGAATCGAGTCTGAGCATGCATCCCGTACAGTGGCTTTCAGGAGCGTAAACTATGACAACCCCACGAAGCATATTGATTTCCGCGGCGGCCATCTTGGCGATCGTCGCCGTTTGCTGCGCCGAGCAGCCCAAGGCAAAGTGGACCGAACTTCAACGCCACGATATTCCCGGCACAGGACGCGAGGGCGTGACCATGGCCATTGAGATCCCGCCGGGCGCATCGTCCGCAAGACACAGCCATCCCGGTGAGGATTTCGGCTACGTCATTGAGGGGACGATCGTGCTCCAAGTGGATGGGGAACCAGCGAAGACGGTGAGGGCCGGAGAGGATTTTTCACCGAGCGCGGCCACATTCACAATGCCCGCAACATTGGGACAACGACGGCGAGGGCGGTAGACACCTACATCATCGACAAGGGAAAGCCGGTCACCACGCCCGCTCCGTGAGGCGGCTACGGGGAGAACTGGGAGGGGTGCGGAATGATGGCGCGCGAGAAGTTCAATATCGGGGATCGCGTGCCGCTAACGGTTTAGCGAGAGATAGGGGAATTCGTTGCTTCGCGACGCGGGGATCGCGCGGTCCACAGGTGGCGACGGGCACCGTCACCGGTTTCGGGCGCGGACCGCACGTTGTGAGCGTGCATCCCGACGGATCGAAGAGCGCGAAAACTTATTACATGGATTTCTTGGGAAAAACTGGAAGCCTCGCAGGAAGCTAATTGATTAAAAAGCAAGGAACTCGCTGCCCGTTCGAGCACATTCCGCAAGTGAGATTTTTGTAGATTGTCCGATCCACAGGGGGACACTTGTCCCGGCTGTCTGGTTTGGACATCGGACGGGTCACGGATTTCGCTTGAGCGGCAAGCCTTGTAATTTCCGAGACTTAGACTAATTTTCGTAGTTTCGCGGAATCGCCTGTCCGTATCCTCTGACATGAAAGGTAGTCAAAAGGTTCAACGATGAAGAGCACGCGTAGAAGCGCAAGAAGAAATAGGAACTTCATGCGAGAAGGAACGTTCTTCTTATTGCTTTCGACGACTTGCCTGGCCCAGGGTAGTAACCCGGCTGCCACTGTCATTCCGCCCTCGGGCGTTGGGGCCGCGCAAAGCTTCACATTCACGTTTTCGGATCCGTCGGGCGTGTTCAGCTCGACCCAGGGGCATATGCTTATCAACTCGAGCCAAAACGGCCAGGACTCCTGCTATCTGATATATGTCACAGCAACAAATTCGCTTTACTTACATACCGACGACGGGATTGCTTTCACTGGGCCTCTGACCCCTGGCGGAAGTGGCACTCTCTCCAATAGCCAGTGCAGCGTACCAGTTTCCAGCGCGGCAGCGTCTGTTTCCGGCGGGAATCTGGTCGTCACTGCCGACATCAGCTTTGCCGTGGCATTTGAGGGGAACAAGAACATCTACATGTTGACCTATGACAACGGATTTAATGGCGGTTGGATCGCGGCTGGCACTTGGACGGTTAGTGGGGCAAGGTACCAGCTACACGAGGAGTACGAAACGACGCTGGGAGCGGTCGACGGTATCAACAAGATTTTCATGCTGAGCCTCGCTCCAGCCTTCCCGCCCGATGTCTACGTAAATGGATTGAAGATGCGGCTCACCGCCGACTACAGTTTCTCCGGCCAGCTAATCGTCTTTAATAGTGCTGCACAGGTACCCACCGGGACTTATATCGAAGCCGATTACTGGCATTGACTTTAGCGTTTCTTGGTAGCGCTAAGGGGATTCGAACCCCTATTTGAGCCTTGAGAGGGCTCCGTCCTAACCCTTAGACGATAGCGCCATCCGGATGAGGCGATCACGAGGCAATCTCAGTATAGCGAGTCGCGCCGGCGCAAGCCTATAGCGCCGCAGGCATGGGAAGGCCCGATTTTCCGAGCGCTCGGCCTATGTACGCCACGGCTTCGGGTTCGCTCACCGATCTGGCAACCGACGTTTCCAGAATCAGCATGCTGCGGGCGCGCTCGAGCATCTTTTTCTCCCGGAACGAGAGCGATTTCCCAAGCTGAATGATCAGCAGCGCCTTAAAAACTTCGGCAATCTCAAGGAGGCTGCCGCCTTTCATTTTGTCCGAGTTGGCCTTAAATCGGTCTTTCCAATCCTGCGCGCAGCAGGCATGTCCCGCAGCCAGATAGTTCAAAACTCGAGTGATTTCGCTGCATTTGGTGACCTTGCGCAGACCAACATCGCCCACGTGGGAAAAGGGAACCATCACAGTCATGCTGTTCGGCGAGAGCCGCAGGAGGTAAAAGCGCTCCTGCTGAGTCCCGAAAGCACGGAAGCTGATATTCTCAATCGTGCCGACACCATGGTTCGGATAAACCACTTTTTCGCCTACCTGGAAGGTCATTTCGCGGAGCTCTTTCCGGGATATCTCTAATCTCTGGGGGTTAACAGCCCAAACGAATATTAAACCGAGATTAAACTTTCGTCAAGCGGAAAATTAGATCCTGCACCATATGAGGCAGTGTATACCTACAAACCACTCAAGTCTCTGATTCGGTAGGCAATGCTGTGGCCATCCCACTAAGCCGAAGTGTCTACAGGATTAAATCGCCAAGACCGCCCTTCAAACGATATTTGCCGACCAATTTTCCAGGATCGATTTAACTTTCTGGCAGAACTGATCCGCGAGGGCGCCATCGATCAAGCGATGGTCGAAGGTGAGCGTCAGGTGCGCTTGTGAGCGAATCGCAATTGCATCGCCTTCCACCACGGCGGGAACTTTTTCGACCGCCCCCACGCCCAGAATCGCCACTTGCGGCTGGTTGATTACCGGCGTGGCGAAGATGCTGCCGAAACTGCCGAAATTCGTGATCGAAAACGTGCCGCCCTGCACTTCATCCGGTTTCAATTGTCTAGAGCGCGCGCGCGTGGCGAGATCGAAGATGGCCCGCTGCAAGCCCGCCACGTTCTTCTCGTCGGCATTTCGAATCACCGGCACAATCAGGCCGCCCTCCAGCGCCACTGCAATGCCGATGTTTATATCGCGATAATACACGATGTTCTTCCCGTCAATCGAAGCGTTGAAAATCGGAAATGCCCGGATAGCTTCGGTCGCCGCCGCCGTCACAAACGGCAGAAAGGTCAGCGAAAAGCCGTTTCGCGCATGGAAGTCGGCTTTAGATTTCTCCCGCAATCTGGCGACCTTCGTCATATCCACCCGGTGTACGGTGGTGACGTGCGCCGACGTTCGCTGGCTCATCACCATGTGCTCCGCGATCTTCTGCCGCATGTTGCTCATGGGTTCCGTCCGGGTCTTGGCGGATTCGCCAACCGGCAGTGGAGCGGAGGGAGCGGGCGGCGCGGGAGCGGCGTATGTTTTCGCGGCCTGCGAAGACATGTACGCCTCCAGATCTTGTTTGCTAATCCGGTTCCCCGCCCCGGTTCCCTTTATCTGGGAAAGATCGATGTTGTATTCGCGGGCCATCTTCCGCACCAGGGGCGAAAGCGGACCTTGGTCCTGCTGGCCGTCCGGTTGCGTAGTGGTCGGCGACGCCTGCGGCTGGGCCGGTGTCCTGGGCTGATCGGTTTTCTGGGGCGGCTCAACCGGGTACGGCCCCGCGGAAGCGGGAGCGGGACTCGGCGGCTCCGATGGTTTCGTTATGCGCGCTTCTCTCGATGCCGCGGACGGGCCTACATCCACGCTGGGCGGAGTCGAAACTACCGGTTTTGATTGCTGCTGAGCGGGTGCAGGAGCGCTCGCAGCCGATGCACCGGAGCCGCCCTCGTCAATCCGCGCGACCACCGAACTGACCGCTACGGTCATGCCCTCTTGAACCAGAATTTCGCTCAGCACGCCGGCCGATGGAGATGGAATCTCGGTATCGACTTTATCCGTCGAAATCTCAAACAGCGGCTCATCGCGCTCCACTTTGTCGCCCGCTTTTTTGAGCCACCGGGTCAAAGTTCCTTCTACGATGCTTTCGCCCATCTGGGGCATCACTATATCGGTCATCGAATCTCCTGCAATTCCTGGTGCGCCATCACTGGTTGATAATCGAATATTTTGGCGAATGAGGCGGTGATGGCACGCTTCACCTCTTCGCCATCCGCCTTGCACCCCACACTGCGCAGGGAGCAAACCGGCTTCGTCAAACCGCACGGAACAATGTATTGGAAATAGGTGAGATCGGTTCCGGCATTCAACGCAAACCCGTGCGAGCTGATCCAGCGGCTGATGTGTATGCCGATTGCCGCGATCTTCGCGCCGTTCACCCATACACCTTCGTAACCGCGTTCCGCAATCCTTTCGCCCAAGATCCCAAACGTGGCCAGCGCGTCGATCAGGCATTGTTCTACGCCTTGGAAATACGCATGTACATCCCGCTTCCATTGCCGCAAATCTACTATCGGATAACCCACAATCTGACCCGGTCCATGATACGTCACATCCCCGCCCCGGTCCGTTTCGTAAAATTCAATTCCACTGCGGGCCAGAATCTCCGCGCTCGCAAGTACGTGCTGCTCTTTCCCGTTGCGCCCAATGGTCACGACATGCGGGTGTTCAACGAATAACAGCGTGTCGGTCCCCTCGCCTCGTTTGCGGTCTTCCACCAGGTCGCGCTGGGTACATAGCGCATCCGCGTAGCGCATTCGGCCCAGATCGATGCATGCAAGCGGTCTCATCCGTTACTGCCGCCGATGGTCCAATCAAATATTAATGGCAAGGCCGTAGACGTTATTGAACGCCTCGCCGATCGCTTCGTAGATGGTCGGATGCGCGTGGATGGTGGACATCATGCTCTCCACCGTGGCCTCGGCTTCCATCGCCGTAACGGCTTCCGCAATCAGCTCGAACGCCTCCGGGCCGATAATGTGAACACCTAGAATTTCGCCATACCGCTCGTCTGCGATTACCTTCACAAAACCTTCGTGTTTATCGAGGATGGTCGCCTTGCTGTTGGCGGAGAACGGAAATTTGCCAACCTTCACTGTGAACCCTTGCGCCCGCGCCTGCGCCTCGGTAAGACCCACGCTGCCGATGCCCGGATCGGTGTAAGTCGCGCCCGGAATGCGGTTGCGGTTGATGGCTCGCACGGGCTTGCCCGCAATGTGCCCTACCGCGACCATCCCTTCCGCAGTTGCGACGTGAGCAAGCTGCGGAGTTCCGGAAACAATGTCTCCAATTGCATACAGGCCCGGCTCGCCGGTGCGTTGCTGCGCGTCCACTTTCACAAATCCGCGATCCAGTTGAGCCTTGGTATTCTCCACTCCTACGTTTTCCGTGTTAGGTTTCCGGCCCACAGCCACTAACAGTTTTTCGAACTCCATCTCTTCCCGATTGCCGTTAGCCAGCGTCGCGCTGAGACTGACGCTGCTTGCGCCCTTCCGGATGTTTTCCGCTTTGGCGCCCGTCTCAGTACGAATGCCGGCCTTCTTGAAATGTTTTTCGAGTTCTCTTGAGATCTCTTCGTCTTCGACGGGAACCAGGCGCGGCAGCATCTCGAGCACTGTCACTTTCGAGCCGAACCGATTGAAAATCGACGCAAACTCGACTCCGACAGCGCCCGCTCCGATGATGCCGATGGTCTTCGGCACCGCCTGCAAATCGAGAATCTCGATGTTAGTCAGAATAAGGTTCGCGTCCGCCTGGAGGCCCGGCAACATTCTGGCTTCTGAGCCGGTCGCCAGGATAATGCTCTTTGCCTCGACGGTCTGATCGCCCTGATCGCCTTTGACCTCAATCCGCCCGCCGCCGAGCAGACGCGCATGACCTTTGATCACCTCCACCTTGTTCTTGCGCATCAGAAACTCGATGCCTTTGGAGTGCTTGGTGACGATCTTGTTCTTGCGATCGAGAACGCGCCCATAGTTCAATTGCGGGTCTTTGCATTCAATTCCCTGCGCCTCGGGATGCTTGAAGTAATCCCAGACATCCGCCGTATGAAGAAGAGTTTTGGTCGGAATGCAGCCCACCAGCAGGCAGGTCCCGCCCAATCGCGGCTGCCTTTCGATGAGTGCCGTTCTCAGCCCGTATTGGCCGGCGCGGACCGCTGCCGAATATCCTCCCGGGCCGCTGCCGATCACCACGACATCGTAAGCCATTTTCGACTCAAGTGTAGCATTCCGGCCTTATTTTTCAGGGGTTTCAGCGATTTCGGGAGAGACGCTTTTTCGGAGGATTGTCCTACTCTCTAGACGGCGAAGAACCCAGGCCGCTGGCCGCCCCAATACCGTCGAATACAAAATCGGCGAAATCTTCGGCGAAATCAAGAACAAAATATCGAGCGGCTACAATCTCCGCGAAATCATCGACCACATCGACGAGCTCCGCTTCCGCTCCCAAACCGAAAAGCACGAGCTCTCCCACCTCTACGAAGCCAAAATCCGCAACATGGGCAACGCCGGGCGCAACGGCGGCGAATACTATACCCCGCGTCCGCTCATTCGCGCCATGGTGCAAGTCGTCAAGCCGCAAATCGGCGAGCGCATCTACGACGGCGCAGTCGGCTCCGCCGGCTTTTTATGCGAGTCCTTCGACTACATGAAGCGCAAGCCCGGCCTCACCACGCGTAATCTTGAAATCCTGCAAACGCGCACTTTCTTCGGAAAAGAAAAGAAGTCCCTCGCCTACGTGATCGCGATCATGAACATGATCCTGCACGGCATCGAAACACCCAACATCGTCCACACCAACACGCTCACCGAAAATCTCGACGACATACAGCAGAAGGACCGCTACGACGTGGTGCTCGCCAATCCGCCGTTCGGCGGCAAGGAGCGCAAGGAAGTGCAGCAAAACTTCCCCATCCGCACCGGCGAGACGGCGTTTCTTTTTCTTCAGCACTTCATTAGGATTCTCAAAGCGGGCGGCCGCGCCGGCGTGATCATTAAGAATACGTTTCTGTCAAATACCGACAACGCCTCCGTGAGCCTGCGCAAACTGCTGCTCGAAAGGTCCAGTCTGCACACGGTTCTCGATTGCCCCGGCGGCAACGTTTCAGGGAGCGGGCGTCAAAACGGTCGTGCTCTTTTTCGACAAGGGAGCGCCGACACGCACAATCTGGTTCTATCAGCTAGATCCCGGCCGCAATTGGGGGAAGACCAATCCGCTGAACGATGACGATCTCGCCGAATTCATTGCACTCCAAAAGACATTCGCGGATTCGCCCAAATCGTGGACCAAAGACGTCCGCACCATCGACCCGTCCGACGCGGTATTCGCGCCTACCTGATTAGGCGAAGGTTGACCGACAAAACACTTCGGCCCGAGTTCGTCTCTTTATTTTTCCAAACCCGCGCATATTGGAAGGCCATCGAGGATGGGCCATCTGGAAGCGCACAGGGAGGCGTCAACGCGAGCAAACACGGCGCGATCTTCATCCCCGTTCCACCAGTCCCCGAACAGCAACACATCGTCCGCATCCTGGACAAGCGTTCGATGCAATCGCGATAGCCAAAGCCAACGCCGAAAAGAAACTAGTGGACTGTCCCGGTGATACATAAAGTGCGGGGGAGGCGTCTTATGAGGTGGCTGATAATCGAAACTTGCTGCAGATCACCGAAGAGCAGCGCG
>Ga0208220_1000572_pt1 | contig 15591 bp, 11 predicted proteins | sample NGESurdeep092012_9_FD_184484 | JGI IMG/M metagenome (GOLD analysis project Ga0208220, IMG submission 184484) | Arctic peat soil microbial communities from Barrow, Alaska - NGEE Surface sample F53-1 deep-092012 (SPAdes) | ecosystem: Environmental > Terrestrial > Soil > Wetlands > Peat ... | reverse complement strand
CCAGCTGCGGGCGGGTGGCGGCGGAGCACGTACCCGGTTCCCTTGCCGCCCCTTCCGAGCCTCGCGCTCATCAGCGTGCCGCGCCGGAGCTCAAGCTCGGCCAGGCGGGCCTCCATCTCGGCGGAGTAGCCGCTCGTGAGCTCACTGGCCACCATCGCGAAGAACCGGGTGAACCCCGCGGAGCGGAAGTCGGCCGCATGGGCGGCCGCGAGGTCGGCGACGCGGTGCAGCGAGGTCAGGTACAGCGCCATGACCTGCCGGGAGCGTCCCATGATGGATTCCGGCGAGTCACGGAACAGGAAGCCGAACACGTGCCGGTCGGCGTCGGCCGCCTCGACCGCGAGGTCGTAAAGGTCACGGACGACGCCGGGCTGCGCGACGCAGTCGGCCAGCACATGCTGCCGGTAGGTGATCTCCGACGGGCTGGCGAGACCGGAGTGCAGGCCCCGCCGGGCGATGACGGACAGGAACTTGTCGCCGCCGGCCATGGCGTCGAGCAGCGTCCCGAGCTCCAGGTCGGCGGCCAGGGCGGGCTCGTTGACGGGCAGCGCGGCGTCCGGATCGAAGTCGCGGTCGGCGTACATCAGGCGGACTTTCACGATGCCAGGCGCTCCTTCAGCTGCGGGTAGGTGAGCCGGTATTTGCGCGCGATGGCGGCCGCGTAGGCCAGCCCGTCCGCCGGCCTGCGCACGACCTGGTAGGTCCGCTCGGCCGGGTCGTCCGGGTTCACCATGCCGACCATGGACACGCAGGCCGGGGTGCTTGACGCGAGCTCGTCGACGAACGTGACGTACACGCCGAGCAGGCCAAGCCCTGTCATCGTCTCGAGTACCCGCTCGCCGATGAAGGTGGCGTCGCGCAGCGTGGTGGAGGCGAAGGACTCGTTCATCACCAGCAGCCTGCGGCCGGTCGCTGCCGCCAGTGTGTCGCGGATGCGGGCAATCTCGTCCGCGAGCTTGCCTCGCAGCGTGGCCAGGTCTTCCTCCCGCTCGAAGTGGGTGAAGACCTGGTCGGGCAGGAACAGCCGGGCGCTGCTGGCCGGGACCGGGTAGCCGAGGCTGGCCTGGTAGTGCAGCTCGCCGGTCATCCGCGCGAACGTCGTCTTGCCGCCGTGGTTCGGCCCGGTGACCACGATGACCCGCTCCTCGCCCGACAGCCGGAAGTCGTTGGCGACCACGTCAGCGAACCGAGGCGCGAGCTTGGCGGCCAGGGCGAGGTCGAACGCCCCGGACACGTCGGTCTCCTTGTCGCCGGCGGATACCCACGGGTAGCAGAACTCCAGGCCCGCGGCCTTCATCGGCGCGATGAAATCCAGGTAGCCGAGGTAGAACTGGATCTCGCGTTCAAAGGCGGCGACGGTCGCGTCCTCGAACCCGCTACGCCGCGCGCAGAAGGCGTCAAGCGCGGCGAACTCGGCGGGGAACAGCTTGGCGACCCGGTCGGCGATCCATTCCTGGACGTGGTCCATCTCCGGCCAGTTCCTGAAGGTGGCCCGGTAGTCCTTGACCGCTCCGCGGGCGAACTTCGCGAACGTCGCCACGACGTCCGCGCTGAAGTCGTCCTCGCCCTCGTACCTGGTCACCGTGACGCGGGGGCCCCTGATGCTGGCGCAGTACGTCACGCGGTCGAGGGCACTGGCGACTTCGGCCGCCTCGCCTGCGAGGCTGGCGAACGCCGCCGACGCGGCGTAACGGGCAAGGTACTCGCGGAACGCCGTGAACCCGCGAGAGGCGAGCTCCACCCGGCCGAGGGCGTCGGCAAGCTCGCCGACCGCCGCGCAGTAACCGCGGGCCGCGCCCAGGAACCAGGACTCCTTCTGGTACCGGTAGCGGAGCTTGCGCGCCTGGGCCACGCTGTCCCGCACGGCCCGCATTCGCTCCGCGAAGCCGATGACGGCCTCGGCAGTGTCCTCGTTCTCAAGGTCCCTGAGCACCTCATGCCGGTACCCGACCGCGTCCGCGTCGTGCAGCGGCATCCGGAAAAACGGGGCCAGGTCGTACTGCTCCCGGCCTGCAGTCACGCCCGCGCATACCTGGTCAAGGTTGAGATCTCGGAAGAACGGCGGCTCCGGCCGCTCGGCGGCCGCGACAGGCGAGCCGGACAGAACGCTGACAACCGGCATGGCAGCCATACCAGCACCTCCACCGAATCATCGACCCGGTAGAAGCCATCAGCCATGAGCGGCGGTTTCAGGTGGGCTTCATCACCTTCACCCACATGTTACCCGCTTCACGCGGACGCCTGCTGCGGCCGCGGTCACAGAACTGAACGACCATGCCAGGGTGCGCTGGGGCGCAGGTCAGGGTCTGTCAGGTGCAGCCAGCCGACGGCGAACAGCCAGCCCGCCACCACGTCCGCGGGCCAGTGGACGCCCAGGCAGACCCGGCTTGCGCCAACCCCGGCCGCGGCGATCGCCATGGCGGCGTTCGCGGGGGCACCGCGGATGCCGAGAGCGCGCACCGCCGCGCCGACAGTGAGGACCGCGAGTGTGGTGTGCTTCGATGGCAGGCTGAACCCTTCCGGCTCGGCCAGCCACGCCCCGGCGGGCGGTCGCCGGCGGGCGATCACCCGCGACAGGCGCCTCCTGGCAGCCGCCCCGCCCGCTACCACAAGGCACGGCACGGCCGCCTGACGCCATGTGCCCTGGCGCGCGCCGCTGATCCCGGCGAGCGCGAGCACTGGGTACACGACATGCGGCTCGGCCAGCGCGCTCACGATGCGCGCGACCTTGACCGCGACCGGGCCGCGATGGCCGCGAACCGCCTCGAACGCCCGCCCGTCCAGGCCAGCCGCCAGGCCGCCATCGGCCGAAGACGCCAGGACCAGGACAGCACCGCAGGCCGCAGCCGCAGGCAGCAGCCGCCGGGCTCCCGTCACCGTTGCCGTCATGGCATCCTCCTCACCACACGTGGAGAGCAGGACCCATCGGCCATACGGCTGCCCGCGCGCACAGCGCGGGAACGGCGAGATCCACCGCCGGGCGGCCCTAAGCCGCCACCACAAGCATACGGTGGGCGCGTCTTCACGCATACGGTACGTGCGCCGCAGCCGCCGGCTGCATATGCTGGGGGCGCCGGATGAGGCTCCGGCAGGGGCGCCTGGCGCCCCGCACCGCCGCCCTGGCTGATGGCCTCTACTCCGATGGCGAGTTCCCGTGAGGCGGCGTGATTTCATGGCCCCGTTTGAGGTTGCTGACCTGTCCGCGCTTGAGATTCTTGACTCGCGGGGACGGCCGACGCTGGCCGTGACCGTGACGCTGGCCGACGGCACGAGCGCCAGGGCCGGGGTGCCGTCGGGCGCGTCGACCGGGTCGCGGGAGGCGGTTGAGCTGCGCGACGGCGACAAGTCCCGGTACGAGGGCAAGGGCGTGCTGACGGCCGTGTCGAACGTCAACGACGAGATCGCCTGCCTCCTCCGCGGCCGCGCCTGGGACTCCCTGGCCGAGGCGGACCAGGCGATGATCGCCCTGGACGGCACCGCGAACAAGAGTCGGCTCGGCGCCAACGCCACGGTCGGCACCTCGATGGCGCTCGCCCGCGCGCTCGCCGCGTCGGCGAACACGCCGCTGTGGCGGTGGCTCGCCCCCGAGGGGGTTGCCCCGTCGCTCCCGGTACCGCACTTCAACGTGCTCAACGGCGGCGCGCACGCCGCCAACGACCTGGACTTCCAGGAGTTCATGATCGCCCCGCTCGGCGCCCCGTCGATGGCCGAGGCCGTGCGGGCGGGCGCCGAGGTCTACGCTGCGCTGCGCCGCGAGCTGGCCGGCAGGAAGCTGTCCACCGGCCTGGGCGACGAGGGAGGCTTCGCCCCCGAGATCAGCGAGCCGGAGGACGTCCTGCGGCTCCTCGTCCAGGCCATCGGGGACGCCGGGTACAAGACGGGCGCCGACGGGGTGTCGATCGCCCTGGACCTGGCCGCCTCGGAGTTCCGCCAGCCGGACGGGCGGTACCGGGTGGCCGGGGAGCTGCTCGGCAGCGCGCAGCTGATCGACCGGCTCGCCGCGATCGCCCGCGAGTTCCCCGTGCACCTGATCGAGGACGGGCTCGGCGAGGATGACGACGACGGCTGGATCGCCCTGACCGAGCGGCTCGGCGGCGCCGTCGAGCTCGTAGGCGACGACATCTTCTGCACTAACCCCGCGATCATCGCCGACGCCATCGAGCGCGGCATCGCCAACGCCTCGCTGATCAAGCTGAACCAGATCGGAACCGTCACCGAGACGCTCCAGGCGATGGCGGTCTGCCGGGACGCGGGCTACCGGCAGTTCGTCTCGCACCGCTCCGGCGAGACCGAGGACAGCTTCATCGCCGACCTGGCCGTCGGCACCGGCTGCGGCCACCTGAAGTCCGGCGCCCCGGCCCGCGGCGAGCGCACCGCCAAGTACAACCGCCTGCTCGAGATCGCCGCCGCCTCCGGCCTGCGCTACGGCATGGGCTGACTGGCGGGCAGCCGGGGTCGCCGCGTCCACGGCGTCGCCTGCCCTCGGGCCGCCGGGCGGGCGATGACAACGATTGCCCGGACCTTCCCGCCGCGCTCTTTACCGCCTGCCCGCGCGGATTTACGATCAAGGCGGATGCGGCGGAGGGGCTCGCCGACAACTGCGGATTTCGCCGCCAACGGTCCCTGTCCAGTCAATGGCAGGAGACCGCATGACCTCATCCGCCGATGACGCGTACCGTCATGACGTTCCCGATTCCGGGACGGCGTGCGCCTACTGCTGCCCCGCGGGCGGGGTCGCAGACGCCCGGGTAAGCGATGGCCCTGCCCCCGGCTGGCTTGCCCACCTTTACACATGCCAGGGACTGTCCACGTACCAGATTGCCGCGTGCACCGGCGTTGACCGGCAGCGCGTCACGCGGGCGCTGCGCAAGGCCGGCGTGCCGCTGCGGTCGCGCGGTGCCGGGCGGCTGCGGCCCGTGCGCAGGACCGGCGAACCGCCGGACCTTCCCCGGCTGCTGCGCGAACTGTACGAGGAGGCGCGGCTCGGCTCCCGGCAGATCGCCGCGATCATCGGGCTGCCCGAGCGGACGGTTCGCTCCAGGCTCCGCCGGTACGGCATCAAGGCGCGCAGCCGCGGCTCCTGGAACCGGGAGGACCGCACCACCGTGCCCGTCGGCGTGCTTGAGGCTCTCTACGTCGAGAGCGGCATGACCGCCGCCGAGATCGGCCGGCGGCTCGGCGTGTCCGGCGGCACCGTGCTGCGCAGCGCGCACTCCCTTGGGGTCCCCGTCCGGTCAGGAGGCGTGGTGCCGCTGCCCGGACCCGAGGAGATCGAGCTGGTCAGGGCGCTCTACGCGGACCTGCTGATCGCCGTGGCGCTGACCGAGCACGGCGTCCCGCGCATCCCCGCGGGCGGCTCCCTCGGCCAGCGGTTCCCGGTTCCCGTGCGGCTGACGACACCGCTGGTCAAGGACCTCTACTGGGAGTGCGGGGCGGGCCTGAACCACATCGAGCTGCTCACCGGGCAGCCGGCCGGGAGCATCAGGAAGTTCATGCAGCGCGCCGGAATACCCGTGCGGCATCCGGGCGGGCGGACTCCCTTCCTGCGGCGCTGGCGGTCCGGGCTGTCCGCAGACGCCGGGCCAGTCCCGGGACGGGGCCTCCGCTGACGCTACGGCGCTGGCTGCCCGCTCGGGCGGGCTGCTTCGTCGAGCAAGGCGAGGGCGTGCCGCACGGCGGTCGCCTGCCCGGAAAGCTCGCGTTCCCTGCCTTCCGCCTCGGCGGCGGAGACGGTGCGCAGTTCTCCGGCCGCCTGCAGGGCGGCCTGCATCCGGCCCGTCGCCTCGGCGTGCCGCCGCTCCATGGAGCGGGCCAGGGCGCGGGACGCCTCCGACAGCCGGTACTGCAGGTCTGCCCGGGCCCGGCCGATCTGGCTCTCGGCCAGGTCGGGGGCCTCGCGGCGCAGGTGCTCGCGGGCGCTGCGGCGGCCGAGCTCGCCGGGGAGCCTGCGCCGGATGACTCCGGCCAGCAGCTCGGTCTGGCCTGCCTCTTCGGCGGTCGTGTAGAAGAACCGGCGGTCCTCGGCGAGCCGGCCGCCGGGCTCCGGGACCGCCAGGTCCAGGCCTAGCAGCTCGGCTGCGGAGTCGCGCAGTACCTCGAGCGCGGCCGTCAGGTCCGCCGCCAGCCTGGCGTCGGTGCGGGCCAGCCCCTCCTCGATGATCTTCCGCCGCTGCGCGCGCCAGGCGTCGGCCGCCGTGAGAGTGAGCGCTACCAGCCGCTCGCGGCCCTGGCGCTCGATCTCGGCAGGAGGGGCGGCGCGCAGCTCGCCGCCGAGAACCTTCTCGAGCTGCCGGGTGAGGTCGAGGCCAAGCCGCGGGCCGTCAGCTGCGGCGGCGTCGTTGAGGGCCATCAGCAGCCGGGCGGACTGAGCGTTGACCACGGCCACCGCATCCTTGCCCCGGATGGCCACCTCGGCCAGCCGCTCGCTGAACCGCGCCACCCGGTCCGCGGCGTCGCCCGCGGTGAGCTGCGTGGCGCGCTGGGTCAGCGCGACCTCATCGAGCAGCGAGCGGGCGATCCGCCGTGCTTGCATGACCGCCGACGAGCGCAGGTCCCGCACCCGCCTGCTGGCCAGGTACGCCTTGAAGTCGGCGGCGAAGGCATCGAACCCGGGGTCGCCGCCGGCCAGCGCGGCCCGCGCTGACAGGGGGTAGACGGTTCCCGGCGCATCCGGGCCTTGCGACGCTTCGGCCAGCACCCGGCTGGTGAACTCCGCTGCCTCGGCCAGCGCGGCCTGATCGAGGTGGTCGGCCTTGTTCAGCACCGCGAACGTGACCACCGACATTCCGCTGACCTTGGCGTACAGGTCACGCTCGGCCGCCGAGACGGGCGGGTCGGCGGTCAGCACGAACACGGCGGCGTCCATGCTCTCCAGTGCCTGGTGCGCCGCGGCGGTATCCCATTCGAACACCGATCCGGTGCCGGGCGTGTCCACCAGCTCCACGCTGCCGGCCAGCAGCGGCGCGTCCAGGTACACGGTGACGGTCGCGATGCGCCGCCGGTTGCCGGGGTTGCCCCGCTCGGTGACCAGATCGGGCAGCGCCGACATCGGCTGCTTCTCCTCATGCCCGTCGGCGAACCGCACCCGTACGTGCGGGTCGTTCCCGTACCGCACGGTGGTCGCGACCGCGGTCAGCGGCGTCACCCCGGCGGGCAGCACGGCGCGGCCGAGCAGCGCGTTGATCAGCGTGCTCTTGCCGCGCTTAGCCTCGCCCGCTACCAGCACCCGCAGCCGCGCCTCGTCCAGCCGGTCCCGCAGCGCCGCGATCTGCTCCCGGTCCCTGGCCGTGCCGAGGGCCGCCAGCTCGCTAAGGGCGCCTGCCAGGGCGCTGCCGGTGTTCACCTGGTCACGCCATGGCCGTGACCAGCGCGACCACCGCGACGAGGGCGATCAGCATGTAGAGCAGGTAGGCGTCCAGGCGGCCGGACTGCAGCCGCTTGGCCGCCGTGACCACCGCGGCGAACAGCCGGGCCGCCGGCCGGTACAGCCAGTTCTCCACCACCTCGACCACGTCGGAGGCGTAGCGCAGGTGCGGCACGCGCTCATCGTCGTAGCCCTCGGCGGCGGCGCCCCGCCTGGGGGTGAGCTCTTCCACCCCGGCGCGGGTGTGCAGCACGCTGGCGAGGACCCGCCGCGTGGGGTTCGCGTACCCGAACGCGGTGTAGGAGTCCGCCCCGTCGACCCCGATCGTCGCCGAGCGCCAGGCGGGGACCCGCCGCACCCGCAGCAGCCGCCGCCCGGACAAGGCAAAGGTGAGCAGGATGACTAGCGCGAGCATCACCGGGAGCTCGATCATCAGCCAGGACGGCGACAGGATGGAGAAGCCCGCGAACACCGGCTGCAGCACCCACGGGGACTTCAGCGCCCCCATGGTCAGCCCGCCCGGCACGACCGGCGACAGGCCCGCCGCGAGCACCCGGATCTCCAGCGGGGTCAGCGCCGCGATCACCAGAGTGCTGGCCGCCAGCAGCACCACCGCGCCCCGCCCGGCCCAGCCGTAATCGCCGCGCCGTGACCCGTCAGGGCCAGCCGGGCCAAGAACCACCATGCCGACGAGGCGGACGAACGTGACCCCGGCGAACCCGACGGTCAGCGCCACGGCCGCGCCGGCCAGCGCGAGGGTCAGCCGGCCGCCGAGCGAGGCCACCCGGAACTGCTGCATCAGCGACTCCAGGAGGAACCATTCGGACACGAACCCCGCCGTGGGCGGCAGCCCGGCCAGCGTCAGCGAGCCCACCGCGAGGCCGGCACCGCTCCACGGTGCCCGCCGTGCCATGCCGCGCAGGACTTCGAGATCATCGCTGCCCGCCACCGCCTCAAGGCCCGCGGCGGAACTGAACAGCAGCGACTTCGCGACGGTGTGCGTCACCATCTGCAACGTCGCCGCCAGCAGGCCGATCGCGACCAGCCGCTGGTTGCCGGCCGCCGCGCCGGTCAGCGCGACGCCGAACCCGGTGATGATCAGCCCGCTGTTCTCCACGCTTGAGTAGGCGATCACCCGCGACAGCCGGTTCTGCACCGCGGCGTGCGCGATGCCGAGCAGGGCGGACATCCCGCCGAGGATCAGCATGATCCCGGCCAGCCAGCCGGGCGGATGACCGAGCAGCGCGAGCGTCCGCCACATGCCGTAGAACCCGACGTTGACGCATACGCCCGCCATCACCGCCCGGGCCGGGGGCGGCGCGGCGGCGTAACCGCGCGGCAGCCAGACCTGGAAGGGGACCAGGCCCGCCTTGATCGCGAACCCGGCGATCAGCAGCACCAGCGCCGTCGTCCTGGCCGCGCCGCCGGGCGCGTGGGTGAACGACGCGAGCACGATGGAGTGCGATCTCGCGGCGAGCAGCAGCAGCCCGAGCAGCAGCGCCGCCCCGCTCGCCTTCCCGAACGCCACGGTGACCCGCGCGGCCCCGACCCGGTCAGGGTCGCCGCGCCGAGCCCCCGCGAGCAGGTAGAACGCGGCGGTCAGCGCCTCCCAGCCGAACAGCGCGGTGAACGCGTCCTGCGCGGTCATGACCACCACGGTGGCGCCGAGCGCCAGCGCGTACCCCTGCGCCAGCATCCGCGTGGCCATCGGCTCCGGCCCGGCTGACCCGGGCCCCGCCGCCCAGCTGGCGAACGCGGCCGACACCGGCACCGCCGCGCCGAGCGCCATCACCAGGAACAGTCCGGACAGCGGGTCGACGGCCAGGCCGCTGCCCTGGCCGAAGCCAGCGGGCGCGGCCAGCCACCCGGCCACGTCCAGCCGGACCGTCTGGCCCGCCAGCGCGGACCCGCCGGCGGCCGCCAGGCAGGCCGCGCCGGCCGCGCCCAGCGCATAGGGCGCGCCGCGCAGCCGGCCCGGCCGCCAGGCGATCAGGCCGGCCGCCGCGGCCGCCGCCGCCAGGAGGATCAGCCCAGCCGCGAAGACCGCGCTCACCGCCGTGCCCCGGGCACGAGCTTGCCTGTCGCGATCAGCAGGGCGTTCAGTATCGCGAACGGGCTCGGCGGGCTCCCCGGCACCCACACGTCCACCGGGACGGACCCGGCCACGCCGGAGAGCCGGTCGCTCAGCAGCCCGCCGCTGACCGCGTCAACGCCGACGGCTATGACTACCTTCGGGTCGGGCATGCCGTCGTAGGTGGTGCGCAGCGGCCCGGTCATGCCGACCGTCCCGGCGCCGGTCACCAGCAGCACGTCGGCGTGGCGAGGGCTGGCGGTGAAGAAGATGCCGAGCCGGTGGACGTCGTAGACCGGGCCGAGCAGCGCCTGGATCTCCCACTCCTCGCTGCCGTCAGACCCCGCGTCCACATGCCGGACGTGCACGCTGCGGCGCAGCGCGGCGGTTCGCGCGGCGAGCGCGGCTCGGGCCGCCGCGACCGCCTCGTCCGTCTCCGGCTCCGCCGGGACGATGAGGCCCTGTCGCGCGACCGCCGCCGCGCCCGGTCCTGTCGCGCCCTGCGACCAGGTGAACAAGTCCGGCCGCGCCGCCACGCAGCGACCGCACAGCACGCACCGTCCCTGGTCGATGCGGAGCCCGCCGATGACCTCGATCGCCCCGGTCGGGCAGAGCCATTCAAGTTCGCCGCCATCGGCCGCGACGGCATCCGACGTCACGACATCCGACGAAACGGTGACCGGGCCGCGCCAGGAGTCAGCGTACTCGTCGGGACGCCGCGGCCAGCGCGTCGTCACGATCCCGTCGCGCAGCCCGCGCAGCACCCAGATGCTCACTGTTCCGCCTCCCCTCTAATCACAGGGCCGCCCCAGCGACCGACAGCCCGAAGCTGGCCTCGATAAACGGGAAGTCGGTGAGAATGTCGCCGGCGAACACCTCGTGCATCAGCACCAGGTTGTGGAACGAGGCCGACCTCGGCTGGCAGTGGGCGATCCGTCCGCCCTCGATGGTCACGTCGTAGAGGACCTCGCCCTGCGGCGCCTCGGCCCACCCGGTGGCCCGCCCCTCAGGAGGGTCGCAGGGCGCCCGGGCAGTCAGCCGCTCTCGTTCGGGGAGATTTGACAGGGCGAGCCGGATGAAACGGAAAGCCCTCGCTGCCTCGTCGAAGCGGACCCGCAGCCGGGTCATGGCGTCACCGCCGGAGAGCTGGCCGACAGGCTCCTCGCTGATCAGCGGGTAGGCGTCGTAGGGGCGGGCGAGGCGGGCGTCGTCGGCGTACCCCGACGCTTTGCCGATGGGGCCGAGCGCCCCGTGCTCGCGGGCGCGGTCCGGGGCAAGCGGGCCGGTGCCGCGCAGCCGGTCGAGGAAAGAGGAGGTGCCCATCAGCAGCTCCGCGTCCGCGAGGATCTCTTTCTCAAGCGGGCCGACCGCGGCGAGGATCTGCACGGGGGGTTTCTTCGGAAACGCCGATACCCCGCCGGGGACGATGACGCCGCGGCCGAAGCGGCTGCCGCATAGCTCGCCGACCAGACGCATCGTCCGCTCCTTGTGCAGCGCGAAGCGGGCGGTGGCGACCGCCAGGCCGGCGGCATCGGCCAGCCTCATCGCGACGTCGAGGTGGTTGGCAACGCGTTCGAGTTCGGCGTGCACGACGCGAAGGATGCCGGCCTCTGCGGGGACTTCGCACCCGGCGATCGCCTCGACCGCGTGGCAGTAGGCGAGGGCGTGCGCGACGGAGGCGATGCCCTCGGCCCGCTCGGCCAGGAGCGTGCCGTCGGCGACGGTCAGGCCGGTGAACCGCGCGGTGACGCCGCGGTGCTTGTAGAAGATCCGCATGTTCAGGTGCGGGATCGCCTCGCCCGGGGTCTCGACCAGGTACTCCATCGACTCGAATACCCCGGAGCGGACCGGGCCGTGCGGGATCGTGAACAGGCCGTAGCCGGCGACGTGCCGGGGCAGCGCGTGGTCTTCCCGGTTGCCAGGCGCGACCAGGGGGGCGAGCCGGGGATGGCCCTGGGGGATAAGGCCCGTCTCGTCGTGGATCACCCGCTCGTACCAGAACGCCGCGCCGATCATCGGGGTGAGCGCCGGATAGCTGACGGCCCCTGGCGGCAGCGCCGCCTCCACCGTGTCGATCCCCTCCGGGCCCGCGACGTGAGCGGACAGGGTGATGCCGCCGTTGCGGCGAGCGGCGAATAGGCCCGCGAACCTCAACCCGCTCGCGACCCGGGAATTCAGCATCTCCCAGAGCGCCGCCACGGTCGGCTCAGTGCTCGTGACGGTCATGGCGCTCCTCGCAGCTGTGCCGCTGCCTGGGTGATCAGGTTCGTGAGCTCGCCCGGCGGATGCACCCCGAGCAGGACAAGGACAGCCAGCCCGGCCAGCACCGGGACCACCATCCAGGCGCTGGGCTCGCCAGGCGCCAGCACCCCGCTCGCCCGCGCGCGGGCCTCCATCGCGACGGTTCCCCGCGCCGCGGGCGCGCCGCCGTTCCTGTGCGCGCCGCCCGCCGCGCCGGTTCCGATGGCCGCGATCTCGACCGGTATCTGCTCGGCCGTCCCCGTCTCTGCGGGTGCCTTCGCTGCGGGCACGGGCGCCAGGAGAACGCTGGTCGTCGACGTCGCGAGCCCGAAGAAGGCGATCGTCACCAAGACCACAAGCACCGCCGCGGCCGCGTAGTCGCCGCTGCCAAGACCGCCCGCGACGATCTCGAACTCGCTGCGGAAGATGCCCGACGGCGGCAGAGCCGACAGCGCGAAGACGGCGAGCAGGAACAGCGGACCGCTCCACGGCAGCAGCCGAAGGCCGTCCCGCATCGCGGGCATCTGCTTGGTCCCGTACTTGACCGTGAACACGCCCGCGCCCATGAACGCGTTGCCCTTCGCCGCCGCGTGCGCCACCACGTGCAGCAGCACCCCGGCCAGCGCGACCGGCGCGCCGAAGGCCACCCCGACGGACAGGATGCCCATGTGCTCCACGCTGGAATAGGCGAGCAGCCGCTTGACGTCCCGCTGCCCGAACACGTACAGCGAGGCGAGCAGCAGCGACGCGATCCCGAACACCAGCAGCGTGCCCCTCGGGAACCCGCTGCCGAGCGTGGCCGCGGCGACCTGGTAGAACCGCAGGATGGCGTAGAAGCTCGTCGCGAGCAGCGCCCCGGACAGCAGCGCGGACACCGGCGTCGGCGCCTCCGAGTGCGCGTCGGGCAGCCAGGTGTGCACCGGGACCAGGCCGACCTTCGTGCCGTACCCGAGCACCGCGAGCAGGAACGCCAGCCGGACCGGGGTCTTCGGCAGCCTGGATCCGACGCTGATCAGCGGCTGGATCGCGAGGTTGGAATGCGCGCCGAGAACCTGCGCCCCGGCGTAATAGGCGAAGATCGTGGCCAGCAGCGCAAGGCCCAGGCCGGCCGACGCGATCAGGACGTACTTCCACGACGCCTCGGCCGCGCCGTCGGTGTCCGCGATCGCGACCAGCAGCGCCGAGACGACCGTGGTCACCTCGATGGCGATCCACAGCAGCGCCAGGCTGCTCATCAGGGGCGCGGCCAGCATCGCCCAGGCGAACACGTTGAACCCCAGGTAGAACCGGCGCGCGTAGCGGTCGGTCCGGCCCTTCAGGTAGCCGGCCGCGTAGACGCCCACGGCCGCGTACAGGAACGCGGTGGCGAGCAGGAACACGCAGCTGAGAGCGTCGGCCCGCAGGTACGACAGATAGGTCGCCGCGCCCCGGGTGGCATCGGGGATCAGCGCGAGCACGAGCCCGAAGCACGCGACCCCCGACGCGATCGTGATCACCGCCGCCAACCGGGCCGGCACCAGGAAACTCACGACCGCGACGGCCAGCGGGACGATGAGGATCACCAGGATGACTCCGAGCATCACTGTCTCCTATTCATCACTGGCGCCTATCCGCGCAGCCGGGTCAGGTCGGCCGTCGACAGCGAATCCGCCCGCGAGTGATGCGCCCGGATCAGCATCCCGAAGACCACCACGGCCAGCAGCAGGTCGAACAGGAACGCGGTCTCCAGCAGCAGCGGCAACTCGGCCGCCAGCACCAGGGAGGCGAGGGAGATCGCGTTCTCCAGCGAGAAGAACCCGATGGCCTGCGAGGCGACGTCCCGGCGCACGATCATCAGCGCGAACGCGACGAACACCATCGCGCCCGCGATCGACAGCGCCAGGGCGGGCACCTCGGCGCTGTGAATGCCCAGCGAGCCGAAGCAGAAGAACCCGAACGCCGCCAGGACAATGCTGGCGAGCACGGCGCTGGCCGGGCTCAGCGTGTAGCTGCCCGCCACCCCGCGGGTTTCCTCGACGGCCGGCGGGCCGAGCAGGCGGCGCAGCACCAGCGGAACGGCGAACACTTTCAGCGCCGCCGACAGCGCGGCCAGCGCGTACAGGTCGGGCAGGTTCCGGTCGGCGGCGATGACGACGGCGAGGACCGAGATCATCGCCGACTGCGCCGCGTACAGCCGGACCTGGTCCCGCACGAGAGCCTGCCGCAGCATCCCGAACTCCAGCAGCAGCATCAGCGCCGCGATCACGTCGGCCGCGCCCTGGTAGACGCCCGGTGCCTGGCCGGGGGATGGCAGGGGGGGCGTCCCCCCTAGGGCAAGCAGAGCCGCGTTCATCAGCCACCCCCGAGGTAGAGCGTGAAGACGCCGAGCACCGCGAGCAGGAACGCGGCCGACGCGTATTCGGTGATCTTGAACAGGCGCAGCTTGGCGAACGAGTCATCGATCACCGCGACCACGCACCCGACCGCGACCGCCTTCGCCAGCAGCGCCACGATCGCCAGCAGCACGGCGCCCAGCCGCTGGGTGGACGCCAGGCCCCACGGGGCGAGGAACACGTCCGCCAGGATCGTGAACAAGATGAACTGCTTGAGCATCGATCCCCACTTCAGCAGGGCGAGGTACGGGCCCGAGTGCTCAAAGGAACGGGCCTCCTCGATCATCCCGAACTCATTGGTGCCGGTGTGCGTCTCCACCGGGATCCGGCCGGTCTCGTGCAGGATCACCATGAACAGCGCCGCGGACGCCAGCAGGTGCGCGGGGCGGACCACCTCCCCGGCGCTCGACCTGACGGTAGCCGCCAGCGCGTACGGCAGGTCGGTGCCGGTCAGCAGCGCCACCGTGAACACCACGAACAGCACCACCGGCTCGGTGATCGCCGAGAACGTCTTCGCCCGGCTCGACCCCAGCTGCGCGTACGGGCTCCCCGTCTCCAGGGCGGCGGTCGCCACCAGGAAGCTGGCCAGCGACAGCAGGAACCCGCCGCCCAGGATGTCGCCCATGTAGCCGAGCGGCAGCCCGTAGGTCGTCAGCACCGGGATCAGCAGCGGGATCGTCAGGTACGCCGCCACCGCCGCCGGCGGCGCCGCCAGGAAGAACCAGCTCGCTCCGGACGGGGCGAGCGCCTCCTTGCGGCACAGCTTCGCCAGGTCGTAGTACGGCTGCAGCACCCGCGGTCCCCGGCGGCCCTGCAGCCGCGCCTCCACCTTCGCGATCACGCCCATCAGGCCGGGCGCGGCCAGCGCGACGGTAAGGACCTGCAGCAGCTGGATGACGGGGATCGGGACGGCCGCGCTCATCGCGCGACCTTGAGATCATTGCCTGGCGGTTCCAGCGGCTCGTCCAATTCGATGCCTCCTACCCGTGACAGCCCTGAACTTCAGGGAGGGGTAGAGGCCATCAGCCCGGCCGTACCAGGCGGTTATGGCGAGCCTCATCGCCAGGACTCCATCATCTCCCACGCTCCGGCCGACCGCAACCCGCGATCGTCCTGACGAAAGGCGAACGGGGAATGAACATTCAATTCCCTCCATATGGCGTTCCTGATCAATGTTGCTGGACCGCGCCTGACGGGGAATCCCGGCGCCGGCCCCGCCCGGCTCCCGGCCGTCTGGGATTCGCGCTCACGCGCCCTAGGCGCCCGGTCCCGGATGCCCGGGCGGCGCCGCGAGGCGCCCGACCCGCTGGCCCAGGTCGGCCACATCCTGACGGAAGGCAGCGACCAAAATCATCGCGGCCCGCGACCAGGGGTTGCCCGGTGCAATTGGACCGGACATTAGCCCATCACGAGCCGGAAGATCGCTAGTGTGAGGAGTGCTGGGCGCTGGCTGGACCGAGGCCGTGGCGCTGGCGGCGGCGTTCGTGATCGCGGTGCTGGCCACGCCGGCGGGGATCTCGGGGGCGGTGCTGCTGCTGCCGTTT
>Ga0208220_1000571_pt1 | contig 15613 bp, 14 predicted proteins | sample NGESurdeep092012_9_FD_184484 | JGI IMG/M metagenome (GOLD analysis project Ga0208220, IMG submission 184484) | Arctic peat soil microbial communities from Barrow, Alaska - NGEE Surface sample F53-1 deep-092012 (SPAdes) | ecosystem: Environmental > Terrestrial > Soil > Wetlands > Peat ... | reverse complement strand
TGCCGGCGTAGAGATCAAATTGCCGGTTCTGAAACGTGCCGTCCGTCTGGTTGGCAATTGAAATGTTGCCGCTGTAGTTGCCGATCAAGAAGTTGGTTGCCGTCGAATTGAGGCTGATGGTGAGCGCGACGCTGGTGCCGACACTCAAATTGCCGGACGTGGTGGAAACGGTGAGCCAATTCGGGGAGTTGACCAGACTCCAATGCAAAGAAGTAGAGCCGACGTTTTTCAGCGTGTAAGTTTGTGAAGTCACCGTGAACGGCCCGCCGCCCGGTCCGAAAGAGGTAAATCCCAGCGGCGGCGTGACGACCAGGTGATCCACCGGCGGGGCGAGCAGCGTCTGCAAAAGATTGCTGCCGATCATCGTGCCCCAGCCGGTGCAGAGGTCATAACCGGCAACCGCGTAGTATTTGGTCGGGCTGGAGCTGTTCGTGTTCATGCCGGTGGTGATGTCGTGAAAGCAGGACAGGAAGTTGGTGCTTTTTCCAATGGCGTAAAGAGCCGGATTGACGAAACCGATTGGAGATTGGCCGTTGGCGGCGGCCTGCTGGTTCACCATTGCCACGAAACCAGCCCACAGCGGGGCGGCCAAGCTTGTGCCTCCCTCCGGCCAGTCCGATGAGGCTCCAATAAAATCGTTGCCCCACACGAGATTGAGGTTGTTGGCCACCATGGAGACGTCCGGCACGTTGCGCATGGTGGTGGAACCTTGGTTGGCCGTCATGGGGATGCCCTGTTGCCAAGTCGGAATGGAGTAAGTGAGGCTCACACCACCGCCCGTCGCCTCTTCTGGGAGAACATCGCCCAACCCATCGTTGCTGGCTGGCGTGAGCCAGGCGGTTTCCGACGCCCAGTCTCCATCCGAGGTCATCGTCAACGTGGTTCCACCCACAACGGTAACATTGGGATCGTCAGCCGGCTCGTCCACGGCTGATGAAAATGCTCCGGCATCGCCGCTGGCTAAAAAAAAGCTCTGACCTTGCGCGGCGAATTGCTGGAAGATCTGCACCGTCGAAAGATTAATATCAAACCCATAGGAGCAGCTCAATTGGTTGGCCAGGTCATCGGTGGCCATGCGATTCAGCACGTCGTTGATCTGGGCGGTCGTTGCTGCATCCTGGACATAGTTTGTTCCCAATGGCGGCACATCTTGCGGCGTGGGACCTTCATAGACCAACACGCTGTTCAACCCCGGCGCCATGGCAATCGCCATTTCAATGTCTCCCGTAACCTCGAATGAATAATCAAGATAACCAGGGTAATTAATCCAATCAGCGTTCGCGGGATCGCCCGGGCCGCCGTCAACCGGAATAGACTGCACGTTGACGTAGGGATAGATGCCACATTCGTCTTCGTAGTCCTGGATGTCCTGCTGGGAGAAACCAAAAAGCTCAAAAAGCCCGACCGACTGTCCGGTGCCGTCCTGCGAAACGCCGGCGGCATAAGCGTTGCGAAAATCATAGCCCTCGAAGGGGCCAGTGTAATTGCCGCCACCGCCGCCCGACCCGCCACCGCCCAGTGGACGAACCATCGGCAGAACAGGCGTGCCCGATCGGTGTAGCCGCGGACGCGGCCTCACATAATTGTTCAGCCCGTTGATCGCCAGCACGGGCGTGTCGAGGTCCAGCGACGGTGCTACATCCGGAGCGAAAAAAGTGCGCGCTTTATCCGGGTGATGATAAACCAGCATATGGACGTGAAAAGCCTTCTCAATATCGCCGACTGATCCGGAGACATCCAGCAAAGTGCGGTTGGGGTGGATTCCTCTGACCGTCAGCCCGTGGGATTTCGCGAAAGCGACCACCTTCTGGTAGTCTGCTTCGCTGGGGCCAAATTGGGCGGCGAACTGCTCTGGCGTCAAATAGTGGTGAAAGTTGGCATTGCCCGGTTGATAAAGCGATTGAAGCAGGTTTGTAAGCTCCTGGCGGTTGCGCAACGGCAAGCCGATGGACAAATACAGACGTGCGCCACCATCCAGCCGGCGGATGGGGGCGAGCCGTTTGGTGATTGAGAGAACATGAGAATTGAGAACCTGTGGTGCCGCCGTGGCCGGCATGGAGGAAAAAATCCAAAACGCCGCAATCAGCGCCAATGCGGAAAAATGAACGGCTGAAAATTTGCCCAACTCCCGATTTCTGGTGACGCGCAGGGGACAGGTAACCAACGACGAACGTAGCTTGCCTCGTTCCGCATGAAGGCTGTGTTGCATATTGTTAAACTAGCAGACATACCCAAACCCTTCAACCACATACCAACGCCCGGGCAGCGACCTTGACGGCGATGAACGCAGTTGAGCTTTCACCGCCAAAGTGGAATGCTGTTCCTACAACATGAGCGTCAAAGTAAAAATTTGCGGCATCACGAATCTCGCCGATGCGCAGGCCGCCGTCGAGGCGGGCGCGGACGCGCTGGGCTTCAACTTTTACGAAAAGAGTCCGCGCTACATTTCCTTGAAGACGGCGGCGGCGATTTCAAAGCAACTGCCGCCGTTCGTGATGCGCGTCGGCGTGTTTGTGAACGCACCGGAGGAATTTGTTCTGCGCGCGATTTCTGAAGCCGGTCTGACGATGCTGCAATTTCACGGCGACGAGCCGCCGGAATTTTGCACGCAGTTCGGCTTGATGAGCATGAAAGCCTTTCGCATCCGCGACAAAAAATCGTTGGAAGAAATTCCCAATTATCAGACCGACGCCTATTTGCTCGATGCTTATTCAGCCGAAGCGCGCGGCGGCACGGGCGAAAAATTCAATTGGAACCTGGCCGTCGCAGCGCAGAAATTCGGCAAGCCGATTTTTCTCGCCGGCGGTTTGACGCTGGAAAACGTGGCCGAGGCCGTGAAGAAAGTCCGGCCGTTCGGCGTGGACGTTTCGAGCGGCGTGGAATCCGCGCCCGGCAAAAAAGACCACGCAAAAATGAAGGCGTTCATCAAAGCAGCAAAAGAAATTGACCACAAATGAGCGCGGAAGCGCGGTTATTTTGCCGTGTTCACCCGCAGATCAAAATTTTAATTGACAACCTCCGGAAAACTTGTATTATTTAACTAATACAATAATTAAATGAATCTCTCTGCGCTTTTGAAAGATTGGAAAATCGAATTGCATTCCGGCATTCCCGCATACAAACAGATTGCCAACCGCCTGGCTTCGGCGATGGCCGACGGCACGCTGAAGGATGGTGACCGTTTGCCGACAATTCGAGAATTGAACGAGCGCTTGGGTCTGAATCCAAACACCGTCGCCAAAGCCTATCGCGAACTCGCGTTGCAAGGTTTGATTGAGGGACAGCGCGGCGCGGGTTCGTTCGTGAAGCTTGATGAGTCGGTGATGACGCTGCCCGCGCCAAAAAAAAGAGCGAAGCTCAAGGAACTTTACCAACGGATGCTGACTGAAGCCCGTGGCCACGGCTTGAACGAAGAACAAATGCTCGCATTTATCAAACAAAGGAAACCCATATGAACAAAATCAGACGCAGCGAAAAATTGTTGAAGGCGGCGTTCACCGTTCTTTTCCGCGAAAAAAAACTTCTATTGTTTCCGATTATCGCTTCGTGCATTACACTTGCCTTCGCGCTGTTTTTCTTTGCACCCATCGCATTTTATCCCACCGGCCATTCTTATTTTTCCGCCGCGCACTGGCACACGGTTGGTGGAAACATCCGACACGATTTTTCACCGCCGCCGCAACCATCCACCGACCATAATCCTTTCCATGCTTTTTTAACCGGACTTACCGGCGGCGGGCGCGTTATTTTCCAAAATTGGTGGAACACACTGTCTTTCGCCGCTTACTATTTTACCTTGATGTTTCTCGGCACATTTTTCAACGTCGCGTTCTACCACGAAATCATGCAAGTGTTAAACGGCAACGCAGTTTCCATCCGGCGCGGCTATCATTTTGCCAAAACGCGCTGGCGCGCAATTTTGTGGTGGTCGCTGTTGGCCGGACTGGTCGGCTACCTCATCCGAATCATTGAACAGCGCGTTGGTTTTTTGGGAAAATTCATCACCGCGTTAATTGGTTTCGCATGGAGCCTCGCAAGTATTTTTGTCATTCCCACGCTCGTGCGCGACACGGAAACAACTAATCCGTTGCAATTGTTGCGCAATTCCGCTGGCACGCTCAAACGCACCTGGGGCGAAACTGTCATCGGATTCGTTGGCATGGAAGCGGTTTTAATTTTCTTTATGTTGCCTATTTTTCTGGCCATCGGTTTTATCAGTGGTTTCACTCATCAAACTATTTCACCATTGCTCATGTTTTTGGCGATGTTTCTGATGATTTTTCCGCTTTCATGGATTGTCAATGTGGTGAACTCCGTCTATCGCTGCGCGCTCTACATCTACGCGACCGAAGGCGTCGTGCCCGGAACTTTTGACAAGGAACTTCTCGACTCCGCGTGGAAAGTGAAATGAGTAAGCCTTCGGCCGTCCGTTAATTTCTCTTTGCGCACCTCGCGCCTTTGCGTGAAAATAAGACCATGAGCGCAATCACCGCAGAAGATTTGCCCCATGTCGCTTGACATCATCTTAAAAGGACATTAAAAGATGATTATATGAAATTGATCGCCATAAAAGATTTGAAGCAGCCGCGCCACTTCAAGCGTCGGCTGCAAACGGAAAAAGAACTGCTTCTGACCAGTGACGGCAATCCGGTCGCGATTTTGTTGAATGTTGAAACGGCGGAAGATCCCGAAAATATTTTACAATCCGTTCGCGACGCGCGCAGCCGCATGGCTTTGAGCCGCATCCGTGAGTCGGCGCGCGCGGCGGGCACGGACACGATGTCGCTGGCGGAAATCAACCGCGAAATTTCGGCGGCGCGTCAATCGAGAAAATCCCGCCGATGAATCGCGCCGTTTTTGACACGAACGTCTTGGTGTCGGGATTTTTGTCGCCGCACGGCCCGCCGGGACGGATTGTCGAAGGTTTGCGAGCCGGAATTTTTCAAGCGGTTCTCGACGACCGAATTTTTCACGAATACAGAGAAGTGCTGGCGCGGCCAGCCTTTGTCTTTCCCAAAAGGGAAATGGAAATTGTTTTGAACACAATCCGGGCAAATGCGTTTTCCGTTGAAGTTTTGCGGGCGGCTCATGGATTGCCGGACAAAGACGACGCGCCATTTTTAGAATGCGCGCAAGCCGCCGAAGTTCCGCTGGTCACGGGAAACATTCGCCATTTTCCAAAATCCGTTTGCGGCAATGTAAAAATTTTGACGCCCGCGCAATTCATTCATTTGCACACGCAATAATTCCTTTGCGTCTTTGCGCCTTTGCGTGAAAATAAGACCATGAGCGCAATCACCGCAGAAGATTTGCCCGACGTTCGCGGCCACTTTGGTCCTTACGGCGGACGTTATGTGCCGGAGACGTTGATGCACCCGTTGCAAGAGTTGGAGGAGGAATATTTCCGCGCGCAGCACGACCCGGAATTCCAGCGCGAACTGGATTATTACCTCAAGGAATTTTGCGGCCGCCCCACGCCGCTTTATTTTGCCGAACGGCTCACCAGGGAACTCGGCGGCGCGAAAATTTATCTCAAGCGCGAGGACCTGAACCACACCGGTTCGCACAAGCTCAACAATGCGATGGGACAAATCCTGCTTGCCAAGCGCATGGGCAAGACGCGCATCATCGCCGAGACCGGCGCGGGCCAGCATGGCGTGGCCACCGCCACGGTGAGCGCGATGTTCGGGATGAAATGCGTCATCTACATGGGCGCGGTGGATTGCCAGCGGCAGGAGCTGAACGTCTATCGCATGAAAATGCTCGGCGCGGAAGTCGTGCCGGTGCACGCCGGCCAAAAAACTTTGAAAGAAGCCGTCAACGAAGCCATGCGCGATTGGGTGACGAACATCCGCCACACGCATTACATTCTCGGCACGGCCTACGGCGCGCATCCGTATCCGGTCATGGTGCGGAATTTTCAGCGCATCATCGGCGACGAAGCGCGCGCGCAGATTTTGGAAAAAGAAAAGCGTCTGCCCGACCTGCTGCTCGCGTGCGTTGGCGGCGGCTCGAACGCCATCGGGCTTTTTTATCCGTTCCTCGAAGACAAATCCGTGCGGATGGTCGGCGTGGAAGCCGGCGGACTCGGCATCAAGCCCGAGCAGCACGCGGCGCGGTTTCAAGGCGGCTCGCTCGGCGTGTTGCAGGGCACGCGCAGTTTTATTTTGCAGGACGAATTCGGCCAGATCCAATCCACGCACAGCGTCAGCGCCGGACTCGATTACGCCGCCGTCGGACCGGAACACGCCTGGTTGCGCGACGCCAGCCGCGCCGAATACACCTACGCCACCGACGAAAAAGCGCTCGAAGCGTTCATGAAATTGGCGCGACTCGAAGGGATTATTCCTGCGCTCGAAAGCGCCCACGCCGTGGCCGAGTGCATGGTGCGCGCACCGAAAATGGGCAAGGACAAATTGATCATCGTGAACCTATCCGGCCGCGGCGACAAAGACGTGGCGCAAGTGGCAGACAAGGTGAAGTTGTGAATATGATTTTGTTGCGCGCGCAATGGCAAATGTTAATCTGACGCTGTGAGCGGCGAAGTTTCCAACGAAAGTCCTTTTCATCTGCAACCAGACAAGCCGGGTTTTGAGGCTTTGGCCAAGACAAACGGATTTCGTTTCTGGTGGGCATCCGAATTGGCCACGATATTGGGCTACGAAAGTCTCAATGGTTTCCGTAAAGCGGTGGAGCGGGCAATGATGGCTCTTACCAGCATGAGCATTCCTGTGTTTGATAACATCGTGCAAGAGCAGCGGGAGATTGATGGCAGGTTTTTGACAGACTACAAACTTTCTCGGTTTGCGTGTTATCTCGCTGCAATGAATGGCGATCCTAAAAAGCAGCAGGTGGCACAAGCTCAAAAGTATTTTATTGCTTGGGCAGAAGCCTGTCGGATGTCTTTGGAACGCGCGGATGGAGTGGAGCGCGTAGCAATTCGTGGTGAGATTTCCGAACACGAACGCACATTGTCGGGCACTGCGAAAGCAGCGGGCGTCACGGAATACGGCTTGTTTCAAAATGCAGGTTATCGCGGGCTTTACAACATGGATTTGTGGCAGATTCGCCGGCACAAAGGTGTGCCAAGTGGACGTTCGCCTTTAGACTTCATGGGGAAAACGGAACTTGCAGCGAATTTGTTTCGCGTCACACAAACCGAAGAAAAAATCCGAGCCGAACGAATACGCGGACAAAAGCCTTTGGAGCATGCGGCAGAAGAAGCTGGGAAAAAAGTCCGTCGAACGATGATTGAAATCAGCGGGAAACGTCCAGAAGAATTACCGACAGCAGAAGACATCAAGAAGGTTCACAAGAAATTGAAATCTTCACACCGTGAAATTAAGAAAATAGACGGGCCGAAAAAATAATTTTCCCATCCCGTTGGCGGCTTCCGCGCCGTTGAAAAAATGGGAGTGCCTGGACTCGGACACCGGCGAAGATTTGCGGAAGAAGTCCGCAAATATCACCTCCCCGATTTCTCGAATTGGAAGAACCACGACGCCTTTGAACGCGCCTTCGCCCGCTTGGAAAAGATTTGCGAACGTCAATCAAGTAGGAGATGATGTGAGGAGTCTCTAACTTTTCTTCAATTTGAGTCTCGTCACCTCGACTCCTACGCAAATGATTTTCTCCGTCGCCATAAAACCTTGCGTTTGCCAACCAACCGGCTTTCCTGATGACGACGTGAATGCGATTGAAATTAAGACTGGCACAAAACTACAGCCCAAAGATTACTGGCACCTGTGGCTTTTGGATGCCGTGCTGGTGAGCACCGTCGTGCTTTTTTTCCTGGCCAGCCACTACGGCACCCATGAGTTTTTCGGCAAGGCTTGCGCCATGGCGTTGTTGCCGCTGATCCCGGTCATGGTGCTGGTCGGGGGTGCGGGCAGCACCATTTTCGCCCTGACCAAGGTCTGGATCGTGAAACGCTCGTTGAAGAGGCCGGCGGCGCTGGCGTTGCTGGTGGGTCCCGCGCTGGTGCTGACCTTGTTGCTCGTTTTGTTTGGCGCAATCAGGTCGCCCGGTCACCGGCTGGCTTACATTTGTCTGGGAAACGCGCCAGCGTCGGCCATTCATGTCCAAGTTGTCGGCTATTCGACGTTCCTGCGCGAAGAATGGCTGGCGGTGTTCCGCGTCGGGCCGAAGGATTTTCAAACGATGGTCGCCCGGGCGAAGCTTGTGCCGGTGGACGACTTTGAATTCAGAAAAATGCTCGGGCAATCAGCGCTCCAAAAAAGCCGGCTGTTTCAAAATGTTCCGTCACTGAACGATCTCACGTGCTACAAGCGCGTCTTCAATGAACAGGAGGAGCGCAAACTCGGCAGCGTTTATGCCGTGTTTGATCCAGCCACCTCGACTGCGGCTGTTTATCGGGAATATCACGAATGATTTCCGCACGACGACGAGAAACTGTTTCCGTCAAAAAATAATTGATTCAAGCCGTCTTGAACGGCATTGCGGGCGGACGGAAAAGGCGTGAGACAGGTTATTTTGGCTTTTCGGCGTAATTGATCGCCATCGCGCCGCCGAGGAGGTTGATGACGCGGACGTTGGCGAGTTTCAGAGCGCTCATTTTTTCGGCGACGGCCAGTTGCGCCGGATAATGTTTGAGCGATTCCAGAATGTAGGCGTAGGCGCGCGGGTTGCCGCAAAACAGCAGGCCGATGAGCGGCACGGAGCATTTCAGGTGCGTGAAATAAATTTTGCGCCAGAGCAGATTCGCCGGCTTGCCAAATTCCAAAACTATCAGCCGTGCGCCCGGCTTCGCGACGCGGAGCATTTCTTCCAAACCTTTTTCCCAACTTGTCAAATTCCGCAATCCGTAGCCGACGGTCACGATGTCGAAGGAATTTTCGGGAAAGGGGATTTGCTGCGCGTCGCCTTGGATGAAGTGCGGAGTGCGGAGTGCGAAGTGCGAATTTTTGTTCGGACTTCTCACTTCCAACTTCTCGCTTCTTTGTTTCGCGACTTCGAGCATTTTTTCGCTGAAATCCAGGCCGGTTGTTTCCGCGCCCTGCCGTGCGAGCGCGAGCGCGATGTCGCCGGTGCCGCAGCACAAGTCGAGCGCGATGTCGCCGGGTTTCACGTTGGCGAGGCGGACGACGCGGCGTTTCCAGAGCCGGTGCAGGCCGAAGCTTTGCAGGTCGTTCAGCAGATCGTATCGCCGCGCGATGGCGGCGAAGAGGTCGTTGACCTTGGCGGCACGTTGTTCGCCGGGCGCATAGAAGACGTTGCTCACGCGGACAGTCTGCATGATGAACGGTTTGCAATCAAAGCGGATAAAATTGCTTTGCAAGGCCGGGTGGTTTTTGCTAAAGTGTGGCTCAATTGAGGAATTTGGAATTTTAATAGCAACATCTTATGAGCACCGAAGCTGCGCCGGCCCAGAAAAAAAAAATATTGGTGATTGATGACAACGAGATTATCCTCAAGACGACTTCGATGAAGTTGCAGAGTTCGGGTTATCAGGTGTTCACGGCTCTGGACGGCTCGGAGGGCGTCGCGCTTGTCCGCAAGGAAAAGCCCAATTTGGTGCTGCTGGACATCACGTTTCCGGCGGACGTGGGCGGCGTGTCGTGGGACGGTTTCCGCATCATGGACTGGCTGCACCGCGTGGATGAAACAAAAAAAATCCCCATCATCATCATCAGCGGCGTCGTCGAGGAAAAAAACAAGCAGCGCGCGGCGGCCAGCGGTGCGATCGCATTTTTTCCCAAGCCGGTGAATTTCGACGAAATGATAAAACTCATCCGCTCGACTTTGGCGGACGCGGACGCGGCTGCCACGCCGCCGGAGGCTCCGGCTGCCCCGGAAACTCACGCAGCATGATTGGAGTTGCAAATCCGGCGCGATTTCGTAGATTCTTTTCCGTCTCTGGAAGCGAGCGTAGCTCAGCCTGGTAGAGCATCACGTTGCCAACGTGAGTGTCGAGGGTTCGAATCCCTTCGCTCGCTCCAATTTTCCCACCGCGACAGGTAGCGACAAAGCGGGACAGAACCCGTCATTTACAAGGGTTTTTTCGCTTTCAGTCCCTTCGCCCGTTACGACACACTGAGTCACGTTTTGACCCTTTGGGACTAAAATCTGTGCGCGTATTTGTGTATACTTTCCCAACCTCGGCAAATTCTTGATCGAATCATAAATCGGCAGTTGAGTTTCATCCGTGTAACCGTCCGTTTGCCGTATGCTTTGATGACGCATTTGCTTTCTCGCAAAATTATCCGAAATGCCATGCTTCCGCATAAACGTCGCCCAAGTATAGCGCAGCGCGTGAAAATCGGCATAACGGCCTTGCTCATCTCTGTAAGCAACGCCGACCCGCTCTGCATCCACCTTGAGCCGGGAGGCGCGCGGAATTCCCTTTGGAAATACCAAATCTGACGGCGACCAGTCCGGCGGGCGGTGAGCTTTCAATGCCTCGACAATTTCAGGCACCAGAAGCACCGGCTCTTGAGTTTTGTTTTTCGCCGTTTCCGCCCGCACCATGATTTGCGGAACATTGGCATCCAACCGCACATCATTCCAAACTAGCTGCTTAAGTTCTTCTTGTCGTAATCCCGTCCGCGCAGCGGTGAAATAAATAATCCCTCGCGCGCCGGAACCATCAATGATTTTCACCAACTCATCGTCCATAAAGGCGCGACGCATCCGCTTTTTCTGTCCGCGCTCATCCACCTTGCCGACAAATTTCAGCGGGTTTGACTTAATCCTGCCAACTCGTTCCATCCAATTAAGAAATGAAACCATGCCTTGCAAATAATGATTCTTTGTCCGCGCAGCCAGTTTCTTCTGGTCGTTGCGCCAACCGATAAATGAGTCAGCCGTGATTTGCCCGGCATATTTCCAACAGGTCTTGCTCATCAGCCGAACCAGCCGTGCCTTGAGCAACCGTGCGCCGCGGCCACTACGCCCGGCGCGACCGCGTGTAACCAAATCAGCTTCGTAATCGTTCAAATGTTCCACCAACGGACGTTGAGCCGCATCCCTCGCAAGTTTCGGTTCGATAATGCCCGCCGATTCCCGCTCCATTTCCAGAATGAATTCCTGCGCCTTTTTGTTCGCCACCTGAATATCAACTACACCCAGCGATTTCCAGCGGTCAGCGGGCATGTCGCCAATCCGATAACGCAAGTAATAGCAGCGTGTTGTTTGCAATTTTCCGTTTTTGCGGAAACGACGTTTTTCAACTTTGAAAATCATGATTGCCTCCATTCATTAAAGATTGAACCTGACTCAAACGAAAACGAATTCCGCTGAGAATTTTTACGCGGGTCAGCCGACCAGCAATGACCAGACGGTCTACCGTGCGCAATGAGCAGGCAAGCATTTCAGCCACCTGTTTTTTCTTTAGCAATTTTTCATCGGTCATAATTTTTTCCTCATTTACCATCCAGCCGGTGTTCCAAAAATGGCCGCGACTTGAGCCGGATTTCCCAATCAATCGAATACCATTTTGTCCGCAATATGCTGGCAGCATATCTAATCTCATCGCTGACGAGGGCTTTCGCCACAGCCTTGATTATCGGGTTTTCAGCCGGCTTGAATAAATATTGCTTCCGAAAGAGCATATCCTTCATTGAAACTTTGTCCTCTTTAGCGAAAATCCGCGCCGACGTCTCGACCAGGTCAAAATAGAGATTCCAATTTTTGGCCGGGTCTTTCAACGCTTTATTGACCGTCACAATGCTCAATTTGAACCCTTGCTCCTTTTCCAGAAATTCACTGATCGCCTTTCCGCTCATCCGTTCACCCGCGCCAAAAATGAAGGGCCAAAGCTCCAGCGCCAGCCCGCGCCGGGCGGTGAATTCCGCCGACTTGGAATGTCCAAACAGTCTCTGACCGATTCCGGCCACATCCATTTCTTCTTGTTCTGGCTTCATATGTTTCTCTGATTATCCATCCTATTTATATTCTGTCAAATAAAATTTTCGTTTTTAGAATAATCCGGTTGAGATTGTCGGGGGAGGGCGCAAAGATTTTCGGGCTGACTTGCTACGCCGTCACACCGAAAGACTTTGCGCCGGGACGATTTCAGCGCGACCAAAGTGGCGTTTCCATTCTCCGAAACACTGCGCGATTTCTCCGAACAGAAATGCCACTTCCGTCACGAATGGCTGGCGCACAACTAGCACCACGAGTTTTTGAGACGAGGTTGTAGATGATGAGAAAGTGCTGCCTAACGAAAAAAGCTGAGCCACCGCCGACTTGCGGCGTGAACCGCGACAGCGGAACGGACAGCGCCAACGGCGGTTGGCTCCGGCGATTTGTTAGGCCACTGGCTCATGTCTAAATGAAATCCGCCACAAAATTAAGCATGGAACAAAAAAATACGCAACAAACATCAGATACCTCAAGAACCAATCGCCGTAAAGACCCTCTAGGAATATGAACGACCAGACTATAATGTTCGATACGACTAGAAATAGTGCGAATGGAACAAAACGAGGAGCGCGAAAACGTCTGACAATCCAACTGGCAAGCAAGGTTTGAGGCCAGACAATTATAAACAGCACGCTCAATGTAAAAATCGAAGCGAGCGCCAAAGCCTCAAAAGCGCGCTTCACACTATCTGGCTTGCCAGCAACGAAGCTAATCTCGCTTGGGTCACTGAACCATGCAACGGCATAAGCGATGAATAGAAAAGCCAGAGTGCTGCTCAATCCTAGAATGCGGTGGTGCATAAGTGGCCTAACGTAGAAAGCTGAGCCACCGCCGACCTGCGACGTGAACCGCGATAGCGGAACTGCAAGCGCCAACGGCGGTTGGCTCCGGCGACTTGTTAGGTCTCATTTGGTATCTCCATAATAAGAAACAACTCTGACAGCTCGGTCTGGAAATGCTGATTGGAGTGCGGCTGTCAGTGCTTCGGATAACTGCTTAAAATCTTGGGTCGGATAATTGGTGTCATTCGGTGCCATCTTGACCTCACCGGTAAGCGGAGCCAACACCTCGTGAGCATCTTTTGTGATGCGGCTGGCGTTGGTAGGCCAAAAATGATCAGTGTCAAGTGCAAAACCAGCCGCCTCCTCCTCAATGACAGCCTGCTTTACGGTGACTGGCGGAAACCTCTCCTGAAATGCAACAAGGTCTGTCGTCTCGGTGGAACCCTCGCGAACCGCCACATGGTCGCTGATACCAGTAAATACTCCCGGCCCTGAATATGTGCGGTAGTGCTTCGGGGGTCGGTGAATACCGTGCTGGTCGGCAAAGTGCCAAAAGTTAGTATCGAATAGTCCTGCCTCGTTCGTATTCAGCCCGACATAGATGCAACAGAATGGCGCTCCCTGCGGAATGGAGCAATCACCATAATCATCTCGCCGCTCTTTGTCAGACAACGGATGCCGGTTATCGCAACCTGTCACCGCAAGTAAAAACATCAATGCTGGAATGAGCGCACGCATGAGACCTAACGAAAAAAGTTGAGCCACCGCCGACTCGCGACGTGAACCGCGATAGCGGAACTGACAGCGCCAACGGCGGTTGGCTCCGGCGACTTGTTAGGCATCAAAGACGTGAAATCCATAATAAAATCAGGCAAATCAAAACGCTCACCATCTGGCAAGCGCCGCACTTGCTCGCCGCATCAAACCGGCGCGAGCTAAGTCCTGGCTAACTGCCGATAAATTGCTCATCTCAACTCGAACTAAACTCTATCTTCGCCAGACCAACCAACTCTATAAAACCTCAAACCAATCTTGATGCCTAACGAATAAAGCTGAGCCACCGCCGACTCGCGACGTGAACCGCGATAGCGGAACTGCAAGCGCCAACGGCGGTTGGCTCCGGCGACTTGTTAGGCAGCAGCTTCATCGGTCGGGTATTGTGACAAGAATCTGGGCTGAATCGTCTATATTCGTCTGAACGTCAGGAATAAAGGGGAGTCCAGCTCCCGCACGAGCCATGTTATTAGTTGTCTCGACAAATAAAGCCTCCGCAGCGGCTGCTTTCCGCTCCTCACTAAAAACGGTGCCGCTGTATCTTCGGAAACCATCGTGTTCCAAAATAACCTCTGTGTGGTTGGTTCCCTTTGGCGAGGCAAATACCACGAGAATCTTCTGTGCGTCATCCGACAATTTGACATCCGCAATGCTATATCCCCACTTTTTGACTGGGGCAGTGTCCGCAATCTGCCGTCTGATCTCTTGTTGCTGTCCATAGGCCGGACCTTTCTCCTGACCGACGCAGCCAACGAATAACGTGAGAGCTAGAAGAGATAGTGTGGTGATAATTGGTCTTGTCATATTGATTTGGTTTTATGCGAAGTATAATAATGAGCGTGCGCGCTACTGCCTAACGAAAAAAGCTGAGCCACCGCCGATTCGCGACGTGAACCGCGACAGCGGAACTGACAGCGCCAACGGCGGTTGGCTCCGGCGACTTGTTAGGCAGCATGGTCATAATCACTCTGTCAGCTTTTAGTGAACCTTAACCTCTTGGCCAATCTTAATCCGCGTCGGATTCAAATCGGGATTCATGGCTTCCAAGTCCGCGATGGAAATCCCAAACTGCCGTGCAATCTTGGCTACGGTGTCTCCTGCCTGGATGACATATATTTGGGGTGCGCCATTTTGGACACTGTGATTCTGTGCCGCACAACCAACCATAAACAGCGCAGAAAGCGCAACGGAAACTATAACCAACTGATGTCGTATTTTCATAAAGCGGAATGCTGCCTAACGAAAAAAGCTGAGCCACGGCGGACTCAAGGCTTCCGAAAAACAAAAGCAGGGAACAGCCGCCGTTGGCTCCGGCGACTTGTTAGGCATCATGGGAATCAAGGTTGAGGGTTTCGTCAATGTGGCGAGCAATAGACCGAAAAAACTGTCTATCTACCTCTTCTTTGTTGGACGTTTTTTCCGAAAGTGATGACCAAAATTTCTGTGCGTAGTCTCCCTGATAGAAAGGAGCGAGACTTTGTGAATGAATCCCTGCAAGAGTCTTCGCCAGCATTTCGAGCTTCTTTTTATTTAGTGGCATAAGCGTAATGATGCCTAACGAAAAAAGCTGAGCCACCGCCGACTCGCGACGTGAACCGCGACAGCGGAACTGCCAGCGCCAACGGCGGTTGGCTCCGGCGACTTGTTAGGCCACATGGTCGTCATACAGATTTGTGAACGGATTGCGGGCGAGCCAAATAGATAACTCCCTTTGTGAGCTTCCACAATCCGAAAAGGCCAACTATTGCAAACACCGCAATGATTCTAACTCCACCGAGATAAGTGCTGGAATCAAAATAGCTGTAACAAGGATAAAACATGATACCTGCCAAAAATATAAGCGTCGCACCAATGAATGTCTGCCGTCTGCCGTCTCTTCGTATCTCCAAACATCTCTCTGCACAAAATCCCTCAATTTTAGAATCCGCGTCGGTTGCTGACAGACCATTCGAGACCAAGAACTCACGAACTAACAATGCTGACTCACCCCAGATAATCCTAGCTCTGGCTTCGGTGATGACTTGCTCGGTGGTCATGGTGCGAATGTGGCCTAACGTAGAAAGCTGAGCCACGCCGACGATGACATCCGCCAACGTGTGACTTCCAGGCAAACTGAAGGCGTAACCGGCGTTGGCTCCAGCGACTTGTTAGGCCACGAATCGTAAATCTTCATA